>Ga0209226_10000632_pt1 | contig 18324 bp, 12 predicted proteins | sample BarGraNGADG00212_2_FD_184497 | JGI IMG/M metagenome (GOLD analysis project Ga0209226, IMG submission 184497) | Arctic peat soil microbial communities from Barrow, Alaska, USA - Barrow Graham LP Ref core NGADG0011-212 (SPAdes) (version 2) | ecosystem: Environmental > Terrestrial > Soil >...
CTCTTGAACCTTCTATTGCTTTCGGCATTGCCAGTATCAACATATTTTTCTGTTTTTCCAGGAATTCTTTTTTGGTCACATATGCAAAGGGAAGTTTATTATCGCGGGTAATCAGCCACGTCCTGCTCTTACCTGTTACCCCCAAACCAAGACCAGCATCCTCTTCAAAAAAGAAATTCCCGTCCTTTTCGACCGGCATTTTTTTTATACTGTAAAATCCCTCGCCGGGCAGATTATTTTCATCTGGTTTCTCATAAATTTTAGGATCAAATCTGTTCACGGAAATAGTTAAACTTGTTGATGTTTCATGATCTGTTTTAATGACATTGCCTTCGCAGAAATAGTGCATAAAATAAATGTTATAGTTGTAAAGATTAACCCGCACTTCTGCATCGGGTCTGTCATATGAGCCATTAAAATCAGCCTCAACTCCGGTTGGGGAGTATGTTGATTTTACCAGTAAATGTATTGCTGCCACAACTTTTCTCTCTTTTTCAAGGTCAGCTGGCGGGATGCTCAATACAGAGCCTTTCATACCCTCTTTCCATGTACCGGGTTTTTGTGATGCTGATGCCTGGGTACAGTCCTGGGAATATGAATTCAGTGAAGCATAAAGTGCCACAACTAGTAAAACGTATTTCATAAGGTTTTTATTAATGGTTGAATATTCTTAATGGTTAATATCGCTAAAAAGGTTTGGATTGTATAACACACAGATAAACAATTTGTTTAATTGGATTCATGGAAATTAGGAAAAGGAGGGAGGTGTGAGGTGTGAGATGTGAGGGGTGAGGAAGAGCTCAGTGAGTTTGATGGAGACGTGAGAAATACAATCCTGACCAGGAGCATATTGGGATGATGTAAAGTATTAGTCAGGATAATTCAGAACAATTTCAACTCTGTACTTTCACTTGTTTCAGGGTAAAATCCTGAAATTGTGTTTCCGTTAAAATCGACAGGTATCGCTCCTTTTTGTATCAGAAGCAGATTGGCATTCTGTTCAGATATTTCCGGCTGCCTGACATAGATAATCCGTTTTTTTCTCAAACCATCTGCAACACCCGACCATGTACCTCCTTTATCTGAGGATTCCGCAACATAAATTTCATTTGCAAGTCCATATATGATTGGATTCCTGGCCATAGCAAGATCTGTTCGCCATGGTGTTTTTGGGAAAAATGTGCTCAATACCAGAACATCACCGTCCACAATCTGCCTGTAATAAGTTTTGAACCCTGAACTAAAAGTCAGTATCCCTTGTGGAAGAACAATAATGCTGTGTCCCTTGTATTTTATTGCTGAATCAAGCGCTTGTTTATCAACGCCTTTTGCGAAACCGCTCACCACTACCTTATATTCCCTGCTCGCAAGTTTTGCGATATTATCTGTGAATTGCATGGATAGTTCGCCAGCGTTTCTGGAACCAACTATTGCAATTGATTTTTCAGAAAGAATTTGCTTATTACCTTTAATATATAAAACTGCAGGCGAATACTGAGTTTTAAGGTTTGCTTTCAGAGTTTTGGAGTATTCAGGAGAAATTATTGGAAGGATCTCATATCCCTGATTAAAAAGAGATTCGGCCAGAAATGAATTATTAGGAATCTCCGACTTTACTTTCAGAAGGTCAATAATCTCTTTTTCATTAAGTTCATATACATTTCTCCAATCATTTTCAGAGATCTGAAAAAAATCTTCAATTAAAATTTTTTGCTCATGGAAGAACTTAATGATAAGGTTATTTAACCTCTCATGTTTCCAACCAGTTAGTTGTGAAATAGCTATCCAGTATGCAGCATCTTTAATCATTCAGGTCACCTCCTACAGTTTTTGAAATTACCATTTCAATTATTTCCTGATTTTCCTCTTCAGTCTGATTGCTGTTAATACACGCTGCAGCAATTCCTAAACTGTTAAGTTTATTTACCTGGTCGCGCATGAGAGCAATTAACGGTGAAAAAACTACCGTTGTACCCTGAAAAACGATAGCGGGAAACTGAAAACATAAAGATTTACCATAACCTGTCTTTTCGATCAGCAACACCCTTTCACCCTTCAGTATCTTCTGAATTACCTCCCATTGGGTATCATAAAAGCACTCAATACCGAATTGCTTTTTAAGTAATGACTCAGCTTCCTGACGTGTCATCTAAGTTGTCATTTAGATAATATTAGCACGATACAACAAAACAACTATAAAATTAATCAAAACTTATTTAAGTTTAAAATAGTCGTTTGATAATTGTTTTACCATTATGTTAATCGGCAGGCTACAGGTATAAGGAGTCAGGTTTTTCGATATGCGGCGTACGGTACAAGGAAGACTGCACGACTGCAAGACTACAAGACCGCATGACCTCCTATAATGATATCACTTAATTCCGTGATAAAATGCAATATCACTTAATAGTGTGATAACTTAAATTATCACATAATCCTTTTCACTATATTTAGTGTCCCAATCCAACACATATGAATGATATTCAAATCCTGACAGATGAGCTCGTTAAGTTCAGAGATGAAAGAAACTGGTCACAGTTTCATAACACAAAGGACCTGGCTCTGGCTATCTCAATTGAGGCAGCAGAACTGAATGAACTCTTCCTCTGGAAAACGACTGAAGAATCTGAGAACGTAGATCAAAATAAACTTAAAGAAGAACTTGCTGATGTGTTTGCATTCAGCCTCTTACTGGCAGGGAAACATGGCTTTGATGTTAAAGAAATAGTTCTTGAAAAGATCAGGAAGAATAATGAAAAATACCCGGTTGAAAAATCAAAGGGGACTGCGAAGAAATACAACGAGTTGTAAAAAATGATAATTTACAGCAACTCATCGGAACAGTTCAGACAGGATGTCCTTTACAACAGGATTACTGATATTATGAATGATGCATTTCTTAGTAATTTCGGACACAAAGTACAGCCATCTGAATTACTTTCTTTTCAGAATTCCCTGAGCCGGGTAAAAGATCTTATAGAGATTGCTGGTATAAATGATAGTCATATAGCTCTTGAGTACCAGGTGCCATATAACCAGAGCCGGATCGACTGCCTGATGTTTGGTAAGGACCCAACAGGTAGGGATAATGTCTTTCTTATCGAGCTTAAGCAATGGACAAATGTAACTGCTCTTGAGACGGAAGGAAATTTTGTTGAGACGTTTACAGGAGGAGGGATGAGAGTGGTTCCCCATCCATCACAACAGATAAAAGGATACCATAACTACCTGCTCGATTTCGTGGAGGAATTTGAAAAAGAACCTGCACTTACTCTCACAAGCTGCTCATATTGTCACAACTACAGCAACACTGATAAATCGGGTCTCTTTAATAATATCTATGAAAAAATACTGGGTGATTACCCGATATATTGCCGTGATGATGTTGTTAAGCTGGCAGGAAAGATTAAAGAGCTCCTTCATTCGGGCCAGGGAACCGAAGTATACAACAGGTTCATGCTGAGTCGCATCAGACCTTCAAAAAAGCTGCTTGAGAATGTACAGGGAATAATCAAAAACCAGGCTACATTTTCGCTTCTCAATGAACAGCTGGTTGCAAAAAATTTAATCTGGGGAAAGATCCGCCGAGCTGACTCAAAGAAAGAAAAATCGGTAATCCTGGTTAAAGGAGGACCGGGCACCGGCAAGTCACTGATCGCATTAAACATTCTTGCAGAAGTAGCTGCAAAAAAGAAAAAGGTTCTCCTTGCATCAAAATCCAAACCATTCCGCGACGGGTTGCAGGCATGGGTAGGCACATCAGGCAGAAATATATTTGTGAGTCCTTATTCTCTCACTCCTTCAAGAATGGAAGAAAACGGTCTCGATGTCCTGCTTATAGATGAAGCTCACAGGATTGAGACAAGTAATGTTTATCAGCATATGAGGGCTGCTGACAGGTCAGATATGCCTATGGTTGATCAGCTGATAAGATGTGCAAAAACAACTGTCTTCTTCATAGATGATAAACAAAGAGTAAGACACCAGGAGATCGGTAATTCAATATTTATACGAGATTCAGCAAAGAAATTCAATGCAGCTGTTGAAGAAGTAGAGCTTTTATCTCAATTCCGTTGCATGGGATCAAATAACTACATTGAATGGATAGAGTCGGTACTTGGTTATTCGGATCAGGGAAAGATTTTGAGAAAGACTGAAATATTCGATTTCAGAATATTTAGTTCGCCTTCAGAACTCTATAATGAATTGAAAAGAAAAGAACTTGAAAAATCTAACTCAGCAAGACTGGTTGCCGGTTACTGCTGGCCATGGCATGATCCCAAACCGGATGGGACACTTGTTAATGATGTAAAAATAGGTGATTTTGAAATGCCCTGGGAGACAAAAGGGGAACATGCGGTTGGTGAATACCCTGTTTGGTACCAGTGGGCCTACAAACCTCACGGATTCAGGCAGGTTGGGTGTATTTATACAGCACAGGGATTCGAATTTGACTATATAGGCGTAATAATTGGACCCGATCTTAAGTACAATCGTGAAACTGATTCACTTTGCGGGGATATGGCTGCAACTAAAGACCCGACTTTAAGAAAAGACCCTTCGAATTTCGAGACATATATGAAAAATGTATACAGAGTCCTTCTTACCAGGGGGATGAAGGGGTGTTATGTGTATTTCACTGATAAAGAAACTGAAGAGTATTTCAGGGAGAGGATGGGATGAATGGGAGACTTTAATTAAAAGGAATTTTAAAAACACTGTGGGAATTTGTAAATATCAGTTATGTGTGGTAATTTTGTACCACACAAACCTGAAATAAACAATGAAATTATCATTTGCAAATTTTATTCGCGAAAAAAGAATAGCCAAAGGCTTGACTCTGCGGGAATTTTGCAGGCTCTGCGGATTTGACTCAAGCAACTGGAGCAAAGTTGAAAGAAGTCTTTCATCTCCTCCGCAAAGCAAAAAGGTACTCGACTCAATTGCTTCTGCTCTTGAAATTGAAGCAGGCAGTCAGGACTATAAAGAAATGATTGATCTGGCAGCGCTTTCAACAATTCCTGAAGAATTGATAGAATCTGAAATTCTGGAACAACTACCTGTTTTCTTCAGAACAGTAAGGGGAGAAAAACCTACTGAAGAAGAGTTGAAAACGTTGATAAATAAAATAAGGTCAGCATGGATCCCGGAAAAATAGTCTCTATCAGAATGACCCTGGATAAAATCAGGGAAGAGGCAGAATCTTTCAGGGCAACCCACATCTTTTCCTCGAATTTGCCGGTAGATATCGAAAATGTGGTCGAAGCTACTCTTGGTATGAGGATAATTCCAATAGAGAATCTCCAGAAATTATGTGACATGGAAGGCTTCATTTCAAATGACTTCACCTCAGTCTATGTTGATAAATTTCTATATCAGGATGACCGTTATTATAAGCGTGTACGATTCACAATAGCTCATGAGATTGGTCATTATGTGCTGCATCGCAGTACAATTGACAGTCAGAAGTTCGATGATGAAAATGATTGGATTAAATTCAGAATTGGGCTAAAAGATGACACTCTGGGCTGGTTTGAAACACAGACTTCTGAATTTGCCGGCAGACTATTGGTTTCATTGGATTCTCTGGTAGAAGAATTCAGATCAAAACGGCAAATAGTTATTAAAAAGTTTTCCTCATGGGATTCACCTAAAATCAATGATGACGATTTGTTTTCAATTGTTTCTCCTTTGATCTGCAGCAGATTTGATGTTTCCGCGGAAGTTATTGAAAGAAGACTTAGAAAAGAGAATATTATGAATTTGATTGGCTGATAAGGGATCGGAAGATTACACTTTATGGCTAGAATCGGTTTTTGGTTATGACGACGAAGCGACTATTTTCATAAATGATATCCAATTTGATATCAGGATTTTTTCACTCCTTTGGAGATAATGGACACCGACCTGAAAAAGATAATGAAAAACCAAATTCTGCAAGAGTGGAAGCCGATTATTTCTGGCGATTGAGCAGTTAAACAGATATAAACGGGGATATCGTTGCCAATAAAGACCCGATATTGAAAAGAAGTCCATAGAATTTTGAGAAGAATGTTAAAAATATTTATAGGACGCTTCTGATTAGGGGAATGAAAAGGTGCTATGTTTATTTCTCAGATAATCAGACAGAAGAGTACTTTAGGAATAGGATACAAGCATAAGTTTTTTGGAACTAAAAGGTCAAAGTTGTTGACACCAATTTAAAAAAAATGGCAATCATATCAGGACCTTCATGAGTTCTCTTATTGAAACTGTAATAGGTTTAGGTGAATTCCAAAAACCTGCATAATTTTCCATTTTTCTTATATCCCATTCTTTATAGTTAAATTCTTCTGAAATATCTTTCCCGATTTCAAAAATCAGATATAAATTACCAGTTGGTTCTGTCGGATATCCTTCTTTAATCAGGTTTTGATCAGAATAAATTTTTGGACCAGTTTCTTTTAATCTATATATTTTGTTGGTTATTGTTTCACCCGGACCATGTAAAACAAGGAATTTTGCTCCAAGTTCTCTTGGGCTCAATGGTAATGAGCCTTTGTCTGTTCCTGTTCTGAAATTATAAATGCTTTTATTTAAGATCCAGTTTAGATGTTCTTTAGTTTTATAATAACCGATAAGAACAAAAGTTTCATCCGGAATCAGTTTTTCCTCATCATTATATTCGGGCATTGATTCGTTCAATATATTAGGATGGTTCTTTTCATCAAAATCTTCCTTTTTGTCCTTATGTACATCATATATTTTAAAGGAGATATTCTCACGTTGCGAAGCTCTGTCACGAAGATGATCAATTACTTTATCAATAAATTCCTCAAGATCTTTTAACCCATTATCATCTTCAGATGGTCTTATTGCAAAGGCACCCAATCCCGGTATAATTTCATGAAATCCTCTTAACGGATCCTGCTTCTCGGTTCCGGGGTATAAGATATATGCTCCACCTGTTCTTCTTATTGCATCCTTATAAGCATGCATTTTCAACAAATCAGCATTTTTATAGTTGCCCCTTCTCTCTTCATTCTTTTCTTTTTCGAGAGAGTCCTCTTCTACATCATCTGAATCAGGAACAACCTCCTTATCAACAAAGAAATGATTTACCTTGTATTTAGAATCAAAGTGCAAATGAACTATCAGTTCTTTCTCTTCAGCAGTTTTCTCCTTGAAATCTGCAGGCCAGATTGTCAGAGTATAATCAGGCCGCAATGCTTTGGTCCAGCTTCCACACTCTTTTTTATCATATTCCTTCCCCCCTGAAAAGGTTCTGTTATAAGAAAATTTAACATTAAACTTTCGTACACCCGAATCAAATACACCCTCCAGGGCAGTATGCTTTCCTGATTTTACCATGACATTCAGTCCATCATTTGTAGGAATAATCAAATGTTCGTATGGTTTTTCATCATAACTATTCCGATTTAAATTAAATTTCCCTTTAAAAAAGTCATATAAAGTAAAGAACAACCAATACTCATAAAGAACAGCTATGTCCCTTTTTCCTGCACGGTAAACATTTTCTCCGCCAGACCATATTAACTTTGATGCCAAATCGAACATTAGCCATGAATTCAGTATTTCTCTGTACCCTCCCTTTCTTTGAAGTACCGGACTATTTAATTTCAGAGTAGTTGGTCTTGATACCTCTCTGAATACAGGATGATGTAAATGGTTTTCAAGATTAACAATTAGTGTCTGAGCTTCTTTTTGTGGCCTGGAATATTTTTTCTTTGAAAAACTATTTTCACAATCTATGCAAAACTTTAAAAAAACTTCTAAAGCGTATTTGACAAACCTGTTTTCAGGAGTGTCAACCGTCTCAACTTTAAGGGTTGTTAGTACACTTGTAGGAATATCTTTAATGTTATACTCCGTACTTAAGAAATGTTCATCAGGTAATCTGTAACGATTGCTTCCGGTAGTTAACTGACGTATTGTCGAGTTATTTATTTTTCTGATACTCCTGATATCTTTGAATACAGTATCGCCTGCCCATCTGGTGACAGGTAAGGAAACAATTCTCTGAACCGCTTCATTAAATTCATTTGAATTTATCAATGATTGAACAAATGCAAATCTCTGGTAAATGGTTTCATTATCTTTCTGAAAATCAGTTTCAAAATATTGATTTACCGGGGAATTAATCTGCATTAAAAGTTCTGTGCATTTTTCTGTAATGCTTTTCAACATGAACCTATAGTTCTCATGATAGCTTTTATCAATTTCGCTGTTGAGTTTAGTCGCCAGAACTTCCAGATATACAGGATGTTCTTCAATCACTACATTTTCTTTAGAGATAAATAAAGTAAGTGTGCCAACATAAGTATTAGGAATAATTCTACCTGAATTTCTGTGCCTGCTCGAAATCGTTACAATTCCACTCACAGAACTTTGCAAACGATAATCCTTGCTGTTTAACTCGTACTCGTAACTATTGCCCTCTAATAATTGATATCGTGATTCTCCATATTTAATAGCTTCTTCTTCATCAATTTCAAACAATTGGCTTTTTAGTTCAGGACTAACAATGAGTTTTAAACCCTCTTCCACAGGGGCGAGAGATATTTCTAAATATTCAGAATTGTTATTCATTCCTTAAAACTAAGCTTCAGCATAACTGGTAAAACCGTTGTCAATTGCGTTTTTATACATACGGGCAATCTTCTCGAATGAGATCGGATATAGAATTTTATCAGCTTTGGCCAAATCAATTTCCCTGTTTATAACAAAGTAATCCTTAATAAATTCTGTATCCTTTTCCCTGTAATCATCTACTCCGTTTTTTATACAAAATTTAGCCAATGTTGCAAGTACCCTGCACAGCTTATTTCTTGAGCCATGTAACTTTGGTAATAATTTTTGCATAATAGCCACATCAATAATTTCAGAAATGCTCCATGTTGATTCTATTTTATTTACAACTGCAGCGAAACGCAAAATCTCAGAAGCACTACGGTAACCAAATTCAGCACCTGTTTTCTTTAATTCAGAAAAGAAATTCATTAATGATTTGTTGAGTTCATCTATATCCTTTGCTTCAAGGGTATCATCCATTGCGATTTCAACAAAACTATCTGCCATAGTTGTTCCAAGACCTTCAAGATCCTCCAAGTTGAGATTAGAGTTGCTTTCTAAATAACTATTCATTTCATCTGCAGAAACTCTAAACTCAATTACATTGGCTCTGTCAAGCACTTTAGGGCTAAACATGTATGTTGTTTCATCAATGTTAACCGTCCCAATAATGAAAAGATTTTTAGGAACCCCGATTTTTGAAGGAATATCATTCCAGTCCTGAGTTCCTGTATGCAGGGATATATTGCTTTTAGATTCCATAACACTTAGGAAATCTGCAAAATAACGTTCAACATGACTTAAATTCATTTCATCCAGAATCAGAAAATAAGGTTTCCTTGAATCATTATTTGCTTCAATTATCAGTTTCAAGACTCCGTACTCATCTGTTTTGTAGTCATTGTCTTTTAGAGCATTAGGGAATCCAAGTAAAGGTTCCCTGTTTGTCCAGTCGGCACCCACCGGCACTATACAATATTGATTTTCGTTTTCACAAATCCACAATGCAAAAGCCTGAGCAAGCTTCGTTTTTCCTGAACCTGAAAGACCAGTAAGGATCACAAAAGGCTTAGTGAGGAGGGAGCATACAATTCGTGTTATTAAATTATCAGTTATTTGAAAGTTTGAGGTTTTAATATTAGATTTAATTGAATTAACATTAAAAGGGATTTGGTTGATGTTTTTTCTTTCTTGAGAAACAACCTTATTATTTTTTTTAATAGGTAAAAGACTAAGGTAGAAGTCTTTTAAAACTAATAATGTGTTTTGGATTACTTCATTAATGTTTTCAGGGATATTATCCCTATTGAACTCCTTAATTATTAAACTACTATGTGACCAATTATTAATGATATCATCATCTGAAATTATACCTACCCTCTCATCTTTGCTAAATAATTTTTCAGGCCTTGCTGTGATCTCATCATTTGCAGAATTAAAAAAGTATAAATCATTGTCTTCCTTAAGACATTTTTTTAATAAAGAAAAATTTTCAGACGATAATGCTGATGTGACCATTTCGTTATCATCTTTTATATAATTTCCATAGCAGAACCCAAATTTTATTCCATCTTTATTTATAAGGATGTATAATTGGGGCGAATAGCTTGCAGGTATTTCATCTTTAGAAAATTTATAGTATATACATGACCAGGTATAATTATAAATTGACCTCCCCCAGAATCCAAAACTCTTACAGTCAATGTTAGGACTTAAATTCGCTAAATGATTATTATAAAATGTTTCTAGTTCACTTTGCAAATATAGATTAGGACTATCCCTGAACTTATCTTTGAATTTCATTAGGAATGGTTTGAACTTTTCTGAGTATGTACTTAGTGTAATTGACCCATCATTTCTCCCATCAGACATTATTTGACAGAGTTGAACAATGTCTAAGATCAAATTTTTGCTCATTTCCTTTTCTTTATTTTTAATTAAAAATCCAAGATCTTTAATTATTTTGAAAGCTTTTTTTGTAGAATTACCAAAATCAGCAAGCAATAATTCTTCTCCTCCAAGGCTTTTATTTGCTTCCGATAAAACCAAAATAGGAGGATAACTTTTATTGTTAAAAATTAAGTCATATTCGATGGATTCTCTTCCTTTTCTCAGTTCTGGAAATGAATCAATTTTAGATATTCCCTTAAGTAAGCTTTCTTTTGTAAATTTTAACATTGTCAATAATTATTTTGATAAATATTTTCTAGAAATACTTTTTATTTTTTGGATTCAAGTAATTCTAGGTTATGTTTTCCTATACCCTATTTTGTTAACCATCTTTGGATAACAAGAATTTATGATCCTCTGTTTTTGTTGTCAAGTATAGATGAAAGGTTTATTGTTTCAGACTGCTTTTACATTGACTTCGAAAATTAGACCATGTTTAAAATTAAGAAAAATAATTGGTTTAGATTAAAATCTAGTCTTTTCCAAGGATAACTCAGGTAAAATTACCAGGTATTCAGTTTCTTTATCGTGGTCCATCCAAAAGATAACAAAGTTTACGATAGCATTTTTCAGAGTATAGTCCCTTTCCTTTAGGTTTATGTGGGTATTTAAAAAGCTCTTTGAGAATTTTAGCACCAATTCACCATTGGAGTTAGTGCATCCTTCATTGGTTGGAATAAGAACTTCTCCTGGCAAAATTTTCTTTAGCCTTTTCTGAATATACTCAAAATAGCCCAGATTCACGTCAGAAAAATTCAGGTGCATAAGAATTTTTTCAGGGGGTGAATAGACAGTTTTATCTTCAATACGTCTTAAGTTTTCAGCCTGAATATTATCCAGGTAATTACCATTAGTATGAATAGTCAGATTTTGTTTTGCCCGTGTCATGGAAACATACAGCAATCTTTTTTCATCATCATGTGCTACATCAAATCTGTCGAGTATAATGAAAACGTTATCAAACTCTCTCCCTTTTGCCTTATGCATTGTTGATACAAAAATTGTTTCGTTATCTGAACCAAGAAAATCCTCAAGCTTTGATTCAAGAATAAATACTTCCAGATCTGATTTGTATTTGATCCTTGTATTTGTTGATTCAAACTCTCTTATAATGTTTCTACAGATATCCAGATTTGAACTTTTGGAGTACATTCTTGATAATTCAATCTTCGCTGATTCCCATTTCTCGTCACTTATGGAAGGAGAATCGTCTTCACTTTTCAATTTTTCAAGAAGTGTTCGTACTTCGAGAATGTTGATTAGATTAAAACCATCATTCGTCTGAATCAGTTTTGCTCTAAGCCCATTTCTATTTAATAATCCGGTGATATAAAGGGCTTCAATATTTGTTCTTGTTAAAACGCATGTTGAACCCGAAAGATCAGTTGAAACAATATCATTAACTAAAGGAGTAGAAAGATTTTCAGACAGATAGTGAACTATTTTAATTAAGCCATTTTCTGAAAACTTTGAAATTATTGGAAGTGTCTTTAATCTATGGTTTATTGTTCTGACAAACTGGTCAGAAAACTTAACAAGATTATTCTTGCTTCTGTAATTATCTAGTAGCTCATATTTTGCTGCATTTTCCTTATTTATGAGCTGTTCAATATATTTTGAATCTGATCCCCTGAAGCTAAAAATATTCTGATCATCATCACCCACTGCGATTACTCTCAGATCGTCATTCTGGTCAATTAATACATTAATAAGCTCATACTCCCTGGAGTCTATATCCTGAGCCTCGTCAATCACAAGCACAACCTTTGTAATTTTGCTCTGCTCCACTTCCCCATTTCTGATTTTTTCAATAGTATTCTTTAAGATATCGTCTGATTTTTCAATTGAACCAACCCTACCTAACAAGTCGAAGCAGAATGAATGAAATGTTTTTATCTCAATGAAGTTTGCTGCATTCCCATACAGTTTTATCAACCTTTTCTTGAATTCGGTGGCGGCAGCTCTGGAGAATGTTAGCATTAATAGCTGCTCATGCTTAACATCCTCCATAAGAAGAAGCGAAGCCAGTTTATGAACCAAAACTCTTGTTTTTCCACTGCCTGGTCCTGCCGCAACAACAATATATTTCGAGGTTTGATCTTTAATAATACTTAATTGAGTTGGTGATAAGGAACCAAACAATTCCCTGAATTTGGCTGGTGTCAGGTTCCTTTTAATCTCCTGTTGTCTGCTTCCTTTAAAGTATTTATTCAGAAATACTGTGTAATTCAACTTAAAATAGTCTTCCACAAATTGAAGAGCGCTATTGTAGTCTTCTATCATTTTTCGAGCATATTCACCAACAATGTGAATCTGTTCAACTTTATTCTGATAGTATTCCTCCAGCTTTTGGTAGTCATCTTTTTTATATTGAATTTTGTTATCCTTTTCAATTTTTTCTATTGAAAGCTTATTATAGACCACCAGGAATCCGCCTTCAATCTTAAGAGACTCAATGCGTGATAAATAAAAAAGAGAATCTTCAATATCCTCGGGTGTTATTTTAACTTTGAATAATTCCTGACTTTGCTCATAAGACTCTTTAAGTTCTATGACTGAAAACTCAACTGAAACTTCACCTGAATCAGTTTGACTCTCATTCTTAACCTTATCATACAGGTATTCTATTATAAATTTTGAAAGCCAATGCCTTCTTTCTAATTTTTCATGCAATAAGGGTTTTGGTTGAGCCGGAATGATGAGAATATGGTTTTTAGAATATTCAAGGTTTTGTCTTTTAATCCAGTTTTTTATCGACCAAAAATTAAGTATGATCTTTATCTTATTAATTGATACATCAGTACAGCCTGATATCATTGCTTTTTCGTTCAGCTCTTTCAGATGGTAGTTCTTTTCGACATCGCCAAGTTCCTCAAAAAGAAAATCCTCAAGTAACCTGAATGATTCTGTTATTTTTACCGACCTGCTTTTAAATTCATCACCTTTTATGAATGCTGTCAGGTCTTTAGAATCTGCGAGTATTTTTTCCTCCCTGAGAAGCGTCAAAATTTTAAACACCTCCTCCTTTACAATACCCAGATTGTCAGAAATATAATCTACTCTCGATTCAGCCTCTTCATCCGATGCATGTTTTCGACTACGGGCTGAAATGAGGTTTTTCATTATCCTGATTGCTTTCCCTTTCTGGGAAATGTCGAATCGGGACGATGCATTTATCTTGTCAATAGCATCCTGTGCTGTTTTTGTTAAAATACTATTGGCGAAAATCCTTGGTTCGTTTTGTCCGCGTTTAAGATATCCAGCCTGCTCCAGAGCTGCAATTGCTGTAGTAACACGAGTTTCAATTTCCTTAATACTATCATCCCATCCAGCCTTTCTGGCAATTTCAAGTGCGGAATTAGATATTTTTGATTTGAATTTTGTGTTGTCTTTAATAGCTTTCCAAACCTGCTTTATTTCTTTTATACTTAATTTTGTCTGATTGAGGAGTGTAAAATGTTTTCCAAGGTCATCTTCATTAAACAGGACGAAACAATCAGCTGTTATTGTTTCATCCCGACCTGCCCTGCCAGCTTCCTGAACATAGTTTTCAAGAGAATCAGAAATATCATAATGGATGACCATTCCAACATCCTTCTTGTCTACGCCCATTCCAAATGCTGAAGTAGCAACCATAATCCTGACCTCACCTGATATAAATGCATTTTGATTTTCTGTCTTTTCCCTAACATCCATTTTGCCGTGATATGGACGGGCATTGAATCCATCCTTAATTAGTTTTTCGGATATTTTAAAAGCTCTGGATGTTCTGGAGACATATACAATAGCAGGACAATCTTTCGATTCAATAAGGTCTCTTAGCTTATTGTATTTATCATCTTCGCTGGAATTTTCATAAACTTTATAAGTAAGGTTAGTCCTGGAGGTTCCTGTACTAAAAACTTCAAGTTCAAGAGATAGATTTTCTTTAAAATATAATCTTATATCTTCAATGACCTTTTGTTTTGCAGTGGCAGTAAAGCATGAAACAGGAATAACCCCTTGAATATTTTTCTTCAGCTGAAGATTCCTGATAAACTTTCCAATGTAAAGATAGTCTACCCTAAAATCCTGACCCCATGAAGAGAAACAATGAGCTTCATCAATAACAAAACGATCAATGGTTCGTCCGAGCAATAAACGTTCAATTGATTTTGATCTTAGCGATTCCGGCGAAATATATAGCAATGAAGCAGAGCCGTCTTCCACTCTCTCAAATGATTTACTTCTTTCAATTGGATCAAGCAGTCCGTTAATTGTTATAGCTTCAGTAATTCCGCTCTTTTCAAGGTTGTCAACCTGATCCTTCATTAATGATTGTAATGGAGATATAACTACTGTAAGTCCTTTTGAATTTGCCCCACTCATTAAAGCAGGTAGTTGGAAAGTAAGGGACTTACCTCCACCGGTTGGAAATATGACCAAAATTGATTTATTATCTACAGCTGCTCTTACAGCTTCTTCCTGAAGAGGTCTTCCGGAATATTCTTTAAAAGAATCAAATCCAAAGAATCTTTTCAATCCGAGATGAGGATCTAAAGCCTGATAACAATAAATACATCCATTAATGCAAGGTTTATTACGCAACAAATGCATAATTCTCTCAACATCAGGATAGTTTTTAATAACCCATGGAGGTGTAATTGAATACTTGTTTGCTGCATTTATTAGTGCTAAACAATAGGCTAATTCAACAGGATATTCATTAGTAAAATTTATCAGATTTGCATTACTACATATTTTGTTTGCAAAAGTAGTCTTGATCAGTTCATCAATATTTTGGTGATTGTCATCATTGAAAGAAAGAAATTTAAAAAATGATTTAAACTCATCTTTTTTAGAGAGTAAGCTGTAAAATATTATCTTTAAATCAGATTGCAATTGATTGAAAGCAGCAATCTCATCATAGAAAAGATTTCTTGCTTTAATGGAATCGTTCAGAGGATTATTTAACTCATCTTTCAGGAGTTTATCATCCTTAAGAAGACTATGATAAGGATGAGTCGGAAAAAGAAGTGGTGACCAAAAGAGAGTATCAATTATATTAGGATGCTTAAAACTTTCGTTACCTCTTGTTTTCTGGATAAATTTAATATCATGACTAAGAATGTTATGTCCACATAAAAACTTAGAATCATATACAAAACTCAGAAAATTAGATAGGTTATTCTCATGAAAAGAAGAATCATCACTTTTTATACAGCCAATGTCGACTATTCTCCCCATTCCTTTCTCAACTTCCAGATCAAAAAATGCAATTGAATTCATAGATAGAGGTTTGAGTCTGAAGATCAATCAGATTTTAGAGATAATAAATAAGGTCCCAATGCTTTCACAAATTATTATAAATGTAGGAATTATACAAGTATAATGGAATATTCCCTCCAAGAAAAAGACATTTCTCCTTAAAAACCTGAAACGTGGTTCTAAATTTATCCTAATAATCTATTTTACCTCTGAAATTCAGAGACAAGGATTCCTTGCAGGCAGAGGGCATGGAGCATGGGGCATGGAGTGGAGGGCATGGCTCCTGGTGAATCTTCGTGCCTTGCTTTCCTGGTGGCAAAAAAGATGGCGCTCAAATCATTCTTCGGGATCCTCTTCGAAACCATGAAAGGGTATATCATCGTCAGGGTCTTTATCGAATGGACCGACACCCGGAGGATTAAACAGTCCCCATCGATCAATTATATAATCCCATTTGTCAAATCCCGCCACCCAGTCTATGAAAAGGAGACGGTATTTTTCAATAAGGTCTCTTACTATCTGATAATATTCAACATATTCGAAGCCAAACATATCGAGAGAATGATTCTGGATCATCAGGTCACGTGCTGCTTTACGAATTATGGCAGCATTTTCCATTTTGAGATCGTACAATCCAGCTGCCTCAGCGCCAGCAACTTTTACAGACAGAAGCGCTGCATCGCACAGCATCTGACCTTTAACCTCCATAAGGTACTCATTGTCTTCAGGGATAAGTGCAGCAATTTTATGCACCGTATCAAAAATCTCTTTCCCTTTCCGGTAAATTGGAAGTTTTTCAGGCTTGGGGATATAATCTTCGTCTTCTGAATTCATATTAATTTAAACTAATTAGTTTTAAATCCGATCCGTTTGCGTTTGCTAAAATCCGTTTCTTCCTGTTTTGCTTGTTCTAATTCTTTAAGATATTCAAAGATCAGATTAACTTTCTCATCGAGCTCTATATCTTTCTTTTCCAGGATTTCTAGTTTTCTAAGAATATCTTTATGAGATTCGATCATGGCTCTCATTCTTGTGAATACCCTGATAATCTGAATATTTACAGAAACTGCTCTTTCGCTGGTCAATACACTAGATAACATAGCTACTCCCTGCTCTGTAAATACGAGTGGTAGCTTTCTTATTCCCATTTTTTCAACATTGGATATCACAATCTGTGATTTCCAATTCTCCAACTCTTCCCTGGTCATCTGAAACATAAAATCATCAGGAAACCGTTTGAGATTTCTTTTTACTGTCTGATTAAGAACCCTTGTATCAACACCATATAACTCAGCAAGATCGCGATCAATCATTACCTTCTTATCTCTGATAATATAAATTTTATTTATTATCGTTTCGTCCGGAAGTATTTGCAGTTCTTTCATAAAAACTATTTATAAACCTGGTTAATTGGATATCACAATTTGTGATTTCCAATCCAAATAAAATTTACAATAAGTAAACGGAAAACGATAATCATCTGGTATCACAAAATGTGATAGCTTAAAGTTATGATTTTTTTTCCTCACTCATATGTAGTTTTAATCTACTTTAATTTGCAGGACGCAATTTGCGACCTCCATTTTCCTTACCATATAGAAGGATATCACAATTTGTGATAACCTCTTTCAATTCCCTGACTATCTTTAAGGTCACATTTTGTGACCTTAAACGATAATATTCATCTTCAGTTAGTTGGAACATATATCTGTCAGGAAACTTACCGATATTCCTTTTTACTTGTTGGTTAAGTGCTTTTGTATTTACCTGATACATTTCAGCCAGATCCTGAGCAAGCATCACCTGTTTACCTCTGATATTGTAAATCTTGCTGATGATTATTTCTTCAGCAATGATAATCTCACTTTCGCGAGCTCGCCCCTTCGGGGCATCGGTTCTTTGTTACTTTCTTTGCATCAAGGCAAAGAAAGTAAGATCTGACTTATTCCTTAATCTTCTCTGCAAGTGACTGACGTATCATCTTCCTCAGTTCCAGCTGTTTACTTTCAACCTCATGTCGGGAAGTCGGCCGGAAATATTCTGCGTAACGGCATTTGGCCAGCTTATATGACAGGTTATCCACATTGCCTTTAATATCAACTCCGAGTTTTATAGGCAACGGACAATCAACCACTGAAACATGGTAATCGAAAGTCATGTCAAAATTATGGCGTCCTGCTACAACTGCCTTGTATTTATCCATGACAATCAGGAAAGGATAAATATCAATTTCGTTACGGAAGATGGTGAATTCGGCCGACAGAGAATCAACCTTATTCTGGGTCTTTTTATTGAATCTGAGCTTTTTGGCAATCTCACTGAAGGTCTGACCATCCATTAGAACCAGATTATTCCCCTGAATGGATGCAGCTCCACGCAAGGTCGATTTTTTGATATTATATAAAGAATCGAGGTATGTCTCGGCCGCAATATGAAATTCCCCCCTCCCGCCGAATGATCTCAGCATAGGCATCAGAGAATCAATGTCAGGAATCATAGTCAGCAATTCATTGATCTCAATATCCATCATATGATAATCAATTCCGAGATATAGGT
>Ga0209226_10000633_pt1 | contig 18310 bp, 15 predicted proteins | sample BarGraNGADG00212_2_FD_184497 | JGI IMG/M metagenome (GOLD analysis project Ga0209226, IMG submission 184497) | Arctic peat soil microbial communities from Barrow, Alaska, USA - Barrow Graham LP Ref core NGADG0011-212 (SPAdes) (version 2) | ecosystem: Environmental > Terrestrial > Soil >...
CGCTCTATAGACCATCCTGGATTAGTATTATTTACATCCGGAACCTCTGGTGAACCAAAAGCTGCCGTTCACGATTTCGTTAAACTACTGGAGAAATTCAGAACAAGAAAAAAATCACTCAGAACGCTAAATTTCTTGCTTTTTGATCACTGGGGCGGTTTAAATACAATGTTTCATACTTTGTCAAATGGTGGAGTTGTATTAGCACTCAAAGATCGGCGACCCCAAACAATATGCTCTTTTATCGAAAAATATAAAATTGAATTGCTTCCAGCTTCTCCAACTTTTCTTAATTTATTGTTAATCAGTGAAGAGTATAAAAATTACGACTTAAGCAGTTTGAGATTAATTACTTATGGCACTGAGCCAATGCCTCAATCCACTCTTGAAAGAGTAAAAAAAGTATTCCCTGACGTTAAACTTCAACAAACGTATGGTTTGATTGAATTAGGCGTCTTAAGATCAAAATCCAAAAGCGATGACTCACTTTGGGTAAAAGTTGGTGGAGAAGGCTTTGAGACGAGAGTTGTTAACGGACTTCTTGAAATTAAAGCAGAATCAGCAATGCTAGGATATTTAAATGCGCCATCTCCTTTTACCGAAGATGATTGGTTTATGACTGGCGACCAGGTTGAGGAGGATGGAGAATATATTAAAATTCTTGGTCGTAAATCTGAAATTATTAATGTTGGTGGTGAAAAAGTTTATCCTGCTGAAGTTGAAAGCGTTATTCAGGAATTTGATAATGTTGCTGAAGTAACCGTATTTGCAGAAAAAAATCAAATAATGGGAAATATTGTTTGTGCGAAAGTGAGGCTTTTAAAGGAAGAAGATAAGAAACAGTTTATTACACGGTTAAAAATCTATTGTAGGCAAAAATTACAATCTTATAAAGTACCGGTAAAAGTAATAATTGATAGTAAAGAGCAATTCAATGAACGGTTTAAAAAAAAACGATGAAAGAATTATTTCAATTTTTAATATAATAATATGATTTTAATAGGGAAAGTTGCAAAATTGCGTCCAATAGAGATTTCTGATTCACAGATCACTCTCAAATGGAGATTAAGCGAAAGAGCCAAATTTTTACAATCTGGTTCAAAAACAGTAGAACAACAAGAAAATTGGATAAAGAATGCACTTAACAAAAGTAATGAAATGACCTTTATCATTGAATATAATGAAATTCCGGTCGGGATGTTTGCAATTTGTAATATAAATTATAACAATAGAAATTGTAGTTTGGAGCGGCTTTTAATTGGCGAAAAAGACGTTGTGGGAAATATTCCAGTTGCTTTTGAAAGCGAATTGCTTTTATGTGACTATATATTTAATGAAATGAAAATGCATAAGATTTATGGTGATATTATGGAAGACAACAAGGGTATAATTAAGTTTCGAAAATATCTTGGTTATAGTTTTGATGGCGTTCTTCGGGATCAATACGTTTTTAATGGCAAATACAAGGATACTCTCTTGGTATCATTACTAGATCAAGAATATACTAAGAAATGCAGACCAAAGCTTTTAGGTTTAATAAGAATTAGTCAAGTTTAATTTATCAATTTGATGATCAAACTCCTTGATTTACAAAAAATAAACGCTCAATACACTGCTGAACTCAAGCAGGCTGCTGCCAAAGTCATTGATTCCGGCTGGACGATGGATTTGCAACCAAGGTTTTTCATATGAACCGCTCTTATTACGGGCTGTATGTCTCGCCCATGATGTGGAGAGACATCACCAATGTTTCTTCCGGGGCCGTCCTGATGGTGCTGGCTTCGGAATTCTATGATGCCGCGGATTATTTTCGCGACTATAAGCAGTTTTTGGCAGCGGCAAGGAATTCAAGATGAAAAAAATCCCTTTCTTGGACCTGGGACAAACCTACCGGGAATTGAAGGCGGAGCTTGACATTGTCGTTCAGCGGGTGCTGAATTCTGGTCGGTATATCCAGGGGGAGGAACTGGAAGCCTTTGAGGCGGAGTTCGCGGAATTTTGCGGCGCCGGATATTGTGTTGGCGTGGGCAATGGCCTGGACGCGCTGCACCTGATCCTGCGCGCCTATGGCATCGGACCAGGCGATGAGGTGATTGTCCCGGCTCATACCTTTATAGCTACGTGGCTGGCGGTAACCTACGCCGGCGCGAAACCCGTGCCGGTGGAGACAGGCAATGACGCTGCCTATACCATTTCTCCGGAACTGATCGAAGCGGCGATAACTTCAAAAACCAGGGCGATCATTCCCGTCCATTTATATGGCCGCCCGGCTGACATGGCGCCCATCATGCATATTGCCGCCAAGCATGGATTGAAGGTGATCGAAGACGCGGCCCAGGCTCATGGCGCGCGCTATCAAGGGCGTCGGGCCGGGAGTCTTGGCCATGCGGCTGCCTTCAGTTTTTATCCCGCGAAAAACTTGGGTGCTTTTGGTGACGGCGGAGCGATCACCACCGCAGATGGGGAACTGGCCACGAAATTGCGCGCTTTAAGGAACTACGGTTCCTCTGCCAAATATGTCCATGACATGATCGGCCTGAACAGCCGGCTCGACCCGCTGCAAGCTGCAATATTGCGCGTAAAGCTGCGGCATCTTGATGAATGGAATGCCCGCCGCCTGTCCTTGGTCGAATGCTATCGACACAACCTTGCCGGAACCGATGTGGTACTGCCGAACGTATCCGATGGATATGGATCGGTTTTCCACCTCTTTGTAATACGCACATCCAAACGTGAAATGCTCCAAGCCGGACTGAAAGAAGCCGGAATAGAAACGCTGATCCATTATCCGCTACCACCGCATAAACAAGGAGCATACTCTTCCATGCGCCGCTGGCAGCTGCCCATCGCTGAGCGTCTGGCCAATGAAGTTCTCAGCCTGCCGGTCGGGCCGCATTTGTCCAGCGGTGAAGTACAAGTGGTTGCCAAACATGTATCACGCATCTTGGGTAGCAGAGGGTGAAAATAGTTCCAATTCTTCCCGGAAGCCGGTTGTGACATGGCGCACAATCCTTTGGTCAGCATCATCATGCCGGCATTCAATCACGAGCTCTATGTCGGCGAGGCCCTACAGAGCATCGGGAACCAGACCTATCACAACACCGAGCTTATCGTGATCGATGACGGTTCCACCGATCGGACCACAGAGATCATCAGGGCTTACATTGAGAAGAATGGCGGCCACAATATCCGCTTTATAAGCAAGCCAAACGAGGGTGTGTGCCGGACATTGAACGCTGGCCTGGCGATGGCCACCGGGGACTATATCGCTTTTATCGCCTCCGATGACGTCTGGCTGCCGGAGCGACTGGCGCGGCAGCTTGAGTTCATGGAAAATAACCGGGAGATCGGTATGGTCTTCGCCGACGTTTGGTTCCTCGACGGTACCCGTCGGACTAACTCCCGCTGGTCGGACTACAAGCCAACTCTAAGGGGATTATTCACGAACGGCATCGCGGTCGACAACTTGTACACCCGCCTGCTAACGCAACCGCTCGTTCCCGCTCTGACCGTGTTGATCCGCAGGCGCGTGCTGCTCGATGTGGGTTTCTTCGATGAAAGCCTAATTTACGAGGACCACGACCTCTGGTTGCGGATCGCCATGAAATATCCGTTGGGATATATCGATTCCCCCCTGGCTTGTTACCGCCTCCATGCGGCCAACGTTAGCAACAATGCTGTGTTTATGCTTAAAGGGATGTGGCAGACCGTGCGTAAGCACCTAAAAGTAGGGCCGCTGAAAAACAGTCGTCGCCGACAGGTGGGCGTGCTATTGCAGCTGGCCGGCAACCTGTTCGCCAGCCGCCTGAAGAGAAGATTGCGACGCCTGAAAAAGCCCAACGGCTGACAGCAACCGGCGCCCGGCTACGGTTCACACTATGAAAGAAAAACGAATATTGGTTACCGGGGCGAACGGTTTTCTAGGCCGGGCAATCTTATGCTGCTTGCCTGCCTTTTTTACCTCTATCCGTGCGACGGATGTAACTCCAGGCAGTGGATTATTTGCCAGCGCGTATGTAAAGGCGGATATCACGAATCCGGAGGAGGTAGAAGCGGTACTTGACCAAACCGCTATCGTCATTCATGCGGCTGGCCTTGCGCATGTATTTTCTCCCGGCGTGAATGCCAGTGAGAAATTTCGTCAGGTCAATGAAATCGGAACCGCCAACATGGCCGCAGCGGCAGCAACGGCGGGCGTGGCGCATTTTGTCCTGATTAGCTCCGTGTCTATCTATGGCGGTAGCCGAAAAGGCGGCGGAGAAGGTTCTGGTTGTTACCCGCAGGGACCGTATGCCCAGAGCAAATATCATGCTGAGCAGCGCGCTATTGAAATAGCTGAGAAATCCGACATGGCGCTTACTATTTTGCGTTTGGCTACGCTATATGGTGAAGGCGACCCGGGCAATGTGGCGCGATTGATGCGAACGATTGATCATGGTCGTTTTATTTGGATCGGGAATGGCTCGAATCGCAAAAGCCTGTTGCATAGCGAAGACGCGGCCCGGGCATGTCTAGCGGTCATACAAAGCCCAGCTTCGGGCGTGATGGTTTATAATGTCTCGGCACCTCCTTGCACCATGCGTGAAGTGGTGCAAGGTTTGGCGTGGGCATTGGGAAAACGCATACCGCCATTTGGCATCCCAGCCTCATGGGGGCGGGGAATATCCGGCCTTTTGTCAGGACTGCCTGTGAGTCGATTGCGAACCTTGGGGGCAACGGCGCAAAAATGGCTGGCCGACGACGTGTATGATGGCCGTAAGTTTGCGCGGGCGTTCAATTTCCAGGTGCGCGTAAATTTGGCGGAAGGGCTGCGCCGGGAAGTGGGCTGGTATCGGGAGGAACAGGCGAAGCGTGGTTCGTGAAATACTTCTTGGTTTGCTCGCCATTGCCCTTGGCGCTCTCGGCGCCTTCATTATTAGCCGTTTCGGCTGTCTCCTGGGACTGATCGACAAACCGACCACGCGCAGTTCCCATTCGTACGAGACGCCCAAAGGGGGCGGTATCGGGATGGCGGCGGCGTTTCTGCTGGCGGCTGTTTGTTTGCATTTGCCGGCTGCATTTTGGTTGCCGCTGGGGATCATGGCCGGATTGTCGCTTCGCGGGGATCACGTCGAAATCTCACCCCGGCTGCGCTTGCCGATGCAATTTGTTTGTATCGGGATTCTGGTAATTGGGACAAGCGAGGGCATAGTTCAAGCCCACCCAATGATTCTGATTGTCTTATTCTGGATTGTTTTTATTGTCGGCACAGCCAATTTCTACAATTTCATGGATGGAATCAACGGCATCGCCGGCATCAGCGGAGTGGTCGGATTTGGACTGCTAGCATTGGCAACGTACAAAGAACTGCCACAAGGAGGCTTCCTGGCCGCTTGCATGGCACTGGCCTGCCTTGGTTTCCTGCCGTTCAACCTGCCCCGGGCGCGGGTGTTCATGGGTGATGTCGGCAGCATTTTACTGGGCTCAGTCTTTGCCGGACTGGTTTACCTGGCATCCCGCACATTGTTGGATTTTCTTTGCCTGGCCTCTTTTCTATTTCCGTTTTATGCCGATGAACTAACAACGATGTTTATCCGGTTGCGTGCCGGCGAGAAACTTACCCAGGCCCATCGACGACATATTTATCAATTGCTGGCCAATGAGCGGCAGATTCCCCACTGGCGGATATCTGCGGGTTATGGCTTTTTTCAATTGCTTGTGGGTGCAAGTATTTTGAAAGCCAAAATGTTTGGCGTTGCCGTTGTACTGGCAGTGCTGGCCACTTGGTTTGGCTTGTTTGTGATTGGCGGGTATTTTATCAGAAAACGGGTGAAGGGAAACAACAATAGTCGATAGTCCGGAGAGATTACTTCTATTCTGTCTGCTATATTTTGATTGTCGTCTTCTTTTTTCTTTTGTCTTATGTTTACTGTTTTTTATAAAATAATTGTCGGCTGGCTCATGCCGCCCGGGTGCTTTATCATTTTGTTCATTTTTTGCGCCTGGAAAACCCGAGGGATTAGTGACGCGGCGTTGCGGAAAACATTGCGGACGCTTGCCCTGATCGGCGCTGTAGGGTTGTACCTTCTCTCCATCCGGCCGGTTCTGCAACTGTTTGCCGGCAGTCTGGAAAACAAATACCCGCCGGTGCAGGAATCGCAAATAAAAAAAACAAATGCCATTGTTGTGTTGAGCGCGGGAACCGTAGAGGGTGTGTCGGCAAGCTTTTCATCAATCCAGGCGCTTCCCGGCCAGACGGCAATTGTGCGGCTCAGCGAAGGCATCCGGCTCTATCGCAAAATCAAAGCGAATGAACGGAGTTGCACCATTATCCTCACCGGCGGACGTTTTTACAGCAAGCAATATGCGGCCAGTGTCGTCTCCCGCGAATGGCTTGTCTCGATGGGAATTCCCGCAAGCGACATTCGCTTGGAAACCTCCAGCCGGACAACATTTGAAGAGGCTCGTTTTGTGGGGCCAACGATTCGCAACGTATCAGCAGAAGTGGTGTTTTTGGTAACCTCAGCCTCACATATGCCCCGCGCGGTAGCCGCCTTCAGCAAATTCGGCCTGTCCGTGATCCCGGCGCCCTGTGATTTTTCCGATTCGGGAAAGTTGGGGCTTTTCAGCTTCCTGCCCGAAGCCGCGACCTTGCGAGAAAACCGCGCGTTGCTTTGGGAATACATAGGAGCTATTTTTTATAAGATAAAAAAAACTTATTAGAGAGCTTTGGGTTGAGAGTTTTGAGTTTTAAATTTTAAGTTAAAAAAAAGAGTTTTAAGACGAGATAATAACGATTCGCTTGCACAATATCATTGTGTATGATAGTGTACGGAAAAGAGGTTAGTGAAGAGTCATGAAGAAAATCATTCATCAATTGGAACAGTACTTACGGGAGGTCCTCGGCATTACGGTTACGCCCCATCCCTGGGAGAAAAGCAGCGGGTTACCCCAATACCTCCGGGAGCACTACCGCTTCATTAAAATAGATATTCTTGGAATCGAATGCTTATTGATGGCCGATTCTGGAGAGAATGAGCAGACCCCGGCGGTCATCGGCAAGCACCTGGACCAGGTGCGATCGCGGTACGATGTCGAAGTGGTGTATGTGCGCCGGGCGTTCACTTCATACAATCGCAAGCGCTTGATAGAGCAAAAGGTGCCCTTCATCATTCCGGGCAATCAGATGTACCTACCCATGTTGGGTATTGACCTGCGCGAGCACCTGAAGCGATTACGACAAAAGAAACCGTTATTCAGTCCCTCCACCCAGATGTTGATCCTGCATGTCCTGTGGCGGAAAGAGACCGACACGGTGACGCCTGCCGAAATCGCCCAACGCCTCGGATACTCCGCTATGACCCTGACCCGGGCCTTTGACGAACTGGAAGCGGCTGGTATCGGCGAGCATTCTGTTCGGGGGAAAGAACGGCATCTGCGTTTTGCTGAAACAGGAAGGCCTCTCTGGGAACATGTGCTGCCTTATCTTAGCACGCCGGTAAGGAGACGCCTGTATGTTGCTTCCTCTATGCAAAAAGGAAAGGGCAGTCTTGCCGGGCAGAGCGCCCTGGCCTTTTACACTATGCTGGCCGAGCCGAAGATTCCGGTTCTCGCATTTTCAACTGACGAGTGGAAGGTGCGGTTGCAAGAGGAAAAGATTCTCGAACTGACGTTACCCGAGCCGGGGGACTTCGAGATCGAGCTCTGGAAATACGCCCCCACAAAATTCGCTAAAAAAGGATGGGTAGATCGCCTGTCGCTTTTCCTTTCGTTTAAAGATAACCCCGATGAGCGGGTCCAATCCGCCCTCGATGTGCTTCTGGGAGCTATGGAATGGTGAGGGGCCTCAATAAGTTCCGCAAGCAATTCCGCGCTCATTCCAGCCAGTATTTACTCATCGGCGGCGCAGCCTGTGACCTTCTTATGGAAGAAGCGGGGCTGGAGTTTCGCGCCACCAAGGATCTGGATATCGTCAGCCAAACATAAGAATGATGTGTTCCGACTTTATCGGCTGATCGATCCGGCTTTCAAAACCGACATCCCGAAGGATATCCGCGTTGACATGGGAACTTTTCTGGATGCGATGGTATCCGAACCGGTGGATCTGAAAAATTTGGGAATTAAAGGCCAGAGTCTGGATTCGATTCTTGGTGAGCTTCGGAGATTATATGTCCACAAACCTAAAACTCAAAACTTTTCTGGTTAACGCTTAAACAAAATGCAATTCATTGTTGACAATCATTTACTAAGATGGCATTATTCTCACTATGAGTATTACTGAACTTCAAGCATTGGATGCCTTGGCACGCGTTGAGGCCAAACGATTTCCGCTCCACCGGGAAGCGTTGATTGCGCTGCGAAAAGAACAAGGCAGACGTTTTATCGGGATAGTGGGACCGCGCGGCGTTGGCAAAACAGTGATTCTGAAGCAGTTGACCATAGAAACAGAGCAATCGTTCTATGGCAGTATTGATACATTTAAAGATGTTGCTTTATTTGAATTTGCCAGGATTCTCTCTGAAAAGCAAGGGATTCGAACATTCTTGCTGGATGAAATCCATTTCCTGCCTGGTTTCGATGGCGAGTTGAAGAAGATTTTCGATTTTTTACCAGATGTCCATGTGATTTTTACCAGTTCGGTTGCCTTGGCGCTGCAAAAGTCCGTTTTCGATCTGTCCCGCCGGGTGCGCTTGATCCGGCTATTACCATTTTCGTTTCGAGAGTATGTGCGTTTCAAGGAAGGCGTGACGCTTACCCGCTTGACGTTGGATGCCGTGGGGCGCGGTGATTGGACTTTGGATCATGCGCGCTACGAATATCTTTTCGATGCATATTTACAGGGAGGATTGTATCCATTTTCGTTGACCGAACCCGATCCGCTGAGCGTATTGCGCAGCATTCTGGACTCGGTTCTGCAGCGTGACATTCCCAACGTGGCGAAAGTGACCTATCAGGACGTAGACTTGATCGGAAAGGCATTAACGTTTATTGGCCGATCCGCCGTGGATGGCGTGAATCCCACGACCATAGCCAGGAATCTGGGAATCACGCGCTATAAAGCGGTTGAATACGTTGATTTGTTGAGTAAAGCGTTTATCCTTATTCAGGTTGATCCGCAGGGGACCAATGTCCTGCGCGAGCCGAAGATCCTGATGCAGTTGCCCTATCGCTTGCTTTACCAGTCATGGGCCGATGCCATCGGCGCCGTGCGCGAGGATTTCTTTGCCACGGCCATGAGCATGGCGAACATGCCGTTTCATTACCTGAAATCAACCACGGGACGAAAAACGCCCGATTTCTGGCTGACAACTGCATCCGGCGACTGGGTTGTGGAAATTGGCGGGCCCGGCAAGGGGCGGACTCAGTTCAAAGGAGTGCACGTGGAAAGGAAAATGGTGTTGGCGCACGCTGCCGATTCTCGTCGCAATGCCAAGCCTCTATTTATGGCGGGATATCTGGCATAAGAAAAGAGTTTTGAGTTGTGAATTTTGGGTTTTAAGTTAATACAACTATCACCAAACTGATCTTAAAGTTTCTTGTTACTGTGATTCAAAACTTAAAACTTTTCAACCATCAAGCTCTGCTGAGATTTTCTTCTAACTTAAAACTCACAACTTAAAACCCAAAACTCTTCTGACTTCTGAGTTGACTTTTAGCACGGATTTCTGTATATTTACGGCAGTATCTAGTTGCAACACTAGGAGAGGTTGAGAAAGATGAAAATAGTGGATCGCTTTTGGAAGATGCCGAGGCTGCTGCTGGAGAAAAAGCGAACGAAAAGGTTGAGATTTTCGGTTCTTCTGTTCCTCGATATTCTCATTATTATTGCCTCTCTATTTATGGCCATTCAGTTACGTTTCGGCTTCACTTTCCCAGAGAAGTATCGCCCCATTTTTTTGCAATGGTGTCTGGCGTTTATCCTGATCAAGTTTTTATTATTGTATTTTTTTAAACTGTATTCCTTTTCCTTGCGTTTTGTGGGCATCGTCGAATTTTTTCGCTTGATCAAGGCGTTTTTCCTTTTTTTACTTTTGGCAAACGCAGTGAATCTTTGGCTGCTCCGTGTCAATTTTCCCGCCAGGAGTCTCCCTTCTGGTGTGATCATCATCGATTCTATCATCAGTTTTTCTTTGTTCGGTTTTATCCGTTTGCTTAACCGGCTCTATTTTGAGTTTTTTCTGCCCAAAAGCATGGATGGGAAAAGAACCTTGATCATGGGCGCCAACTTTAAATCGGAGCGTCTGATCAAAGGTTTGCGCATGGCCAAAGTGGGCTTGATTCCTTTTCTCATTATTGATAAGCATCCGGAAAAAGTGGGGAATGAAATATATGGTTTGCCGGTCATTGATTACAGCCAGGACATCACCCGTTCCATCCGTCTAAACCGGATCGAAACAGCCCTGATCAACCTTCCCGAGGCCGAGCACAAAGAAGTGACGGAAATATTCAATCGCCTGAAAAAGGCCGGACTCAACGACATCCGTATCGTCCCGCGCATGGAGGAGTGGAAAGAAAGCATCAACCAGATCCATGCCATCAACATCGAGGATCTCCTGGCCCGGCAAGCGGTCAAGATCGATTTCCAGGGCGTGTCCGAAAATTTACATGACAAAATGGTCATGGTCACCGGGGCGGCGGGATCCATCGGGTCGGAAATCGTGCGCAAGCTGCGCGAGCTCAATGTGCTGCGCGTGGTCGCCATCGATATGGATGAGAGCGGCTTGTTCAATCTGCAGCAAGAGCTTTTGCCCTACTTGTCTGACAGGCAAAAATTTACTTTTGTGGTCGTTTCCATCTGCAACCGCCACAAAATGCATTCCCTTTTCAGAGAATATAACCCGCAAATTGTTTTCCATGCCGCGGCTTACAAGCATGTGCCGTTGATGGAGGAATTCCCTGAAGAAGCTATCCGGACCAATGTACTGGGCACTCGTGAACTGGTTTTACTGGCCGACCAGTACAAGGTGGGAAAATTCGTCAACATTTCCACCGACAAAGCGGTGAAACCCCGCAGTATAATGGGGATCAGCAAGCGGCTGGCGGAGATGATCTGCCAGGATATGAGACAATCGTCCACACGCTTCATATCGGTCCGCTTTGGCAATGTCCTCGGCAGCCGCGGCAGCGTGGTGCCGCTGTTTATTGAACAAATCCGCCGCGGCGGACCGGTCACGGTCACTCATCCGGACATGTGCCGCTATTTTATGACGATTCCCGAGGCGGTTCTTCTTGTCATGCAGGCGCAGTTTTTGAGTCAGGGCGGAGAAGTGTTCGTCCTGGAAATGGGAGAACCGGTGCGGATTGTTGATTTGGCTCAGAACCTCATCCGGCTTAACGGTCTTGAACCAGGGCAGGACATCGAAATAACATTTACCGGGCTCAGGCCGGGAGAGAAAATATTTGAGGAGCTCCTGACGGCAGAGGAGGGTGTTGTGAAAACAATTCACAATAAAATATTTATCGCAAAATTCAAAAAACGGCCGACGGAGAATGGTTTGCAAGAAATCATCTCCGAGCTTCAAGAAGCTGTGAACGAACCGCTTGAAATCCGGAAAATTATAAATCGTTTTTTGCAGACCATTTGACTTAATTGAGAAAAATTTATAATGTTGTGAAAAGCTGAAATGATTTTTAGATTGTATCAATTCATTTATTTGTTCGCCATGATCCTGGTTCTTTCGATTTTTTTGTTTCATTTTGGTTTTGTCGTTCTCCCCTTGTTGTGTTTATTGTTGGGAATACTACTGCGCGCTATTTTTAAGAAAAAATATTTACTTGTCTTTTCCTTTTTAATTCCAATTCTGCCGGCCTTTGCCGGTTTCATTGGCAGCGGTTTCCCCCCTAACTATTTTATCTTGCCTTTGTTGGTTCTGACTGGCATTGTCATTGTTGACAGCATTATTAATAAAGAATTTTTGGCGGCAGGCAAGGAAACGATCCCGCGCCACTATATTTATTATTTGCTCATTTTATTTATATCGTTTATTTTTGTTATGCTGCGTTGGTCCAATATATTGCTTTCCAAAATGGCATTTCTTAAAAACACTCCTGTCGATATTTCCGGAGAACGATTATCGTTTGCGATTATTTTCCCGATCCTTGAGCTTGCCTTGTTTGTCCTATCGGTGCCCTATTTTGTATTTTGCCAAAGCAGTTTAAATAAGAACAAATTTGTTGTCGCCTTTTTGAGCGGTCAGGGCGTTTCCGTTTTATTCGCCTTGGGGCAATATGCATTAAATAAGCCTATTATAACTTTTGCCAATAGGGTTACCGGATTGGCTTCTGACCCGACGGCCTTTGGCATGCTCTGTGCCATTTCATTTATCATGGCTTGGTATTTAGCTAGGAAAGAATCATTTAAAATTGCCTATTTTTTTGTTGTTGTTTTTCTGATCGGAATTATAATATCGGCAACCCGAGTCGCCTTCATAGCTTTATTAATAATACCATTTCTCGGTTTCCGCAAAATCAAGAAAAGTGCTGTTTGGATCTTCGGTATATTGACTTTGTTGATTATCGCCTTTGTTTTTGTAGGAACAGGAAAAACTGATCAAGGGAATAGTGTTACCAAAATCGAACAAACATTGGCAGCGATAAAAAACCTGGCCTATGGTCCGCAGGAAAGAAATATTGCCATTAATTCTATCACTTCAAATCGCGACAAAATATGGGGATACGCTCTCGCAGCCATAAAGAGATTTCCCTTAACCGGAATCGGCGCTGGTAATTTTCTTTTTTGGGGCAAAACTCAATATGGAGTCAACTATGTGCATCACCTCGCCGCCAATCAATATTTTTTTGTTGCTGTTTCAAATGGATTGCTGGGAGTAGGGGTATTCATTTTATTTATAATAACCATTTTACTGAAAAAATCATGGCCGGAAAAAATAGCAATTCTTGTTTTGTTACTAATGTTTGTATTTAATGATTACTTGTGGTTTTCCGAAGTATTTCTTGGCTTCTGGCTTGTTTGTTCTTTAGGAAAGGAAAAAGAGACACAAAAAGCGGGTAAAAAAGAGAGATCGTTTATTTTAGCGCTGGTTTTATTGTTCATTATCGTGAATATTCTTAATAATTCGGCGCTTTTGCCTCATAACTGGCTAAAAACAGCCGGGGTCCAATATGATTATGGCTTTTGGTATAATGAAAATGACTCGGATGGCAAACAATTCAATTGGACAGGGGAAAAAGCCGGCATCTATATTTATCTGGACCAGAATGGCCGCAGTAACAATTTTCGTTTGGTTTGCGGGGCCCCTCCCGCATTTTTTAAAAAGCGGGAACAGGTCGTTGACATTTTTTGGCGGGGAAGATTTCTTAAAAGAATAATTTTTCGTAATAACAATGAATATCCAATTTTGATCGAGGACAAGGGACACCGTGAGGGATTTCTGGAATTTCGCATTCGACCTGGTTTTAACCTGAGTCAGATGAATCTGGGTAAGGAAACGCGTATTTTAGGGGTGCAGTTGTTTGGTGGGGGCATTCCAGGCATCCAGTTGGTTTCGCCAAACGGCGGAGAAAATTGGCTTCCAGGTTCCGTCCAGGATATTCGTTGGCAGAGCAAGGGAAATGTCGCGTCCGTGAAAATCGAGATATCGTACGATGGCGGCAGAACCTATGCGACGATCGGAGATTCCATCGTGAATAAGGGGCTTTATTCGTGGTATGCGGAGAATGGGCCTTCCATGAATTGCCTTGTCAGGATCAGCAACGAGTCGGGCGCGGGTTCTGACACGAGCAATCAGCCATTCGCTATCGCTTCGCCATCTTCATTGACCGGTTTCTCATTTGCCCCACCCAAGAGTTGGACCGCTGCCACCTTCGGCAGCGATGGCTGGTATGTGGGGGATTTTAACGGCGACGGCCGCTCGGATATCATGAAATATGTTGAAGGCGAATCCGGCGGCCAAGTTTTGTTATCGGATGGAAGCAAGTTTGTTTATAAAGGGAGTTGGACCGGGGCCGGCCATGGGGCTGACGGCTGGTATGTGGGGGATTTCAATGGCGACGGCCGCTCGGACCTCATGAGATATCTTCCAAACGTCTCGGCAAACGAGGTCTTTTTATCAAATGGGACTAGGTTTGCAGGCAGCAACAATTGGCTCACAAGCGGCCATGGGGCTGACGGCTGGTACGTGGGGGATTTCAACGGCGACGGCCGTTCGGATCTCATGAGGTATGTACCGAACCCATCAGGAAGTGAGGTTTTTTTATCAAATGGAAAAGGTTTTATTTTCAACGGGAGTTGGACACCTGCCGGCAACGGGGCGGATGGGTGGTACGTGGGGGACTTCAACGGTGACGGGCGTTCGGATCTGCTAAGGTATGTTCCGGGGGTATCGGGCGGCGAGGTATTTTTATCAGATGGAACACAGTTTGTTTATAACGGGAGCTGGACCGGGGCGGGGAACGGTGGCAACGGCTGGTACCTGGGCAAGTTCAGCGGCACGGGTCGGACCGACATCATGCGCTATGTGCTGTTGCTGTCAGGGGCGGATGTTTTTTTGAACACGGGGACGGGATTTGACTATGACGGGAGCTGGACGCCGGCAGGTTACGGGGATAATGACTGGCACGTGGGGGACTTCAACGGCGATGGTCGGGAAGACCTTTTGCGAGCCATCGTTGGCGTTACGGGCGCCGACGTGCTGCTGTCAACGGTGACCAGCGGAAGTACATCGAGCGCCATGTCGGCGGTAGCCACGAAGAAAGTGGGAAATATGAAATGGCTGAACGATGTGCCCGCAAATACTCCTCTTAGCGCCGAGGGACTTGCCTTTGTGGAGAAGGTTAAGGCCCGGATCGCTAGTGGGGAAGATATCTCGATATATCAGATCCAGAAAGAATATGAGAAGCTGACGGGCAGGTTGCGCACTCGGGCTGGGATAATGAAGCTTCTGAAACAGCAGCAGTGGGACGAACTAACCCGGATGAAAAAGGAAGATTTTTTGCGATAATTTACTGGAATAAAGAGCACCATGCAGTAAATTTCTTTTTTCCGAGCTGCGATCGCCATGTTATGTACGGCCGGTCGCGCAGCAGGCCGGGGGTCCTTTTTTATTATTTAAAGGATTTAAGATAAGTTGTTGACAAAAGGCACACATCGCGCTATATATATCGTGTGAAACAATTGTCTTTTTGAAGACCCTGTTCCCCAGCCGGGTCGCCACAAAGATCTATAAAAAAGGAGGTAAAAATGGCCGAAAAGAAGATAAAACGATTGGATAAAATGGACGATCAGGAAGAGATGAAAGAAGCCTTGGCGGAGCTGAGTTCAGGCAACTTGAAGCGCATTCCCATGGCCGCCAGGGAGCGGGAAGAGCTGCAACAGTCGGCAGCGGAATCCCTGAAAAAAGCCGATCGCATCAATATCCGCATTTCCCCGCGAGACCTGGAGCGCATCAAGAAAAAAGCCGCCGCAGCGGGGATCCCATACCAGACGCTGATCGGCGCCATTCTGCACCAGTACGCCAGTGACCGCATCTCGGCTTCAATCTGACTGAAAACTGAGATTTAAATTCCCTTGCTGTCGGCGTACGGCTTGTCGTGCAGGCGGCCGGATACTTTGAACTTGCGCGCCGTGCGCTTCCAGCCCCAGTTGCCGACCAGGTTGTAGAACCAGAGCGGCATCATGGCCTTGCCCATTAGCCCGATGACCTCCGCGGGGATCTCTTTGCCCTCAGCCAGATAAGCGGCGGCCTGGGTCAAGGCCTTGAGCTGGTGACGGACGATGCCTCCGGCCTTGGCCAGCGGGCGGTTGCCGATGGCCCCGCCCATGCCCGCGGCCAGACAGCCCAGAAAGCGGAAGCCGGCCTGGGCGGCGAAGATACGCATGATCTCCCCGGCGGGACGGCAGTGGGCCGTCTCCGGGAAACCGCAGTTGACGATGGCGGCCAGGGCTTGCTTGGCCTCGCCCTGACGTCCCTGGCGGCGTTCAACGATCATCAGCAGCAGGTCAATGAGCGGGGCAGGGAGTTGGTCGACGTACAAGGGGAACGCCGCTACCAGCAGGTCGCAGGCATCGACGGCGGCCAGCAGTTCCGTCATTTTTTTCTCGTCGGCCAGGGCCGGGTAGACCAACAGCTTCTTCGTCGCCATGCCGCGTTCCTCCAGCAGGGACAGCAGGTGGTCGCCCAGGGAGTTGGAGGTGCTGGCCATGCCCCGCGGGCTGCCGACCAGGAGAAGAACCTTGCCGCCGTTCATTGCGCCACCGCGCGAAAAAACGGTTCGTCGCCGAGTCTTTTTTCCATTTCCGCCAGGGAGACATCGCCGCTGAACACCATTGTCACGGCTTCGGCGTTGTCCATGTTCAAGGCATTGCGCTTAACCAGGCGGCGAAAAATGTCTTCACTGCCGGCATCCTCCCGCTTTTGCGTGCCGATGGCCAGCAGGCGGCGCCGGAATGCATAGCGCAGGGGATGGCGGGTCTCGCCCTGGACCTTATTGAAAAAGGGCAGGATGATGGGGATGATCCGGTCCAATGCTTTCTTCAACTCGGGAGAATAGCCGCCGAAAGTGATGGGCGTCAGCCAGATGACCAGGTCGCTGACCGCCATGGCACGGAGGATCGATTCCTGGTCATCCTCGATGATACAGCGCCCCGGGGTTTTTACCCAGCAGGAAAAACAGCCCCGACAGGCTTTGATATCCATGCCGGCCAGGGCGAACGCTTTCGCCTCCCAGTCCAGGGCTTTCATTTTTGCCATGACCGCGGCGGAAGCCCGGTTACAAAGCAGGTCCCCCCCGGCCGGCGGCGATCCTTTAAAAAAAACTGCCTTCATGTTCCCTCACCTTGCGCCCCTGCGCAATCCGATTATCGGCCGGGGATGGCCATTTTGTCAAGGCGCCGGAAAAAATTTGAATTTTAGCCTAAAAGATCATTTCCCGCGTATAATAGGTTTGGCAATTTCAATAAGGAGGTTTTTACCTTGAATAAAAAAACCATTTTTAGCAAACTCGTGCCGGTATTGCTGCTGGCGGTACTGTGCCTGCCCCTGGCGGCCGAGGACAACCCGTTGTTGACCACGCCCAACACACCGTTCCAAACCCCGCCCTTCGACCGCATCCAGATCGGCCATTACCTGCCCGCGGTCCAGGAAGGGATCAAGCGCCACCAGGCCGAGATCGACGCCATCGTCAACAATCCCAAGACCGCAACCTTCGAAAACACCATCGTGGCCCTGGACATGTCGGGTCAGCTTCTGGGCGATGTGACCAGCGTTTTTTATTCACTGCTGGGCGCCGTCACCAGTCCCCAAATGCAGGACCTCGCCAACCAGCTGTCGCCGCTGCTGTCCACCCACAGCGACAACATCTCGCTCAACGAGAAACTCTTTGCCCGCGTGAAAACCGTGTACGACCAGCGCGCAAAGCTGAAACTTTCCGGCGCGCAACTCTATCTGCTGGAGAATACGTATCGCGGTTTCCTGCGCAGCGGCGCGCTGCTGGATGAAAAGCAGAAGGCCCGCCTGCGCGATATCAACCGCGAGCACTCTCTGCTGGTGCTGAAGTTCGACGACAACCTGCTGACCGAGACCAACGGCTCGTATATCGTGATCGACAACAAGGCCGACCTGGCCGGCCTGCCTGAAAGCGTCATCGCCATGGGCGAAGAGACGGCCAAAGCCATGAACATGGCCGGGAAATGGGTGTTTACTACCCAGCGGCCCAGCTGGACGCCTTTCCTGCAATATGCCGACAATCGCGGCCTGAGGGAAGCCCTGTATGCCGCCTATTTCATGCGCGGCGACCGCGACAACGACAAGGACAACAAGGCCGTTCTGCAAAAGATCCTCACTTTGCGCGAGGAACGCTACCGGCTATTGGGCTACGCGACCCCGGCCCGCTTCTATCTGGAAACCCGCATGGCCAAGACCCCCGAAGCCGTCAACGAATTCCTGCTGCGGCTGTGGAAGCCGGCCCTGGTTCGGGCCAAAGCAGAGGCGGCTGAAATGCAGAAGCTTATCGACAACGTGCCGGGCGGGTTCAAACTGGCCTCCTGGGACTGGTGGTACTATGCCGAGAAACTGCGCAAGGCCAAATATGACCTGGACGACTCGGCGCTGCGTCCATACTTCAAGCTGGAAAATGTCCAGAAGGGTGTCTTCACCCTGGCTGAAAAACTGTATGGCATTAAGTTCATTGAACGCAAGGATATCCCCGTCTACCATCCTGAAGTCAAGGTGTTCGAGGCCCACGAAGGCTCCGGCCGTTTGTTGGGCATCCTGTACATGGATTTCTTTCCCCGCGATTCCAAACAGGGCGGTGCCTGGTCGGGCGCCTTCCGCAGTTCTTTTTACCAGAACGGCAAGCGCGTCCTCCCGTTTTC
>Ga0209226_10000634_pt1 | contig 18309 bp, 16 predicted proteins | sample BarGraNGADG00212_2_FD_184497 | JGI IMG/M metagenome (GOLD analysis project Ga0209226, IMG submission 184497) | Arctic peat soil microbial communities from Barrow, Alaska, USA - Barrow Graham LP Ref core NGADG0011-212 (SPAdes) (version 2) | ecosystem: Environmental > Terrestrial > Soil >...
CCCCGCCGCAGTATTGGCTCGTGGGCACGGCGGCGTAGCCCCACGCCCCGTCAAGCGCGGTGTTCGCCCATCGCGCCGGATAGCTGAAGCTTACGCGCCCGCTCGAATCCACATCGGAGCTTGTGCCGATCCAAACGCTTGGCTCGGCAATGCCTTCGGGATAACAGTGAAGCCCGATGAAGTTCATCCGCATTTTGGCGACCTGCGAGATATACGCCAGGTAGTCATCGGTGTTCCACCAGTCCGGCCCCTCGGGGAAGTCGTGGAATGGCTGGATGCCGCGTATGGAGAATATCGGCTTGCCGGTCTCATTGACGTTGGGCAATGACGCAAGCCGCGCGTCGGGAATTACGTCGCCGTGCAAGTAGAACCTCACTCCAAGCTTCTCCGCGAATCGGTACGCGCCGTAGAGCGTGCCGGAATCGTCTCCGCCGACGATCCACTGTGTCTTGCGGCCTGCCATAGATGTCGTCCGAAGCACATACTCCTGCGGGCCGAGGTTCTTCGCTGCCTTACCTACCGCGGGGTCACTCACGACGGCGCGATCCTTGCGCGCGATCACTATGCGCTCACGGGCCGCTCGACTGGAGATAACAGGCAATGCGCCGGTCCGCAGATAGACATAACGCTGCAATTCCCGCGCTGCCAGTTTCTCCACTGGTGAAGCGTTGGTCGGGGGACAAACAACCACGGCTCCGTGCGCCGCGCCGCATGCAAACAGGGCGACAACCGCCGCCATAACTAGTCTGATTCGCAATCTCTGATCCTCCGGTGAATATCGTTGGCTCATCTATTGTAGCGGCAATGCGTCGAGGAAACAATCGGGATCGTGAGTGTCCTGAAGGACTTTGCCTGCGCGCTCGCTAACGGAAAGCTAACGCTGATACTCAATGCAAGAGGTGGCCGACAATGGCTGAGAAGAAAGAGAAGTTCACGGGTTCCGATACCGAAGGCGGTATCACCAGCAGCTACGAAATGAACGACGGAGTCGTTCTGAAGGTGCCCTACTCGTTCTTCGGCTCGATTTACGACGACGATGAGCGCGGCATGGCTTTGGCGGCGATGGAGCAGGACACGCTCACGATGGGCCCGCAGGTCGCGGCGTTCCAGAAGGAGTTCGCGGCGATGTGCGGCGTCAAGCACGCGTTCGCGGTCTCGAACTGCACCACCGCGATGCACGTCGCGACGCAGGTCTTCGACATCAAGCCCGGCGACGAGGTGATCGTGACCCCGAACACGTTCATCGCGACCTCACTGGTGGTCCTCAAGGAAGGCGGCGTACCGGTCTTCGCGGACATCGACCCCAGGACATTCAACATCGACCCCGCCGAGATCGCGAAGAAGGTCACGCCCAAGACCAAAGCGATCTATGTGGTACACTACGGTGGGCAGATGTGCGACATGGACCCGATCATGGAGATCGCGCGCAAGCACAATCTCTACGTGATGGAGGACTGCGCGCACACTCCCGGCGCGGATTATAAGGGCCGCAAGGCCGGCACTATCGGCGACATCGGCTGTTTTTCGTTCCATTCGCTCAAGAACATGTCCACCTGCGGCGAGGGCGGGATGATCACCACCAACCGCGACGAGTTCGTGGACCCCATCGAGAAGCTGCGCTGCATGAACCTCGATCCCTGGAAGGACCAGACCGATTACTGGATTCCCTCGCATTTCAACGTCGTTGACGTGAACGGCCACTGGGGCTGCAACTATCGCATGAACGAGGTCCAGGCGGCGGTCGGTCGCGCGCAGCTTCGCAAGCTCACTATGCTTAACGAGAAGCGCCGCGAACTGGGCCGGAGGATCAGCGCGGGAATCAGGGACATCAAGGGCGTAACGCCGGTCTACGAGGACCCCAACTGCTATCACGCCTATCACCTCTACACGCTCTGCGTTGAACCAGAGGAGCTTGGCGCGAGCCGGGACGACTTCCTGCGGGTGCTCTACAGAGAAGAGGGCGTGCAGGGCATCCTGCACTACCAGCCGACCTACCATCTTACGGGCCTCAAGAAGCTGGGCTATGGCGACCATCTCTGCCCCATCGCCGAGGAGTTCTTCTATCGCAGGGAGATGAACCTGCCGATGCACCCCCGGCTGACCGAGCGCGAGATCGAGGACACGATCAAGGGCATCCGCAGCGCCGCGGAGAAGGTGCGAGGCAAGTAGTGGCCTACAAAGGCGTGATCGACGATTTCCGGACGGCTATCGCGCTTGGAACACCCTCGCGCGTGCCGGTTGTCGCGTGCAGCGAGGAGTTCGACGTTCGCGTGTGCGGCGGCGGGGTCACCTACAGCCAATATGACAGCGACCCGGCGATTATGGCCGCCACCCAGATCGCGGCGGTGAAGCGATTCGGCTACGATTGGGCTTGGCTGCAGGTGGACGACTGCATGGTCTATGAAGTGCTGGGGGTCGGGGTCAAGGGCGAGGGCAACATCCTGCGCGCAACGTGCGACTACCTGCCGGCCACCAAAGACACACTCAACGGCTTGACGATGCCCGATCCCAAGCGAGATGGACGCATGCCCGCGCTCATCGAGGCCATCAGGCGGGTCAAGGACGAGTTTGGCGACGAGGTGCTGGTATGCGGACGGACGGAAGCGCCGTTCAGCTCGGTAGCGCTGCTGTACGGCATCGAGGAGACCATGCTGCTGCCGATGCTGGACCCCGAGCTGCTCGCCGACACGGTGCGATTCTTCGTGGAGTTGCAGACGGAGTTCGGCCTTGCGCAGCGCGAAGCCGGGGCGGACGCGATATGGTTCGGCGACTGCAACGCCTCCGGGCATCTCATGAGCGAGCGCTACTACGAGGACTTCGCCCTGCCGTCGGTGACGGAAGTGGTCAAGGAATACGACGATGCCGGTCTGTGGAGCATCTACCACGCCAGCGAGGAAAGCGAGGGCCACCTCAAGCTGCAGGCGGGTTCCGGGGTCAGCATACTGAGCGTTGGGCCGGGCCTGGACATGGCTCGTGCAAAGGAACTCGTCGGCGACAAGGTGTGCTTGATCGGCAATCTGGACCCGGTGAACGTTCTCATGAACGGCACACCGGAGCAGGTGGCCTCGGAGACGGCGAGGATTATTCGCGTCGGCAAGCACGGCGGCGGCTATGTGTTCAACACCGGCGAGATGGTGCCCAAGGACACTCCGGTCGAGAACATGGAAGCCATGCTGCGCGCTGCGCGAGAGAATGCTCTCTATTCCTAGCGATTGGTGAGATATGAGTAATTCCAGGATCATGTATAACATGACCGTCAAGCAGGTCCGCGAGGGTCTCAAGGAGATGAAGACCGTCATCGTGCCCGTTGGCGTGGTCGAGCAGCACGGTTATCATCTGCCGCTGAGCGTGGACATACACAATGCTCAGGAGATCGCGACAAGAGCATCCGCGCTGTCCGGCTGCTTTGTCGCCCCGACGATGCACTACGCATTCTCAGGAGGCATGCTGCCGGGCACGATCAATATCAGCCCTCAGGTAGTTTCGCTCGTGCTGATGGACATATTTCGCAGCCTGGTCAAGCAGGGATTCAGGAACATCATCGTTCTTCTGGGGCACGGCGGGTCGGAGAACACGGCTGCCGTCAAAGACGCCGCTATGAACTTCCAGCGGCTTGAACCCTCACTTGAGGGAATCTGCATTTCGGTAGTCCCGTTCTGGGAGCTTTCGCCCGCCTATATGAGATCGTTCGGCGAAGGCGACTACCACGCGGGCAAGTACGAGACCTCGATGATGCTCTACTGGAAGCCCGAGCTGGTGCAGATGGACGAAGTCGCGGTAGACTCACAAGAACTGCTCGACAAGTTGCGCGCGGACCCGGACGCCTACGCCGACAAGAACAAGGCGGTGGATAGCCCGTTTGTAATGCCCAAGCTCGTCCAGAACCCGGCGATCGAGGTCGGGGTGATGGGCGATCCGTTCAGCGCAAGCGCCGAACTCGGGAAGACGATAGCCGAGCAGTGCGCGAGCGGACTGGCCGCGCTGGTCAAGCAACTGGAGCAAAGACCTTAGAACGGTAGGAGTTTTGCATTGGCAAAGATAGCAATGGCCGCGGCCGCGCACCCGGATGACATCGAGTTCATGATGGGCGGCACGCTCATAATGCTCGGCAAGGCCGGCTATGAGCTTCACTACATGAACATCGGCAATGGCTCGTGCGGTTCCGCGACGATGAGCGCCGAAGAGATTGTCGCCGTGCGAACCGCCGAAGCTCGTAGCGCCGCCGCGCTGATCGGCGCGGTGTTCCACGACCCGCTGGTCCCGGATCTCGAGATACTCTACGAACAGCCGCTGATCCGAAAGCTGTGCGCGATAGTTCGCGAGGTCGGCCCAGAGATACTGCTGTTGCCCTCGCCCCAGGACTACATGGAAGACCATTCCACTTCGTCGCGGCTGATGGTGACCGCGGCATTTTGCAGAAGTCTGGGCAACTATCAAACCGACCCTGTCGGCCCGCCCATATCAAGCGAGATGTGCCTCTACCACGCGATGCCCTACAGGCTGCGCGACCAACTCCGAAACCCGATACGCCCAGACTTCTTTGTGGACATTACGAAAGTGATGGACGCAAAGCGCGATATGCTTGCCTGTCATCGGAGTCAGAGGCAGTGGCTCGACAGCAGCCAGGGCGTGGATAACTACATGAGGATGATGGAAGAGATGTCGGCCGAGGTCGGGCAAATGTCCGGCCGATTCGCTTTCGCGGAGGGTTGGCGCACACACTCGCACATGGGCTTCGGACCCGAGGACTTCGATCCGCTTCACGAAGCGTTAGGCGACTATGTATCAGGAGGATAACATGGCAAGACCGCTCAGCAAGATCGCACCCGATTGGTGGGACTACACAACTCTCGACAAAGAGATACTCGACGACGCCGCAAAACTCACCCCGGAGAGCATGGTCGGGCTTTCGCGGGAGGGCTTCAAGGTTGTCCTCTACGACACCCTCGAGGACTTCTACCTCGCCGAGGCGCTGGAGTATATCGACGCGTGGCGGCAGTCCACACCCGACAGCCCGGTCGGCATCTGTGGCCCCATCGGCCCCACGGAGCAGCTTCCTCTGGTCGCGCGGATCGTGAATGCAATCGACCTCAATCTCAAGGACTCGCACTTCTGGGGCATGGACGAGTGGGTTATCGACGGTAAGGAGGTGCCGGAGGATCATCCGCTTTCGTTCGCGCGCGCGGACCGCGAGATGTGCTTCGACCGCATCCGCCCCGAGCTTGCCATGCCCGCCAAGAACCTGCACTTCCCGAAGGCCGATCCCACCGATTACGTCAAGAGCTTCGACGGCGTCCGGTGTGCCGTGATGCAGGGCGGGCAGGGAGACATCAAGCACTGGGCGTTCAACGATCCGCCCAAACGCGAGGGCACGTATAAAGACTCTCCCCCCACCCCTCGGGAGTATCTGCAACTGAGCACTCGGGTCGTGGACCTGCATCCTGTCACGATCATGCAGAACGCGCGCACATCCGGCGGCGGAAAGGTCGATCTGGTGCCGAGCCAGGCGGTATCCGTCGGGCCCGTGCAAACATTGAGGGCTGAGAAGGTCTCGATCTGGCAGGCGGGCACTCACGACAACCCGTTCGGCCAGCGGCTGACCACCCTGATGATCGGCAAGAAGATGCCGGATAGCGCAGTGCCGATGTCGCTGCTGGCTCTGCACCCCAACGTGCAGTTCAACTTCTACCGCGGCGGAATCGGCGCTTGCGAGGTGGAGATGCACTAACCCCCTTCACCTCCCTTTGCAGAGGTGGAAGAGGACGGGCCTAAGCAACAGCCCCCAAATCGCCGATAATCCTCTTAGACAGATCCGACTCAAGGGGGCCTGGATGCACCGTACCAACACTGCATTACGCATCGTTCGCACTATATTTGGGGCCACGGTGATAGCCGCGGCACTGCTTTTGCTGGATCATATCGACGCACACCACCAACCTGGTTCCCAGGAATATGGCGGGTACGCCCTCACGGCCCTGATCTCCGCGATCGTCGCTGGAACAATCGGCGCTTTGGCCATTGCCCGAAGAACGAGCAAGCGACTGAGATCCCTCGTCGAGAGGCTTCGGCTGGTCTCGGCGGGAGACTACACGGCCCGCGCGGACGAAGAGGGCGTTGACGAGATCGGTGAGCTCGGCCGGGCTTTCAACTCAATGGTCGAGACTCGCGCGCGTGCTCTTGATCTCCTGGTCGAAAGAGCCAACACCGACTCGGTCACGGGCCTCATCAACCATCGCCACTTCCAGGAACGGCTCGCGGTCGAGTTCAACAGGGCGGCAAGATACGAATCGAAACTCGCGCTGCTGATGATCGATATAGATCACTTCAAGCTCTACAACGATATGAACGGCCATCCCGCAGGCGATTATGCGCTCAGAGAGATCGCGTCCATCATTACCGAGCAGGTGCGCGACGTGGACATAGCCGCCCGATACGGCGGTGAGGAGTTCGCCATTGTGCTTCCCGAGACAGGTGCGCTTGACGCCGCAACGCTCGCGGAAAGAATTCGTAAGGCAGCCGAGGAACGCGTCTTCGAGCAGGCAAACCCGCAGTCCTGCCGGCTGAGGCTGAGCATCGGCGTGGCCGAATACCCGGACCACTGCTGTGATAGGGCAAGCCTTCTCCGAGCCGCGGACGGCGCGCTCTACGAGGCCAAGACGAGGGGACGCAACATGGTGGTGACGTTCGACGGCGAGTTCGGCTGCGAACCCAAGCCCGATCCCCACAAGCTCTATGTGCTCTTGCACGCCACCGATCTCACCACGGTCGAAGCCCTTGCCGCGGCAATCGACGCCAAGCACTCGTATCCGTCGGGCCACTCGGTCGCCATCGCTAGTTTGGCGAGCGAAGTCGGCGAAAAGCTGGGCCTGCCCGAGGATGATCGCACGAGCCTGTATGTGGCTTCGCTTCTGCGCGACCTGGGCCAGATCGCAATTCCCAACAGCGTCCTCGAAAAACTTGACAGCCTCTCTGATTCCGAGATGAAGCAGGTACAGCAGCACCCGATGCTGGGCTACGCAATCGTGCAGAAGTCGCCGTATATGTCCGCCATGCTCCCCGCGATACTGTATCACCACGAGCGGTTCGACGGGACCGGCTACCCCGAAGGGCTTGCGGGCGACAAAATCCCGCTGTCGGCGCGTATCATCGCAGTCGTAGACTCCTATCAGTCGATGGTTGTGGCCCGCCCCTACCGTGGCAAGCTTACTCACGAAAGAGCTCAGTCAGAGCTCATGAGGCTCGCGGGCAGCCAGTTCGACCCCGAGATCGTGACGACCTTCCTCGAAACCATCGCAAGGAAACTGGGCCAGGCGGCATAGGGTCCGTTCGGCAGACCGCGCATCCCAAGCCCATGAAACTCAACAATAATTATGAAGTATCTGCGTAATACAGCACAGTTTTTTGGGCGGGCGTTTGAACCGTGTGTATGACGGGTATAAGCAGATAGCTGACGGGCTTTCCAATCTGAGGATATTTTCCCCATGGATGGCTGTGGATGGGCCTGTTGGCACAATTTGTGCAGTTACATTGTGTGGTGGCTCTACCTGTCTCTGTAGGCCCACCTCCTTTGGAGGGAGCGTGTACAATATGGTTAAGTGCTTCTGGTGTGGAGCGGAAAATAAACGACACCAGGACACGTGTTGCGTCTGCAAGCGGAAGCTGCAGTGGACGATCTTCTTTAAGGGAGTATTGCGTCCATCGGTAGGATGCTTGCTCGGAAGCGAATCGCCTACCACCGCCGCAAGACATGAGGCACGGTTGAGGCTGGCATAGATTTGTTGCATGCGAATTCTTGGGGCTGGATGTCCATCCGGCCCCTTTTTCTGTACCTACTCCTTGGCTGCCGGAACTCTGATCCTGTAGACAGCGACACCGCGAACGCGCTCGTAGACCGGCACGAACCGGCGCGCGTCTATCGCCTGATAGATAAGCCTATACGTGCCAGTCGCTTCTCCCGGCGCCGGAATGTAGAGGAAATTGACCATCGCGTGGGTAACGCCCTGCGATCTGAGATATGATATGAACTCGTCAACCGAGGCGAAGCTGCGGGTGAAGCGCTTGTTGTGCCCCCAGTCTGCCCAGACGTAGTCCCTGTCGAGGTAGAACCCTCGCGTGTCGCCGAACAGAGCGACCTTTGACGTCGTCGGCGTGTTCTCATTGATCCATTTCTCGGCGTTGTAAATCGGCAAGGTCTTGGATAGATACTGGTCCTGGGTCTCCGACCCGAACACGACCGGAGCGGCGGTCACGATCTGGAAGCCAAGCATTAGGATGCCAAAGAGCGCGGTGGCGGCGAAAGTGAAGTAGAGCGCTATGCGCGTGACTTTGAACCTCTCATCAGAATAAGCAATTGCGGCGATGATCACCGCGAGTATCGCGAACGCGGGGATCAGATACCGACTCTGCTGAGTCAGCGCGAACCACATCACCATCTGTGCGAGAAAGAACAGCGTCAAGCCCAGCAGCTTGCGAGACTGATGGCGAACGAAAAACAGCAGTGGAACCGCAACGAGAAGGATCGGCCCGACAAACAGCCCCGGCATGTCGTAGAACCTCTCCGAGTGGAACGTCAGATCGAACGGCAGGTACACGAACGAAGCGAGATCGTGCCCCATCCCGAACTTCGCCTGCAGTATTGTATAGCCTTGTGCAAGTTCCTGGCTCCAATCCTTGCCACCAAAGATCGAGTAGAAGAACGGGTAGACCGGGTTGCCGGTGTAGATCAGCGTCTTGATATACCACGGCGAGCAGACCAGCAGCGCGACGCCGCAGAGCATCAGCGCGCGTTTCCATTCCACTCCGCGCTCGGCGGCCCATCGGTCGATCAGCAGCCAAATTCCCAGAATGGGAATGAGAGTGAGGCCGGTCATCTTCGTTGACGCCGCAAACCCCGCCGCGATGCCACAGCCAACCAGCGACCTGCGTTCAGCTTTGTCAAAGTATTCGAGCAGAAGATATACAGCGACCACGGTGTAGAGCGCGGTCGCGAGGTCGATGTACGCTGTCGTCGCCTCCCACATCACAATCGGCATGCCCGCGATGGCGAGCGCGGCGAGTGGAGCCGCCTTCGCATTGAAGTGCTTCCTCACCAGCATCACGACGGAGAGCACCAGCAGCACGCCGTAGAGATAGTGGACCAACTTGGCTCCCGCGGGATCGTTCATCGACAGCGCGGGCGTGTAGAGCATTTCCACCAAAAACGGAAAGTTGGAGTGCGACGCGAAGTCGATGTAGTAGAACCCGCCATGCTGCAGATAGAGCTTCGGAATCGCGAGGTGATACGCCAGCGAGTCCCAGTCGCTTCCCGACGGCGGCGCTAGGGCCGGGATCAGGACGACAAGCGCAAGGCAGATGAATAGGGCAACCCAGATGACCGTTACCAGCGAGGGCATTCGCTTCTCTCGCATCCAGTTGCGCACGCTCGTGACCGCTTCCGCGATCACGAATACAGCATACAGCACCCCAGGGACGGTGAACATGACGACGCCTGCCCAGGGCAGGTAGAGCCGATGCCGAGCCGCCCCGGCAAACAGGATCAGCGACAGTATCCCCAGGCCCATGGCAGTACCCAAGACGAACCGATCCAGGAACGGCTCGTCCTTGCCACGCCAAAGCCCCGATGCGACCCAGCCCAGCCCAGAACCGGCAAGTATCAGCACTACCACAATCCAGATTGAGTGGATGCCGTTCACGTTTCTCCTACGCCTTCCCCAGACCGATGAGTTCGGTCTTCACGCCGACCTTCCCCGCCTCCAGCTCGATTTCGACCTTGCGGACATAATGCGCATACATCCCTGAGTGCAGGATATGCGTATCCCCCACCCGCTCGGGCTGCTCGGTGATCGTGTGAGTATGTCCGCCGAGAATCAGATCGATGCCCGGAACACTCTCCGCAAGCTCGATGTCGCGCTTGATCCCGATGTGAGTGAGCGCGATCACCAGGTCGCACTCGCGCAGGTCGGGCAAAAGGCCGGCCGCGGCTTCGCCGGGGTCCGCAAAGTAGAACTTGGACATCCTCGCCGCAAGCATCCGTTTGGTGATGCAGGGAACGGAAAGCCCGAAGACCGCGACCACGACCGGGCCGAAGTGGAACCTGACAAACCCCACAACATCGGTTTCCGCCGCCGCAGCCAGGGAGTTCTCTCCGTCCGGATCGCGTGCCCTGAGGTTGGAGGAGACCACGGGAAACTTCGCGCGGGCCATCTTCGCTTTGATCCCGCGTTGCAGAAAATGAAACTCCCGATTGCCCATGCACATCGCATCGTAGGGAACGGAGTTCATCAGGTCGAGGATGGGTTCGCCGCCGGGCCGCCAGTAGATGTTGCCCGACCATATCGCGTCACCCGAATCGAGCATCAGGCTATTGGGATGAGACTGGATCAGGTCGCGAAGCCGCTCGGCGAGGCCGGGGGTCAGCTTGTTGTGCATATCGGAGGTGTGGAATATGGTCACCCGCGCCATCAGGCAACGGCCTCCGGGCCCGCCTTCCCGTCCTGCTCGCGCCGGAGCTCATCGAGGTAGCCCTCGATAGCAGCTTCCCACTCGCCGCGAGCCTTCAGCACGGCCTCGATCACCTCGCGCACCGCTCCGTGGCCCCCACCACGCTTCGTCACCCATTCGGCATGCGCCATGACCTCCCTAGATGCGTTCGCGACTGCGATCGGCACGCCCACAAGATCAAGCGCCGGAAGATCATTGAGATCATCGCCAATGTAGGCGATCTCGTCCATGCCGAGGCCGTAACGCGAAGCCAGGTCCTTCAGCGCGTCGCTCTTGAACCTCGCGCCCTGGTATACGTCTGTCACCCCGAGAGACTTCGCCCTGTCCGATACGGCCTCCGAGGTATTCCCCGTGATCCAGGCGATTTGCAGGCCGATGTTGAGCGCAAGCCGAGTCCCCAAGCCATCGTAAACGTTGAAATGCTTGATCTGATGACCATCGAGCACGATCATCTCGCCCTCGGTCAGCGTGCCGTCCACATCCATCGCCAGAAGCTTGATCTTCGCAAGCCGCTCTTTCATCATACGATTCCCGCCGCGACGAGGTCTTTGAGCATCAGCATGCCGACCGGCTTTCCGTCCGCCAGCACCGGCATTTCGCCGATCTGCTTGGGGGGACCTTCCATCTTGCGCAGCCCCTCGGTGGCGAGCCTGTCGGGCGCTATGGTGCGCGGGCCAGGGATCATCACCTCGGAAGCGAGCTTCCCGAGCGCCTTCTCGTCGTTGAGCAGGGCCCGCCGAACATCGCCGTCGGTTATGATTCCCAGGAGCTTTCCGTCGTCGTCCACCACGCAGGCCGCCCCAGCGCCCGCGCGCGTAATTGCGAACAAGACGTCGCGCAACACGACGTCCGCCTTGACAACGGCCATCTCGCTGCCGGTGCGCATCACATCGCTCACTTTCAACAGCAGCCTCCGGCCCAGCGCGCCTCCAGGGTGGAAAAGCGCGTAGTCCTCATGGGTAAACCGCCTCGCCTCCATCACCGCCAGCGCAAGCGCATCACCCAGCGCGAGCTGCACGGTGGTGCTCGTGGTCGGCGCGAGACCCAGCGGGCACGCCTCGCACTCGACTGACGTGTCCAGCACGACATCGGCGTAGCTTGCCAACGTGCATTCGAGCCTGCCGACCATTGCGATCAGCTTCGCGCCGATCCTGCCTATCGCGGGCAGGATGCTTGCTATCTCCTCGGACTCACCGCTGTTGGAAATCGCCAGCACGACATCCGAACCCGTGACCATCCCGAGGTCGCCGTGGATGCCCTCCGCCGGGTGCAGAAACAGCGACGGGGTCCCCGTGCTCGAAAACGTCCCCGCGAGCTTTCGGCCAATTGCGCCGGACTTGCCCATCCCCGTGACCACCAACCGCCCTTTGCAGCCGAGAACAAGCTCTACGGCCTTGCCGAACGATTCGTCGATCCGGTCGCAGAGCGCAAGCACGGCTTCACCCTCGGCCTTGAGCGTTGCAATAGCGCGAGCGAATGCCTTCTGTCTATCCTGTTCGCTGAAATCCTGTGGAGCCATACTGGAGATTATAGCAGAGGGGATAGTAATAGGGAATAGCGGGTGCGCGCCTCACGCTTTACGCCAACTCGGATTTCGGTTACCATTGCGGTGCAACAATACGGGAGGACGCAATGACCTGGAGGAGATTTACTGGTATGGTATCAGCCGGAATGGCGCTCGCGACGGTGGCGGGAGGCGTGAATGCCGCTGCAAAGCTCGAGATCTTGGGACAGCCCTGCAGGGCGAAGAATATATTGGCATCGCGCGTGGTCAAGGATCGAGCCACCGGCCGGGAGATGTTCGTGCTCGCGAACATGAACGAGAACTCCCACGCCGAGCTTATCTTTATCGACTTCGAGCGCGACACCGGCAAGGTCTACCGCGCGCCGGCGGGCGCGGGATCTTGGGCGCTAAGGGAAGTGCCTGGTGACAGGCTGGTCGTGGGCACGTTCTATGACGGCGTGTTCATGGTCTTCGATCTCAAGAAGATGGAGTTCGTGAAGGTCTCGCAGTTTGCGGGCGAGAGTTACATCTGGAATCTGGCGATTGGCGGCGACGGGCGAATCTACGGCGGCACCTACCCCGGCGCTAAGCTGGGCGCGCTCGATCTGAAAACCTATGCCGTCGAGGACCTCGGCGCGCCGGCTCCGCCGAATATGTATCTGCGCAACGTTTTCGCCTTGCCCGATGGTAGAATCATGTGCCATTTCGGCACCGAGAAGCCTACCTACCTGATCTACGATCCGGCCACAAAGAAGTTCAGCCCAGCCCCGCCGAAACTCAGCGGAGGGGCGGCAGGCGCTGTGTGGAACGGCTACTTCGTATCCGGCAGGCAGGTCTTCAGAGGCAGGGATCTGGAAGAGGTCACGCCTACGCCGTTCCCGACTCCCCCGGCGGACAAAGGCGCATGGTCCATCAACACGACCCTGACCAGCGCCGACACGCTGTTCATTAACCAGGAAGGCGCGCTCTACCGCTACTTCTCCGGCGAAAAGGACCTGACGTTCATCTGCGCTATGGACACTCGCGGCGGAGGGCTGACCGCCTCCACCGAGAAAGGCGATCTGCTCGGCGTTCGCGGCCAGGACTACTTCGTCGTGAAGCCCGGCGACAAAGATGTCAAGCTCAGGCCGATCCCGGTCGAGTCCAGCCCGAGGCAGACTCTGTTCCTGCGCGTCGATCCCAAGGGAATCCTCTGGGGCGGGCCGACGTTCGGACAAACGCTTTGGCACATGGACCCGAAGACCAGGAAGGCCGTCAACACCAGCACTATCTGCGACGCGGGGGGCGAGGTCTACGATGTAGCGTTCGCGGGCGGCAAGGTCTACGCGGTCGCCTACGCCGGCGGTGACATAATCGAGTATGATCCCGCGCAGCCGTGGGACCAGGTCAACCACAAGAACCCGAGAGTCGTTGCGAATGTGGGCTCCAAGGGGTATATCCGACCGGAAGGCGGCGTAACGCTCTGCCCGGACGGCAAACTCTATGCAGGCTGGCTGGCGAAATACGGCGTCTACGGCGGCGCGGTATCGATAACCGATCCTGGCACCGGCGACACCGAGCTTATCGAGAACCCGCTTGGCGAACAGGCGATCCTGGGCGCGCTTGCCGAGGGCGACTTCATCTACGTGAGCAGCAGCTTGGCCGCAAACGGTCTGCCGAACAAGAAAGGCGAATGGGCCAGGTTCGGCGTCATTGACCGGGCTACGAAGAAGGTCGTGTTCCAGCGCGAGTTCGACGGAATCCACAGCGTGAACATACTTGGCTGCGACCCCGTCTCCAAGCGCGTGGCGCTGTCGGTCGGCGGGAAGCCGATGCTGTTTGACACGGCGGTTTGCGGCTTCATAACGAATCTTCCGGGGGCGGCTGACGTGGGCGGAAGATCGGTGGCGCTGCCCGGCGACGGCGGCTTGTGCTATGGCAGCGGCAACTCCGTGGTGAGACTGGACATGCGCACCGGGAGAACGACGACTATACTTGAGGCTCCGGCGAGGGTGGAAAACGTCGCGTGCGGCCCCGATGGCACGCTCTACATCTCCATCGGCGTCGATGTGTATGCGGTAAAGTAGCGGCAGGAGAACACGCCGCGTATGCGGAACTGGACTTTGGTGAATCCTGATGAGTCCTAAGATCACAATCGACCGCGAACACATCGTCGGATTCTGTCGGCAGAATCACATCCGCAAACTCGCGTTGTTCGGCTCCGTCCTGCGGGACGACTTCGGCGAGGATAGCGATGTGGATGTGCTCATTGAGTTCGAGCCCGGCCACCCGGTTGGGCTTATCCGCATGGCGGGAATGGAGATCGAGCTCACGAAGATCATCGGGCGAAAAGTGGACATGCGCACACCCAATGACCTGAGCAGGTACTTCCGCGACAAGGTAGTCGCCGAAGCAGAGGTGCAGTATGCTGCCTGAGGAGGATCTGATCCGGCTGAAGCATATGCTCGATGCCGCCGAGGAGGCCATCCGCTTCGCAGGGAACCGAAACAGGGCAGACCTGGATGATGATCGCATGTTCAGCTTCGCCGTCGTCAGGGCCATAGAAATCATCGGCGAGGCTGCGGGCAAGATCACCGCGGAGACACAGCAAGCTTGCCCAGACATGCCCTGGCCAAACATCATCGGTATGCGCAACCGAATTGTGCACGCGTACTTCGATATTGACCTGGATCGAGTCTGGGAGACCATCACAGATGATTTGCCGATGCTGATCCAGAGATTGCAGGCTATCACCAAGATTGACTGAAGCAGCTTACCAAACCTCTCATGGCTATCGCAGGCTTGCGGCGGCTGCGGCTGTCGCGGGCCTGTTCACTTATGCGTTAGCAGTGACCATCACCCCGGCGGCGATCAACCAGATCAGCCCGATCTGCCACAACTCCGACGCGCTGGTCGGGTGGCTGTTCCGTGTGTCGATGGCCGGCTTCTTCGTCTGCGTGCTGCTGGGCGGCCGATACTCCGACAAACATGGCAAACTGCCGGTGCTGTTGGTCGGGTGCGTGTTGATGGCGCTGGGCAGCTTCGGGTTCGCGCGCGTAACGACATATCCCATGGCTTTGGCGATGGCGCTCATAATGGGCGCTGGCGGCGGATTCGCCGAGGCGATAGCGATGGGAGTCATTGCCGACGTCACCAGCGCTGACAGACGCACGTCCACGATGAACTACGCCCAGGTCTTCTTCGCGGCCGGAGCTGTGTTCGGGCCGCTGGGTGTGACGTGGCTTCTGGCGGCCAATACCGACTACTGGCGATGGGCATTCACCGGGACGGCGGTGATCTGCGTCCTTGCCGCGCTGACAGCGTTCACCGCGATAGCCAAGCGTGAGGAGAAGCCGGTCGGCCAGGCGCACGCGGGCGAGTGGAAAGCGCTGCTCAAGGACCGATTAGTGCTCACGCTGTCGCTGGGCATCCTGCTCTACGTGGCTGCGGAGTGCGGGCAGGCAAGCTGGCTCGCGAAGTATTTCAAGAACGACTTCGGCACGACAGATCCCGTAGCGGCCGCGACGGTCGCGCTCTTCTGGGGAGGGATCGGGCTCGGAAGACTCTTCGCGACGTGGACATCCAAGCACCTGTCGGACTATGCCATTATCTGCATCGCGCACGGCTTCGCGCTCGTATGCCAGGTCGCGCTGCTCGTCACTCACTCACCGATACTCGCCCTCATCGCGGTGCCGCTCCTTGGTTTCGGGCTGGCGCCTGGCTGGCCGACGATAGTCAGCCGCGCAAGCGCGCTGCACCCGAAGCAATCGGGGACGGTCGTGGGCATAGTGGTGTCAGCAGGGGCGCTGGGCGCGGCGATCTTCCCGGCGGCAATAGGCCAGGCGGCAGACTACATCGGTATCAGGCACGCGCTGTGGATCTGCGTAGCTCTGATAGCGGCCAACCTGTGCATTTTCATCCCACTCTTGAGACAGCATCGAGCGCTATCGACGACCCAGTAGTGTCCGATCTCCGTCTCGGACAAGGCTGGGACAGAGGCCAGCCACTACGAGCAGTCGAGCGCTATCGACAGCCCCATAAGCTCGACCGCGACGCGCTCTTCGAGCGAGAGCATGGAAGCCGGCGGTTCCAGCGTGAGCACGTGACCGCCGCAGGTCCGGTGGGCATATATAGCCAGAGGCAGGCGCGTCTTGCGGAAGCGGATCACGCGCCGCCGGATCAGGCCGCCGTTCGCGGGCATTCTCTCTATGCACTCGTTTCGGTTGATCGGACAGCCCGCCGACTCCACAGCCTCGATGATCTTCTCGCCGAGGTAGGTCGAGGGGTCGTTTGCGATCTCATACATGTAGAATCCGGGCGAGTCCACGTCCTCGTGCATCTCGAAGAGCAGATCGAAGCGCTTGCCCTGCAGCGCCTGAGATATGATCGCCGCCTCGGCTGCGGGCTTGCGGGCGTTGAACTGCCTGTTGAGGTCGATGCCGTCGGCGTTCTCCCGAGTGTTACGCTCCCAGCCCGAGGGGTTGTTGCAGGGGAAGACGGTGAAGACGAAGCGTGAGAGAAGCTTGTGGTTGGCCGCATTGTGTTCCAGGAATCGAACCGCCGCCTCGACGCCGCCGGGCTCGTCGCCGTGAATTCCCGCGCCGATCATCACGCTCTTCTTGTTCGGGCCGGGGCTGCCCATAAGCAGATAGAACAGAGGATACGCTTTCCCGCCCGCCTCGAACTCGCCTATGGGCGCCAACTCGACGCTCGGCGATGTCGCGATCTTGCGCAACCGCTCCACGAGGTCATCATAACGCCTTATTGCCACTTACAACCACCCGTTCAACCGTAGGGGCGAAGCATTCGCAGGTCAGCTTAATGACACCAATACGCCTTTGTGCGAATGCTTCGCCCCTACGACTCACTTCTTCAGAAACGACCAGAAGTTGCCGCCGAACAGATCGCCAACGTCACGGCGAATCTCCTCATCGGTGACGACCCACCCTGTCGCGGCCAGGTTCGCATATTGGTTCGCCAGCACCTCGCCGATTATGGCGCGCGAGTGCTCCCACTTGTAAACAAGCTGATCCAACACCCTGCTGTCCGAGTGCTGCGGGATCACGCTCAGCCCAAGAAGATCGAGCCGCATTCGGGTGATCTCCTCGATCATGGACGGGTTGTTGAGGAACCACCAGCAGCCAAAGATCATCAGATTCGGAAACTTGCGCGCCGTGACGCACAGATCGTGCTGGTTCTCGCGCGCAAGCATAGTCACCATGAATTTGTTATCCGGATAGCCTTCGCAGAGCCGCTCGACCGCGCCTATGTCCGACAAGCCCACCGAATCCCCCGCCAGCTCGAGCGCGGGGTTCACCTGCCTCTTGACGCCGATCATCAGCGCAACCGCAATCCCCTTCTCCTCGGCCACCGGCAGCAGGCAGTCGGCAATAAGCCGGCCGCGCGGAGACTCCTCCGGAAACGCGAAATCCGGCGGCAGTGAGGCCGCCATATATAGCGCGCCCATCCGGTCGATCCACTCGCCCATGAACCGTCTGACCTCCGCGCAAGCTTTCCCATCAAGATACTCGGCGACATTATAGCCCCAGCACCTCAGAACCTCGTGAGTCTTCTCCCACGAGTTGAGGATCGCATCCACCCGCAGGGCAGCTTTGAACCTCGGGTCGCGGTCCGCGCCATCCTTCCAGAGCGGCCTTTCGATGTCGTCAAACGGGTCGTTGGTCATCACCACCGACTCGACACCCGCAAGCTCGAAGACCCGGTCCATGTGCTCCTCGACCGATAGCCCGGCGAAGAATGCCCGGTAAGCCGTCAGGTCGCGCGAGGCCGTATCGAGTCCGAACCGCTCCAGCACGGTGAGGATTCCCCTGCACGATTCGCTTACCGGCGAGTGGTCCACAAACAGCGTCTGCCAGACCAGATCGGCCTGCTCGCGCTTGGAGCGCTTCCAGAAGCCGTCCGCTCTCACCCCGCCCCAGCGCACGGTTTCCGCGACCAGATAGTGGTAGGTGAGAAGCTCATCGATGCCCCGCAGAAGCAGCGGCCCGAAGCCCTTGGAGTAGAGGTGCGTGTGCATGTCCACTATGCGCACATCGCGCACGGCCTTAAGCACTCGGGCCCGGATGTCTGTATGGCTTGTCATGTAGTGTTGCCTTTCAGAAAGATGGGCGAGTCCGACGGCGATCCCATCGGCCTCATGGAACGCATGTTAGCACGCCATAGGCTCAAATCTCAAATGTATCAGTTCAGTTCTACGGGAGTTTCGGTCATAACCACCCCGCTAGCAGCCATCGGATAAAGTCGCATTTTTTGACGATGGATGAGGAGTAAGTGGTGTTGGCGTCGAATTCAGCATTAGTGATTGC
>Ga0209226_10000636_pt1 | contig 18274 bp, 17 predicted proteins | sample BarGraNGADG00212_2_FD_184497 | JGI IMG/M metagenome (GOLD analysis project Ga0209226, IMG submission 184497) | Arctic peat soil microbial communities from Barrow, Alaska, USA - Barrow Graham LP Ref core NGADG0011-212 (SPAdes) (version 2) | ecosystem: Environmental > Terrestrial > Soil >...
CTGCGCCGTCTCCCCGGTGAGGCTCCCGGGCCCGAGGGTCACCGTGATGTCCTGGGGCCGGTTCTTGGGCAGCGCCGTCAGCGGTGTTACTTCCACCCTGAAGTTGATCATGTTCGGGTAAAGGTAGTTGTGCGTGAGACCGGGGACCGCCAGCTGGCTTATCTCCGCCCCGCCCCGGTTGAGGAACCTGACATGGCAGGGAAAGCCGGCCTGGTACCCGAGCGTGTAAGTATCCTGGATGCAGCCGCGGTTGGTCGCTCCCAGTTCCCAGGTAACCGGTTTTCCGGTGAACGTCTGCAGCACCGGGTCCGTGTATCCCTTACCGGAGCCGGTATCTCCCTGCGACATCTCGAGCTTCGGACTGGACGCCAGCACGTCCGCTTTTAACCAGACCCGATGCTCCTCGGCGCCGCGCCTGCCGGTGACCTTCACGTAGCCCGTCGTGCCCTCGGGCGTATCCGGCTTGCACGTCACTATCACGAACGACCTCGCCTTGCCTTTGGCCCCGCTCGGCCCCGCGAACGGGGGCCACACGCAGGCCGTGAAGTAGGGCGATTCGCAATAGGTGGTAAGGTTCACCGGCTCGTTCGTTTCGGTGATGTTGGCGGCGTCGACGGACATCCAGGTCATGGTCTTGCCGGCCTTGGGCGCGAGCATCTGGTACGGGAACATGCTGGTCAGGTCGAAGGTCGCCCCGCTTGAGGAAGCGGCCACCTTCTTTGCCTTCGCCGTCTTTCGTTTGACGGCCCCAGCCGCCGAGCTGGCCGGCAGCAGCAGGAGCAACAGGGCGATCACGATAAATGCGGCCGACAGGGTCATGGCGCGAGACTTGGACTTTGCCCGAGATGCTGTCTTCAAAGGTACCACCCCTTTTCCGACCCTGGCACGAGAGGGTCAGGTCGCTCCGCCAGTCGCATTATTGCCGCTAATGTACTGACATGTCAGAATACTATTCTGCGCCCGGCCGCCATTACAAGTCTTCGTTTCTCGATTTCAGGCGGCGCAGGCGAGGGGCGTCGGACAGTGAAGACAGGGAATGTGGCAGCGGCGATACAGGGAGTCGATGGTGCCGAAGACAAGGACGCGGATGACAAGGGAGGCCCGCAGGGCTTCGATACTCGAAGCGGCGACGGGGGTGTTCGTGTCCAGGGGCTACCGACAGTCGTCGATAGATGACATCGTCGAAGCAGCGGGCATATCCAGGGGCACGTTCTACCTCTACTTCGACTCCAGAAAAGACGCGTTCATCGAGCTTATCGAGAAGTATTTCGAGGAGTTCACACGGGTGCTCGAGGAGAACCACCGGCGACTTGAAGATACCTTCGAGCGAGACCTGAACATCATGAAGACCTGGCGTGAGAACATCGTCAACATCCTGCGGTTCCACCGCGACAATCCCCACCTGACCTACATCGTGTACCGGGAGGCGAGTGGGACGGACGAGGATTTCTCAGACAGGTTCAACGAGCTAACCGCCCTGTCGCGCAGCATCTACCGCGAGGCTTTCCGGTCCATGGCGCAGAGGGGCCTCATAAGGGAGGACGACATCGACCTGGTCGCCACCGTCAACGTGGGCGCGACCGTCTACATCATCACCGACTACCTGCTGCCCGGGGCGGGAACGGACATCGAGGAGCTGGCGGACAGGCTGGTCGAGTATCACACACGTGCCCTTGTTCCGGCAGGGCTCGACGTCGAACAGGTGCTGCGAGGAGTCCTTAAGACCCGCCCGGCGGCCGGGAAGGCTAAAGGAGGACGCCGCTAGCCTCTCAGTGTTGCCGGGTCGGCTTCGGAGCCTTCATCGCAGGAAGGACCGACGGCAAGCCTGTATCGCGTCGCCGCCCTCTTCAGCTTGCGGTCGTATGCCAGGGCCTGGAGGAACGACCTGGGCTCGAACCCGAAGTAGTAACCGTACCACTGCCTCATCGACGCCATCGAGTCCCTGGCGCGTTCGACAGCATTCACTTTTTTCGGGTATTTTTTCTTGTACTCCAGTGCCTCCGCGTACGAGGAGACCCTGGTCATGCGCCCTTCGGGGCCAGGGACGACTATTCCTCCCTCGACCAGCGCGCGGTAACGGTTGCGCGATTCGGAGACGCCGGGCCCGCATACCATCGCGCACTGCCCGCACGTGAGCACGTTAGGGTCTCTTAATCGCGGGACCCCGATGCTCTCGCCGAACCTGTGCAGGATTTCGTCGAGCTCGTCCTGGTCGTCGGGCAACTCGGCAACCGGTGGGATCGAGGCCACCGCCTCCGGCCAGCGCAGGCTGGCGGTGCGCTTTATCACCTCGAACCTCGGGGCCGCGTCGCCGGTGCCGCCCCCCTTGGTCATGAGCGTCCGTCGCACCCGGAACCTGTCTGGCTCCGGGTACCTCCCCACCCAATCGGTTATCCAGTGCCTGCCCCAGCTGCTCCAGGCCTTGTCCTTGCTGAGCCCGTGCAGGCCGAAGCAAGATGCGTTACAGAGGTCGAGGTTGCGCCTCCTGCCTCTCGGGTGCAACTCGCCGTTCAGCAGGACGTAATCCTCCTCGTCGGCCTCGAACATCCCTGCCACGCAGGTCTTGGCGCAGACCTTGCACGCCGAACAGTAGTTGTCCACGAAATAGCGAGGCGGAATGGGCTCGTCGCTCTCGAGCAGGGCGTCGGTCACGACTGTCCCCAGGTAGACAGCCGCGCCGTACTCCCTGGTCATGACGTTCCCGCTCCAGCCCTGTCCCGCTATGCCTGACGCGATGGCCCCGAAACGGTGAGAGAAGCTGGGGTGGGTCGAGAAGACGTCCAGAGACCTTCTGTATGTGTTGTTCGCCGGGACCGGCTCGGCCCTGTACCCGAGCGCGCGGATGTGATCGGCCAGCGACCAGCCGATATCGTTGATGGCCTGGTTGCATATGACCTGGTCGATGTTGTGCGGCGAGGGCGACTGCTTGGAGAGGAACTTGTAGATGGCCCCGACGTCCATGGGCAGCGCGAAAGAGACGATGGACCGCGCTCCAGGCATGGTGTAAGAGGGGTCGAGCGACGGTGGCCCGTCCAGGCGGTCGGGCCCCGCGACACCGACGACCTCCACCCCTTGGCCCCTGACGAAATCTTTGAGTTGTTCTCCAGCAGAAGCCATGCTCGCTCCCTCCTGGTCTGCCCCGGCGCCCAATGCAGAGGAAAGGGTGACAGGTGCCGCCCTTACTGAACTGAAGCGTCAGTATAGTAATCGTCGGCGAACCAGGTGTCAACGTGCAGACTCCACCTGGCACGAGGTTGTTGTGGCGATGTCGACGGTACGTGTTGCCGGCAGAGGCCCGATCCATCCGGGCCGGCCCCGTTGTGGTATCTTTAAAGTTGAGACTGGAACCGTCTCGAACAGGATTTCTTCAGAGCCATCGAGAGATCGTCCCGTAGGACAGCGTCCTCAAGGTAATACCCAGGACGCTTCAGGCTGCCTTTACTCGCAGACCCATCGGCGCGGAGCCCGGCAACTGTTGTTTTCTGCAGGGAAGCAACCTCGTCGGCTCCGGGATAACGAGCCCTCTTGCAGGTTCGGGCGCGCAGGGTTCACAGGAGAGGGCACACGACGAAGCAACCGCCAGGAGGTCAGATGAGTACCATCATCACCAAAGCGAAAATACTTGTCCACATAGGCCGCTGGAGAGCGACCTGGGCCAGGAGAGACCTCGACTACTGCCCGGAGGACCTGGACAACCCCAGGTTCATGAGCGCGCGCAAGGCCGTCGAGCTGATAGATGACGGCGTATGTGTATTCTCGAGCGGGATGGCCGCCAACGCCCGCTGCCAGATCTTCTTCTGGGGAATCCGCGACCGCTTCGAGCGCACGGGTCATCCCAGGGACCTCACCTGGATAACCATCGGGGCGCAGGGGGCGAGGGGCAAGGTGCCGGGCAGCCTCGAGGAGTTGGGGCTGGAGGGCCTGGTGACTCGATGGATCGGCGGCCACCTCGAGACCGTCAAGTCGTTCCTCAAGCTGGCCCAGGAAGACAAGATGGAGCTGCACCGCATGGCCCAGGGAATACAGACCTTCCTGCTGGAGGCCCAGGCCCGTGGTGAGGACTCGGTCGTGACGCGCACGGGGGTGGGAACGCTTCTGGACCCACGGGTGGATAACGGGACGCCCGTGGTCAAGGGCAAGGGGGAGAGCTTCACCACGGCCGAGGGAGAGTTCCTGCGGTACCGGATGCCGCTTGTCGACGTCGCGATCTTCAACGCGCCGTACGCGGACAGCGAGGGGAACATCTACAAGCTGAACGCGGCCACGGTCACCGAGGACCTGGAGTCGTCGCTTGCCGCCAGGAAGAACGGCGGCAAGGTCCTTGCCTGCGTTTCCGACATCATCCCGAAAAGCGAGAAGGACATCTTCATCACGGCCGACAAGGTCGACGCCATCGTGGTCAACCCCTACAACGAGCAGACCGGCTCGATACCGCAGAGCAGGTACTGGAAGATGTTCACCGAGGGCGCGCAGGAGGACGTCGCCGACGCCGTCGACAAGCTAAAGCTCGCGAACACGCTCCTGAGGATCACCCCCAAGCGCGGGCAGGTCGAGAACGCCATGGCGCGCATGGCCGCGAACCTGTTCACCAGGGTGGCAAAGCCCGGCTCGTACGTGAACATCGGCGTCGGCCTGGCCGAGGAAGTCAGCCGGCTGATCTACGAGGGCGGGCTCAGCAAGGACGTCACCTACGTGGTCGAGACGGGGGCGCTCGGCGGCCTGCCGGCGATGGGGGTTTTCTTCGGGGCTTCCATCAACCCGGAGCGGCTGATAACCTCGGCGGAGATCTTCCACCTCTGCTACGAGAAGCTGGACGTGACCATCCTCGGACTGCTGCAGGCCGACTGCCAGGGCAACATCAACGTCTCGAAGCGCGGCGAGGGCCCGATCAACTACGTCGGCCCGGGCGGCCTGCCCGACCTCGTCGCATCGGCAAAGACCATCATCTTCATCGGCAGTTGGATGGCGCACGGGGAGATGACGATCGAGAACGGCAAGCTCAAGGTCACGAAGGCCGGAAAGCCCAAGTTCGTGGAACGCGTCGACGAGATAACGTTCAACGGCCATGAGGCCCTCAAGGCGGGCAAGAGCGTCTACTACTGCACCCACGTCGGGATTTTCCACCTCACGGAACGCGGGATGGAGCTGGTCGAGGTCATGCCAGGGGTCGACATCGAGAGGGACATAGCAAATGCCTGCCCGATGGAATTCCTTCTTCCTGAATCGGGCGAGGTCCCCGAAGTCCCGGCGGATATCGTGACAGGCGAGAACTTCATGCTGAGCTGGGGAACCTGATAAAGACCTGCGGGCCGGTCCGCCGCTGAGCGGAGCTTAGAATCCCGAGGCCCTGCTGTCCGGGGGAATGTCTCTTTCGCGCAGTTCTTCCTCGAGAAGCCTCGTGTTCTCGACAGGGGTGACCTCGTCGTTGATGAGACCGAAAGAGTAGTCCCTTTTTATTCTCTCGCAGGCGATCTGCACTTCTCTGTCCGTCAGGGATTTTACCTCTGCTCTTGTTAGCCTCTCCATTCCGAGCGTCACCCTCCTTGTGTCCGACAAATTCCTTCCTGTTAATAACTACGCCACCGGCAGCGAGAAGCCGCTATTTATTTTCAGTTTCCCGAAACGACGCGCGCAAAACGCTCGTGTGGGTCGTCCGCGGATAACGCTGGCCCCCTCGACGGGCCTCTGGCACCTTCGCGCGGGAAAAAGGGTCTGAGGGAGCGTCAGGGCGACGGGCTGACGCTATCGAACGGGATGCCGTCCCACAACGCCCGGTCCTGACCGTTGGGGTCGTTCTGCATCGCGGGGTCTACGTTGAGTATCATGGTCGACCTGCCGCTCCCGTCGTAAGCAGTCCATTTTGGGGCGCCGGCGTCGTTCTCGCTGTTCGGGTCGCCGGTCCTGGCGAACGCCAGCCACGAGTCCTGCATCGCATCGGCGAGCTTCTGCGGGGGGTCCGCGCCAAGGAGCTCGACCGAGCGCGACGAGTGCAGGACGTTCCATACGAATGGCAACTCCAGCGCGTGGCACGAGCGGAGGATGCCGTCGTGCACCGGGCTGGGCCAGGTGAACAGGTACATGTACGTCCTGGCGTTCAGCGCCGACTGGGCCTCCGCGACGCGGATCGCCGGGACGCGGAACATCACGTCGGTCGTGATGGCCATCGTGACGTCGCCGTCGGTCGCGCCGGGGCGCCTCGACCCGTAGCTCGCGGCGATCGCCTGGGCGTTCCCCCCTACCGCCTGCTGCAGCTCCGGCATGAACGCCATGGCGCTCTGAAGTGGAGCGATGGCGAGCTGGGGGACCTGCATCAGCCAGAACCGGACCTCGTCCATGTTGGTCCCGCTCATGAAGTCGACGCCGGCCGCGCTGCCGTTCGCTATCGCGTGCAGAGGCGGCTCCGTAAGTACCGACCCGTCGATGGTGGGCCCCAACGGGGTTCCGCTCGCCGCCTCGTTCGAGAGCAGGTCGCCCTGGGCCTCTATTATCTTGTCGGTCGAAAGTGAGAGAAGTCCGGACACGTCGGAGACCCCAGCGCGGGCCATGAACCTGTCGGTTATGCGGGACGCGTAGTCGGCGCCCCTGACCATGCTGACGGCGCCGCTCTCGGCGATGGCCCGGCGGAAGAGGCCCTTCGCCGCGGGCATGCCCATCAGGGTGCAGACGCTCATGCCGCCCGCCGACTCCCCGAAGACGGTTACGTTGCCGGGGTCGCCGCCGAACGACGCGATGTTGTCGCGCACCCACTCGAGCGCCGCGACCTGGTCCAGCATGCCCAGGTTGCCGCTGCCCGCGTAGGCGGCGCCCCCGCGCCGGTCCAGGTACAGGAAACCAAGGGCGCCGAGGCGGTAGTTCACGGTGACCACCACGACGTCTCCCCGCTCGGCGAACGTTGCCCCGTTGTACCAGTCCTCGCTGCCGGAGCCGTTGGTGAAGCCGCCGCCGTGTATCCAGACCATCACCGGGCGGCGCTTGCCGGTGGTCCCCCGCGTCCAGACGTTGAGGTAGAGGCAGTCCTCGGACTGCTTCTGCCCGCCTGTCGATGCGACATCTTCTTCGGTCTGCGGCGCCACTGGTCCGAACATTATCGCCTGGTAGGTGCCGCTCCATGGCTGAGGGGGCTGCGGCGGCTTGAAGCGAAGGTCCTTCACCGGGGGCTTCGCGTAGGGTATGCCCTTGAAGGCCATGGTGCCGCGCGAGTCGGCCTGCCCCTCGACTTTTCCATAGCTGGTCTGGACGGCGGGCGCGGAGTCGCCTCCACAGCCCGCAAATGCAGTCATCAAAGCGATGACGGCAGCGAGCAGCACGATGAGGAAAGGCCTTGCGGCATGACGTTTGTCTCTTCTACCGGTCAAAATGACCCTCCTTGTATTCCGGTTCTCATGATATCAAACGCACATAGTGGAAACCCGGTGTGAAATCGCGCCTCAAACAGCCCGCACAGGGTTTCGCCAGGCCCCATCGTAATGTTGGTTGGAGGGGCTCACATGGGCGAGAACGCGCGAAGCAAGGCAACCGTATTCACCGTCGGGCACTCGACCCTGCCGCTGCAGAGGTTCCTCGAGATCCTCGAGGCCCACGGCATCGAGCTGGTCGCGGACGTGCGGACGGTGCCGCGCTCGAGGCACAATCCCCAGTTCGACCGGGAGGTCCTGCCCGGTTCGTTGCGGCAGGAAGGGATCGACTACGTCCATCTGTCGGGGCTGGGCGGCTTCAGGAAACCGACGGGAGAGGCGACCAACGACGGCTGGAGGAACAGCGCTTTCCGTGGATATGCCGACTACATGCAGACGGCGGCCTTCGAGCAGGAGCTGGCAGGAATGATCGAGCTGGCGACTGATCGGACGGCGGCGCTGATGTGTTCGGAGGCGCTGCCCTGGCGGTGTCACAGGTCATTGATAGCCGATGCGCTGTCGACAAGGGGTCATTCCGTAGTCCACCTGATGGGCGGCGGCGGCGTCCACCCCCACAGGCTGACCTCGTTCGCCGTCGTCGACGGAGAGCGGTTGACCTATCCCGCCGCGCAGGCGCTCGACCTGGATATCGAGGGGTAGCCCGACCGGGTTCGCGGTCCGAGGACCGTTCAAGCCTCAGAACGGACCTTGAGGGCCCGGTTCATCTTCTCGAACGGCTCCCTGGTCGACGTCTCGAGCCACCTCCCGAGAAGGGGGACCAGCATCCCGCGGAACACCATGCCGTGCCGCAGCCGCGTCTTACCGCTCGCCGCGTTCTCGATAAAGAAATAGTGCTGGCTCTCGAGGAACCCGCGAACGCCAGGCTTTCCCAGCCAGCGGAGCTCCCGGTTCTGCTCGACCGCGAGCAGGCGGGGCCGGTAGACCTTTTCTTTCCGACCGGCCGGATGGAAGCGCAGGGTCAGGGTAGCGCCGGGTTTCAGCTCGCCGCTGGCGCGCCTTATCATCGGGTTCCACTCGGGATACGAACCGAGATCGGTGAGCACCGCCCAGACCCGCTCCTCCGGTGCATCGATGTCGAGCCCGGTGAGTATCTCCGTTTTGAACACCCGATCACCTACTTCATCAGCCTGGCGCGCTTTTTCCTGCTGTAGTCGCCGATGACCTTCGAGGCGCCCGGCTCGATGACGTGTCCGTGGCCCGGGTAGGCCGTCTCGAGACCCAGCCCCGCCAGCAGTTCCTGCGACGCGAATATCTGCTCCAGGCTCTCGCTGGCCGAGAGCGTGGGCATGCCGGGGCGGCCGAGCCAGTTCGCGACGATGTCTCCGATGAACGCCTGCTTTGCCTCCCGGTCGAGGAAGCCTACACCGCCGGCGGTGTGCCCCGGAAGCGGCAGCACCTCGAATCCCAACTCCTCGACGGTCTCGCCTCCCTTGACGGTGAGGTCTACTGTTGCGGGCTGGAACTTCTGGTACGACTCGATCCACGACCTTGGCAGGCGTGCCATGACCTTGCCCAGCCTGTTCAGGCCCCCGGTGAGTTCAGGCGTCGCGGTACCCTCGATGAAAGGCGCGTCGCCCGCGCCCGCGATGACAGTGGCGCCCGATTCCTCCTTCAGCCTGGCGAGGTTGCCCACGTGGTCGAAATGGTGATGCGTAATCAGTATCAGTTCGATGTCGGAGACGCTCAGACCGTTGGCCTCGAGGGCTTTGGTGATCCTCGAGTAGCCCTTCGGCGCAAGGGTGTCGACCAGCGCCACTCGCCCTCCGGTCAGCAGGTAGGCGTTCTCGATCCCGCCCTTTATGTGGGTGACCTCATATTCCATTCCACTCCCTCCCGTTGATGCCGAGGGGCTGCCACGCCGCCCGTGCCGTGTCCTCGAGTGCCTTCTGAGGAATACTATCAACTTTCAAGGGATGCAAATGCCGACCTGTAAATAAGAGGCAGATGCACATAGACCCCCAAAGCGTGCTCAAAGTGCGCGAGCGAAGGATGCCGGAGACGAGATGGAAGTTGTCGGAGGCCTCGAGCCAGTCAATCCCTTCCTGGTCGAAGCGATGCGGCGCGTCACTATAAAAGACAGCGTTCGGACCCGTAAGACCTTCTACGGGGAAGTGCTGAGGAGCACTTTCCTGGTGCCGCTCTCGGAAGAAGCGGAGATACCAGCCGACGGAAGGATGGGCAGGGGACAGGTCCCGCTGGTCATGGGAAAAGACGAGCAGGGCTACCTGCACATGCTTGCTTTCACCGATGTGAAGACGTTCGGCGCATGGAGCTCAGAGCAGCACCACGCGGCGGTGATGCCCGCGCAGACACTGCTCACGGCCGCGGTGGCGAACGGGATAGAGACGCTCACCATCAACTACAAGCATCCCCAGGGCGTCACGCTGACGAGGGACCAGATCGAGGCCCTGGCCCTGGGGCAGATCCCCTCCAAAGAGAAAACGTAAGACGCAACAAATGGTCTGACCCCTTGTTGCGTTACGGGGTCGTCAGTCGATCGGAGGCGCATGTCCGGCAACCTCTTCCGAAATCCTGCCCTCTCGAGACGCGAGATGGCCGCGGTGGCGGCCGATCGAAGCTACATGAGTCGGAGGAGCTTGTAAATGCGAACCCTGAGGCTGTCCCTGGCCTCGAGCGCCTGCTGCGAGCAGAGTTCCATGCAGCAGTAGCACGAGATGCACTTCGAGTAATCGTATCGCGGTCGCTTTTCCTCGATGGTGATGGCGCCGGCGGGGCAGGTGTCGCGGCAGTTTCCGCAGGCGTTGCAGGCCTCAGGGTCGACCCTGAACCTCGGGCGGTCCAGGTCGGGATAGAACATCTGTATGAGCCTACCCGGAACTATCTGCGGCGTCCGTCCCGGCACCCGGAAGTCCTTGAGCACGCGCGCGTCGCCGACCACGTCTATCCGGGAGAGGTCGATCTCCCCGATGCCCTTTCGAGAGGCATCGGCGAGCATGTGTATCCTGTCCGGGCGCATCCCCATCATGTGGGTCATCACGCTGTCCAGGGCCACGCCGTCGTCCGACGCCAGTATCTTGCCGACGTTGTACAGGGTCTTGGCCGAGGGGCCGTTTCCCTGCATGCCGACGACTCCGTCCATTATCACCAGGTCGGGGATCCTGAACCCGTAAACGTCCACCAGCATCTCCGAGAAGTCGCGATAGTTCGGCAACTCCCTGTGGAGCCTGGTCTTCTCGCCCCCGACGATGAACCCGTAGCTGTTCTTCACCGCCCCGGATATCGTCGTGAGCATGTGGGTCTTGAACTTGGGCAGCGAGACGAGGACGTCCGCATCCAGCACCTTCGCGGACACGTTGGCGCTGATGTCACGGCCCGGCAGCTTCATGGTCCGGGCCGGCGATGACATGCTCTCGAAAGCGCCCTCGGAGGCCTCGGCGATGCCCGACACCCGGCCGCTCTTCTGAAGCGCGCCGTATCCCTCGGCGCCGGGGTTGTCCGAGACCGTGACCGTTGCCGCGCCGGACGAGCGCATCCGCCGCACCATCGCCCCGATCAGGGCCGGCGACGTGTTGACGTGGCTCTCGGGCGGGTAGGGTCCCAGTACGTTGGGCTTGAGCAGGACCGACTTCCCGGCGACGTCCAGGGGGAACTCGTCGAGGACCCTGTCCAGGGCCCGGTCGATCTCATCGTAGGTCGCGTCCATCACGAGCACTCGCGGCATCGTCCCTCCCCGCGCCCCGATCGAGGCGTTCCATCACAACTTTTTCTGCGTCTTGAGCTCCAGTGCCTGTTTGCCCACGTTGCTGATCTCGGTCCCGAGGGATTGCAGCTTGGTGGCTACCGCGGTCACTTTCGCGGTGTCGACCGGCTTGCCGTTGATGTTTGCGGTCGAGACGAGATCCAGCAGCTCCACGATGAGGTCGTTGGCCGCGGTCAGCTTATTGATGACCTCGATCTGCAGGTCGGCGTACTTGACGTAGTCAGGCACGCTCTCGAGAGCGCGGATCTTCTCGTACTGGCTCCTGGCGGTGACGGCCGCGCCGTCGACGGCCTTCACCATCCCTTTTATCTGATCGGTGGTCTGCCTTACCGTGGCCGGGTCGGTGATTTTGCCGGAGGCGTAGTCGGTGGCGAACGTCGAGGTGGTGTTCCCGAGCTCCGCGAACTGGCTCTCGACCTTCGCCATCTCGGCGTCGCCGGCCTTCACGAAAGCCCGCGCCTGGGACTCGGTGCCGGCGCCCCCGCCGCATCCGCCCAGCGCCAGGAGCGCCGACGCGAGCAACAGGGTCATCAGGGCCGCGACCGCTCTACTCATGCCGACACCCCTTCCGTCCGGACAGCCTCCCGCCGACCACTTTTCGAGTGGATTATCCCAGATGACGTGTCGCCGGAACAGGAGCGACTTGTGCCCGCGCCGGCTAAAAAGCATACGATTAGTGTATCTGCGCATCAACGGTCGAATGTGGAGCGAGCCTGAAAGGACTGGCGATATGAAGATGGAACTGCGCGGCAGATCGGCCCTCATCACCGGGGCTGCCGGCGGCATCGGCAGGGCGCTTGCCATGGGGCTGGCGCGCGAGGGGGTCGACCCCCTGGTCCTGTGCGACATCGATCCCGACGGGCTCCAGGTGACGGCGGAACTGGTGATGGGACTGGGCCGCGACACGCTGGGCATCCTGGCCGACGTGTCGGACCTCGAGGCGGTGGAGGAGATGGTCAGCGCGGCGGTGGAGTACGCCGACCGGATCGACATCCTCGTGAACGCGGCAGGGGTCGGAGTGGTCGGACCCATCGAGGTACTGAGTGACGACGACTGGCGATGGGTCCTCGGCGTGAACCTGTTCGGCACGATAAACACCGTGCGATGCCTGTATCCCGGGATGATGGACAGGGGGTCCGGGCTCATCGTGAACATCGCGTCCGGAGGCGGGCTGTTCACGTTCAACCCGTACGTGGGACCTTATGGCACCAGCAAGTTCGGCGTTGTCGGGTTCTCCGAGGCCCTGCTGCTCGAGGCACACGGCAGAGGGGTCGGGGTGACGTGCGTATGTCCTGGCGTCGTCAGGACCGCGATCTTCGAGAACACGCCCGTGAGGGGTTTCAGGGCCGAGATGAAAGATGAGTCCGTGAGATCCCTCTTGGCCTCTTCTCAGAGCGCGGACGAGTGCGCCGCGGAGATGATCGCGGCGATCCGGAAAGGCAAGTTCCTCTGCGTCACCACTCCCTCGGCCAGGCGTGTTTATTTCCTCAAGCGACACTTCCCGTTCGCTTGGTACGCCCTGGTAAAGGGTGTCGCGCGCCGGACCCCCCGCCACGTGGAGAAGTACAGGCTCTGAGCGACATGTCTGAAATACCGGCGGCGCGAGGGATCAGTCGGAAGCCAGTTTCTTGTAGCGCTCGGAGAACTTCGTCAGGTACGAGCAGGTGTCCTCGAGCTTCGCCGCCCACATGCTCAGGACCTCTCGCCCCTCGTCGGTCAGCAGGTAGACCTTCCTCGCTGGACCCGTCCCTGACGGGTCGAGGTTCGAAGTGGCCAGTCCTTCCATCTCGAGCACCCGCAGCGTGCGGTAGAGAACGGACGGGTCCATGCTGCCCTGCTCGACTCCGAAATCCGAGAGCCTGCCCATGAGCTCGTACCCGTGGATGGGCTCCTCGGCGAGCAGCAGCATCACGTATGGCCTGAGGAAACGGTTCGAGAACAGGGTGCCGCCGAAGCACCCGGCGGCGCCGTGATGCCCTCTCTGGCCATGGTGTTCGTGGTGCCGGTACTGGCCGCGTGTCCAGTCGTGATGCGCCCCGCAGGTCCAGCTTCCCTCGTGTGTCGCGTGATGTTTCCTCTCCTGTCCGTGCATTTCAAATCACTCCTCAGGTCATCCAGTCATTAGTGACAATATGTCATTAGTGGAGGCTTGTCAATAGGCGGTTTAGTCGGCGAGCGGGGTCTTGTTCCGGGGATGTCGCGGATGACGACGGCCAGCGGCGGGGTGGGTATGGCGATGAAGATCCCGCTGATGAACATCAGCGGCAGCCGCACGACATTCAGGAGCATCATCGCCGTTGGGCCCGAGGAACCCGAAAATCTCTCCCGGCTCGACCTCGAAGGAGACGTGGTCGACCGCCAGGAACGAGTCGTAGCACCTGGTCAGTTCGCGGACTTCGATCGATGCTGCGTTCATGGCATCCCTCGACCTTACCGTGAATATCACGCGACAATTGTTCCCTCACCGAAGGGCCGCCGTCAATGAAGGATACCTTGATCCAGCCTGGCGGGATGGTGCGCTTCGCCGCACGGTGGAATAACATTGGGACGAGGAGGCGATTGTCATGGCACTCGAAACAGATATCGAGGAGTTCCTGCTCGAGCGCGGCGCGGTGAAGGTCGGGTTTGCGACGGTCGAAACCCTCGCGGGGGGCCCGCCCAGCGCGGACCTGGAATATATGCTGCCCGGCGCGCGTTCAGCCGTGAGCTTTGCGCTCCCGCTGGACCGGGAGAAGATCCGGCTGTACCTGGCGAAGGAGAGCCACCACGAGCACGAGGCCGACAACTTCGCGGCGAACACCAGGTCGTCGCGTCTGGCCAAAGAGCTGGCGGCCACCCTGGCGGAGCGAGGCCATGAGTCAAAGCGCGTCATCTCGAACACGGTGTACCGCACCGAGGTCGAGGGCTGGCAGCTCTCGATGCCACCGGACCTTTCCCACCGCTACGTCGCCGCGCGTTCCGGGGTAGGCTCGTTCGGGTGGTCGGGCAACATCGGGCTCGCCGGGTACGGGGCCGCGGTCATACTGGGAACGGTGGTCACCGCCGCAGAGCTGAAGACCACTCCGCCGGTACCAGCCGACGAATCGTTCTGCGACCGGTGCAAGCTCTGCGTGGCGTCCTGCGCGTCCGGCATGTTCGCGCGCGACGAGGAGACCTCGGTGACGCTGGGCGGCGAGACCTTTACCTTCAGCGCACGCAACTCGTACCTGCGGTGCCAGCTCGTCTGCGGCGGCTTCACCGGGCTGCACCCGAGTGGAAGATGGTCCACCTGGTCGCCGGGTCGCTACAGGATACCCGACACCGAGCGCGAGCTGACCGAGACGCTCTTCCGCGCCATCGGCAACTACTCCGACTGGCCTGAGCGTGCCGACGGCTCGGGCGGATACCAGAACATGGCGCTCACCGACACCAACCTGCGCCTCACCTGCGGCAACTGCCAGATCATCTGCTGGGGCGACAGGGAGGAGACGCGCGAGAACTACCGGCTGCTGAAAAGCTCGGGTTGCGTCGTGCAGGGAGAGAAAGGTGAAATCGAGGTCCTGCCTCCGGACGAGGCCGAAAAGGCCTTCCGGCGTCTCGACCCCGACCACCGGGAGCTCTACGAGTAGGCGCTCTTATCGCGCGAGCAACCTTCGCAGCGCGTTCATGAACCTGGCCACCCCGTCCGTCCGCGGCATGTAACCCTCGGCGCGCCACCATTCGATCGCGCGGGCGATCGACTCTTCCACGGGGCGCGGCTCCAGGCCCAGCTCCCGCCTTGCCTTGGACGTGTTGTAGAAGAGGTACTGCGCCGAATAGTCGATCTCATGCGCTGTGCTGATGGGCTGGCTGCCGAAGTGGTCGGACCATCTCATCGACAGGTACCCGTACAGCCTGGCGACCGGCAGGGGCATCCTGATCATCCCCGGCTCCATCCCGGCGGCGCGCGACACCGACTCGAAGAGCTCGCGGATCGTGACGTTGCGGTTACCCAGGATGTACTTCTCGCCGACCCTGCCTAGCTTGGCGGCCAGCAGGTGCCCGCGGGCGACGTCCTTCACGTCGACGACGTTGAAGCCGCCGTCGTAGTACGCGAACTGCACCCCGTTCGCGACGTCGAGGATTATCTTTCCCGTCGGCGTCGGGGCCACGTCCCCCTCGCCGTAGGGGAAGCACGGGTTGACCACCACGATGGGCACGCCCTGGCGCGCGAAGGTGAGCGCCTCCTCCTGGGACAGGTACTTGGTGAGTACGTAGTCGTTGGCAATGTCGAACTGGTTGAACGCGGTCTCCTCGTCGGCCGGCTCTCTCCCTGGCTTGACCCCGAGAGCGGCTATCGAGCTGGTGTAGACGACCTTCTCGATCTCGGCGTCCCTGGCGGCCCAGAGAACGTTGCGCGACCCCTGCAGGTTGACCCTGTATAAGTCCCCTCTGTCCCTCATCCATATCGAGTAGATGGCGGCAAGGTGGAACAGCGTATCGCAGCCCGCCAGTGCCCGGTCTATGCTCTCGCGGTCCAGGACGTTGCCCTCCACCCTCTCGACCCCGATGCCCTCGAGGTTGCGGGTGTCCTCCCCGGGCAGCACCATCGCCCGCACCTCGACCCCGTCGTCGAGCAACTCCCGCACGAGGCTGGAGCCGATGAACCCCGCCGCCCCCGTCACCAATGCCTTTTTCATGACGACTCCTTCGCTCGGTGTGCTGACGCCTTATTCTACGTGCGCGACCCGGTCCCGTGCACCACGTGGCCTCGCGTCGCCCCTGTGCCGGGTCGCCCGCGAGCCGCCTCGAGCCGTGATAACATACGGATGCCCCAGAGAGCAGCCTGACCGCCTGGCCAGGCCAAGACCTGCGGAGGGATGGAGATGGAAGGGATTCGCGGCACCGACCCACCGGACGACCTGAGCGGGCCCACGGCGAACAACCTGACCTTCGCGGACATCACCAAATCCGAGAGCGAAGAAGAACGCGAAAGGCTTATCGTAGAGCTGGTCTCCCGGATGAGCCTCGAGGAGAAGATCGAGCAGATGCAGGGCAGCATAAGCTGGCTCGGCCTCGGGGTCATGCTGGTGCGTTACAACTACAAGCCTTTCGACTCGGGCGAGAACAAGCGCCTGGGCATACCTCCGATAAGGTTCACCGACGGGCCTCGCGGGGTCGCGCTCAACAACTCGACCTGCTTTCCGGTCTCGATGGCCAGGGGAGCCACGTGGGACCCGGGACTCGAGGAGCGCGTCGGCGACGCCATCGGCATCGAGGCACGCTCGCAGGGATGCAACTTCTTCGGCGGGGTGTGCATCAACGTACCCAGGCATCCCGGCTGGGGCAGGGCGCAGGAGACTTTCGGCGACGACCCGCACCACCTCGGAGTGATGGGGACGGCTATGGTCAGGGGCCTGCAGAGGCACGTGATGGCGTGCGCCAAGCACTACGCGTGCAACAGCATCGAGGAAGCACGCTTCTTCGTAGATGTCCGCGTGGACGAGCGGACCCTGCGGGAGATCTACATGCCTCACTTCAAGGCGTGCGTCGACGCCGGCATCGCCTCGATAATGAGCGCCTACAACAAGGTCAACGGCGAGTACTGCGGCCATAACTCCCACCTGCTCAGAGACATCCTCAAAGGCGACTGGGGCTTCGACGGCCTGGTGATGTCCGACTTCTTCTTTGGGGTTCGCGACGGGGTGGCGGGGGCCAACGGCGGGCTGGACATCGAGATGCCCAACAACAGGCGCTACGGGCGGAAGCTGAGGGCGGCGGTACGAAGGGGCGACGTCGCCGAGGGCGTAGTCGACGAGGCCGCGACGCGCGTCATCAGGCAGAAGGCCAGGTTCGCCGACGTGGGCGAGCCCGCCTCCTACGACGGGAGGAAGGTCGCGGGCGACGAACACACGCGGCTCGCGCTCGAGGTAGCGCGCAAGGGCATCGTGCTGCTGAAGAACGTCGGCGAGGCCCTGCCGCTCGTCCGCGAAAGTATCGGGAAGGTGGTGGTCATCGGCAAGCTTGCCGCGCTCCCCAACATCGGGGACAAGGGCTCCAGCCAGGTCCGGCCGCCATACGCGGTGACCGCGCTCCAGGGGATAAGGGACCGGGCGGGCGGATCCGTGGAGGTGCTCTTCGAATCGGGCGGCAACGACGAGCGGGTGCGGAAGCTCGCCCGCGAGTCCGACGCGTGCGTCGTCGTGGCCGGGCTGACGTCGAGGAACGAGGGCGAGGCGATGCCGGTCGTGCCGGTCGGGGGAGACCGAGAAGACCTCGACCTCCCGGAGGCCTCCGAGAAGCTGATACAGACTGCGGCCTCCGAGTCCGACAGGTGCATAGTGGTGCTCGAGGGCGGCTCGGCGATAACGATGGAGAATTGGAAGGACCAGGTCGAGGCCATCATGATGGCGTGGTACCCGGGCATGGAGGGCGGACACGCCATCGCGGACGTGCTCTTCGGTGACGTGAACCCGAGCGGGAAGCTGCCCATCACCTTCCCGAAATCCACCGACCAGCTCCCGTTCTTCGATCGGAAGGCGCGCTCCATCGAGTACGGCTACTACCACGGCTACAGGCTCTTCGACAAAGAAGGCTACGAGCCGGCCTTCGCCCACGGATTCGGCCTGAGCTACACCGGATACTCTTACGCCAACCTGAGGCTGAGCTCGCGCAGCGTCGCCAGGGACGGCGGGCTCGAGGTCTCCGTGGACGTGTCGAACACCGGGCACGTGGCCGGGGAAGAGATCGTCCAGGTGTACGTATCGTGCGTCGGCGGCGCGGTCGACCGGCCCGTGAAGGAGCTGAAGGGTTTCACGAAGGTGCTGCTGGAGCCCGGCGAGACCAGGACCGCCACGGTCGTCCTCGACGCTGCTGACCTTGCTTACTACGACACCGGCTCCGGCGAGTGGGTCGTCGAGCCGGCCGAGTACACCGTCTATGCGGGCCCGTCCTCGCGGCCCGAGGACCTGCGTCTGAGCGCGGCCTTCAAAGTCTCCGCCTGACCGCACATCCTGGGGTCAGGTCTTTTTTCGTGCGTTCCCCCTGTCTCGCGGGGCTGCTCGGGATGTTGCTCGGGACGGGTCCCCTTCGTCGATGTCCTCGCTTCGCCGACAATGCTCCATAAACGAATACGAAGCTGCGGATTGCTCCTCGAGGGACTGAAGCCGCAGCGCGGAGC
>Ga0209226_10000638_pt1 | contig 18223 bp, 18 predicted proteins | sample BarGraNGADG00212_2_FD_184497 | JGI IMG/M metagenome (GOLD analysis project Ga0209226, IMG submission 184497) | Arctic peat soil microbial communities from Barrow, Alaska, USA - Barrow Graham LP Ref core NGADG0011-212 (SPAdes) (version 2) | ecosystem: Environmental > Terrestrial > Soil >...
TTAAATGTTCCGGGGATGCACACAAGATCTTCTTCGACTCCTGGAATCAAAACACAATTGAACAGAAGGAAACTTTTAAAATGCTGCTACTCAACAGGGCAAACAAAGTCCTTGGAATTACCACGATATCTGAAGGAGGACTATCCGGCACTGTAACGGATGTTCGGCTGATTTACCAGTATGCCATCAAGGGTAACGCTTCAGGAATTATCGTCGCTCACAACCACCCTTCAGGAAATCAAAAACCAAGCGAGAGCGATCTAAAGATAACCCAGAAAATAAAAGAGGCAGGAAATCTTCTTGATATTCAGTTACTCGATCACATAATCTTAACCCCGGAAAGGGAGATTTTCAGAAGCCTGGCGGATGAAGGCCAAATATAAAATTAATACCCTTCGGGGTATTTTTTTATGTTTACAGAGGAGTAAATTCAGCCCTTGCCACCGCACGGTTTTTTGCCAAGAAAGTGTTAGCCGATTTCTCGCTTCACTCCAAACGGCTAACACTTTCCCTTTGCGCTCTCATTGCTCATACCCTACTGCAAAGAAGCATAACGATACGCATATGGTCAGGATGGGTTGCGCAGAGATGACTTATCCTGTTACACCTACCTAACGAGGATTATAAAGATTCGAATACCCACAAGCCCCGTTTTGGCTATATGCGATGTTGTGGCCAGTTGTTTATTAGATGATATATAATCCATATAATATTATACTTAATAAAAAAAGTAATATTTGAATTTTTAGCCATCTCCATGTCGCAGAACCTAAAATATCTGAAAATTCTTGTAAGTTCTCAAATTTATCTTTTACTATGGATTTATCTTTTTTCTTGATGTCTTCTCTGGTAATAAATTTAATTCTGCAAAAAATAATTTTAAAAAAGGCGTTCAATCTGTCACAAAAATTATAATCGGCATCTTTATTGTTAGGCAGAAGCCCCTTTTTAGATTTATAAAAATCTAATGTCCGTTGTCTAGTTAAAGCTAAATGTCTCGAGATACGAAAATCATACATTCTGGTTAGGAGAACAAATAATCCAAGCGAAATTGAGATAATCAGAATTATAAGGGAAAAGCATAAGATTGTAGGCTTAAATTCTGCCTTTGAAATCATTAATGTGAAGTCGGTAAAGATTTTTGTTTTGAAAATATAAGCTAAAAAACCTATTGATAATGTAGTAAAGGTATTATTAACATTTGATAATTGATTTACAGATAAATTTCTCCATTCTTTATGTCGATTTTTATAATCCTCTATCTTATTATCATAATTCATAGGTGGTGTTTTTTTGTTTGCTTTCATGTAGTAAATGTATGAATATTTCGAATACATAAATATGATAGTCAAAGATCTAATGTGTCAAGCGGACTCTTTGTCTGGTCGAAACCCTTGGTGGTTACGTGGGTAAAAATCTCAGTGGTCTTGCCCTCGCACGGTTTTTAGCCAAACACAGAAGCCTAAGAATGTTTGTCTAAAAAGGAGATTTCAATTTGTAGAAATAAGGTACAAATTGAAAACCCCTACCCTTTTGTCTGGAAAGAGTTCGCCTATTTTTACGCTCCGTTGCGTTGCACTCCACTTCGCTTCAAAAAGGCTAACACTTTCCTTTGCGCTCCCCCCAGCTCATCCCTTACTGCAGAGAAGCATAACGTTTAGTATAAGAATAGTGGCCGATTGCGGGCTACAACCCTTGAATTTACTACTGAACCGGCTATTATCTTTATTGTTGGCAATAGTGTTCTTATTTCATTATTTGAATATTTCTTCTTTGACAAACGTCAATAAAATCACTAATGTTAAAACTAAGGAGATAATCAATTTTCAGATTCTCGTCATCAAGCATTACTCTGATCACCGAATCGACTAAGCTTATTGGTCTGTTGCGTAACAGAGCTGTTTCGAAGGAGTGATTAAGAGCCGTATCCTTATAATCAGTGTCATCTATTAGTTTAACATTGTCTAAACCGAGTAATCTCTCAAACTCTTGCATCCAATCTTTTCTTTTAGTAAACCGTGTATTGATTGATTCATAGAGAGTCGGAAATGGCATAATGATATTCCCCATTTCCAAATATTCAGCAAGCTCATTGGCCTCTTCATGGTATTGGTCTCTTTGGTCGTAAAGCGCGTACCAAAATCCAGTATCGACAATAATGTTATTCATCTCCGTCAGTTACATCATTATCTTTTTGACCGTATCCCTCCCATGGGGAAGCTTTTCTATTTCCAATAATGAATTTCCCACTAATTTTTTGAATTTCATTGTCAAGTCTCATGCGCACAACATAAATTCTATCTCCGGGCTTAAGTGCGACATTTTTTTCAAGGTCTTTTTTTAAAGTACTGAGCAGTTTGTCATCAGTCCCAGCGAATTCATAGTTTAAAAATGCGACGCTATTACCGGCTTCTTTTGCATCATTATTATCAAGCCATGCATATAAACCAGGGAAATCACCTTTAATTCCTAAATCGTAGGAAATCCATATTGTTTTTTTTGCCATGTTTTTCTTTATTTACATTATTGCCAGCATGTTATAAGCAGAGTATTATTTGAATCTATTTATCTGATAACTTCTTTTCTAATAATTCATTTTCTTTTTCCAGAGACTCAATTTTACTTTTTAATTCGGAGTTTTCTTTAAGTAACTTGATATTGTCTAAATAGGTTTTATATGATTCCCAATTTCCAAAGTCATTCAATTTCTCCATTGTGGGGATTAACTCTTTTTTGATAAACTCAATTGTCCGAGTCTTACTTTTTATGTCATGAATTGTTTTATTTAGGTTATCAAGAATTTTACTTGTTATACCAAAAAAGATGAAAGAACCTTCTTGATATCCAAGATCTATGCATTCATATTTTCCAATTTTAATAGCTTTGTCATTACCTTGCTTATCAATTGCTGAATATTTGTACCAATAATACGTATTTTCATATGAAGTTGTATAGTCGTGATGAAATTCTTTTTTCACGAGGTACTCATAATCTGGCAGATTGATAAGGTCTTTCAGGTTTATGCTTTCGATGTAGTTTCCATTCTTATAAATGGCATAAAATTTAGTTACTTCTTGCTTCATCTTGGTGTTTTTTTTAAAATTGGAATTCTATTTCTTGGTTCACTTTGCTTATAACGATTGTGTAAACGCCATAGGGGCGTTTATTTCTGACTTTGGCGTGGTGTTTTTTTGTTTTCTTTTATGTAGTAAATATATGAATATTTCGAACACATAAATATGATAGTCAAAGATCTAATGTGTCAAGTGGACTCTTTATCTGGTCTTAATCCTTGGTGGTTACAGTGGTCTTGCTGCTCTTGTAACCCGGCAGCGATTTTGTTTTGAAGGGCAGCCCCATTTTTTTGTTCCCCGGGATAAAATATAAATACCCCTTGCTTGCAACTTTTAAGGTTTTGCCCTCGCACGGTTTTTGCCAGGAAAGAGTCAGCCGATTTCCGCTTCACTCCAACCGGCTAACACTTTCCCTCCAGCGCTCATTTTTGCCAGGGAGCAAAAATGTATGAACAATCATTTCGGCTTGGCTTTTGAGGGCGAAATGGTAGTGATTAACACCACTTTTGTATTGGAAAAATTCTTCATCAATGTTTTTTCCCTTAAAGACTTCTTGAATTGGAAGAATTATTTAAATAATAAAGTAGACTCATTATCAGCGTATTTTATAAAAAACAAACTGTAAATTTGTTAGGCACTTTTATTACGAAAGTTAAACGTAACATGATCAACATGAAAAATTTATTTAGAATTTCAGGAGTAATCCTATTAATCCTTTCAATTTCTTTAACGCACTCTTGTAAGAAAGATAAACCTACACCACCAATTATTACAACCACAGCAGCATCTGCAATAACACAAACCACCGCAACCGCTGGCGGAAATGTGACAAGTGATGGGGGAGCAACCGTAACAGCACATGGAGTATGTTGGAGCACAACAACAGGGCCAACAACTGCATCAGGCACCAAAACCACAGATGGCACTGGAACAGGAATATTTACAAGTTCAATAACTGCATTAACAGCAGGCACGGTTTATTATCTAAGAGCATATGCCACCAACAGCGCAGGAACAGCTTATGGAAATGAAATAAGTTTTACTTCAACAGCATCAACAGTACCCGTCCTCACAACTACAGCAGCATCAGCAATAACACAAACCACAGCAACGAGTGGAGGAAATATAACAAGCGATGGTGGAGCGGCTGTAACGGCACGTGGAGTATGTTGGAGTACAACAACGGGGCCAACAACTGCATTAAGCACTAAAACCACGGACAACACAGGAACAGGAATATTTACAACTTCAATAACTGCATTAACAGCAGGCACGGTTTATTATGTAAGAGCATATGCCACCAACAGCGCAGGAACAGCTTATGGAAATGAAATAAGTTTTACTTCAACAGCATCAACAGTACCCGTCCTCACAACTACAGCAACATCAGCAATAACACAAACCACAGCAACGAGTGGAGGAAATATAACAAGCGATGGTGGAGCAGCTGTAACGGCACGTGGAGTATGTTGGAGTACAACAACGGGGCCAACAACTGCATTAAGCACTAAAACCACGGACAACACAGGAACAGGAATATTTACAACTTCAATAACTGCATTAACAGCAGGCACGGTTTATTATGTAAGAGCATATGCCACCAACAGCGCAGGAACTGCTTACGGGGATGAAATAACCTTTACAACAATAGCAACAGGCCCCGTCCTCACTACCACAGCAGCATCTTTAATAACACAAACCACCACAACAAGTGGCGGAAATGTGACAAGCGATGGGGGGGCGTCTGTAACAGTTCGTGGGGTATGTTGGAGCACATTATCTAATCCAACAATCGCAAACAGTTATACCTCAGATGCTGCAGGAACAGGAACATTTATAAGTTCAATAACCGGATTAACAGCAGGCACAATTTATTATCTAAGAGCATATGCTACGAATAGTGTTGGCACAGTATATGGTAACCAGATAAATTTCACTACCTTATCAATTCCAACAGTTTCAACAACATCTGTGACAACCTTTACCTCTACATCTGCCACAGTTGGCGGCAATGTTACAGCCGATGGCGGTGTCACCGTAACTGAACGAGGAGTATATTGGGGGATTTCCCAAAATCCTGAATCGACAGGGACTAAACTACAGATAGGAAGTGGAACAGGATCATTCTCAACAAGTCTTACAGGGTTATATCCAAATACAACCTATTATGTAAGAGCCTATGCAACAAATAGTATTGGTACAGGTTTTGGTAACGAAATATCCTTTATTACGTCCAAATCTTTGCCAACATTAACCTTGACCGGAATTACTTCTATCACCAATAATTCAGCCAGCACAGGAGGAAATATTTCTTCTGATGGAGGTTCTGCGGTTACAGCAAGAGGAGTATGTTGGAGTACGTCTCCAAGTCCGACGATTCTAAATAGTAAAACAACAGACGGCACAGGAACAGGTACGTTTACAAGTTTAATAACTGGATTAACACTTGGCACAACCTACTATTTAAAGGCATATGCCACCAATAGTGTGGGTACATCATATAGTCCACAGGAAGTTATTTTTACTATTTCGCCACCTTCAGTAACAACTTCCCCTGTTACAGGCATAACACCAACAACAGCAACATCTGGAGGAAATGTTACTATTGGTGGTGGTGCAATAGTAACAGCCCATGGAGTATGTTGGAGCACAAACCAAAACCCAACAATTGTCGATAACAATTCAGCAGATGGTACAGGGATAGGAGTATTTACAAGTTCGATAACTGGATTAACACAGGGTACAACTTATTACGTTAGAGCATATGCTATAAACAGTATAGGAACATCTTACGGTATACAGGTTAGTTTTACCACCTTAGGACTACCTGCCGTTGTAACTGCAACCGTAACAGATATAACACCAACAACTGCAACAAGTGGTGGAAATGTTACTGCTGATGGTGGAATAACGGTTACGGCTAGAGGAGTCTGTTGGAGTACTTCACAAAATCCAACAACTTCAGATAGTAAAACTTCTGATGCTTCAGGTACGGGGACTTTTACAAGCTCTCTAACTGAATTGATTGGTAACACTATCTATTATTTACGAGCGTATGCAACAAATAATGTTGGTACAAGTTATGGTAATGAATTGTCTTTTAAAACATATACAGGATCTGTAACAGACATTGATGGTAATATTTATAATACGGTAACTATTGGTACCCAGATTTGGATAGCAGAAAATCTTAAAACTACTAAATATCCCGATGGCACAAATATACCAATAGTAAACACAGTAAGTGCTTGGAATGATCTCACAATAACTGACGCAGCGTATTGTTGGTATGATGATGATATCGTCAATAAAAATACATATGGAGCATTCTATACCTGGTCAGCTGCAATGAATGGTACAGTAAGTAGTAGTACCAATCCAAGTGGAGTGCAAGGGGTGTGCCCAACAGGATGGCATTTGCCAAGTGATGGGGAGTGGAAGACACTTGAAATGTACTTGGGAATGACACAAGGACAAGCAGATTTATTGGGGGACAGAGGCACTGATCAAGGTAGCCAATTAAAAGAAGCAGGAACTATACATTGGGACAGTCCTAATACAGGAACTAATTCAAGTGGTTTTACAGCACTTCCAGGTGGTGGACGTAAATATCTAGATGGTTTGTTCTATCCCTCAGGAAGATTTGGTTTTTGGTGGAGTACTTCAGAGGACAGTAACTATCAAGTATGGTACCGGATGTTGTACAATGGTTATAACACAGTGTCAAGAAGCAATATAAATAAAGCAACTGGATATTCAGTTCGTTGTGTCAAGGATAATTAACCAAGTCAAAAGGTGTTCGGGCATGCTCTCTTTTTGTTGCACCCGTATCTATAGGCTTAGGCACGCAACACAAATCGCAACCCTCACTATTGATTAATGTGGTCAATACGCCCGGCTTTTGCAGTCAGGTCTCGACACTGGACTCTTTTGATCCAGATTCAGATAAAGCTTCAGAAAGTTTTATTAAACGACCGTATAATAAAACTATTTTAAATTTTCATTTTTAAACATATAAAGTTCGATTAATCGCTTTTCATAAATCAAAGTTCTTTTTATCTTTGTTTGTACATATATTAGAACTATTATGATTTTTGGATACGCCAGAGTTTCTACCAAGGAACAAAATCTGAATTTACAGACCGATGCGCTTAAAAAAGCCGGTTGTGAAAGGATCTTCCAGGAGAAAGTTTCCGGGAGATCTCCGAACCGGCCAGAGCTTTTAAAACTCCTGGAACAAATAAGATCCGGAGATACATTAATAGCTTTTAGTGTGGACCGCTTGGGAAGAACAACTAGGGAGCTGGTGATACTTCTAAATGACTTTAAAGAAAAGGGAATAACATTTAAAAGCATATCTGAGGGAATTTTTGATACGTCGAGCCCGATGGGAGAGGCAATATTTCAAATTATTGCCATCCTGAAGGCGATGGAAGTAAATGTTCTCCGGGAGAGAACGATAAAAGGACTTGAAGCAGCCAGGGCAAGAGGAGTAAATGGGGGGAGACCGGCAGGATCTTACAACAAGAAGAAAGCTTCTGCCGCTGTTACACTTTACAAGCAAAAAAATTCAATTAACTTTATTGAGGATAATTTAAATATAAGCAGATCAACAATATATCAATACCTTAGGAACGAAGGAGTAGTTATTAAAGGTTTCAAGAAGGTTAAAAATAATTGAATCTGCTGCGTTTCGACAAACGTACTTTATAATCCGTTTCGTGAGGCGACCCCAAACACAGCTGGTTGTTTAAAACATGATATCGCAAATTGCGACATCAAGAATAAATAGGTAAATTTACAAACGTCAAACACTTAATACATGGCAAAAGGAACTAGCAAGCTTGCAATACCAGACGAGATAATAACCAACAAGATCTACTTGGCAAGAGATAAAAAGGTGATGCTGGATGAAGATCTGGCAGAGCTTTACGGAGTCACCACCGGGAATCTAAATAAGGCTGTTGGCCGAAACATAGCCCGCTTTCCGGATGACTTTATGTTCCAGCTTACAAAAGAAGAGTTCGATAACTTGTTCTTCCAAACTGGAATATCAAGTTGGGGAGGTCGGCGTAAACCTCCTTATGCTTTTACTGAACAAGGCGTGGCGATGTTATCAGGAATATTGCACAGTGAACGAGCTATAACAGTAAACATCCAGATCATGCGTGTATTTACAAAGGTCCGGGAGATCCTGATGGATAATTTAAGTATAAGGCTTGAGATAGAACAGATAAAAAAGACGCTTTTAAATCAGGATAAAAATATAGAACTTGTCTTCAGCTATCTTGATGAACTGATGGAGAAGCACGATAATCCGAAACCCAGAAAAGTAATCGGATTTAAGCCTTCCGGGAAAGATAAACCATAAGATATGCTCAAGGTTCGGCTCACGAAACGGAAGTTAACGTACTTTATAATCCGTTTCGTGAGGCGACCCCAATTTATTCCAAAATCTTCCCTTAGTATCTTCTTTTAATCTATCTTTATTTCCGGGTGTACATCCCTTATAAGTTTAATAGCATCGCTCAGGGACCTCTTTAAGGGGCATTTAGAGTTACAATGAAATGCCATGTACCTTGAACAGAAATCAGCTTGCCTACAACGAAAGTTTAGCCGCTGAAAAGTCAAAAGCCTCTTCGTTTAAAATCATTTCTCTGGCCAATCAGACTATGCCAAGCCGGAATAAATTAATCTTAAAATAGTTTTATTTAAATATATTTATATAGTTTTGTGTAATAGTATATAAATATAAAACTATGATTATAGGAATAGTTTCTTTAAAAGGGGGTGCTGGCAAATCCACCACAGCAATTAATATGGCCGTAGCCTACGCAACAAAAGGCTATAAAGTAACCATCATTGACACTGATGCAAATGGTACCTGTATTCACTGGTCAGGGTTAAGACCCGAAAATATGCCTAATGTTATGTGCGTTGCTCTTCAAACAACAGAATCTCTGAGAAAAAACATTAAAGCTCTTTATAAGGGTTGTGATATTGCCATTATTGATGGCACCCCGGCAATAGATGAAAAGACCAGTACAATAATAATGTTGTCAACATTATTTATCGTTCCGGTTCTTCCATCACCCCCCGATGTATGGGCAACAAAAATCTTTATTGAAAAATATGAGCAAGTAAAAGCATTGAAAGAGGATATAAAAGGATACTTCCTGGTGAATAGGGTGGATGAAAGGAAAATGTTGGCAAAACAAATTGACGAAGTATTAAATGACTTTGGTTTACCGGTACTAAAAGCACGGTTGCACGATTATACCGCATATGAAAATAGTTTACTTAACGGATTAGGAGTGCTTGAAGGCTCTAATCTTAAAGCAAAGAATGATGTAATACAACTAACTAAAGAAATTAATAAAATACTAAGTTTATGAAAACCAATAAACCATCGTTAAAAGGAAGCCTAAGCAGCGAGCTTGGAACGAAAAAAACAATAGAGAAACAGTCTATTGACATTCCTGTTATAATGGATAGCGTAACAGAACTACATAAAAAACCTGACTCCTCTCTAGAAATAGAGACCAAGGGAGTACTTGTAAAACTTGATAAAGAATTACATAAAAAGATTAAAGGCTATTGTGTAGAAAAAGAAATGGACCTGCAGGAATATTACAATGATGCCATTTATTATAAAGCGAAGACAGATAAGATAATATAAATATAGATTTATATTTATGTATATTAATATAAATCTATTATTTTATTTGTTGATAAAATATTTAGTTGTTTTGGAAACTACTATTTACCTTTCGTCAATAATTCCTTTCTGCAATGGAAAATTCTAATATTCAACCAACAAAGAGCCATATTATAAGAGTCGATAAGAACTTATCTGAGAACTCGCTAGACTGGCTAAAGATTTTCGGCCAGGACACAAATCTTTGCTTCGATATCATTCTGTACATTTCAAACAACGCACAGCGTGATATTTTCAACTTTGGAAAGATCGACCTTAGCCATTTTGCACGTACAATGCAATATAAAAAAAATAACCTTCAATATAAAGCTGAAACCCCGGCACAAACAGAGCTGGAAAATAAAAACACTTTCAATTCCCTGGAGAGAAGTAAAAAATTCCTTACAGTGTTTGAAAATGCCCTTTATAAGCTTGGTAGGTTTACTATACCTGTTACCAGTATGTCTTTTGACAACGAAAAGAACGAACAGGTCCTTTCAACAAAATTTATACAGATAATAGAGGAAATTAAAATTCATGTCCTTTCTGAAAAGATCCATTCAAAAATTTACTATTCATACACAACGTCAGAAAAGTTTGATTATAACTTAAGCCGTTATTTCTTTTTTGCAGATCTTAACCTGGTTAAAGAATTGCGTGATAAAAATCTACTCTTATTATATTTTTATTTAAAAAATATAGAGAACGGCAAGCACCATCAATTTGTTGAAAGAGATTTTGAAAAGCTTTGTTTGTTCTCAGGCATTAAAATTAATCATGAAAATATAAAATACACAAAAAGGGACCTTCAGACACGCAAGCTGGATAAGATAAAAGATTATATTAACTTAGATTATGAGCCTGTAAACGTCTCCGGGAAGTGGAAATATGGCTATTGCTTTACCTTTAAGGACAATAAAGAATGCTTAGAAAGCAACGATTATAAGATAATTGCACAAGCAGATTCAGATCTGATAGATCTGAAGGTATTCAAATTCTATAAAAGGAAATTCAAAATCACCGGAGAAGTTGAAGACAAGACATATAAGGAGTGGTTCTTCAACAAGGACATGGACTATGATAAGAAGCTGGAGATCTACTACAAAGCAATGGCAGAGCTCTATAAAATAACAAAAGAAAAGGCAACCACCAGGTACTTCAAGAAAGCTGAACAGTTCTTCACAAAAACTACATAAAAGTGCTATACAGCTGCTCACTTTTATATCAAAAGTACTATACAGCTGCTCACTTTTATATCAAAAGTACTATACAGCTGCTCACCTTCGTATAAAAAGTACTATACAGCTGCTCACCTTCGTATAAAAAGTACTATGCAGCTGCTCACCTTGGCTCTAAAAGTACTATACAGCTGCTCACTTTAACCCAAAAGTACTATACAGCTGCTCACTTTACCCCCAATGTACTATGGAAATGCTCACCGCTAGGGTTGGCATTACATGGCTTTTATAGCAAAATCTACTATGCAGCTGCTCACCTTTATTAATAACTTCTTTATTAATAACTATAATAACTATAACTTCGTTTTTTATTACCACTTCAACTCAAAATCCAAAAAAAAATTAAGGTGTGCTTCGCACTGTTTTTTAATATTTAAAAATTTAAAGGGAAAAAACATTGATTAAGAATTTTTTCAAATACAAAAGTGGTGTTAATCACTACCATTTCGCCCGCAAAAGCCCAAATCGAAATGATTGTTTATACATTTTTGCTCCCTTGCAAAAATGAAGAAAAGAATATGACGGCATTTTTAGACAATCCCGGAGTGATCCGCACCAGATCCGGAAACGAGATCAAGCAATTATGACGTCATTTTGGCCAATGTTCCGCAGCTGAAGACATTCTCCTGGGATCGCCTCACGAAACGGATTATAAAGTACGTTAAGGCATAGAAAATGGTGTTAATGACAGAATGACAGAGAGTTGTACGAAAACAACCAGGAAAACAAAGAAAAGAAAAGAAAAAAAGAAAGCAGAAAAACCCAAAAAAGTTCCGCCGGCGGGGTGTTTTCGTAACTGCTTGATATATAGATATTTAAAAATTTTACTGCTAATATCTCGCCAGGGGTCCACGGCAGGGATAAAAAAAGAGCTGTAAATTTTCCCTATGCCTCATTCCGCTACCATTTATCGAATTCTAGCACGATGAAATTAGATAAATTTAGAAATATTAAGAAATATAGTTGTGTTTTGATCCAAGAAGTCTATAAGTAACTCATCTAGTTCTTTTATAGTCGACAGCATTTCATTTGGGTCATGGTCAAATTGTTTATATAAATCAATTCTGAGACTAACTTTTTTGGCGAATTTAATTAGAGTATCAATTTCATTTTTTTTACATTGGTCAATATTGCTTGTAAGCTCTTTAAGAAGTGCTAATCTCGTAATTGCATCTTTTTCCTCCTGTGTTTTGGAAAAAATTTGGGTGATATAGTTCATTTTGTCTCGAACAGTTTTTTCTATATTAAAATACTCAATTAATAATGGGGAAAATGCATCTTTAAATTCCAATCCTTTTATTATTAGTTTTAAATTATTTATTGCAGTGTCACTATTCATTTTATTAAAAGTCACCTCGTCAATTATATAATCTATCTCATCAATTAAGGGGGTTTTTTGAAGCGTTTCGAATATTTTTTGTATAACGAAATATAAACCAAAGAAAACAAAGGATGATTTCCACATATTGTAAATATTCCAATTTTGGATAATCAGTATTAAAAAATAAATAGAACTTATGCACGCAGTAAACATTGCTACTAAAAACACATTTTTAAAATAGTTGCTTTTTTTTGATTTAAGTCTTCCTACGGGGAAAGGAAAGTTTATTAATCCAAAAATAGGAGAGATTACATAGATGAATACTGAAAGATAAAGATAGCTATAATAAATATAGTTATATTCTTTATGCGGGAATAGGATGAATTTATTGGAATATATGATTATTGATAGAAAAGTTATTAATACAAATACAAGAACCAATGAACGATGAGAAATTTCCTTTTTAAATACAATATAAGTAGTCTTAATTTTTTTAGAAGAGAAGTATAATAATTTTTGAAGTTGGTAAATAATAGTTTCAGAAAATATTAAAACAATTAATAGTTTGAATGAATCCTTTGTTTCAAGATTATTTTCACTTTTCAAGCTGATTAATATCCAAATTAATGAAGCGAGTGCTCCAAACAATGCCCATTTGTTCCAACCAGGTTTTTCGTATTGTGATTTCAACCTGTTTCTATAGATGTTTAATATGTCAAGAGTTTCGTTTAATGTCATTTTAATAATGTTGCCTAACTCACTTATAGAGTTAATTTTAAGTTGACCAATCTACATTGCATTTAAACTTTGAACATTGTTCTTTTTAATAGTCCCAACTTGTTTTTATAGCTTGCTATTTATACTAAACTAGGATTTTACTAAGAAATCTATTGTTTTGAATAGTGTTCAATCATAGCTTTAAGATATGAAGGTTGATAGATAGCTATTTCATTGATATCATCGAAATATCCATCATTTGTTGCATCACTCCACCATTGTCTGGCCTCCTCATAATGAGGAATTGTTAATCTTCGCGCTATTTCGGTAAATTCTCGAAAATTATTTACAGAAGGGCCATGGTAATCCGGGGCATGGTATGGTCCCGGATCCAACATACTTAAAAGATTGATTATCCCTGTATGCCCAAGGAAATCAGATAAATGCACATCTGAGCATCCTCTTCTCCTTGAATGAATTTGGCAATTTGAATTGTGATGACAAATTCTAAATTCGCTGTCAATCGGCATGTTTGATGAATTATCCGAGGAAGAGATCCATTCAAACCATCCATCTTTTGGTTTCTCGATTATTTGACCACATGAGTCGCAAATAAATTGTTCTAAAGGTTTAAACATAGCTTTAAAATTAGATTTAGCAAATGATCATTATTTCGTCACTAATTGCCCATAACTCCTTTGTACCCCTGAACTTTTCAGGAGTAAACAACAATATCCCGTGTGTCCCCCTATAAAAAGTCAGTTTCATTTCAAAGTTTTAATCTGCCTGGTTCAACGATATTTTATTTTGGAACAAAATATATTCAAATATACTGCTTTTAACTTTTAGCTTGATTAATTCATAACCCTCAAAAAAGGAGCTTATTGAAATGTTTTTTTCAGGAATTAGATGAGCTAGCGCTAAATTATGCCCAGCAGAAAGTTTTGATCTTTCCTTCTTTCCCTTTTCGTCTCCAGGTGTTAGTCATTTTCCGGAAAATCTTCCGGGTATTTTTCTTGACTTTCTTACGTTTAGCCATGCATTGTTTGCACATGCAGATCTTGACTATTGACATTTGATCTCAGTTTTACCTGGCTGAATAATGACCTTTGGCTGAAACAACAGTCACCGTGACCGTTTCCTCGTATATCCGGTATATTAACCGGTCTTTTCTGTTGATTCTGCGAGACCAGTATCCTGAATAGCCATATTTGAGTTGCTCTGGCTGTCCAATTCCCTCACTTGGGGTGTTTTGAAGCTCAAAAAGTATTTTCTTAAGCTTTTCAATGGATTTTTTGTCACCGGACCGATCAAGCGCCGAAATGTCCTCTTTTGCTTCTTTAGTGATATGTATTTTGTACATGGATCAAAGAGATTCGAAAAATGCCTTAATATCCTCTTTACTTTTAAGGACAATATCACCTGACTTATCACCACTTTCATGTTTTTTTAGCCGTCTCTCCAATTCTTCAATGTTCCGGGGATCATCAAACCATGGGTCATTGCTTGGACTTGGGTTTTCGGGTATGTTGTTTCCCCTTGGTACAAGTTCTAAAAATTCATTTTTTCGCTTGATAACGACTCTCTCTTTCACTGCCAAATCAAAGTATTTTTTCTGACTGTCTCTGAATTCTCTGCTGCTTACTACTAACATTTCCTTTAAATTTAATGTGTACCATTTTCGGTACAAATATAATCTTTTTTTAAATAGGATAAGTTTGACTAAAACACCAAAATGTCAAATTGAGCCATATATGAATATTTTGACTCTTCTTTAAAAAGAGAATAACTCTACTCGTTTGCCTTGTTGTTCTTTTCACCCAGATTCATTGAGCAAAAAAAACTAAGAAAACCCATAATACAACCCGGCGAAGCTCCATATAATTTAGAACAAATTTAGAATCAGGGTAACCTTTTTGCCCCGAATTCTATTAAGCTTTGATTCAACATCTATTACTCATGAAAAGACAAACGACAGATTTTACTCACATCAAAGGAGAACAGGCTTATCAAATATTATGGGATAAGACATTTAACCAGTTGATATCAATAAGGTCACTTAAGCGGCTATATGAAAACCTTGAACTTATAGTGTTTGAAAATAAGCGGATCATAGCTTTTAGATATGACCATCCTGATAGTTTGAAGGAATTTATTTCAACCGGCGGAGTATGGCAGGTATATGATGAAAGGTCATTCAGTACCGATATTTGGTTAAACAATGTCTGTAAGGTATACGAAGGTCTTTGTTAATGTTTCCAAAGGAAAGCAAGATGGAATCAGGCTAACCTGATTCTGCTATCGGGATTCTCCTGATATTCAATAAGATAATATTTTCCGATTCGGAACAATATTTAAATAAATTCGGAAGATATGTTTGTTTTAATGGATTATTCGTATATTTATTCCGAACTAATTCGGAATAAATGACTGATTATGCTTCAATAAAGATAAAATCTAAGACAAAAAATTCTGCCGATAGGTTAATGAAAAAATTTGAGATGAACGGTCTTGAATTTTATGAATCGGTTATGGAATACTTTGAAGTTACCGGAGTAAATCCCAAAGACCAGGTAATACTTTCCCCGGCAGAAGAACTGAAAAAATTCCGGGATACAATTGTATCATTCATGCGAAAACAGGAGAATGATTTTATAAAACCCACCTTCGGGAAAATGGATACTTTGATTGCAAGGTTTACAGATTATATAAATGAAGAAGCACCCAAAAAAGGTGAGATCCCAGGGCAAAACAAGATTAAATCTTTAGCTCTTTCCGGGGAAATATACAAGGAAGAAAAGAAAGGATCTGCAGAGAGTGAAGCTGTGAAAAATGATGTAAATTCTGAGCAGTATAAATTACTCCAGGAAAAGCTTAATAAATCAGAATTGAAATTAAAAACAACCAAAGAATATCTTGAAAATATACTTTCACACACGGAATATAAAATTACAGGGATTGAAAGAAAACCTGTTATTGAGCTTCCAATGGGAGATATAAACGAGTACAAAAAATACTTAAAAACGCTTTAATGTACGTTAAGATCCACTCATCAAAAAAGGATAATAACAGGGGTAGTTGTAACTCCCTCATTAATTATCTGGAGAAAGAGAATCTGGAAAAGGATCTCTTGAGCCAGACAAAGTTTTTTGATCATAGTAGCAGTGACGTTTCTTTCTATTCCGCCCAGGCAATTATTGATAATAACAAAGGAAAACTAGGGAAAGACGAAACCAAGTTTTACATGATTTCTGTTAACCCAAGCAAAGACGAATTAAAGCATATTGGAAGAAAAGTTTCCGGCAGAGACATAAAAAACATATCCCAATTTACCGCCATCGAGCTGAAACGTTATGAGGAAGCTTTGAAGGATTATACCCGGAAAGTTATGGATGAGTACGGTAAAAATTTCAACCGGGGCCTTTCCGGAGAGAACCTAGTTTACTTTGGCAAGGTTGAGCATTCCCGGTATCATGGAAGAGACTCAGCGGAAGTGAAAGAGGGACTATATAAAGCCGGCGATAAGAAGGAAGGACTACAAACGCATATGCATGTTGTAGTTTCAAGAATGGACGAGTCAAAGAAGATCCGCTTAAGCCCGATGGCAAACGCCAAAAACTCCAAGAATATAATAAACGGCAAAGAGGTCCAGATCGGCTTCGACCGGATGAAATTTGTTCAGCGCTGTGAAAAAAGCTTTGATACAAATTTTGATTACAAACGCTCACAGCAACATAAGTTCTCTCATTATCACACGATGAAGAACCAAATGAGAAATACAGCTAAAAGTGTTGCAATGGGCCTGGCAAGAGACGTACCCGTAGTAAAAGAGTATAATAAAGCATCACAGGTTGTAAATACTGCCGTGAACCTGGCAAATGCGAAAGATCCCCTCGATGCTCTTTCTGCAGTCTTTAAACAGGTACCAGGAGCCAACGAATGTATTAAGGCAATTAATTACGCCTATAATCCGTCAAAAATTGTCCTGGATATAGGTAAAAAGGCTTTATCCATGGGCTTAAGCGCAGGATCTCTTTAGGTAGATTAATTGTAATCTACTTAGCTTAACAGAAAAAGCAAATTTCCTGACTTTAAATAAGTAACATTAATCAATTCAATTATTAATAACATGGAATTTAGCTCAGTTGGTACTGGTTATCTTAACCGGACAGCAATCGTAATTAAACCTAAAAAGCCTTTTTTTGATTTAATGAAAAAAGTATTCAAAGATAATTTTAACGATGATGAAGACATAGAGGATATGAGTCAAGATTTAGCTATCTACTTAGTGCCATCATTAGATACTATTGAGGAGATGGAAGTCTGGCTAAGTAAAAATTATGATATCATTTTTCGAGAACAATTAGGTACATCTATAAATTGTGGAGAGCTTTTGGTTGATACTCGAACATTCAAACTGTTTAAAGAATGGTTTGACTATTCACTACATTCTGAAGTCTGGGATACTGTAGATGACGAGATTGTAAAATTTTGATTTCAAGTAGATACTTCTTAGGCCTCTGATTTTTCCACTCCAAGGGCATTCCACGGGAAGCGGTGTTCTCTCCGGACACATTGTTTAATTATTCCCGTGTCGCTATGTTGCGGGCTTCGCTTCACTTGCGGAAGCCTCGAAGCCAAAGAACGGCTTCTCGTGTTCTAAACCCTTCACAGCGCTAATGCGATGATTTGAGCGGTACAATGGTACACGCTAAAATCATAATACAGAAGTGGTGTTCGCCCCGGGCTCACTCTATAAACAAGTTTTTTACAAAGTTAGCCATAAGTCCTAAAAACGTTGGCCATACCCTCAAACAGCCGGCCCACGCAAAAGACTACGGCATAAAGCCGCTGCGCTATTTATTCCGTTTCCTTTTGCACTTATTTAGTCCTTCTGGCCGACAGCTGCGCAGTAAAAACTTTGTTTAACTTAAATCTATCGCATTATGAAAAACATTACTAACGCTCAGCAATTAATTGATTTTCTTCATGTAGCAGAAGTTTCTCTTACCTACGTGACTAAAGTTAAACCATCGGATCGCCTTACAGTTAAATGTTCCGGGGATGCACACAAGATCTTCTTCGACTCCTGGAATCAAAACACAATTGAACAGAAGGAAACTTTTAAAATGCTGCTACTCAACAGGGCAAACAAAGTCCTTGGAATTACCACGAT
>Ga0209226_10000641_pt1 | contig 18182 bp, 16 predicted proteins | sample BarGraNGADG00212_2_FD_184497 | JGI IMG/M metagenome (GOLD analysis project Ga0209226, IMG submission 184497) | Arctic peat soil microbial communities from Barrow, Alaska, USA - Barrow Graham LP Ref core NGADG0011-212 (SPAdes) (version 2) | ecosystem: Environmental > Terrestrial > Soil >...
CAGGCCCGGCTCGTCGCATTACGGCCCGCGCTTGAAAAGGGCATGAGAACGCAACTCGGGTTCAGACCCCGGTTTTATATGTCGAGGGTCCAGGATCTCGCGAGCGACGAGATCGGCATCCGCCAGTCCCTTCCGAAAGCGCGGGAAGTTATCTTGACCCCGACCGGCGCCTGCCTTCTCTTGTATTCGTTCGCGTCCACCGTCGTTATGACCCTCCTGACCAGCTCGGGGGCAAAGCCCATCTCTACGATGTCACCGGCGCTCCTGCCCTGTTCGATGTAGGCTTCGAGCACCGGGTCCAGCTCGTCGTAAGGAGGAAGCGTATCGGTGTCGAGCTGGTCCTCCCTCAGCTCCGCGGTCGGAGGCCTCTCGATGACCTCGACCGGAATGACCTGCCGCCCGGCCCGGTCGTTGATGTAGCGCGCCACCTCGTAGACCTGGGTCTTCAAGAGGTCCTTGATAAGCGCGAAGCCACCGGCCATGTCGCCGTACAGGGTGCAGTAACCCATGCTCAGCTCGCTCTTGTTCCCGGTGGCCAGCACCAGCCAGCCGTACCTGTTGGAGAGCGCCATAAGCAGGTTTCCCCTTATTCGCGCCTGGACGTTCTCTATCGCCGGGCCCTCGGCGTCCGGCCCCAACTCGGGCTCCAGCGATGTCAGGTAAGACTTGAACACCTCGTCGATCGACATCGTGATCAGCCTGACCCCGAGGCTGTCCGCGAGCTGGTAGGCGGAACCCCTGCTCTGCTCGGACGTGAACCGTGACGGCAGGAACACGCACACCACGTTTGCGGGTCCCAGAGCCTCGACAGCGAGCGCGGCCGTCAGCGCCGAATCGATGCCTCCCGAAAGCCCGAGTATCACTTTCTCGAAACCGTTGTCTTCGACGTACTCCTTGAGCCCGAGCAGCAGCGCCTCGAATATCTCCTCGACCGGGGACAGGTCCCCGGGCGCCACCTCTCGGGCGGCTATCGAGGTGACCGCACTGTCGCGAGCGGGCATTTCGATCTCGCAGACGGTTATGGAGTCGTGGGGGCAGTTCGCGGTCGAGTACCTGAACCTGGGCTCGAGCATCCTCACGCTCTTGAGGAGGCCGAAGTCCACCGGGCACAGCAGCAGGTCCTCGCGGAACCTGGGTGCGCGAGCGATGAACCCGAGCTGCGGGTGGTACACGCACGACCCTCCGTCGAAGACCAGCTCGTCCTGCGCTCCCACGTTGTTGACGTACGCGATGACGACCGGACCGTCCATCGAGCGCGAGGCGACCAGTTGCTCGCGATAAGAGTGCTTGCCGCGGTTGAACGGGGAAGCGGAAAGGTTGACCACCAGCTCGGCCCCGCCCCTTGCGACCTGCTCTTCCACCGGTCCCCCGGCGAACCATATGTCCTCGCATATGGTCACTCCGACCCTGACGCCTCCGAGGTCCAGGACGACGCTGCCCGCGCCCGCGCCGAAATACCGCTTTTCGTCAAATACCCCGTAGTTGGGCAGGAAGGTCTTCCTGTAAGTGCAGACGATCTCGCCCCGGCTGACGACCGCCGCCGAGTTAAAGGTATCGTAGTCCGACTCTACAAATCCGACCACGGCGACTATGTCGCCTATCCCCGCGGCCAGCTTGTTCATGGCGACCATGCTGCCGCGGGTGAACTCCTGTTTCAGGAGCAGGTCCTCGGGGGGGTACCCGGTAAGGCAGAGCTCAGGGAAGACGACCAGGTCGGCGCCGGCCTCGACCGCTCTGTCCGCGAAGTCGAGTATTTTCTCCGAATTGCCATCCAGGTCACCGACGGCGGTGTTGACCTGGGCTAGGGCGATCAAGAGTTCGCGCATGTGCCTCTCTCCTGGCTGTCCGGCCGCGGCTGGATGCCGCGTGAAAAGCATAGCGCTACTTATATCGCATTGAAACCGTTGTCCCCTGTCCGCACTCGCACGGCCTCTTCGACCTCGGTCACGAATATCTTCCCATCCCCGATATTGCCGGTGCGGGAAGCCCTCACCACCACGTCGATAGTCCTCGGGACGTCCTCGTCCAGGACCACCACCTCGACCTTGATCTTGGGGATGAGCGCCACGGTGTATTCGTTGCCCCGCCACTGGTGCTTTATGCCCCTCTGCTTGCCGTGCCCGCGGACCTCGGTGATGGTCACACCCGGATAGCCGATGCCGGTCAACCCGTCCATTACCGCATCCAGCCTGTCGGGCCTTATTATCGCCTCCACCTTTTTCATGAGCGCAATCCTCCCGGAAGCAAGTTTATTGCCGGCTACTGCACACCAATATACAGGTCCGAGACCTCCTCGGTGTAAGCCGGAACGCCCATCTCCGCGTCATCCAGCCCTCCCACCTCGGCCTCGGGAGCTACCCTTATTCCCTGGATCCTGTCCTGTATCCGGAAGAACAGGTAGAAGGCGGTGCAGGCGAACACGATGACCGTGGCGACCCCGATGAGCTGCGCCGCGAACTGGCTCCAGCCCCCGTACAGAGCCCCGCGAACGGTACCCGGGACGCCGTTCCAGCCTGCCCCGTACGTGCCGTCCGCGAAGATGCCAACCGCCAGCCCTCCCCACAGGCCGTTTATGCCATGAACCGCCACCGCCCCGACCGGGTCGTCGATCTTGAACCTGCGCTCCAGGGTGAAGACGGCAACACACACCAGCACACCGGCGATCGTGCCTATGATCGCGGCCTCCCAGGATGACACGAACGCGCATGGCGCGGTTATCGCCACCAGGCCGGCGAGGCACCCGTTCGCGCTCATCGAAGGGTCGGGGTGGCCGGTCTTCCTCCACATGAACAGCATAGCCGCCACGGCACCGAAACAGGACGCCAGCAGGGTGTTGGTTGCGACAATGGCAAACCGCAGGTCGCCGGCGTTGAGCGTGCTCGCCGAGTTGAAACCGAACCACCCGAATACGAGGATTATCGTCCCCACAATAGCTATTGGGATGTTGTGTCCCGGTATCGCCCTGGGCGTGCCGTCTTTTTTAAACTTCCCGAAGCGCGGGCCGAGGACCAGTATCCCCATCAGCCCCGCCAGCCCTCCCATGGCGTGCACGACGGTCGAACCGGCGAAATCCACGAACCCGTGGCCGAGACCGGCCTTGGTCCCGAGCTGGGCCAGCCAGCCCCCGCCCCAGACCCAGTTGCCGAATATCGGGTATGCGATGGCTCCCATGAAGAGTCCATAGACGCAGAACGCCGAGAACTTCCAGCGCTCCGCCATCGCACCGGTGGGGATGGTCGCGGCGGTGTCCATGAAGACGACCTCGAAGAGGAAAAAGATGAAGATTCCGACGTCGTAAGACGCGCCGCCCAGAGCGAACCCCTGGCCACCGATGAGCCCCCATCCGCCGACGGTGACCTCTTTTGAGAGGATTGCCTTGCCGCCAAAGTTCACGAGCGGGCCGAACCCTCCGAACATTATCGCGAAGCCGAGTATGTAGAACCCTATCACCGCGATCCCGAAAATCATGAAGTTCGTCATCATGACGTGCAAAGCGTTCTTCTTCTGGCATAATCCTGTCTCCAGCAACGCGAATCCGGCCTGCATGAAGAAGACCAGGATTGCGCCGAGGAAAAGCCATACGAAGTTCAGGGAAATCCTGGTGTGCCCCACCTCGTCGAGCAGTGCCGAACCCTGGTCTGATGGTTTCGCCTTGCTGTCAATCTTCACGTCCGAGCTGTTGCCGGTTCGTGCGCCCGACGGGTCACCGGCCATGGCCAGGCTTCCGACGCAGAAGATGACCACGAGTATGATCGCCGACGCAAGGATAGCTCTGTAAAGGCGCCTTCTAGATTGAACGTGAGTCTCTATCCTGCACTCGCCCATCATCCCTCCAGCAATTCATGAGCCGATGGGTAGAGGCTACACGCGAGATGTTTCGAGGCGGTTTCGCTTATGTAAAAGGTCGGTAACATCGGTAGCACAACAGGGGGGACCGGCTGTGAATCGTGAGTGCAAGCTTCGACGACGGGGGTACGCACGTTGAACAATGAACGCAAGCGTAGGTGGTCGGGGTCCCCGTCGTCACGTTAACGTATCACTAGCATGCTTCGACGACGGGGGAACGTACGTTGAGCAATAATCACAAACGAAGGTGGTGGGGTCCCCAGCGTAACTTAAAGGCTAACTGGCCTAAAATTCGACGCTGTGGGTAATGGTGGAGCTGGAGGGATTCGAACCCTCGACCTCTTCCCTGCCAAGGAAGCGCGCTCCCCCTGCGCTACAGCCCCACACGAAGTCCTCGAGAACGATCACATTTGGCAGACCGTATGATAGACGTTACCGTCCCGCGCCTCAAGGGTTGTCGGCATCCGTGACGCCGCCCGTGGGCTTCAGCGCCGCCCCGCCCCTTTCGTCCTCCCGGCGCCATTCGACGAACTCGACGTCTCTCCAGAGTCGCTCCAGGTCGTAGAACGAACGCTCGTCCTCGTGGAAGATGTGGATGACGAAATCAACATAGTCGAGCAGGATCCACCTGGCGTTCCGCTCACCCTCGCGACGGACAGGTTTTACGCCGTGCTCCCTGAGTCTCTCCTCGACGGCGTCTCTGATCCTGTTCACCTGGCGTTCCGTGCCTCCGCTCACTATCACGAAGTAGTCGGTTATCCCCAGCGTGCTCCGCATGTCCATTATCCGCGGGTCGATGGCTTTCCTGTCATCGGCCGCGCGTGCGGCGTCGACCGCAAGCTCTCTCGAAGTCAACAAAGGAGGTTCCCCGCGGGGTAAGATCTCTGGTTGTACATCTATTCCGGCTTGAAGTCCTTTCCCACCACAACGGTGACATCGACCACGTTCTGGCTCGGGGGCCTGAACTCGATACGTCCGACCCCGAGCTCGTTCTTGATCTGCTCGCCCGCAGATACCGTCTTCTTGTCGTTAGAGTAAAGGAGTATCACGGTATCCGGGTGATCGAAGTTGTCGGCGTTCCCGTTGTTAACGACCTTGAAAGTGGACGGGTCGAGCTGCAAAGCGACCTGTTGTCCGACCCCGGGGACTCCGTTCCCGTTGAGTATTTCCACCCTCAAACGGCTGGACAGGGCGGAGTCGGATTTGATGTATTTCTTCTCGAACGCCTCGAGCCTCGCCGTGTCCAACATGTGCATCGTCGACTTCTCGATCCGTATCTCCTTGACCGGGACGGTCGCCTGCTGTAGCTTGTCTCCTTTCAGCAGAGAGAACGCCTGCCAGAAACCAGTCAGCTGGCGGTCGGATGCACTGGTGTCGACGAGGCCGGCGTACCTCGCGGTCAACGACGGGATCTCGCCGAATATCGATCGGGACACCGACAGGAACTCGGGGGCGAAGCTCATCTGGCGCTTTATCAGGTCCAGCTCCTTGCCTTCCTGGGCGAAAGTAACGTACGCCGCGGTCTGGCTCGCGGTCAGATCGCGCCTGCCCGAGCTGAAGTTGACGGTCACCTTCAGGCCGCCGTCGGTAAAAGTAACCTTTGACGGCACTTCGACGGAGTAGGTCGGCTGTATCTTGCTCAGGACGAGCCGGACGTCCCTGTCTGTACCCATCACATACCGGTCGATCTGGACCCCCAGGAGATTCGAGACCGCCTCCAGGGTCATCCCGACCCGGCCGTCGTCTATCTCGACCAGGTTCGACAGGGTGTCTTCTCCCGCGCCCGGGACCTGAACACGTATATCGGTGGGAAGGTAGATCAGGCTGCCGCTCTGGTCACGCGAATCGTAAGAAGCAAGCATCACAGTGTTCGTATGGGTGGCTCCCTCGAGTTGGTCGGTGACCACGATGAGGTAATTTGCGGTCTTCTTGCCTTCCTCCAGGAACTGCTGTGGCCTTGGCGCTTTGCTTTTCGGGAATATCCCGCGGATCTTTCTGCCGAGCCAGGTGAAGCCGTCCACCGTCTTGTCCCACGCCCTGTTGAAGGGGTAGACCTTTACGGCCGCACCGAGGATCACGAGGATGACGATGATAACCGCCAGCGCAACCAGCCACTTCCAGACCGCCCTCTTCTTATTCTGCTTGTTCTTGCGTTTCTGCGTCCTGTAACCTACGTAATCCTGCACCGGTTACTGATTCCTCCCGTCCGACCTCGAGAACCGGGGATCCCGTGCGGCCGTCCCCGCATCCCGTAATATATTTACCGAAGGCGCGCTTCTTCACCTTCACCTGTACAGCCCTTTCTCACATACGTATGACCAGACGGCCTGGGGCACCATGTACCTGAAGGGCCTGCCCGACCCGACCCGCTCCCGAATGTCCGTGGACGAGATAGCCAGTGCAGGGACCTCCATCACTCGGACGTTGGCTATGGCCGGCTCTCCCCTGCTGTTGAGTGCCGGCAGCGCGTCCTGGAGCTTCCGGAGCGGGTAACCGGGCCTGGTCGCTGCTATGAATACGCTCTCCGACAGCACGGTCTCCGGTTCCTTCCACGTCAGGATCTCCAGGATCGCGTCGGCTCCGGTGATGAAGAAAAGCATGGCTTCCGAGCCGTACTGCCCGTGGAGCTCCCTCAGCGTATCGACGGTGTACGAAGGCCCGGCGCGCTCTATCTCGAGAGTCGAGGCCCCGAGCGTTACGTTGTCCTCGATCGCAAGCTCGACCATCTTGAGGCGGTCGGCGGGTGATGAGCTCTTGACCCCGGTCTTGTGAGGAGGCCGCGCCGACGGGATGAACAGGACACTGTCGAGCTCGAACTGGTAGACGGCTTCCTCCGCGGTGACCAGGTGGCCGTAGTGGATGGGGTCGAATGTCCCGCCCATGACGCCGAGCCTCAAACCGCTCCCTCCGCGCCGGGCCTCTTGCCCCTCAGTTCCGCGCCGAAAGCCTTCTCGACCGCTGAGATCAGCCTGTCCATCTCGCGGTGCGTCTCCTCGTCCGTGAGAGTCCTGTCTGGCGAGCCGAACTCGAGCGCGAATGCCAAGCTCTTCTTGCCGGATGGTATCTGGGGGCCCTTGTACACGTCGAACAGCCTGACGTAGGCGAGGTTCTCCCCGCCGTGACGGACTATCGCGCCCTCGACCGCACTCTCCTCGAGACCTTCGTTCACCATCAGCGCGATGTCGACCTTGACGTTCGGGAAGCGGCCGACCGGCCGGTACTCAAATCCAACCTCCGCGGCTTCGAACAAGGGCTCCAGCAGAAGCTCACCGACGTAGAACTCACCCTCCAGGCCGAACGACCCCGCAACGATGGGATGAAGCTGGCCTATCAAACCCGAGTCGTGCTCCCCGACCGTGACCCGGGCGGTCATGCCCGGAGCGAGATACGGGCATTCTCCCGGAACGAACGACAGGGCGGCAACGCCCAACTCGAGCGCGAGGTTCTCCACGATCCCCTTGAGGTCGAAGTAGTCGACCGGGTTCATCGGCTCCGACCAGCCCGGCTCGCACCTGGCCCCGCACAGCAGGAGGCCGAGACATTCCGGTTCCTCCGGCAGCTCTTGCCGTCCGCGCGCCAGGAACAGCCGCCCACGCTCGAAGAAAGCGAGGTCCCTGTTGCCGCGGTTGAGGTTGCCGGCGGCCGCCCGCAGCATACCGGGGAGCATACTCGTCCTCATGTCCTCGCCGGTCTCGGCGAGCGGGTTCAGCAATTTGACCTCCCGCCTCCTCGGGTCGTCCGGCGGGATCCCGAGCAGATCGAGGTCTGACGGCCTCATGAAACTGTAGGTGATGATCTCCATGAGCCCCTGCGCGGCGAGCGATCCGGTCACCCGTCTGTCCAGCCTCTGCGCCCTTGAAAGGCCGGCTTGTATCCCGCCTCCCGCCGGCAGTGACTCGGGTATCCGCCCGTATCCGTATACGCGGGCGACCTCTTCGACCAGGTCTATCTCCCTCTCGAGGTCCGGCCTGAACGAGGGCACCTGGTAGCGAACCCCGTCGCCTTCGGAAAGAACGGTGTTTATCTCGAGGCCTTCCAGTATCTTCTTCATCTCCCCCCCGGAGATGCCGGTGCCGAGCAACCTGTTGACACGCTCGGGCCTCACATCGATGGTCACCGGATGGAACGGCTCGGGGTTGACGTCTACCTCGCCCTGGGCCATCTTCCCGCCCGCGAGCTTCAGCATCAGGTCCGCCGCGCGGCGCGCCGCGAACAGGGTCCCCGCGGGGTCGGTGCCCCTTTCGAACCTGCTGGAGGCCTCGGTGCGGACGCCGAGGCGCTTCGAGGTCAGCAGTATCGACGTCGGGTCGAAATAGGCCGACTCTATGAGGACGTTGCTGGTCCGCTCGACCACCTCCGAATCCTCGCCGCCCATGATCCCGGCCATCGCCACCGGCTTCGAGGCATCGGCGATGACGAGTGTCCTGCGGTCGAGCTGGTGCTCCACCCCGTCCAGCGTGGTGATCGCCTCGCCCTGGCCGGCCAGGCGCACGACTATGGTGCGCTGTCCGAGGAGGTCCAGGTCGAACGCGTGCAGGGGCTGGCCGAGCTCCATCAGCACGTAGTTGGTGACGTCCACAAGGTTGTTGATGGGCCTCATGCCGGACGCGATCAGCCGGCGCTGCATCCAGATCGGGGACTGCCGCACCTTGACGCCGGTAAGGGCCCTTGCCGAGTATCTGGGGCACTCGTGCGGATCGAGGATCTCTATCCGCACCAGCTCCTCGATCGGTTCGCCTCTCTCGTCCAGCTCCAGGTCGGGAAGCAGGAGCGTCTCCCCCGTGAGCGCCGCGACCTCGCGGGCGATGCCCACGACGGACATGCAGTCCGGCCTGTTGGGAGTTATCTCGAGGTCGAAGATCGTGTCCTCCACCGCGAGCACATCACTGACGGGCACCCCGATGGGGACTTCTTCCTCGAGCTCGATGATGCCGGAAGCCTCATAACTCATCCCGAGCTCGGCGGCGCTGACCAGCATGCCGTCGCTCTCCACTCCGCGGATGGTGGCCCGCTTCAACGGCCTCGATGACACCGCTGGCAGGTGCGCTCCCGGCACCGCAAGCGCGGATCTCATCCCCGCCCTGAGGTTGGGAGCCCCGCACACGATCTCCCGCACCGCCGAGCCGTCGTCGACCATCGCCAGAAGGAGATTATCGGCGTTCGGGTGGGCCCGCACCTCGTCGACCCTGGCGGTGATCACGCCGTCTACGCCGGCTCCAACGCTGATCACCCTGTCGACAGACGTGCCCGACATCGACAGCAGCTCCGCGAGCCGGTCCGGCGACAAGGTGAAATCGACGTATTCCCTCAGCCATTCAAGCGAGACTCTCAACCGGACACCCCGTTCAGAACTGCCTCAAGAACCTTGCGTCGTTCTCGTAAAGGATCCTCATGTCCTCGATGCCGTACTTCATCATAGCTATGCGCTCGATGCCCATCCCGAAAGCGAACCCGGTGTGCTCCTCGGGGTCGTAACCTACGTGCTCGAACACCTTGGGGTCGATCATGCCGCACCCGAGTATCTCGAGCCACCCTACTCCCTTGCACAACCCGCAGCCGCTCGTGTCGCAGGCGAAGCACGACACGTCCATCTCCGCGCTCGGCTCGGTGAACGGGAAGAAGTGCGGCCTGAAACGGACCTTCCTCTCCTCCCCGAAGAGCTTCCGGGCGAATACCTCGAGCGTGCCCTTCAGGTCGCCCATGTCGATGCCGCGGTCGACCGCGAACCCCTCGACCTGGAAGAACATGGGTGAGTGGGTCGCGTCTATTTCGTCCTTCCTGTAGGCGCGACCGGGGCTGAGGACGTAGAGGGGAGGCTTTCTCGACTCCATGACCCTCACCTGCACCGGCGAGGTGTGGGCGCGCAGCAGGATGTCGTCCCTGTTGTCATGGACGACGTCGTGCCTGAGAACGTAGAAAGTGTCCTGCAGCGACCGGGCGGGGTGATAGGAGGGTGTGTTCAAGGCCTCGAAGTTATAATAATCGAGCTCGACCTCCGGGCCAGTCTCCACCCTGTATCCGAGGCTCACGAAGATCGACACAACCTCGTCGATCACCTGCGTGATGAGGTGCCTGTGACCGACCGGAAGGCGCCTTCCCGGCAGCGTCACGTCTATCGCGCGACTCCTCAGCGACGCCTCCCGGGCGGCGGCCGTGAGGTCCCGCTCCGTCTGCTCAAGAGCGGATTCGGCCCAGCTTCTCAAGAGGTTCCCGATCTCCCCGATCGCGGGTTTCTCTTCGGGCGGAGCGCTCGACAGTCCCTTGAATATGCCAGTGATAGACCCTTTCTTGCCGAGCAGCTTTATGCGCGCCTCGCCGATGTCAGTGAGTGTCTCACACTCGCGAAACGATTCGACCACCTGGTCCACGATGGCGGCGAGTTCCGGCCTGGTGGAGGTAAGCTCGGCAAGACGCGGCTCGATATCCACTTTTCTGTTCACACCGCCTTTCGCTGGCGCAGGGCTTCGAACAGGACCACGGCGGCGGCGGCGGCCACGTTTAGTGACTCTGCACGCCCGGGCATCTTGATACGGACCGTTCCATCCATCGCCGCCCTGTCCGCCTCGGAGAAGCCGAACGCCTCGTTTCCGACCACGAACACCACGGGTCCCGTGTAGTCGATCCCGAGGTAGTCCGACCCGCTGTGGGAGTCCAGCCCCAGCACCCTCACCCCCGACGCCCGCAGGTCGGAGGTCACCTCCAACATGTCCACGTTCCTTACGATCGGCAGGTGGAAGTGCGAGCCGGCGGCCGACCGGACGACCTTGGAGTTGTACGGGTCCACGGACCCGGCGGTAACCATGAAAGTATCGAGGGCCGTTGCGTCAGCGATGCGCACCAGTGCCCCGAGGTTGCCGGGGTCACGGACCTGGTCGGCAACGATCGCCATCGACAGGCCCCCGGTAACGACATCTTCGTAACTCCTGTCCAGCAGGTCGACCACTCCCACGATCCCCTGGGAGGTCACCACGTCGGAAATCCAGCCGAGAAGCTCGGCGTTTATCTCGAAGCATTGGGGTTTCTCGGTCAGCCTTCCACGTATGAGGTCGGCCTCGAAAGACCGGTCTGGCAGGTACAGGAGCTCCCGTATATTCGCGCCGGAACTGGCCGCCTCGTTGAGAAGGTTGGGCCCCTCGACGAGGAACCTGCCCTCCCTGTCCCGGTAGGTCCTGCGCCTCAGCCTCCTGACTCGCTTTATGACGTCGTGGTTGCGGCTCGCCAGCCGGTAGGTCCGGAGCCCCTGGAACGCGACTTCCCTTCCCCGCAAATCAGCCGTCTTCTTCGTCGCCCGAATCATCGCCTTCTGCCGCAGAGGACTTGTCAGGGACCGTTACCTTCTCCTTTGCCACGGTTGCCCGTGACGGGGTCGAACCCTTCTCGGGTGAACCGACGCCGCTTCCCCCCGCGACCGTCACCAGTTTGCTGAAAGCCTCCGGGTCGTCGATGGCCATCTCCGCCAGTATCTTGCGGTCGACCTCCACCCCCGCGTCGTGGAGCCCGCTGATGAACTTGTTGTAGGACATCCCGTTCTCCCTCGCGGCCGCGTTTATCCTGGTTATCCAGAGCCGGCGGAAATCGCCTTTTCGCGCCCGCCTGTCGCGGTATGAATACGCGAGCGAGTGCATAACCTGCTCGTTCGCCGACTTGTAGCACTTGCTCTTGGCGCCCCTGTAGCCTTTCGCCATCTTCAGCACTTTTTTCCTGCGGTGGCGGGTGGCGACGCTGTGTCTCGTTCTGGGCATTTTAACCAGCCCCTTCCATGGGATAAACCGTCGGTCCGTGAACAACGGGATCGGTATCGGGCCTAGCGCTCGTTCCTGATCCCCAGCTGTTTTCTGACGTTGGAGGCATCGGACCGGGCCACCTCGGCCTCCCTGTCCAGCCCCATCTTCCTCTTTGCGCTCTTGTGGGAGAAAAGATGGCTGTTGTAGGCCTTCTTCCGCCTGAGCTTACCCTTGCCGGTAATCCTGAACCGCTTTGCCGCTCCGCGGTGTGTCTTCATTTTAGGCATCAGCATCACCTTTCTTGGGCTCGACGTGCACCGGCGCCAGCACCATCGTCATGTTGCGCCCGTCGAGCTTCGGCCTGGCCTCTACCGTCGCGATCTCGCTCAGGTCTTCCGCAAGCCGGGCCAGCAGGTTCCCTCCGAGGTCCGTGTGCGTCATCTCGCGCCCGCGGAACATGATGGTCACTTTGACCTTGTCCCCGTGGCTCAGGAATCTGAGTACGTGTTTCTTCTTGGTCTCATAATCGTGTATGTCGATCTTGGGCCGCATCTTCATCTCTTTGACGACCACGATGCTCTGCTTCTTCCGCGCCGCCTTGAGCTTCTGTTCCTGCTCATAGCAGTACTTGCCGTAATCCATGACCTTGCACACCGGAGGGCTCGCCTGCGGGGCGACCTCCACAAGGTCGAGATCCTGCTCGAGCGCGATCCGCTGAGCCTCCTCGATGGGAACTATCCCCAACTGTTTGCCGTCGGCGTCGATGAGCCTCACCTGGGGCACGCGAATCATCTCGTTGATCCTGAGCTTCTGTGTCGTCGTTCCTCCCCCCTCCTGTGGTCGCCCTGTCGTCCGTACCGGCGCCCCTCGAGGCGCGCCGCCCGGTCGTCCCCGGGAGCGTGCTCCTCAGGGGCCGGACCGTCGAACGCAATAAAAAATGGGTGGACGAACACCACCCCTTATATCCGTATGGATAACCCTGCAGGTAGCCCTTCCCATTCTCACCGGTCATTGCACCCGGCACCGCAGGGTGAGGAGCGGCATTCAGCGCCCCTTCTTCACCTGATATTTTTCCAAAGTATAGCCAAACGCAGTAGCCCTGTCCATCTGGTCGGCGGCGCCTTGAGTCATACGAAAGGATTAGAGAAACTATCGCCCGGATGTATGACCTAACGGCCTTTTCTCAAGTCTATAATGAACCTGGCTCTACTCTACTCGAACGACGCCTGAGTTCGGCGCGCGAGAATGCCGATGGGAAGGACATGCTCGAACCCAGACCCAAGGTCCTGGTGGCCGACGACGATGAGAACCTCAGGGCGCTCATCAGCGAGACCCTGCCAAAGCACAGGTACGAGGTGTACCAGGCGGCCGACGGCAGACAGGCACTGGATATCATCCAGGGCCTCAAGCCCGACATCGTGATACTTGACATCATGATGCCCGGAATCGACGGTCTGGAAATATGCCGGTCGGTGCGCGAGAACGCGCAGACCCGCCACATCCCGGTGATCATGCTGACCGCCAGGGCACAGCTCAACGACAAACTCAAGGGCATCGAATGCGGAGCCGATGACTATATTACGAAGCCGTTTGACCCGATGGAGCTGCAGGCGCGGGTCGAGATGCACCTGCGGCGGTATTTCCGCGAGAGCGATATGAGCCCGGTAACTCAACTCCCGGGAAGCAGAGCAATAGAGAAGGCGCTTTCCTCCCGAATCGAGGAGGGACGCAAGTTCGCCGTCTGCTACATCGACCTCGACGACTTCAAGGCGTACAACGACCAGTACGGCTTTTACGCTGGCAGCGAGGTCATAAAGATGACGGGCGATCTGCTCGCGCAGACTCTGGCCGAACACGGAGGCGAGGAGGATTTCCTCGGGCACGTCGGCGGCGACGATTTCATGATACTGACCAGCATCGACCGTGTCGAGCCCCTCTGCGCGGTCATCATCGAGAGGTTCGACGAAAAAATACGGGACCACTACCAGGCCGAGGACCTGGACGCGGCATACATAGTCAGCACCGACCGGCGCGGAAGGACGATGAGGTTCCCGATCATGACGGTCTCTATCTCGGTGGTCCACAACGAGCAACGCAGGCTCACGGACCCGGAACAGATCGGCAGGATCGCCGCAGAGCTGAAGAAGTACGCCAAGGACCTCGAGGGTAGCGTCTGCGTGGTGGATCGCAGGAAGACATGATGGACAGGTACTCGCGAATCGAGGCCGGCCAGTGGGCGGCCAGTGTCAGGTGGCCGTTCGGTTCGAGGCGCGCGGGGGAGGCCGCGGAATCAGCGAGCGGGAGCCTCAGCCAGCTCTTGTTCATCTCGGTCCGCCCGGGGGTTCAATTCCTTTGGACGCTCCTGTTCTTGTCGACTCTCTTCCACGCCGCCACCGACACGACCGCGAACCAGCCTACCATGATAATAGTGCTGGTGGTCTCCTACGGGGCGGTGGTGCTCGGCAACCACTACTTCCCGTACGACGAATACCACCCGCTGGGCTTCTTCGGGCTGATGTGCGCCTACCTTCTTCTCATCTCCAGCCTTATCTTCTTCACGGGCAACAGGACAAGCCTCCTCGGCTTCCTCTTCTTCATCGTCCCGATCTACGCTGCGCACTACTACAGCTATCCCGGCACGATGGCGGTTGCGTTCGTGACGACGCTCGCCCGCTTCGCGCCTTTCCTGAGCGGGAGCATAAGCTCGATCGTGGGATTGACCCTGGGCCTCTCCGCGGCGACTTATTTCGTCGTGGGCATAATCACCTGCTACATCGTGGAGAGCGAAAAGATCTACGGCAGAAAATCGCACGAGTTCCGCAAGCTGCTGGAGATAAGCCGGAACCGCGAGTCCGAGGTTTCGCTCCTGTGCGGCCTGAGCAAGATGTTTCCACGTACTCCGACCTGGAGTCTGCGCTGCAGACCACTGCCGACCTCGCCGCAAGGTCCCTGTCCGCCGACGGCGCCTTCCTCCTGCTGATCGATCACGATGACGTGGTACTGCGGGCTTCGGCGGGCCCGGTCATGGAAGACGCGACCATAGTACCCGAGGTGCTTGCCGCGCAGGATTGGTTCGCCCGTCTTATCGGGGGACACAACGTCCTCGAGCGGCGCGTTCCGCTCGTGTGGCTCGAAAGGCAGAATGGTCCGGCCCGCGGGTCGCGGGTCGGTGGCTGCTGTCCCGCTATACATGGGCAACCAGGAGACGGGCTGCATCATCTGTTTTGCCGGCGCTCAAGAGACCTTCGGCGATTTCCACCTGGACGTTCTCGCCTCGCTCGCGAGCCAGACGGCGATATCTATCGAGAACGCCAGTATGTACACAAGGGCGCTGGACGAAAAGGCCAAGGTCGAGACGATACTGGCGGCGCTTCACGACGGCCTCCTGGTGACCGACTCGACCGGAGGGCTGGTGCACGCCAATCCACTTGCGCAGCGGATGCTGGGCTTCGACTCGAGCTCGTACGGCGAGGACCTGCACCCCCTGCTCTCGAAATCCGTGTCGAACTCCAACCTGGGTGTGTACTCGGTCGCCGGAGCCCTGAACGCGGCGCTCCTCGGCGTACCGGTGTTCGGGGAGATGGAGGTACCCGGCGAGGCAGGCGGTAGTTTCCAGGCCAACTACGTACCCCTGAAGGACCGGGAGGGCACGGTGTCGGGCGGCGCTCTCTTCCTGCACGATATCACGGAGTTCAAGAGACTCGAACAGATGAGGACGGACTTCGTGTCCAACGTCTCGCACGAGCTGCGGACCCCGCTGACCAGCATCGTCGGCTATGTGAGCATCCTCCTCTCGGGGGCCGTGGGCGAGCTGAGCCGACAGCAGGAGGAGTACCTGGGCGTGGTCAGTGAGCAGACCGCCAACCTGACGACGATGATCGAGGAGCTGCTCGAGCTGTCTCGCATGGTCGCTCACGGTGAAGGCATCAAGGGTGAGGCCGTGGGCATATCCTCGGTGGTCGAGACGTCTATGAGACAGCTCGGCGACCAGGCGGAGGAGAAAGGTGTCACCGTCGAAGTCCACATCCCGGAGTCTCTGCCGGACGTGGACGGGGACGCCGCGCGTCTCGTGCACGTGTTGACGAACATCATAAGCAACGCCATCAAGTTCACCGACCGCGGCGGCGAGATCGAGGTGGTAGCCCTCAAGAACGACGCGTGCGTCCAGGTTCAGGTGTCAGACAGCGGGTGCGGGATCTCCCCCTCGTACCTTCCGCACATCTTCGACCGGTTCTTCCGCGCGCACGCGGGGACACCGAACAGGAGTGGTGGATTTGGCCTGGGGCTCGCCATCTGCAGGGAGATAATCGAGCTGCACGGAGGTCGGATCTGGGCCGAAAGTCAGGCCGGCCGTGGAAGCACCTTCTATTTCACGGTACCGATCCGCGAAGTCGGCGTATCAGACATCCAGCCGTGAAGGCCTGCTTGAGCGCGAAAGGTTTCCCTGCCGCAGCACCTCGAGGAAAGCGATGACCACGTCCGGGTCGAACTGCGAGCCCGAATTCTTCTCCAGCTCGGCGACCGCCTCTTCGAGGGGGAGCGCTTCGCGGTAGGGCCTGTCCGACATCATCGCCTCGAACGCGTCCGCGACCGCGAGTATCCTTGACCCCGTGTCGATACCTTCGCCCTCGAGGCCGTCGGGATAACCCGCTCCGTCGTACCGCTCGTGGTGGTGCAGGATTATCTCCCGCGGGCTCTTCAGGAAGCCGACGGGCTCCATGATCGATTCACCTAGCTGCGGGTGCGTCTTGATGTGCGTGAACTCTTCCTCTGTGAGCGCTCCCGGCTTGTCGAGTACCCTGCGCGCTATCCCGATCTTGCCGATGTCGTGGAGAGCAGCAGCGTACTTGATGTTCTTCTTGTCCCTCTCCGACAGCCCGAGTTGCCTGGCGATCGCCATCGCGTATTCCGTCACGCGCTCGGAATGGCCATGCGTGTACGGGTCCTTCACCTCGATCGCCCTCGCGAGCGCCTTCACGGTCGAGAAGTAGCTCATCTCGAGATCCTCGTAGAGCGAGGCGTTCTCCAGCGCCACCGCCGCCTGCCCCGCGATGGCCGCCACCAGGTTCAGCTCGTCAGGCTCATGCTCGTCGGGATGCTTCGGGTGAAACAGCACCACTATCCCGAGCAGCCTCTCCCTGGTGAAGATCGGCACGAGAACGACGGAGCGCGTCCCCGTGTCCTCTATCCTGTCCGGGGGTATGAAAGGCGAAACGCCCGGCTCGGAGATGACCGGCTTGTGCTCCACGAAAAGCGATTCCGCGTGCCGGGGCTCGAGGTCGTCCGGCTGTACCCCGAAGCCCAACGACGTCTCCCAGTCCGGGTCGTCGAACGTCCCGAAAGAAGCGGCCGGGTAGAACCGGTTTTCCTCGTCCATGCACACGTAGACGGTGCACTTGCCCACACCGCAGATGTCGACGGCTATCTGGACCAGCCTCGACAGCAGCACGTCGATGTCCAGCGTCGAGCCGACCAGCCTGGAGACCTCGAGCAGCGCCATGGTCTCCTTGATCTTCTGCTGCTCGCTGCCATGCAGCCTGGCGTTCTCCATCGCCGCCGCGACTCGGTTAGAGAACCTGAGCGCCGTATTGACAGCGGCCGGCGTGAACATCTGGGGACGATCGACGTTGTCCGCGAGCATCACCCCGACGTTTCGTTCGCGCACCATGAGCGGGACCAGCAGGACAACCTTGGTCTTCATCCGCTTCATCAGCGCGGTGATGCCGGGCAGGGACCTGCGGTAACCCTCAACGACCACCGGCTTCCGATCCTGCACAAGGGTGTTCGCCAGCGCCGCGTCCAGCGTGACCGTCCCATCGCCGAACACTCGTTCATGATCGAAGTTCGCCGCGATCATGTGAAGCTGATTGGTCATGAGGTCGCGGGTGAAATACGCGCACCTCTGCACGCCGACCAGCTCCATGCACTTTTTCATCGCCGAGCCCATCAGCGTGTCGAGGTCGAGCGTCGACGCGAGGCTGCTCGGAAAACGGTCTATATCCTGCTGGCGGTCGTGGAAGAAGGTTATCGTCTCGTCGCGGGTCTGTACGAATGCCTGGGCCCTTATGATCTCCGCCTGGTCGAGGAGGTCACCCAGGAGCAATATCGCCTCGAAGGCGGCGCGGCCGTCGGCCCCGCCGTTGGTGACCATGTCCGAGAGGGCGTCCCGCAGGCCGGCCTTGACCGCCGCCGGCACCTGGAGGACTTCGCGAAGTTCGAATCCGTTCATCGCGTGGGAATAGCTCTGGAAGGTCTCGTTGCCGAGGAAGTCGGTGGTGTCGCCGGTTTCAATGGCTTTCCTGAGCACGTCCAGGTAGGTCTGGAAGAACCTCTTGCGGGTCTGCCTGAGAAATGCGTAGAAACCTGTGGAGGGCGAGTCCTCGGATGGTATCAGTGTCAGGACCTCCGCCTTCCTGCTTGTCAGCAGGTCTATCGCCAGCGCCCTGCCCGGTTCACGCGGAATCGGATTCTCTCTCACTAAACCTTCCAGCTCCTCGAGGTCCCTCCCGATTATAGCATCGGCCCCGCACCCCAAAATCATTGATAAAAGACGCCCCTGGCGCCTCTCACCCCATCGAGGACATGAGGTTCGCCATCTCTATCGCGGTCATC
>Ga0209226_10000642_pt1 | contig 18177 bp, 17 predicted proteins | sample BarGraNGADG00212_2_FD_184497 | JGI IMG/M metagenome (GOLD analysis project Ga0209226, IMG submission 184497) | Arctic peat soil microbial communities from Barrow, Alaska, USA - Barrow Graham LP Ref core NGADG0011-212 (SPAdes) (version 2) | ecosystem: Environmental > Terrestrial > Soil >...
CCGTCTATGCGGGCCCGTCCTCGCGGCCCGAGGACCTGCGTCTGAGCGCGGCCTTCAAAGTCTCCGCCTGACCGCACATCCTGGGGTCAGGTCTCTTTTCGTGCGTTGGCGTAGGTAATACGGGCTGCTCGGGATGTTGCTCGGGACGGGTCCCCTTCGTCGATGTCCTCGCTTCGCCGACAATGCTCCATAAACGAATACGAAGCTGCGGATTGCTCCTCGAGGGACTGAAGCCGCAGCGCGGAGCGTGCTCAAAGGGAAAAGCGCGCGTGCGACTGAACTATTCTGCGAGCCCGTTACTTCGGGCATTCGAATGCGGGTGACCAACGGAGGGAGAGATGCGAACCAGGAGGATTCTCGCGACTGTCGCCAGTGCGCTTGCGGTACTGGTCGTCGCGGCGATCGGCGCAGGGTGCGGATCGAGCGGCGGCGGCGCCAAACCATCGATCAGCGCCCTGATACCGGACACCGCCGCGGTGAGCGCGGAGGTCCAGATCGTCGGACAGTCTTTCGGGTCGTCCCAGGGGACGAGCGTCGTCCACTTCGGCACGCAGATCGCGCCAGTGTCGGCGTGGGCGGATTCCCAGGTCACGGTCAGGGTTCCGAGCAACCTGGGTGCCGCGACGTGGCCCGTGACGGTCCAGACAAACGCCGGCGGAGGCAACGAGATGGATTTCACGGTGGTCTCCGACGGCAAACAGCCCGACCGCAAGAGCGGGCAGATCGAGCAAGTAACGGCCGCCCAGGCCATGACGGCGTATGAGCAGAAGAAAGGCAAGGACTTCTCGGGCTACACCTTCAGCATCGTACAGGTAAGCGACAAGGACCCCAAGTGGAAGGTCGATGTAGCGATAGAGTCCGGACAGCCCAGCATCTACTTCCTGCTGCACCAGGAGAACGGGGACTGGGTGGTCAAGGATGACGGCACCGCGCTGACCAAGGCCCAGCTTACCGCGGCGGGGGCTCCGAGCGACCTGTACGGCACGCCTTCCGCGACGTCCCAGTACCAGGCGGTCGTGAACTATATGACCAAACAGGGCATCTCCCCGTCCGGAGTCTCGGTTGTGGTGACACGCACGAGCATCACTGACCCGAGCTGGGAGCTCGGTCTTGCCACCCAGGCGGGCCAGCCGGACCAGGTGGTCGTACTTCACAAGGTGAACGGCAACTGGACCGTCGTCGCCATGGCGTCGAACCTGACCTACGACCAGCTTATAAACCTGGGCGTGCCCAAGGACATCGCGCACACCAACACCGAGGCGCAGGCGATAGTCGCGTGGATACAAGCCGGCAACGCGCCCCCGGGGGTCACGGCCACGGGCTGGGCGCTCAGCGTGGTCGACGTGAGCACGGTCGATGCGGACTGGGAGATCGTCAAGGGTGTCCAGAACCCGGGCGCGGGTACGATGTACTTCCTGCTGCACTGGGAGAACGGCCAGTGGGTCGTCAAGGACACTGGCAACGCGCTGACGCCCCAGGAGATTAACGCACCGGGGATGCCTTCCGACCTCCCCTAGAAGAACCTACGGGTCGAGAAGAGCCCCCGGCCGCGCACCGGGGGCTCTTTACGCAAAGATCGGAGTGTCCGAGTGGATGAGACCTCTAGAATACTGGGCTGCCTGACCGGCCTCGCGGTGGGCGACGCGATGGGGCGGCCGACCGAGCTCCTCTTCAACTACAGGCGTATCGAGGGCAGGTACGGGAGGGTCGAGACCCTGGTGGGCGACAGGCCGGGGGTGGTGACCGATGACACCCGTCTGACGCTGGCGCTCGCCGACGCCATCATCGCCTCGGGCCGGATGCTCACCGCCGACGAGCTGATAGAGCGGTGGAAGCGGGACCCGGAGTTCTCGTGGCGCAAATTCATGGTCTCGTACAGACGCGACGAGGGTTTCTGGATAGGCGAGCACCTGGCCGCATGGGGCGGCCGCCTCGGGGTCCCGGGACACCTCACCGGTTACATGAACCCGTCGTCGCTCTTCGCGGGCAACGAGGCCGCGATGATCATGGCGCCGGTGGGGATAATCTTCCGCGGCCGGCCCGCGCAGGCGGCGGAAGCCGCCCGCGAGGTGTCACGGGCGCTCATAGTCGGGGAGGCTGTTGGTGCCGCCGCGTCCTGGGCGGCGGCTATCGCCACGGCGCTCTCGGAAGGCGCCACCGTGAGGAGCGTGCAGGACGCCGCGCGCGGCTACGCCCCACCGGGGCTGAGGTCCGCCATCGACAGGGCGCTCTCGGTCGCCGCGAGATACCGTGACGTCTACGAGGTGAGGGCGGAGTTCTACAGGTGCTGCCTTCAGCCCATCACGATCGACGCGCGGGAGACCATACCCGCGGCGCTCACCATGTTCACGATAGCCGACGGCCAGCCGATGAAGGCCGTCATCGGCGGCGCGAACCTGGGGCGCGACTCGGACACCATCGCCGGGATGGCCGGTTTGCTCTCCGGTGCGCTGCGCGGTGTCGAGGGTATCGACCCTGGCATCCGTCGCAGGGTCATCGAGGCCAACGGCTTCGACCTGGACGGCTACGCGGAGCGGCTGGCGGCGATATCCGCCCGACGCGTCGAACCGGGCTCACCCCTTCGTCCCTGCGTCTGAAGATTCCGCGCCCGGCATGGTCGATGTTAATCATCTGACCTCCCATGAGTAGTACAATCTTGCCAGCACGATACGCGGTCTGATGGGCGATGGTACCGGGAGCTGCATAGATGCACTGGCTGATAGATTTCTTCATACACCTCGACAAGCACCTGGCCAGCTTCGTCAACACTTACCACGTGTGGACCTACCTCATCCTGTTCGTCGTCATCTTCTGCGAGACCGGGTTCGTGGTCACACCGTTCCTCCCCGGCGACTCGCTGATATTCGCGGCGGCCGCCCTGGCGGCCCTGCCCTCGCACCCGCTCAACATCGTCTGGCTCTGGCTGGTGCTCTGCATCGCGGCCATCGCGGGGGACACCGTGAACTACTGGATCGGGCACTTCATCGGACCCAGGGCGTTCCGAAAAGAGAACGCACGGATCCTCAAGAAGAAGTACCTCGACGAGACCCACGAATTCTACGAGAAGTACGGCAAGGCGACCATAATCCTGGCCCGTTTCGTCCCGATAGTGCGGACCATCGCGCCGTTCGTGGCCGGCGTCGGGGACATGACCTACATCCACTTCTTCGCCTACAACGTGATAGGCGGTATCGCCTGGGTCTCACTGTTCACCCTGACCGGCTACTTCTTCGGCTCGACCTCGTTTGTAAAGAACAATTTCAGCTATGTGATCATTGCCATCGTGATGATCTCCGTGCTCCCGATGGTCATCAAGTACATGATCGAGAGGAAGAAACGAAAGGTGGCCGGGGCAGACCCCGCCGCCGCGCGGGACGTCGGGGAGGTGCCCGGTGATACCGGCAGTTGATGCGAACGGCGCCGGCTCCTCGGTCCGGGCGGTGGTCAGGCCACCTCGTTCGGGCGGCCCAGCGGGAGCCGGAAGCGCCGGCCGGTAGGTCGGCGAAGCCCGGAGCATCCGACAGGAGGCGGTTCGACTGGCCACGGTTAGAGAGATGGTGGATGCACTGGGCGAGATGTTCCCGTGGGAGCTCGCTGGCGATGCGGGTGACAGCGGCCTGCTCGTCGGCTCGCTCGACTCGAGCATCGACGGTGTTCTCTGCTCGGTGGAGCTCACGGACGCTATCGTCGCGGAAGCGCTCTCCTCGGACTTCGGCCTCCTGGTGACGCACCATTCCGGAATACTGGGGGGCGCGCACTCGCCATGGGTCACCGACAACTCAGCGGGCCGGCTTGCCGCCCTGGCGATCAGGGGCGGGCTCGACATCGTTTGCTGCCACGCGAACGCCGACGAGGCCGATGGAGGCACCGCCGACCAGATGGCCCGCCGGATAGGTCTTAAGGTAGAGGGTCCCCTGCAGCGGTCGAGGCGGGCGTACCTCGCGAAAGTGGTGGTATTCGCGCCGCCGGAGTCGGTCGACGAAGTGTCGTCGGCGATGGCCCGGGCCGGGGCCGGCGTCATCGGTGATTACACCCGGTGCTCCTTCCGGGCGGAGGGGACAGGCACGTTCGTGCCGGGGGAGTCGTCGCGACCTTACTCGGGAGACAGGGGGAGGCTCAACCGCGTGGCGGAAGTACGCCTGGAGATGATGACGCCGTCGTTCACGGTCCCCGGGGTCGTATCCCGGATGGTGGCGGCACACCCGTACGAAGAAGTAGCATATGACGTCTACAGGACAGAGAACGTCGTGCCCTGGGGAAGGGGGCGGACAGGCACCCTGGAGAATGACAGGACGCCCGACGAGATCCTCGATGACCTGGCCGACTGGGCGGGCTCTTCACGGGCGGTTCTCCACGGTGACGCGTCGCGACGCGTCAGCAGGGTCGCCGTGGCCCCCGGGAATGCGGGTGGCCTGGTGCGCGCCGCTGTCGAGGCCGGATGCGACCTGCTGGCGACGGGTGAGCTCGATCGGCAGGGCGTTGCCGAGGCACGCGAGGCGGGGCTCGACCTCATCCAGCTCGGCCACCTGGAGAGCGAGAGGGCTCTGGTCCCGGCGATGGTCGATGGACTCGCGAAGCGCTCCGAATCGCACGGATGGGGCCTTCGCATGACAGGTTACAGGGACAAGGAGGGTTACTGGGGTTGAACAACATCAGCGCTGGAGAACTCGGGCGGACGCTCCTGGGCATCCAGGATCTGGACACGCGTATCACGGCGCGCAAGAAAGAGAACGAAGGGCTCGCCGACAAGCACAGGCTCGCCGAGTTGAGGTCGCAAGTGGTTGGAGCGCAGGCCGACCTGGGCGCGTGCGAGCAGGGGCTCGAGGAGCTCGAGCACCGGCAGCACAAGCTCGATGGAGAGCTCGACCTCCTGGACACCAAGGTGAAGAAGGAGGAAGAGAAGCTCTTCAGCGGGACGATAATGAACCCCAAGGAGCTCTCGTCGATCCAGGCCGAGATACTCTCGCTCAGGAAGAAGCGCGACGAGATGGAGACCGAGGACCTCGAGGAGATGGAGGATATCGACCGCATCAGGAGCGATATCAAGCGCGCGCGTGAGGCCCTTGCCGCGGCAGAGGCTGAAGAGCGGGAACAGCTCGCCGCTTACACGGTCGAGCGCTCCGACATGGAGCAGGAGGTCAAAGTTCTCCAGGAGGAGCGCGATGACCAGAAGGGCCTGGTGGACGAAGAGACCATCGAGCAGTACGAGAGCCTGCTCAAGAAGAAGGGTGGCCAGGCGGTTGTGAGGATCGAGCAGGGCAGGCACTGCGGAGGCTGTCACATCGAGTTCAGCCGCACCCAGATAGACCGCTTCCAGCACGAGGACGACGTGTTCCGGTGCGAGCACTGCAGAAGGATACTGGTCAAGTGAGCTCGCGAGGAAAACGGGCCGGTTTCCTCAACGTCTGCAGCGACGGTGCGTCCAGGGGGAACCCCGGGCCCGCCGGCGCCGGCGGCATGGCACGCGACGAGTCGGGACGGGTGCTGGCCAGGGTGAGCGACTTCCTGGGGGTCACCACCAACAACGTGGCCGAGTACGTGGCGCTCATAAGGATACTCGAGGAGAGCTGCGGCCTTGGCTACGAGAACGTTCGGATAACGCTCGACAGCGACCTGGTGGTCAACCAGGTCCGCGGCGGGTTCAAGGTGAAGAGCAAGTCCCTGGCCCCCTTGCTGTCGCGGGTGAAGTCGCTTCTCTCGACCTACCGGGTGGTGGAGGTCGAGCACATTCCCAGGGAGAAGAATACCGAGTGCGATGGGCTGGCGAACGAAGCCATCGACGACGGGCTCGCCGGCCGGAAACAACCTGTAATCCAGGACGAGCTAGAGACCCTTTTCTGAGCAGTATCGTTGTTCCTGCCGATGGCGCGGGCCCGGGAAGACCTGCAAAGGGTACGGGTCGCGACGGCTCCGAGACGGCCGTGAGGCGAGGGGAAACCGGAATCAATATGGAATGCTGCGTCATAGGCACGGGCTACGTGGGGCTTGTCACCGGGACGTGCCTGGCCGCCCTCGGGCACGACGTGACCTGCGTCGACAAGGACCGCGACAAGATAGCCGCCCTCGAGAAGGCGGAGATGCCGATCTTCGAGGCCGAGCTGGAGGGGCTCGTCAGCCAGGGCCTGTCGAGCGGCAATCTGCGCTTCTCGAACGACATCCTCTCCGCGGCGCGGTCGAGCGAGTTCGTCTTCATCACCGTACCGACCCCCTCCGACGGGGGCGGCCACGCCGACCTGAGTTACGTGGACGACGTGGCGCGGACCATCGCATCGGCTATCCAGGATTACAAGGTCGTCATCAACAAGAGCACCGTGCCGGTCGGCAGCACCAAGAGGGTACAGCGCATCATCGAGGAGAGCATGGAGGAGTACCACGAGTTCGACGTGGTGTCGAACCCCGAGTTCCTCCGCGAGGGGAGCGCGGTCTCGGATTTCATGAAGCCGGCCAGGGTGGTCATCGGCTCCGACTCGCAGAAGGCCATCATGCGGATGACCGAGCTTTACAGGGGGGTGGACGCGCCGCTCCTGGTGACCGACCCGGTGAGCGCGGAGATGATAAAGTACGCGTCCAACGCTTTCCTGGCGACCAAGGTCTCCTTTATTAACGCGATCGCCAACATCTGCGAGGTCGTGGGGGCCGACGTGCGCGAGGTGTCGCTCGGGATGGGCTACGACGAGAGGATAGGTTTCGAGTTCCTCAAAGCCGGCCCCGGCTTCGGCGGTTCCTGTTTCCCGAAGGACTGCCGCGCCCTGCTCATGATAGCTCGCGAGAACGGGTACGACTTCGACCTGCTGGAGGGAGTGCTCAAGGTCAACGACGAGCAGCAGGAGCGGATGGTGGCCAAGATCAAGGTGCTGGTGGGCGACCTCGAGGGGGCGAAGATCGGCATACTCGGGCTGGCGTTCAAGGCCAACACCGACGACCTGCGCGATTCGCCCGCCATGAACATCACGCGGATGCTCGTGATGGGCGGAGCGCGGGTGACCGCCTACGACCCGCAGGCGATGGAAAACGCGGCGGCCCAGCTCGAGAGCGTAGCGTTCGCGGGTAACGCCTACGAGGTCGCGGAGGGCGCCGACGCCCTGGTCCTTCTCACCGAGTGGGACGAGTTCAAGTGGCTGGACTACGAGCGGGTCAAGGGGATCATGAGATGCCCCCTTATTATCGATACCAGGAACTGCCTCGACCCGGCGGTCTTGCGCAAGCTGGGTTTCGCCTACGAGGGAGTCGGAAGGTGAGGTGCCGGTGAGACTGTCAGTGATAATCCCGGTCTACAACGAGCGGAACACCATCCAGGAGATAATCCGGCGCGTGCGGGCCGTCGACCTGGGCGAGATACAGAAAGAGATAATCGTGGTCGACGACGGGTCCACCGACGGCACGAGCGATATCCTCAAGCTGGAGGACGACTCGACGACCAAGGTCTTCAGGCACAAGGAGAACCGTGGCAAGGGCGCGGCGGTAAGGACCGGCCTGGAGAGTGCGACCGGCGACTACCTGGTGGTACAGGACGCCGATCTCGAGTACGAACCCGAAGACTTCCGCACCATGCTTGCTCCCATGCTGAAGAAAAAGGCCGAGGTAGTCTACGGGTCGCGCTTCACCGGCGAGCACCGCGACATGCTCTTCTGGCACATGGTCGGCAACAAGCTGCTGAGCCTGGTGACCAACGTCCTCTACAACACCACGCTCTCGGACATGGAGACCTGCTACAAGATGTTCGCGCGATCCGCGCTCGACGGGATCCGCGTAAGATCTGACCACTTCGATTTCGAGCCGGAGATCACGGCCAAGGTCCTGAAGAAGGGGATAAGGATCTACGAGGTGCCGATATCGTACGCCGGCCGTGAGTACTCGGAAGGCAAGAAGATCCACTGGACCGACGGCTTCAGCGCCCTGTGGACGCTGGTAAAGTATCGTTTCGTGAACTGAGTTTCAGGGGAGAGCAGAGATGTCAGGGAGGGCTTCCAACATGGACACGGTAATCACAGTGCTGCTGCTCGTCATCAGTATCGGGTTGGCTGTCGCCGGGCAGCTCGCGATGAAAGCGGGCATGAACGACATCGTCTCGGTGCACGGGGACTTGAAGATGGACAACTTCAAGCACCCGGTGACGCTGGCCAAGTGGCTCGTCAAGGACGGCCCCTGGGCGGTCGCAGGCATCCTGCTGTATGCGATTTCCGCGCTGTTCTGGCTGGTGGTGCTCTCGCGGACCTCGCTCAGCGTGGCGTACCCAATGGTCGCCGCGGGGTACGTCGTGGTAGTGCTGTATTCCAGGTTTGTGTTCAACGAAAACGTCAGGTGGGTAAGCTGGGTCGGTCTCGCCTTCATCGTGGTCGGCGTGATAATCACCGCCCAGGGCCTTCCCAGTAAGGATACGGAGAGCAAACCGGTAAAGAGCGCAATCGTTCAGGTGGCACAGGTCGACCACTCCGCCGGCGAGACGGCCGCGCCGCCGGACGACATCTCGCCTTCCTGAGGGCGCGCGCGCTCAGACCGTCTCACGCCGATGACAGCACGGTGATCGCATGCGCCTGATATCTATCATCATCATCAACTTCAACGGCGGCCGGGACCTGCCGGACTGCCTCGCGTCAATCGCCGGTCAGGATCACGACGACATCGAGCTCATCGCCATTGACAACCTCTCGACCGACGGCTCGCGCGAGTACCTGCTGGAGTTCGCGGGCGACCCCGCGAACACCGCCCGCTTCGCGAACGGCTCTCCCCGGGCGATAGCCTGCGCGGGCAACAGCGGATTCAGCGCGGCGCTGAACGCGGGCATAAGGGAGTCGGCCGGGGAGCTCCTGGTATCCATGAATACCGACGTCGTGCTCGAGCCGGGATACATCCGTGAGCTGGCGGCGACTTTCGACGACCCTGAGGTCGGCAGCGCGGCCGGCAAGCTGCTGCGGTTCCCGCCCGGCGACCCGGACAACGTCATCGACTCGGCCGGCCACGTCATCTTCAACAACCGCCTCGCGACCAACAGGGGGGAAGGCGAGCGCGGCCCGGACTGCTACAACGAGCCCGAGCGTGTCTTCGGGACAACCGGCGCCGCCGCGATGTACTCGCGACGGATGCTCGAGGACATCAAGGTCGGCGACGAGTATTTCGACGAGGATTTCTTTGCCTTCTGGGAGGACCTGGACGTCGACTGGAGGGCCGCGCTTCGCGGCTGGAAGTGCCTGTACAACCCGCTCGCCGTCGGGTACCACAGGCGAGGAGGGGCTGGCTACAGGAAGACCCTGCTGGTCGAGTACCACAACTACAAGAACCGCTACCTGATGGTGATCAAGAACGATTCGGCGAGGTACCTGCTGCGGAACCTGCCCGGCCTCCTGCTGACCGAAGCCCTCAAGGCGGGAGCCCTGCTCGTGCGGTGCCCGCGCGCGCTCTCTTCGGTCGCCGAGGTCGTGAGACTTCTGCCCTCGACGGTCGCGAAGAGACGCGCCATCCAGTCCCGACGGCTGGTCCCTGCGCGCGAGCTCGAGTGCTGGTTCCAGCCGTTCGATTACGGCGCGTGGGTGCGGAGGCACCTGATCCGCCGCGGAGAGATGGTGGTCGACGGGGAAAGGGAGCGGCGGTGAGCCGGGTAGCAGCCGTAATCGTGAACAGGAACACGCGGGAGATGCTGCGGGACTGCCTGCTGTCCTTCGCACGGCAGGACTTCGAAGAGCCCGTATCGCTCTGGGTGGTGGACAACGGCTCAACGGACGGCAGCGCGGAGATGGTGCTCAACGAGTTCCCGGGGGTGAACCTGGTCTGGAACACGGGGAACGTCGGATACGCTAAGGCGTGCAACAAGGGCGTGTCGATGACGAGCGAGCCTTACCTGATCGTCTGCAACAGCGACACGGTGCTGGCCGAGGACACGGTCTCCGAGATCATCCGCTTCTTCGAGAGCAACCCGCGAGCCGGCGCCGTAGGTCCGCGGATACTCAACACGGACGGGTCGCTGCAGTACTCGTGCCGCGAGTTCCCGTCGGTGGGGGAAGCGTTCGCGCACGCGTTCCTCGGCCTGTTCAGCGCCGACAACCCCTTCACCGCGAGGTACAAGAAGCTGGGATGGGACCACTCGGTCGAGTGCGAGGTCGACTGGGTCTCGGGAGCCTTCGTGGCCTTAAGGGGTGAGGCGGCCAGGGAGGTGGGCTTCTTCGACGAGGGCTACTTCATGTACGTGGAGGACGTGGACCTTTGCTGGCGGCTCCGCGAGGCTGGCTGGACCGTCTGCTACATGCCGGCCGGCGACGTTGTGCACCACATAGGACAGTCGAGCCGCTTCGCCACCACGCGCATGACGTTACACCATCACCTCAGTATGCTACGCTTTCACCGGAAGACCTACCGGGGTCCGGTGCCGTGGCTCGTGAACCCGCTGGTGGCCCTGGGAATCGCCTCGCGCTTCGCGCTTATCGCGGCACTGAACTCGTTCTACCGTGTTCGCGCCAGGCTGGGCGGCCAGGGTCGCGTGATAATGCCTGGGAGGCAGTAAATAGCGTAAACGCCGGCATCCGGCCGGCAACCGTCAGTTTCGAAAGCGCCGGGGAGACCGAGATGGAGCGCGTTCTGGTAACCGGGGCCGACGGCTTCGTCGCCTCGCACCTGCTGGTGGAGCTGGCCGACGCTGTCGGCTGCGAGATATGCGGCGTGGGCTTGAAGCCCGAGCCGCTCACGACGGTCCCCGGGCTGATCTACCTCGTCACCGACCTCACCGACTACGACAAGCTCCGGGCCCTGGTCGACGACTTCAGGCCGGACTCGGTCTTCCACCTCGCCGCCCAGCCGTCGGTCGCGTTGTCCTGGCAGGACCCCTGGGCCACCTATCGCGTGAACATGTTCGGGCAGCTCAACCTGATGGAGTCTATCCGGACCCTCGGCATCGAGGCGTCGGTCCACATCGCCTGCTCCAGCGAGGAGTACGGGGTGGTGCACCCGGACCAGATGCCCCTCGACGAATCGATGCCGATGCAGCCCTGCAGCCACTACGCGGTCAGCAAGGTCGGCCAGGAGGTACTCGGCCTCATGTACCACGAGGCTTTCGACTGGAGGGTCATAGTCACAAGGGGCTTCAACCAGGCGGGGCCGGGGCAGTCGTCCGACTTTGTCGTCTCTTCCTTCGCGCGCCAGATAGCGATGATCGAGTCGGGCAAAAGCGAGCCTTTCCTCAAGGTGGGTAACCTCGAAGCGATGAGGGACTTCACCGACGTCCGGGATACCGTCAGGGCGTACCGCATGCTGATGGGATCCGGGACCGGGGGAACGGCCTACAACGTCTGCTCGGGGGTCGCCAGGCCGGTGAGGGAGCTGCTCGAGATGCTGCTCGGGATGTCGGATGTGGACATAGACGTCGAGCCCGACCCGAGCCGGCAGAGGCCGAGCGACATACCGATAATGCTTGGGGACAACGGCCTCCTCAGAAAGGAGATCGGGTGGGAGCCGGTCATCCCCATCGAGAAGACCCTGATGGATACGCTCGACTACTGGCGCGAGCGGGAGTGACTGCCGCGGTTTGTTTTCGACTGGCGGGGCGCCGGCCCGTCGCCGGGCGACCAACGGAGGGGAGGCCTCGATGCGAGGCGCGATGCTGGTAGGCGGCTTCGGAACCAGGCTCAGGCCGTTGACCATTACGACGCCGAAACCGATGCTGCCGATAGTCAACACACCGCTGCTCGAGCTCGAGCTGGACCACCTGCGACGGTACGGGGTCGACGAGGTCGTTCTTTCCACCGGCTATCTCCCGGCGGTGTTCGACGAGTATTTCGGCGACGGCTCGCGCATGGGCATGAAGCTCATCCACGTCACCGAGGACGAGCCGCTCGGCACCTGCGGCGCCGTTAAGAACGTCGAGGAGCACCTGGGCACCGACCCGGTGATAGTGTGCAACGGCGACATACTGACTGACCTGGACATCGGCGCGCTCATCGCCTATCACAACGAGAAGGGCGCCACCGTCACCATCACGCTCACACCGGTCGACGACCCCACCGCCTACGGGCTCGTCCCCCTGGACGAGGGTGGACGCATAAAGGAGTTCCTCGAGAAGCCATCGTGGGACCAGGTCGTCACCAACCTCATAAACGCGGGGACGTACGTGATCGACCCGAGGGTGTTCGGGCAGGTGCCGCCAGGCGAGAACTATTCCTTCGAGCGCCAGCTCTTTCCCGACCTGCTCGCGCAGGGCGAGCCCATGTTCGGATTCCCCTGCGATTGCTACTGGCTGGACCTCGGCACGCCCGCCAAGTACCTGCAGGCGCACCACGACATCCTGGACGGCGAGATAGTGATACCGCTGAAGGGAGAAGAGATCATGGACGGCGTGTTCGCCGGCTCCGGCGTCGATATCGACGCGTCCGCCCGGGTCTACGGTCCGGCGCTGCTGGGGAACGGCGTCAGCATATCCGCGCACGCCTCGGTCGGCGATAAGGCATGCCTCGGTGACGGCGTACGGGTCGGGGCCGGAGCGCGCATCGACGGCTCCGTCATCATGGACGGCGCGGTGATAGGTGACGACTGCACGGTGGAGCATAGCATCGTGGGGCGTGGCACCGAACTGGGCCGCGGAGTCCGTGTTGCGGACGGTTCGGTCTTGGGTGATAATATCCGGGCTGGAGGGGAGAACGAGTTCCGACACGGGATACGCGTCTGGCCCTCCACTGTCATAGAGGCGGGAAAGATCAAGTTCTGATGGGGTCGTCCACCCCGCCCCATTCCTTCTCCCCGGTCGAGAGGGTTCTTTTGCGGCTTGCGGGTGGACCAGCGCGTGGAGGTGCATGTTGAGAGTTCTGATAACCGGGATAACCGGCTTCGTCGGCAGCCATCTCGCGGATTACTGCATGGAGCGCGGGGATGTCGAGATATACGGTACGGTCCGCTGGCGCAGCCGCATGGAGAACGTCCAGCACATAGACAAAATGCTCAACCTGGTCGACTGCGACCTGCGCGACGGCGTGGCGGTCCGGCACTGCCTGTCGGAGGTCAAGCCCGACTACATCTTCCACCTCGCGGCCCAGAGCTTCGTGCCGACATCGTGGAAAGCCCCGGTCGAGACGATGGTCACCAACATCGAAGGCGAGATAAACATGTTCGAGGCGATGCGCGAGCTCAAGATTCCCGCGCGCATCCAGCTCGCTTGCTCCAGCGAGGAGTACGGGATGGTGTACGAGGACGAGGTCCCGATAAAGGAGACCAACCAACTGCGCCCGCTGTCCCCGTACGGGGTCAGCAAGGTGGCGCAGGACCTTCTGGGATACCAGTACCACGAGAGCTACGGGCTGTTCGTCGTAAGGACCCGCGCCTTCAACCATACCGGCCCGCGCAGGGGCGATGTTTTCGTGTCCAGCAATTTCGCAAAGCAGATCGCCTTGATCGAGAAAGGCCTCAAGGAGCCGGTCATCGACGTGGGGAACCTGGAGGCGCGCCGCGACTTCACCGACGTGCGGGACATCGTGAAAGGGTACTGGCTCGCCCTGGAGAAAGGGGAGCCCGGCGAGGTATACAACCTCGGGACGGGCAAGGACATCACCATAAGGGGGATGCTCGACAAGCTGCTCTCCCTGACCGACCTCGAGATAGAGGTCCGGAAGGACCGCGAGCGGATGCGTCCCTCGGACGTGATGGTGTTGAGGGCCGATATCACCAAGTTCACCGAGCGGACCGGCTGGGAGCCGACGATACCCCTCGACAAGACGCTCGAGGACCTGCTCAACTACTGGCGGGAGCGGGTCTAGGGCAGGCCGATGCGCGTCCCGCCCCGGAGCGGATGCGGGGGGCGGGCAAGGGCGGCGGAAGGGGTCAGCGATGATCAAGTTCGGAACGGACGGTTGGCGGGGCGTCATCGCGGACGACTTCACCATGGACAGGCTGTGGCTGGTAGCCAGCGCCATCTCGAGGTACCTGGTGGCCAACAAGGAAGGCGGCGGCAAGCCTCTTCTGCTGGTCGGCTTCGACACGCGGTTCAGCTCAGACATGTTCGCCCAGCTCTGCGCCGTGGCCGCGGAGGCGCATGGCATAGAGGTGCGGATAGCGGATAAGTTCGTCCCGACCCCTTCGATATCCTACGCGACCGTAAACGAGTCGGCCGACGGCGCCATCATGATAACCGCGAGCCACAACCCCGCACGCTACAACGGCATCAAGTTCAAGGCGTCTTACGGTGGCTCCGCTTCGACGGCGATCACGGGCGAGATCGAGAGCGAGCTGCGGCGCGTCGAGAAGGACCCTCCGGCGCGCCCCGACGTGCTGTTCGAGGACGTGCTGGCCCGCGGCGGCATCACGCGGTTCGACCCGAAGCCGCCGTACCTGGATGAGGTCGTCAGGCTGATCGACGCGAAAACCCTCGCCGAGGGGGGCAAGGGCCTCAAGATACTTTTCGACCCCATGTACGGCGCCGGCCAGGGGTATTTCCAGGAGGCGATCGAGAGGCTGGGACTCTCCGCGGACCAGATCCACGGGGTTCACAACCCCCTGTTCCCGGGGATGCAGCCCGAGCCCATCGGGCGGAACCTCGACGACCTCAGGGAAGCCGTGGTCAAGGGCGGCTATCATGTGGGCATCGCGGTGGACGGCGACGCGGACAGGGTGACGGCGGTCGACGCGACAGGCCGCTTCATCAGCTCTCACATGGTGTTCGCGCTCCTGCTCAAGCATCTGGTGGAGGTGCGCGGCTGGAGCGGGGACGTGGTCAAGACCGTGTCCACCACCACCATGATAGACCGGCTCTGCGAGAAGTACGGCCGCAGGCTCTTCGTGGTGCCGGTCGGCTTCAAGTATATCTGCGACCTGATGCTCCAGGAGGATATCCTCATCGGCGGCGAGGAGAGCGGCGGCACCGGCATCAAGAACCACATCCCCGAACGCGACGGGATACTGGTCGGGCTTCTGATGGTCGAGGTGATGGCGAAGAACGGCAAGACCCTCGGTGAGCTTATCGACGACCTGATGGACGAGCTGGGCCAGAGGTTCGTCTACCTGCGCAGGGACATCGAGCTCACCCAGGCACACAAGGAAGCTCTCCTGGAGAACCTTCCCGGCCTCAGGCCGGCGGAGATCGGCGGGCAGAAGGTCACCGAAGTCGAGACCATCGACGGGCTCAAGTTCCACCGGGAGGACGGCTCCTGGGTGATGCTGCGCGTATCCGGCACCGAGGCGGTCGTGCGCATCTACGCCGAGGCGACCTCCGAAGAAGAGGTGGAGGACCTCGTCGCACGCGGCAAGGAGCTCATAGACTCGGTCGAGCACGCCGTCAAGGGAGATGGAGATGGAAGTCGACCTCGATAACGCTGCGGAGATGGGGCGGCTCGACGCGTCCGGCATGCTGACCGTGATGGAGTGGTTCCCACAGCAGGTCCGCGAAGCCCTGGAGATAGGAGGACGCGAGGTCTCGCTCCCGCGCGCGGACGGGCTGCACTCGGTGGTCGTGCTGGGCATGGGCGGCTCCGGGATATCCGGCGACGTGACCGCGGCGCTCGTGTCCGGATGCCTCAGGATGCCCGTCGCCTCGGTCAAGGGGTACGCCCTGCCGGCGTACGTGGGGCCGGACACGCTCGTCTTCGCCGTAAGCTATTCGGGCAACACGGAGGAGACGCTGGAGTGCCTCGACGAGGCGGTCGAACGGGGAGCCCGAGTCGTCGCGGTCTCCAGTGGAGGCAGGCTCGCGGGACTGGCTGACGAATTGGATATCCCTCTCTTCCAGGTGCCACCAGGGCTGCAGCCACGAGCCTCTCTCGGCTACCTGTCGGTGCCTATCGTGTGCGCGCTCGAGCGCATGGGGCTGGTGGCGGGCCTCGTCGAGAAGGTCCGGGGCGCCGCCGAGATACTCGATGAGCGCGCCGACGAGTACGCCATGACCAGCCCTCTCGACGACAACCCGACCAAGCGCCTGGCGAAAGACCTGCTCGGCTATCTTCCGGTGGTCTACGGCTCCGAGGGAGCGCCCGCCGTCGCGGCTAAACGCTGGAAGACCCAGTTCAACGAGAACGCGAAGATCCCGGCCTTCGACAACTGGTTCCCGGAGCTCAATCACAACGAGACGGTGGGCTGGCAGAACCTGGCGGACGTCTGCTCGCGCTGCTACCTGGTCGTGCTGAGGGCGCAGGGCGAGCACGAGCGCGTTTCCAGGAGGATCGAGATAACAGCCGGGCTCATCAGCGATGACGTGGGGCACATCACCCAGGTATGCGCCCGGGGCGCGAACGAGGTGGAGCGCCTTTTCGACCTTGTCTACTTCGGCGACATGACAAGCGTGTACCTCGCCCTCGCCCTCGGGCAGGACCCGACGCCCGTCACCCGCATCGAGACACTCAAGAAGCGGCTCGCGGGCGAGAGCGCCTGACGGGAGGGCCATGATCGACCCGTCGGACGCACTGTCGACCGCCCGCGATTCGGCCCGCGCTCTGCGTGCGGCACTGGGCGAGCTTCCCCCCGTCGCGCTGGTCCTGGGTTCAGGCTGGGACGCGCTGCTGGAAAGCAGGACCGACCGAGCGGGCGTGAGCTTTGACTCTCTGCCCGGCTTCTGTCATGCCGGCTCCGAGGGGCACGAGGGCCGCGTAACCGTGCTGGACACGGCGGGCGGGCCGCTACTGGTGCAGTGCGGACGCCTCCACTGCCACGAGGGGCACTCGGCGCTGCAAGCTTCTTTCCCCGTTTTCGCCTACGCCGAGGCGGGTGTGCGATTGCTGGTGATGCTCAGCGCCGCCGGCGGTCTCAACCCGGCCTACGCCCCGGGGGACCTGATAGTGGTCAGGGACCACATCCTCCTCTGGGGGGATAACCCACTGCGCGGATTCGCGTGTCCACCTCACGGCGAGAGGTCACCGCACGTCTCGGCCGCGGGCCTCTACCCGGACCGATGGCAGCAGACCTTGAAAGACTCGCTCCCACCTGGGGCGCGGGTCGAATCCGGGGTGTACGCGTACGTGCCGGGGCCAAGCTACGAGACCCCCGCAGAGGCTACCCTTCTGCGCATCGCCGGATGCGACGTGGTCGGGATGTCGACGGCTCCGGAGGCGCTGGTCGCCCGTTACTGCGGCATCGGGACCGCCGCGCTCTGCTGCGTCTCGAACACCCTTCTGCCGGCCGCCTCACCGGCGCTCACGCACGATTCGGTCATCGACACCGTAAGGGGCGTCGCCGCCGCGCTGACAGAGTTCCCCGACAGGCTCGCCGCGAATGCTTATGTGTTACTCTAGTTGCCGCGGATACCGGGTATGACAGCATAAAAATGCGCTGTCTCCGCTCCGATGGGACGTCAGTCTGGACAAGAGACTTTGAACGAAGGTGGCAGGGGTCCCCATCGCCACGTGATGGCGAGTGCCGGGTGCCCTCCGCGATGGGAAAGGAGTCTCATCAAGAGACTTTGAACGAAGGTGGCAGGGGTCCCCATCGCCACGTGATGGCGAGTGCCGGGTGCCCTCCGCGATGGGGGAAAAGGAGAAGACCTGAATGGACTACGACGTGAAAGACCTGGCCATGGCTCCGAGGGGCAAAGCCCGCATCGAATGGGCCGGGCTCGAGATGAAAGTCCTCGAGACTATCAAAAAGCGCTTCGAGCGGGATAAGCCCCTCGAGGGCGCGCGGATAGGCGCGTGCCTGCATGTTACCACCGAGACCGCCAACCTCATGATCGCGCTCAAGGCCGGTGGGGCGGAGGCGTACCTTTGCGCGAGCAACCCGCTCAGCACCCAGGATGACGTCGCGGCGTCGCTCGTCAACGACTTCGGAATAAGCACGTTCGCCATCAGGGGCGAAGATAACGACTCCTACTACAAGCACATCCGGTCGGTCCTCGGCACCCATCCGCACATCACCATGGACGACGGCGCCGACCTTCTGACCACGCTGCACACCGAGCTGAAGGAGCAGGCCCCAGAGGTGCTCGGCGGCACGGAGGAGACGACGACAGGCGTCATCCGCCTGGTCAGCATGGAGAAGAACGGGGTCCTGCTCTACCCTGTCATCGCGGTCAACAACGCGGAGACCAAGCATTTCTTCGACAACCGCTACGGCACCGGGCAATCGACGATCGACGGCATCATACGCTCGACGAACCTGCTGCTGGCCGGAAAGGTCCTCGTGGTATTCGGCTACGGCTGGTGCGGAAAGGGCGTCGCGATGCGGGCGCGCGGGATGGGATCGAACGTCGTCGTGGTCGAGGTCGACCCGCTCAGGGCGCTCGAG
>Ga0209226_10000645_pt1 | contig 18138 bp, 10 predicted proteins | sample BarGraNGADG00212_2_FD_184497 | JGI IMG/M metagenome (GOLD analysis project Ga0209226, IMG submission 184497) | Arctic peat soil microbial communities from Barrow, Alaska, USA - Barrow Graham LP Ref core NGADG0011-212 (SPAdes) (version 2) | ecosystem: Environmental > Terrestrial > Soil >...
TTCCCAGGAGAACGGCCAGTCTGGCCAGCAGATGCACCATCACTAAAATCGCATTTTTCATGGACAAGCAGCTTGCCCAACATCGGACTCAGGAGCAAGGGATCCGGATCGCCGCCGCGGCGCACCTCAATTACGAATTCGCCATGTACAGGCGGCTGAAACACAGAAAAGCACCCGCTGGCATCGCAGCCTTACGACGGCAGTGCGGCCATCGTAGCCGTACGACGGGAGTGTGGACCCAACCTCCACCCCTCCCACACTACGATGCCAGTTCGGCCGTAGCCCCGACAAATCCACCAAAGACACCTCGTACGACGCCAGTCCGGCAACCCCCCTGCGCCGCACCCCTCTGCTATTACCAAAAACCCACACTCAGCCCCTCTCATCGTACCGCTACGACCTCAGCGCGGCAATTTGGCTACAAAACACGATGCCAGTGCGGCTATCCGCCAAAAACGCTACGATGCCAGTTGGGGGAAAAGTACGATGTCAAATAAGTTCGTAACAAGTAACGGTGCTCTTTCGTGAGGGCATTGACGTCGGTGTCCACCCATAGTTTGGCCCCGACCGAGAGCACCGCGCTCCGGCCCCAAATCGCTGTGGTCCCGATGTAGTCTGGACCGGGTTCAGGGTGAAGGTGGCACAGCCATTCCGCAAGTGCCGACCCTGTAGTTCAGCTTGACCTTTTGCTCGGCCATGACGGCCTTGGCGGCGGCGTGGGCGACGGCGACCTGGAGGTCGAGTTCCTTCTTGAACCCCACGAGCGGGACCATGACTTCGAGCTTCTCCCTGATGCCGGCCTTCTCCACTTCGGCGCAATTTCAAAGCCCACTGCTGACTCCCAGGCCGGTGATGCCAGCCTTCGTAAATGAATTCACAATCAACGCAGTATTCCGTAAACGCAGCACGGCCCGAGCCAAGCCTCCACATGCGAACTTGTCAATCTGTGGGACCGACCCCTTTCTGAGCATCGCGCATGCACCGGTCGCCATCACAATGCTGAGGTGAGTAATCTTCATAGCGCATACGAGTTTCTTAACACTGCTGCTTCAATACACCATCCGTCATCCGGTTCCGAAAGTCCACCGCGACTACGCTCTCGACTCCAGCACCTGCCGAACAAGTGATTATGCGGACCCCGATAGCATGCCTGCTGGGGTGATATCCGAACGGCTCTTCACCGCTGATGAAACCTTTCCCTTCATCGGCAGCACCTTTATCCGCCGCCGGACCTGGTGTAAAGGCAATCCAACCTCGAAGCAGGCTGCGAAAATAAATGCGCCTCTCCATATATAGGGGAGCGGTTCGGTGAAAATAGTGTTGGCGGGAAGTGGTTGATGGGTGCGGTGTTACGCATACCGTTAACGTTATTGGGCCGCGGGCGGGGGGTGGTTTGGGGGTGAAGTTATTTTGCTGAATTGTTGTAAGTGCCTGCAAATCAATAGGCCTTTTTTTAGGCTGTTACTGAGCTCGAACTGCCCAGCGCAGTCCTAGCTCCGGCCCCACCCCAACTTTGGACCTTGGACTTTGGACTTTGGACTGCGGGGTCCTGTCCTCATCTGGCTCAGAGCCAAGACCAACGCAAAACCGCAAAAGCCCTCGAACCATGCGACCAGCTCGAATTCCAATCTACGGTTTGACCCTGTTCACTCATTAAACTACAGGTGAAGAATGTGACATTCTCATGGACCCCTTTTTGGTCGCTGAAATACCCTCCCTGCCCGACCACAGCCGACGCTAAACAGCCCCAAATTCGCGCCCAGCGCCCCCACCAGGCGTCTTTGGGGCCCAAGGGCGGCTTGTTTTTCTCCCCCTCCAGGTTTTCCAGGTTACAAATCGCTCTCCGGGGCAGGAAGGGCGGGGGGCAACCGCAGGCCCCTCGGTCTTGCGGCCCGGCTTGCGCCAAATTGGCTGCCATACTTGTTCGGTTTCCTTGACGGGCTATGGCCGCCGTGTAACTATGGCCGTGTGATCTGGCTGAAACGGAATTGGGGCCTTCTGGTCGTGGGGGCGACGCTCATCCTCATTTATTCGCTGCTGCCGCTCGGCACTGCTTTAGAGTTTGGACGCGACGAAGGGTACGAGGTGATCAAACCTTTCCTATGCACCAAGGGGTTTGTGCTCTACAAGGACATCTGGAACGACCAGCCGCCGATCTTCACTGTCCTGCTCACTTGGGCCTTCAAGGCTTGGGGCCCAACCATTCGGGTGGCCCGCCTGGTCGCGGCGGGTTTTGGACTGCTGCTATTTGTCACCTTCTTCCAACTGGTCCGGCAGCGCTCCGGGCTCTGGGCCTCCTTGCTTGCCGCGTTTCTCCTGCTGGCTTCCCCAGCCATGCTGCAACTTAGCGTCTCAGTCATGCTCGAAACCCCCGCCTTCGCGACTGCCTTGGTTTCGGCCCTGCTCCTGTTCCAATGGTCCAGACGACCACACTGGGGGTGGCTGCTCGCTTCGGGCGCCGTCATGGGCATCGCGCTTCAAATCAAACTTACGGCGGCGCTCATCGTCCCGGCGATGCTGGTGGAGATGGCCCTGACGCGATGGTCCAGCCGGAGTCAATCCTGGACGCGTGCCACGGCATTTGATCTCGCTCAATGGGGTGCGACGGTCGTGGCGCTCTTCCTGGCGATCGGACTGGTCTGGGCCAGTGGGAGCTTCCAATCCTCTTTCCAATCACATTTCATGGAACGGCCCGTTCCAAGTCATGGCCGGGCTGAAGATTATGTCTTGCCCGCAGGTCTGCTTCGCCAACATGTTGATGGCCTTGGAGGTGCTGTTATCGGGCTGGCGCTACTAGTACGACGAAAGCACTGGCGCGAGTATATGTTTCCTGCCGTCCTCCTTCTAACTGCTGCCGCCATCCACGCAGTCCACAGACCGTGGTGGAATTACTACTATCTGCACTTAGCGATACCTTTGGCCTGGCTCGCTGGCGTGGGCGTCAAGGAAATCATTTCTGCCGCAACCACGTTTCGCCCAAAAGCCTCCTTTCGCCTCATCTCCGGGCAGAGTGCTAAGGGAGTGGCCCTCTGCGCCCTGGCCGCCCTGCTGCTGGCCCGCCCCGAAAAGCGATTGGAAGCGAACATCAGAGACCTCCGGCGGCGTCCAACCATAGTGTCCAGTCTTGTGGTCAAGACGATGAAGCAATATGCCGAGCGCACTCATTGGGCCTATGCTGACCCAGTGATTTACCCGTTCCACGCCCAGGTGCTTGTGCCACCAGAGTTGGCAATTGTGATGTTGAAGCGATTCTGGTCAGGCCAGATCACCACCGCAGCGATCGTGGAAGCCTGCAAACGCTACCATGCCGAACAACTGGTTCTGCCCGCCACGCCCGCACCCGAGTGGAGAGAACTGCTTGCCAACGAGTACACACCGGCCTGCGCTGAACAAGGGTGGGTGCTTTATGTGGCAAATAGCATATACCAGCCCCCAAATGCTGGGGCCGCAAAGGTAATTGTAAACTCGCCCGCGACCCTTTCCGGCTCCGGCGCCGGCCAGCCACCTACGGTCGAGATGCGGTCTCCGTGAGCAGCTTGTTGGCCCTGCCAATCTCATCGGGGTCCAGCTTGGGCATTCGATCATAGGTCAGCAGCCCATCCAGTTCGGTCTCCACATCAGTCAACTGGGAAACCACGGCTGCCGACAGCCCATACGTCACTTCGAGACTGCGTAATCTGCCCGTCAACGCCTTGTATTCCTGAGTCGCTTGAGCCGGGAAATATGTCTGGCGAGGGCTGCGGGGCGAGTTCGTTGTCCAGAGATGACCCGGAACGGGTATATCGAAACCGCCGACTCGGCCCAGGACGTGCGCCCAAGACCCACCATACTCAACCGATCCGACCGGCCCCGGATAATGCCGGTGCGACTGTACGTCGCCGACCATCGCCTCTTGCGGCCCCTCTGTATGAAGCACCAAGCGACCAGGATCACGGGCTTTCACCCAGGTGAGAATTCGTGCGGTTTTGTATTGCCCCTGTTGTCCGTTGAATGGAACCCACATTACAATTGAGGGATGATTGATCCGGCCCTCGACCATCCGCTCCAGTTCCATCTCGAACTCCCGAGCCGATTCTGGGCGGCGCTGGATCTCCGACTGATTCGCAGGCGGATTCCGATCACTTCCTGGCATGTCCTGCCAGACCAATAGCCCCAGCTTGTCACACCAGTAGTACCAGCGCTCCGGCTCGACCTTCCCGCATTTGTGGCACAGGTTGAAGCCCAGTTGCTTCATAGTCTCAATGTCCGAGCGGAGGGCCTCGTCGGTCGGCGCGGTGTAGAGACCGTCCGGCCAATACCCCTGGTCCAAAATGCCCAGTTGGAACAATGGCTGGTTGTTGAGCATGAGCAAGGGCATGCCGGCCTTGCTGGGGAAGACCGAAATCTTGCGCATCCCGAAATAGCTGGTAACCTCGTCCAGCTTCCGGCCACCGCTCAACAAGGTCACCTTCAAACCATAGAGGAACGGCGTCTTGGGCGACCACAGTTTGGCTTTGGGAACGGGCAGTTGAAAAGTTAGGCCCACCGATCCCTTCACCCGCCCGGCTTCGGACCCTCCGTCCAGCGCCACCGCTTCAATTGAGATCTGGTTGGTGGCGCCCCGGGTATTCACGGTGACGTTGAGGACGCCCGAATCAATATCCGGGACGACCTTGAGTGATTCAATGGAAGCGGCTTCGACCGGCTCCAGCCACACCGTCTGCCAGATGCCCGAGCAAGGCGTGTGAAAGGGCTCCCCGCCACCCAGCTTTTGTTTGCCTCGCGGCTGGTAGCTACCGCTCGTCGGGTCGAGAACGGAGACCAGCAATTCCTGGTCACCGTCCGATTTCAACGCATCGGTAATGTCAAAGCTAAACCCGTCATAGCCGCCCTGGTGCCTCCCCAGTTCCTTGTCGTTCAGCCACACCCGCGCCTCCCAATCCACCGCCCCAAAGTGCAGCAGCACTCGCCGCCCGAGCCACTTCGGCGGAACCCTGAACTTGCGGTGATACCAGAGCCGCTGCTGCTCGGTAAAGAGGCGTGTCACTCCCGACAATGATGATTCGACCGGGAACGGGACCCGGATCTTGCCACCATAGGCAGGAGCATTGGTCTTGTCCCGGTGGGTGATCGCGTAATCCCAGCGGCCATCAAGGCTCAACCACTCCTGACGTACCATCTGGGGCCGCGGATATTCCGGGTGCCCGTCGGTTGATGATACGTCCTTCGCCCAGCGGGACAACAAGGGGGGTTGTTTCGGCTTCGCACCCGGCACTGCGGCGGGCAGAGATAGCGCTTGGAAAACGAATAGTGCGATTACGAGATGGTATGTATTTGTTCTCATGTAACTGTTATACTGGCGAGCGGCGTATCTGTTGCCATCTATAAACCCTGCTGAATCACGTCGCTAGGATACCGTTTCTTCCAAGGCGGCGGCAAGAAATAAATGTCAGCAGCGCAAAGGGTTTTTTGAGGCCCACCAACCTATGGTACGACTCCGCTCCGTTACCAGTGCCGTCATACGCAGGCGCCCAATAACCAATCGTAAAGGTTACGGGGATTGCCATGTTTTCATGAACCATACTCATCAACGTGTCAACCCTACTTTCTACTTGCCGGGACTGCCCCTTTCACCCACTAATCACGCGCTGTTTCTTCTCCAGGATGGTCCAGACGGCGTCCTTCTTCTCCAACCGAAAGGAAAATAGAACACCAGCACCAGAGAAATAGCCCGCGAACACATCGGCTTCATCACCCCGAATCGCCAGTTGCTTGACCTCCAAGAGGAGCCCTAGTTCACCAGTCCTCTTGTCCTTAACTCCTTGGACTTGGTCAACTACACAGTCCTTAGAGTTGCGGACTCTCAGCCCTTTGTAGGCCGCAGCCAAACTCTGTTCCTCTCCTGGCTCAAGAACGAGAAAAAACACTGGCTGTCGCTTGCGGTCAGTCGTGAGTTCTTCAATCAGGCTCAGAAACACCGCCTGCCGGATGAGTTGCCGGTCACTAGCTTTCGGGATCATGGACGTGATTGTTCGAGCATTAACTGCTCCGGGTGGTTGCTCCCTGCACCCAACAGCAACCAATAGAGAAGCGGCCAAGAGAGATGTTCCAAAAGGGGGTGCTTGTCTCATACACATTATTTCGCTAGGCCAGCAACTTTGTCACACCATTGGCAGTCTGGATTTGAGCCGCCTGACCTGCTCATGACGTTGTCCGCTTCGGTAGAATGAACTTTATCGCTGGCGTCTCCAACGTATTTGACTACATGCCCAGTTTCGTGTGCTAGCGCTGACGCTTGCGCGGTGGCGATCTTAAGAAGTATTCCGGTGGGAAACGTGTTTCCATTGGGACTGACTTTCGTTCCATCCCACGTCTGGCTGATTGAAGCTCTTGTAATCAGAACTACAACTTGTGCTGCAGACTTTACATTGATGTTACCAATGCTCGCTGTGACAAAGGCGACAATAGCGGCGTCATCAAGGTTGTAAACCTTCCCAGGCGGCAGCGGTTTGTTCTTGCGATTACTGTCGAACACTCTCTTGATGTCGATGTTGCACCATTTCGCTTTGTCGTAATTCTTGCAACAGGTCATCTCGCAGCACTTGGCTAAAAGCGATTGGAATGTGGAAATCTGCGCTTCGATTAACCCTAAAGTCAGGTGATCCATACCTGCACTTTGATCGAAGCCGAATCCAACTCGAATAGTTGCGAGACCGAAAGCGTCCGCGAGGTTAACCGAATCGTTGCAAACAAAGCTGGAAAGATTCTGCGCGGCCTCCTCCCCAAGCGGGTCTCTGCTGATCCACTGTCCGGTGGACGGATTATAGAACCCACTGGACTTCTGTGGAGCAAGCAACAATAGACCAAGCCCAACTGCCAGAATGATCGGTTTGACGTTTGTCTTCATAGTTTCGAGTGTGAACCATCGCGTTGAATTAAAGCGGACTTGTCACCACCACTTCGGTTTCCAGTGCCAGCTTTGAGCCCGAGCGAGTCCGCCATCTGCTGGTAGCTCCGCGTGCCCGGTGATAATCGGGAAGCCGCAGCGAAACTCTCGGCTGCTTGAGCCAGTTGCCCGGACTCCCGCAGGCACATTCCCCGGATCGAGAGAAATACTGCTAGCTCTTCCGTCGGACTAAGCGATTTCAAGTACCCCTCAGCGGCCTCTTCCGCTGCATTGATCTCAAATGGCCAGTGGCGGTAATAATTGTCCTCGAAGCGATTCACCCCTCGACCCGTAGCCTCAATATTGAACCGCTCGCCGCCCCCCTCCCACCGCACGAAGAGATGCCCCTTGGTCGCCACCAGCTTGAGGGGATACCCCAATTGCCGGCCCACCGCCACGTAAAGCACGGGCAGCGAGGTGCACGTGCCCTCCCGACCAGGCTCCAGCAATCCGCTTAAAAACACCATGCGCGGATCGGCGAAGAAACCATCATCGGGGCGAGTTTCCCCGGGAGCGATCCCCCGCTGCGGATTGTAATGGATGCCGAAATCCTCCGTCAGAACTACCCCCATCATCACCATCCGAAAAAAGCCCTTAGAATTCTCGAACTCGCCAGGATTCCGCTCGAATCGGTACAGGTGACGCTTGGTCTCCGATCTGACCCGGGCGGCCATCTGATCGACCAGATTGAGGGCGCGGTTGATATCCAAGTCCCCGGCCCCGGAAAGCCCCTGCTGGCAAAGCAGGTTCATCCTCGCAATACCCGGAGTATCCAGGCTCTCCGGCGGCAACGCGATCAAGACACCGAGCGTAGGCTCAGGGCTCGCTTCCTTTGTGTGTGAGTGGGCTACCTTGAGCCCATTTGCCGAAAAGCTCAAGCAAGCCACAGCCGCCACGAGCCCGACAAGGCCAGCCGCCAACAACAGAAGTATCTTTGATCGGTTACGTTTCATTCCTCGGACCTTCGGCAGCGGGTCGAGCGGCGCGGAGGAGTTCCCCGAAGGGGCCTTCGAAGCAAGTCCGTGGGTTTTCCCGAAGCGCCTGGTTACAAACTAGATATGAATCACACTGGGAGCGACAGGCTTTTCTGAAGCGCCGCCGTTCAGCCGAGCTGTGGCAGCGATGGCGAGGATCGGTTTCCTGTTTCAGTCTCATTGTTACCGGTTTCGAGGATGTTTAGCAAAGAGCAACCCGGAAGGGGCCGTATCCAAAACGGCTAGACGCCGTCCCGTCAACGGCCTTGATCAATCCAGCTATTATGTCGCCATCATAGGCTGCAGAATCCACACTGTTACTCCGATGTCTCACGGCCCCTGTGGTCCCAGGGAATGCGTCCATGCAACACAGGTGAGTCTCAGCGGTCTAGTTTGCAATTTCCAGGTGTAACATGTGTTCGTGTGAGAGCACTTCGGCGGTGTTCCGACGTTCCCGACCGTGTATGTTCCACCGCTGGGACACTTGAGCAAGGCCAAGGAGCCTAGGCCCATTTGCGAGAGGGTTTCGTTCAAGTCTTTCTCCGGCACTCGATCTCCCTGAGAAAGCCGCAGTTCTTCCGTGGCGATTACCTTGGCCATTCTGATCCCTACGAGATTGCTGACACAAGCGGTTCTTTGCGCAACAGCCTTCCTTCGCCCAATAGAAAGCCACGTGGCAAACGCGCCTAAGGTCAGAAGGAGTAAAGCGCCCCAGACCAACCATTTTCTTCTCCTGCTGGCACCTCGGGCAATGCTCATTGTCATCCCTCTTCCATGTATCATCGAACGCCACCTACTCTATGCATTCAAAGGCAACGCGGACGCTGACATGAGATGCTGTGGAAATCGACTTAGTCGTATCCCACCACTTCTGGCCCGATACAAATCTAAACATGGCTCGGTACGAAGAGTCCAAAGGCTTATCAGTTGTACCACTCTTAGAGGCGCGCGGTGTTTTCCAGTACGCCACAGCTTCATTGTTATCAAAGCTAGCATGTGCAGTCGCTCCTCGATTGCCCCCGACACTTGCGCTCACGTTCCAGATTGCCCGGACTTTCTTGAAGGGGCAAGGACACTTCGCAGTGATCGCGCCGTTGAGGTCAGTGCTCATCAGGAGCGAGGCAAAGGACCGGGGCGCCTGGTTGAGGGCTGTCGCTGCCTTAATGTCTGCGAAGAAGCTCTCATCCAGGTAAAGGTTGACTGACGCCCCAGGTTTCGAGGCTGTTAGCGAGAGTGGCCTTTCTGTATTCCTTGAGGGATCATCGACCTTAATGTACGATTCGTACTTGCCGTTTGGTTCCACGGAGCCATGGGCCGAATCAACTCTAACCGCTACTTCGGCAGCCAGTAACCCAAGAATGTCCACATCGTTTACTGAATCGTTCGCAATAAACTCGTATGCATTCGGCCCTCCACTTTCATCAATAGGATCTTTGGTCAACCACCTTCCCGGGCTGGCATTGTAATACCGATACCCGTAATAGAGCAGGTCCGTCTCGTCGTCCTGGTATTTGGTGGAGAAGTGGAACGGGTTGGCCTTGGCCATGGGGCCGGTAGCGCGGAGGAGTTCACCGAAGGGGCCGTATTCGTAGGTGGCGCAGTTGGTGCCGCCGGACAGGCTCACCAGCGCGGCGACGTTACCGTTGCCGTCATAGGCGGGCGCGCAATAGCCAATCGCGGATGGCACATCGCAGATGAAAAGCAGGCCACCTACACCGCCGGCACCCTGCATCGTGCCAGACAAATCACTGGCCCACACGTACGACCGGATTACGGCGCTGTTTGTTGCGTTCAGCTCGGTCAGAAGGTTCCAGCCGTCATAGACGAACAGTACGTCATTGGTCGGGGTGCCGCTCCAACCGGTGTTCGGCCAAACCTGCTTGTGAATCCGGCGCCCCTGCCAGTCATATTCGAACTTTATCGAGTTCTGCGGGCCAACCGCCGTGTTGGCCACTAGGTACACCAGCCTATTCTCTGCGTCCCAGGTGTAGCTCCAGCGGCCGTCGTCGGTCAGGTTGCCATTTGCATCATAGTAGAACTGCTCGTGGTTCGTCTGCACAAACACATGGCCGGTGATGCTGGCCTGACCGGCCGCTGCGTTGGTTACCGACTGCCAAACCGGCGCTGAGCCGTTGTTGGCCTGAATTTCTTTGCGGAAATACTCACCTTTGCGGTAGGTGGCCTGATTGTTCACGGTAACGGTGTTGGTGGCAAAGGCGAGGCCCATGACGTCCACAGCCCCGGGCACGTCGCGGTTTGTGTACTGGTTTAGGCTATTGGCGAAGTAGCCCGCAGACCGCAAATTGGCCCCGTTTTGGTCACCGCCAGCTTTGGTCTGGGTGCGGTTGCCGATGTCGTCATGCGCATACTCGAACTGCTGGCCGGCCACGGGGGTTTGGTCAGGCCAGTACTTGCGGCCAGAACGCACCTGGCCCAGCGAGTCATACTCGTACAGCCAGTAACTGCCATCGGCCATTGTGTTACGGATGCGCTGGTTGGCGTTGTTGAGCCCGTAAGAATTGCCGATGGCAGATTGGCCGATGGCAGAGCTGGTGGAGGCCAGGCGATTCAGGTAATCATACTGTTTCGTCGTCGTCATGCGCGTCGTTGTGCCCTGTTTGAAAGCAATCTGGCTCACCAAGGGCGAGTTGGCAAGGTAGGTGTACGCGGCGGAGTACGCGGTGGCACCGGTATTGTCGGTGACCGTTTGCAGGCGGGAGGCGTTATCGTAGGCGTAGTTGATGGTCTCGAGAGTTGATTGTTGATTGCGGAACGACAGGGCGGTGTGGCGGAGGAATTGGTCGTAGCCGTTGGTGACGGAGAGGCCGGAGAGAGAGCCAGTCGTGTTTGTCTCGATTAGAAGTTGATTGGCGCTATTGTATGCCAGCATGGCGGACCGGTTAACTTGGTGGCCTGTTTGCACGACGGCTGCCTGCCTGCCAAGGCGGTCGTATGTGTAGGCCAGGCGGGGCGTCCCCTCATCATCGTAGTCAACGTTTTCAAGATCGCCGGCTTGATTGTAGCTGAAGAAAGTGGTGATGCCGGTCGCCCACGTCCGGGCCTCCAAGCGCCCCGCCGGTGTGTAGGTATAGTCCAAGCCGAGTGAACCTGGCATCCCGGTGTCTTTGTTCGCGTAGCGCTTGTTGTCAAGCCAACCGCGGTACGGGTTGTAGTTCCAGGTCGTCACGCGAGCCCCGGTGTTTGGGAAGCCACTCCAGTTGGTCATGGTGGTCATGCGGCCGGCATAATCATAGCTGTAGCCGACGGGGTACGTGCGCGAGCCGCTGGCCTGCTTCAACTGGCCGCTCAGGAGGAACTCGTTGGTTACGCTTGTGCCGTCAGGCTGGACGACATTGGTGGCCTGGAGCATCTTGTTGTAAAAGGTGGTGGTGGTTTGCGGGGCTTGGCCGATGCCCGGTGAGGGCGTGGTGACGGTAACGACCTGGTCGGCGTCGTTGAAGGTAGATATGGACGTTCCGTTCCGGGAGTCGGTGAGGGTGTTTTGTCTGCCGTGGGGATCGTAGCCGTATGTAACGGTTGAAAGTGGGGTGCCGAGGGAATCATAACGGGTCTCAGAGGTGAGAATGCCATAGGCATAGGCGCTGATTGTGTAGGAGCCGTCCGGAGCAATGGTCATGGCGGAGCGGCCGCCAGTGGTCCCGTAGGCTGTCTGGCTGTGCGTCACGACGGGGGTATTGGCATCCCGATAGACAGTCTGCCACGAGTCGAGGCCATTCGTGGAGGTTTCCGAGCTGGAAACGAGCGTGCCAGTGGTTTGCCCGTCTTCCCAAACGTAGGTGTTCACCTGCGTCCGCGCGGGCTTGCCATCGCCGGCGCCCAATACGCTGCGTTGGACCTGGGAGACACGGTTACTGCTGGCCTTGATGCTGCCCAGTGCGTCGAGGAGCGAAGTATAGTTTGAAATGTTTCGGGCATCGCCGGTTAGGGCCAGGACCGTGTATTCCCGGCCGCCTTGCGCGGCTTCATACGTAAAAAGCTGCGTCACGCCATCGGCATCCACTTCCTTCCAAAGCTGGTTGCGCTCGCTGTAGAATGACAGTTGGCAGGGAGGATTGGCATCTATGCCAGGCCGAGGAGCATAGGCGGTCTTGTAGGCGCGTCCGGCCCCATCGCGATACGTCTTGGTCCATTCCGAAGTGCCATCCCCCCCGACATCCAGCTTGATCGCTTGCGTGTATCGCCGATAGAAGCTGCCGTCCAATTCGGTGTCGTTGACATAGCCCTCCTGCTGCACAGCGGTGCCGAGCACCTCGGCCAGTTGCCCGTCCCGATTATAAATGTCCACCCGGGTGCCGCCATCGGGGAACACGTTGGTCGTAATGGTCTGCCCGGAAGAACCGATTAGACTCGTGTAAGTGGTCGGCCCGCCAAAGGCGTTGGTTTGGGCTATGGTCTGGCCCAACAGGTCGTATTGGAACTGAGCCTGGGTTATTACATTCCCGTTGGTGCCCACGCGCATGGTAGCCAGCACCCGGCCCAGCCCATCGAGCCGGTTCGTGGTTTCGATGACCCGTTCCTGGCTCCCGACCACGCTAACGACTTGGCGGGTGCCGATTTGCCGCTTCATCACGTTGTCATACTCGTAATACGTCTTGATTCCTTCCCCATCTACGACGTAGTCCAATCCGCAACAGTCATTGTAGCGGTACTGCGTGGTCCGGTTGGCGAGGTCGGTAACGTCGTAGCTCCGCCGCAACGGGTCCAGGTAGTTGCCGCCCGAATCCTTGTAGTTGTAGGTTTGACTCGACAGGATCACGCTGGTGGCGATGTCCTGGCTAGTGACCGACTGCACCAGGCCGAGTTCATCCACTACGGTGGTGGTTTGGGTCCCGCTGAGAATGGAATTGGGCCAAACGGAATTATCAGGCTGTCCCGTCTGCACGATAGTGGTGTAGTCGTCCTGGTAGGTGTAAACAGACGCGGTGCCATCCTGGTTCAAGCTGGACACCACGCGCCCCTGGTAGTCTTTGCAGGTGACCGTGCGCAAGTTGGCGGCCGCACCCCACTGCGCCCCCGGGTCGGGACACTGCTGGGTTTCCTCCCAGGTTGAAGCATACACGGTGTGATATGTCCTCGAAATCTCCTGGGGCGATCCGGCGACGGGAACCTTCACAATCGTTCTGCGCGCCGTGAACGGATATAAGGCGCCATCATCATCTATGCCATCCACAGTGGAGTCGAGGCTGTACGCGTATTCGGTCACCGTGCACAGGCTGGGGTTGGGCGCCGTGCCCGGACTGGGCGGGGCATTGTTGCCGTAGGTCGAATAGTTTGTCGCAACCCGGCCTAAGCTATCGTACTTGTAATAGGCCCATTTCCCGTCCCAATAATCAGCCCGTTGAAGCAGATTTGTGCTCGTGCCGTTGGTGGGGTTGGGGGAGTAGTACACATACGTGCTGGTGCGCGCCGTCGCTCCATTCCCTTCCACCTCCTGTTTCAGCAGGGCGTAATCGAGCCCGGGGATGAACTCGTATGTTTGGACGGTCTGCTTCAGGACCTGGGCGCCTGAGCTGACTTGGTGAAAGTAGTTCGTAATGTTGGAGTTTCCGGCGTCAGGCACTGTCCACACGGACTCGATGGTTTGGCCGTCCGGCTGCAAGAGGTCCAACCGGTTGCTGGCCGCCGTGCAGGTGTTCTGGAAGACCCGTTGGGTTCCACCACGCTGTTCGGTAATATTGAGGTGGCTCGTATCCGCCGTGCCGCCGGGATTCTGCACTACCCAGGTCACAAAAGCTGGCCCGTTGGTGCCGTAATGGCCGTTGCCATCCTTCCCGGTGACGTTGTTGGTCGAGAAAACCTCCAGTTGATATTGGTGGTCGTTTATTACGGTCACATTGACCAACCCCTCAGGCATTTTGACCTGCTCGATGGCGTCGCTCCCACCGGACGCAGTGATAACCTCTACTCCGGGTCGTGTAAACGGCACCTCTAAAGCCGCCGGTTCCGCCAACCAGGAGGAACCTGCGGGACTGCCCAAACTGATGTAGCCCGCGTCAAGAAAAGGCGACGCACGTCCCAAGTAAAGGCGGTAGATCATTACCCACCCGTCCCCAGGCCGGCGCACAAGCTCAAAACGACCGAAGCCGGCTCGAATGACTGACCCGCAAGTGGAACAGCCAGCGACTCCCCCTCCAGTACCGCCGCCAAGATCCACTTGCAGCTTGCCAACGGTAGTATAGGTTATGGGGCCGAAAGAGCAGCCCCCACCCCCCGACCCGCACTGGCCGGTGACGCTAGCCATAACAGTTACCACACCCGTATGCTTAGGCTGCGAAATCATCCATTTCCTCGAACCGCATTGATCTGTGACCAGGTCGATCTTGCAGCCTGTGGTACCAGGGCTTATGCTAAACGTCGTCTGACCGCAGCCGGACCAGACCCAGATATCCCCAACGCAGCCACCAATGGGGCAGGCTGCGCTTGCTGTAGCATAGGCAATATCATTTTTGCTGCGCATCACTGGAATCCCGTCCGACTGGTAGGAATGGTTCCCACAGCCCGCACCCGAGTCCCGCCACATGCCGGTGGAGGTGCTACCGGAACCGCACCCGGCAGTTACCTCAATTTGCACGGCAGCCCCGCCCCCGCAACTGAGCTGGTAGGAACAGCAATCGTCGGCCATGACAAAGCGCAAGGCGCAGATCATGAAACCGAGCAGAGCGAAAGCCAGGAATCGGGTTGTCTTTAGATTCTTCATGGTATTCCTTATAAACTGGTAAAAGGGATTGGTCTGTTACTTGAGTGGAGTGAACACTTGCAGGCCGTTGCCGTTGGTTAGCCCGTTTGGCGAGTTGTACACCAGCCAGGAAGTTGGGTCATTAGTGCCATTGCCGTCGCCGTTGGCATCTTCGAGGTAGTCGGGTATGCCGTCGCCATCGGTGTCGATGGGGTTGCCGTTGGCGTCCACGGCCACGTAATGGTAGCCGATGTCCACGACGGAGTTGGTCTCTTTCACCTGGTTGGTCGTGGTGGTGTAATGATAGAGCCCGACATTTGTAGCCCAGGTGCTGCCGGTGTTGAAGAGGTTGGTCAGGCCGCCGGAGAGCCCGTTGGTGGGGTAATAATAGTTGCCCAGCGGGCCGGTCTGGTAAGCGAGAGAGCCGGTGAGGATCTGATCGCTCGCAAACCAGGGCAACAAACGATCCTTGTTGGTCACATAGGCATTGTATCCGCCATCGTAGGTAATATAAATCGAAGTGTTCGTGGGGATGGACGTCTGGTCGAAGAGATTGTCTTTGACGAGCGCGTTGGTCACGTTGGGAGCGAAATTGAATATCCCGCCGTAGAAAAGGCAGTTGCGGATGTAAGGCGAATTGCCGTCCGCGAAGGACAGGTTGGCATAGACCCGCTCCAGCAGGCAGTTGGCCAGGTCAAGCGTCGGGCGGGAACTGAGCAGCTTGCCGCCGTGGAATTCGCAATCCTGGAAGGTAAGCGGACCGGAATTGGTCACGGCGTTGAAGCCGGGTTCGTCGAGCGAAGGGACCGACCAATGGGTGAAACGGCAATTGATAACCGAGCCGGGAGTCAGCCCTTGAAACTCGGATAACAGCAATCCGCTGGAAGGGGGCAACCAGCCGCTGTTGGTGCCCTGCTCCTGGACCGTGTTATAGGCCACGAACCGGTTGGGGTTGTTCGGCGCGCCCTGGCACTGGAGCGCCGCATTCTGCCCGATGGCCAGGCCATAGGCGCCGATGTTCCCACCCCCGGCGTTCGTTCCGAAGGCGGCGATGACGGTGCCGGGATTGACGGTGATGGTGGCGTTGGTGAGCAGGACCCAGCCCAGCGCCCAGTCAATCGGGTCGTAATGCATCCCAAGACTGCAAACACTCGTGTCCCGTTGCGCCTGGGGCGAGAGGATTTGGTCGTTGGTGAGGAGAGCATTGCAGACGACCGTTGGCGGGTAAGTCGTGCGCTTGCGGAGATCAGCCTGAAGCCAGACTGGGATGCCGGCATTGGTGCCCGCATTGGCGAAGCCGGAGGCGGCGGTGAGATAGTAATTTCCGGCGCCGACGCTCTGGAAGGGAGAGGTGGTGACGGTGGACTGCGCGGCGCCGAACTGCTGAGCAGAATTGTAGAAGCCATTGTTGGCGCCAGCGAACGTGACGCCCGGGCTGGTGTTGGTGATGTTAGCAAAAATGCAGTTCGTGGCAGTAAGGCTCAAACCGCCACTCGTCAGTTGGGCTATCCGTGTCGCCCGATCCAGCGTGCAATTGGCCAGCCTCAGGGTCAAAGGAGGATTGGGGAGGCAAATACTGAAGGGGAGGTTGACGTTGGCCATGAGGCAGTTGTTGAGGTTGAGGCCGACCGTAACCCCGCAGGCGAAGCAGCCGCATCCGCAGCCGCAGCCGCATCCGCAGCCGCAGCCGGAGGAGGCCACGCTCAACTGGATGCCGGTGATGCAGTTGACAAGCTGCGAGTGGCTGAAGGTGAAAGTAGAAGAATAGGTCAGGGGCGTGATGCATTGCACGGCCACCTTGGCGTAGGAGAAACGGCAATTGGTCAGGCTCAGGGAGGATTGGGCGGCACAGATCGCGGGGTTGGCGTAACCGGTATTGGCAAGGACGCCGGTGTAGCCGGAGTTGGTGATGCCCGCGCAGGTGTCCCCGACCGAATTGTCATCCACGGCGGTGAACTGGGCGCCGCGGAACTGGCCAAAGTTCTTCAACGTCAAGGTGCTGTTGATCTGCATGAAGGCGTTGGCCTTGTATTTGACGATGATGGGCTCAAAGGTCACCGCCCCATTCAGGATGAGGCTTCCAGTGATTAGAATATTGGTGGAGGATTGAAAGGTGACGGCGGTGGACAAGGTTCCACCCAGGTTGGCGATGTAATCAACGCAGACACCCGCGGGTTTGCGCGCGAGCCGAGCCTGGAGCGGCAGAGTCGGCTTCGGCGTGGCGGATGGGACGGCGGGCTCTGAAGAAGGTCGGAGGCCCACAACCAGCGAAGAGGGCAGGCGGGGGATGGCGGCATAATGGAACTTGGCGCCATTGGAGCGGTCGAGGTGGGCATGGCCGCCGGGCGGCATGCACGGCGGCAAGCGGAGGAACTGGCCTTGCAGGGAGGCGAAGGCGAGGCTTTCGACCAGGAACAGCCGGCCGGCGCCGCTCTCGATATGTTTGGCGACGCGCACCGAGGCCCCGTTGGTAGCCGTGGCCGTCGCGGCCGTGTAGGCCGACCCCTCGGCCATGACCAGATTGCCCCAACCGAGGGTCTCATCAATGACATCCAGGGACAGACCGAGACGGGCCGCCTGAGCCGCTTTCTGTGGATCCTGCTCGATATAGAGGGGACGCCGAATGCTCGAATCCGGCGCCGGTCCGTAGATTTCGCTGATAATTTGTATCCTGGCGTTGGTCGTAAATCCCCAGTCGCGCACGTCGAACTTGCCCGTAAAGAGCACGTCGGCGGAATAGGTTCCGCGTTGGACCTCGACGACGTAGCTGGCGCAGACCCCCGCGAAACAGTCCTCATAGATGATCTGGTTGGCGCTCCCTTCCACCGGGGCGCCGATACTGTTGGTAATCGTGCCGACGACGAGCCTGTTCCCCGTGGCCGGTTCCTCGATGGCGATGGCCACCGGCGAGGTCACGAGCTGCCGGCTGGGGTCCTGAGGGTCCAGGTTGACCCTGATAGCGCCGACGGTATTGATTTGCGCGCTGGCCCGAAGCTGGCCCAGGGTTTTATTGGCCACAAACGCGTCGCGGGTGGCGTCAATTGAAAAGCTGGGATCGGCCGGGAACCATTCCTGCGTCTCAGCCGACCAATAGTGCAGGCCCGTTTCGAGAACCAGTGTCGGCGCCCCGCCCGGACTCCCGTCCGAGGACGAGTAAAGCGCGTGGTGAGGTCCCCGCTCGAGAACGGAGCGTGTCCCCGCGCTAGAGGACAGGACGCAGCAGACAGCAACAATCAGCCCTGGGAGCGTTTTCATAGTGTTTTATTGGACGTGGCGGTTGAATCGATGAAGCACGTAGTATGGAGTTGACTGCGCAAATGAAGACTCGAATGACAAAACGATTACGGACATAATGCCAAGCACACAATTTTTCTCTCACATTGAGAGTTCTCGTTCAGCCTGCTATTACCTTTTTATATTCTGCAATCATTTTCGCACAATCAGGAAGAGAAAGTCCAATACTATCGGTTGTATCCATTTAACAATCGGTTGTATTATTTTAACATTCGTGAGCTGGTAGTTGCGAGTTGATGAACTGCGAA
>Ga0209226_10000646_pt1 | contig 18136 bp, 22 predicted proteins | sample BarGraNGADG00212_2_FD_184497 | JGI IMG/M metagenome (GOLD analysis project Ga0209226, IMG submission 184497) | Arctic peat soil microbial communities from Barrow, Alaska, USA - Barrow Graham LP Ref core NGADG0011-212 (SPAdes) (version 2) | ecosystem: Environmental > Terrestrial > Soil >...
GTAAGACTAAATCTCCTGCCGAATTTGAAGGAAGAGAGGTTTCTGTCCAATATGGATCTATAGAGTAATTGTACGCCAAAACATTCCCGTTTGCACCCGATTGTAAGATCATAGAATGTCTCAGATGTTCGAAATTGTTTTGATGAATAAAACAATCGCCTGAAGTGGACTCAAGCATAATGCCATATCCTTTTCCGCCCGAACCATAAGAAAACGCATCATTAAAAAAACTATTTTCAACAGTTATGCGAATTGAGTTTAGAATGTCGATGTGGGCGAAATTGCAATAATAACTTTCAATACCGCTTATACTACAATCGGCTGCACTATTTATGTAAATATTTGAGGATTGAGATGTAGTAGTATCTATACGCTCTATTTTTATACATTTTATATGTACCTGATGTCGGGGTATAAGTTTATAGATTACCGGTAAATTATTTCCAATATATGACCTTCTAAGAGGTTTGTTAAGCAGTAAACTATCACCATTAATCTGCAGAATTTGAAATATCTGGCCTGTGGAATGATAAGCCCATAAATCATTTACCAATAAACTGTCATCAAATGGTACTAATCTTATAAAATCGCCTTCAGAGAATATCTGCGGTTGGTTCACAAATAGTTTTTGTTGACCTTGAATCAATGGATAAGTTATTGTGTAATTTGTATTTATTTCACTCCCGGTTATTTTAATTCCGTGATTGTTATTTCCCGGTGAAAGCTTGAACCGGGCTAAAGGGCCCAGCGATAACGAATCAATTTCTCCTTGAATAAGGATTGAATCAGGAAGTTCAATGGTTTGCTCAAACAAATAGGTGCCTTTGGAGACAAATATTTCACCCGGACCATTTAGTGCATTTATCGCTTGGTGAAGTGCGCTATCACAAGCAACAAACCCACTTGTATCAGCTCCAAACGAAGTGAGGGCTACACTTTGCTGAAAATTGAATGACGCTGAACTGCCAGGAGATTTCCAATCAGTAATTCGGAATGAAGGTATGTTTTGAGAAAATAAATAAATATTTTGTGTCAAAACTATTGTTAAGATTATGAGGTATTTATTTATAGTCATTTGTTTAGTTTATTTATCTAGGACACCTCGAAAAACCAGTTTATGCACGTTTGTTATACTGAATCTTGGGAGGTTTGTGAAAGCAAAAATGCTTAGATTCAGTTATACTGAGCGGTTGAGTTTGCATTTTTTTGCAAACCCGAACAGCCGAAGTATAACAATATAAAGTTACAACAGAGTTTTCCAAAAACCTAATTTTTTGTTTCTTCATAGATTCAGGTCTGCAATTACTCATTACTCATTTTCGTCATTATTCATTGGTCATTGCTCATTATTTCTGGCTCAAGTTATATACATGATATTCAGTGAATTCCAGCGGATACCCATCCATGCTTCAGCGGGACCGTATATAATTCACAACGGAACCGTATCGGTTTTGCAACCGATGCTTATCCGTTTTATAATGGATGCTTATCCGTTTTGCAACGGGTTCTTTTTAATGAATAATGAGTAATTCTTTAATTTGATAATTCTGTAATTATTCATTGCTCATTAATCGTCTTTCATCCAAAAAGTAATACCATTTCCCTGAAAAGGTTCCCCAAAATATTTTAACGTATTATTACGTTATTTCAAAATATAACGTATATTTGCGTCAAATAAAAAGCCAAAAGCCATGAAAAAAATTCAAAACATCCTGATTCTGTTTCTTCTATTTACAGGATTGATGCGGGTAAATGCCCAGACTTCAACCGAGATCGAAAAAGCCAACAAATCATGTAAGCCGGTCTTTCTTGTAGCATATAATGCCAGTGGAGCCGATGCGGATAAAGCTATTTCCATAGCAAATAGCGCCAAAAAAACCCTTAAGGCCTCTTCATTAGTTATTAAATTGAATACTTCAGATGCCACCAATAGTGACCTGGTTTCACGGTATCGCCTGGCTGGTGCTCCATTGCCCCTGATCCTTGTTTTGGATAAAAATGGTACCACAAGCGGTGGACTTGCATTAAAGGACGCAACACCTGAAAAACTAATTGATATGATCCCGACGCCGAAATCCTCGGAACTGATCAAATCGCTTGCTGAAGGGAAGTCGGTTTATATTGTGGTTTACAAAGAGTCAATGACTTCAAAGAAAAGCATTATTGAAAATTGCGCTGTCGCTTGCAGTAAAATGGATAATAAAACGGTAACGTTGATGGTTGCAATGGATGATAAAAATGAGACAAAATTATTGCAAAGCCTTAAATGCAACTTGAACGCAAAAGAACCGGTGACCTATGTTATCAATAAGGCAGGACAGGTTATCGGGCAGTATAATGGCCTTACAGATGTGAATACCCTTGTAAGTACAGCAAAAAAGGCACCTGCAAGCGGTTGTTGCCCGGGAGGTGCCAAAACCGGTGGTTGCAAATAAGACTTCATTCCATGACGATTTTAAAACTCGTTTTCATCGAATTATGGAAACGGAAATCCCAGTTGATTACTGGATTATTGGCCATCACGCTGGGAATTGCCGTGATCGTTGCCATTCAAAGCGTTTCCGTTGTTTCCGAACAAAATGTTGCCAGAAATCTTGACAACCTCGGTGCTAATATACTGGTGTTGCCTCAAGGGGCAAGCATAGATGACTATTATACTTCCGATATCGATGCCCCTACGTTACCTATGGATTATGTGGAACGAATCCTTACTTCCACTATTGCAGGTGTCGATAATATGTCACCAAAGCTGACGCGTAGGGTCAAAGTGGGAGATCAATCTGTTGTCCTTACCGGAATTCTTCCCAAAAGTGAGATTGCATCCAAACCCTTATGGCAGTCATCTGGATTATTAGGTGCAGAATTAAAGACGGCTTGTGCACCCAGCCAATCGGCAAATAAATCGCATGGGCTGGAGGATGAAAAGCTGAAACGGAAAGCCATCGATACCCTGAATAGCAAGGATTGCCTCGCCGGGTCTCAGGTTGCAAAGCGGTTAAAGCTTTCAGCAAATGGCCGGATTAACATTATGGGAAAGGAATTCAACATAGTTAAAATTCTTCCCGAGACCGGTACCGTTGATGATGATCGCATTTTTGCCAATCTCCGCGATGTTCAGCAACTTTTAGGGATCGAAAACCAAGTGTCTGCCATTGAGATCATGGGTTGCTGCAACGCAATTTCAGAAGGATTGCTTGGAAAACTGCGCAATATCCTTCCTGACACCCGGATAACAACTATTGGCCAGATCGTTTCAACCCAAATTGAGACCAATCAATTGATGAAAAAGATAACTCTGATTATGCTGATCATTATCTTTTTTGTGGGAGGTATTTCGATTGGCAATTACATCTGGGCAAATGTCAATGAGCGAAAACGGGAGATCGGAATTCTCAGAATGATGGGAGCTGAGCGTTCAACAATCTATAAGATGTTTCTTTTAAAGGCACTGATCCTGGGAGTTGCAGGAGGGATCCTTGGATATCTGTTAGGCACACTTGCCGGAGTCATTTTAGGCCCCTATCTGGCCGGTATTGTAGTTAAGCCTGTCTATATTTACCTCTTATGGTCGGTACTGTTATCCGTAACTATTTCATTGGCAGGTTCATTGTTCCCAACCTACCTGGCTGCTAAATTTGACCCGCATACTAACCTACAGGAGGATTGAACCATGATATTACAAGGAGAAAATATCTTAAAACAGTACCATCATAAGGGGGAGACGATCAATGCCCTCGATCATGTGTCATTCAAAGTTAATAAGGGTGATTTTGTAACTGTAACAGGCCCGTCAGGATCAGGGAAGAGCACTTTGCTATTGGCGCTCTTTGGTTTAATCAGGCTTACCTCAGGTAACATTATTTTCGATGGCAAGAGGATTGATAATATCGGTGATCGGCAGCTCACCGATATTCGGAAAAAATCGATCGGGTATATTTTACAGAGTTTTGCCCTTATTCCATATCTGACAACTATCCAGAATGTGATGATTCCATTGGCACTTGAAAAGATACCTGGAAAAGAGCAGGCTAAACGGGCTCGTGAAATTCTTGATTATGTTGGTTTATCCGACAGGATGGAACATCTTCCACGGGAACTATCAGCTGGGCAACAACAAAGAATTGCAATTGCCCGGTCGATAATTCATAGGCCCCAGATCATCATGGCTGACGAACCAACAGGAAACCTCGATCCGACATTGTCTCTTGAAATATTGGAATTTCTTAAAAAGATAAACCGGGAGAATAAAATCACCATCATCATGGTAACCCATAGCCCGGTGGCAGCAGGGTATGGAACAATGAAATTACACCTCAATGAAGGTAAAATTGTGACATCCGGTAATTAAAACATTGATCATAAAATTAACTTTGTAAAAATAAGCATCATGGCATACGCAAAAACTGATCTGTTTGATCCAAAATTGAATTCAACGGCTGTCTTATTCAAAGCCCTGGCTCATCCGGCAAGATTAGCAATTTTACAGTACCTGGCTGAAACAAAGATTTGTATTACCGGAGATATCTCTGATGAATTACCACTGAGCCGAACCACCGTTAATCAACATTTGAAAGAGTTAAAGAATGCCGGACTGATCCAGGGACATGTGGACGGAGTAAAGGTTAATTATTGCCTGAATCCCGGGAAAATCAAAGAATTTGAAAAGGCAGCTAATTGCTTTATTCAGAAAATAAATATTGATAGTGATTATAAGTGTGGTCAATAAAACCCAATCAAATGAAGATCCTCATTCTCTGTACCGGCAATTCTTGCCGCAGCCAGATGGCAGAAGGGTTCCTGAGATCCTTCGATTCGCGGCTGGGGATATTTTCTGCCGGAACAAATCCGGCGCCACACGCCAATTCCTATGCAATAGCTGTTATGAAAGAGGTGGGAATCGATATTTCAAAGAATAAACCCCAAAGTGTCGACCTTTTCCTATCCGATTCATTCGATTATGTAATCACGGTTTGTGACGATGCCAAAGAAAGCTGCCCCTATTTTTCCGGCAATGTTCGTCACAGGATGCATATCGGATTTGAGGATCCGGCAAGAGCAGGCGGCACAGAAGAAGAAATTTTCGGGGAGTACAGGAAAATCCGCGACCAGATCAAAGAAGAATTTTTTAAATTTTACAAAGCACTATGAACAACCTGTTTCAAAACTGCAAATTGCAGATCAACGGGATATTTTATGTGCTGCCTGCAGAGGTGATTCCGCTGCTTCAACAGGGTGCTGTCCTTGTAGATCTTCGTGAAGAGGTGGAAACAGATATCAAATTATTTGGGGTTGAACAGGTAATCTATTTGTCCCACTATGAATTTGATGAAAAATGGAATACCCTTCCCCTGGAAAAACCCCTGATCCTGGCTGACTCAGTTGGAATATGGAGCAAAAAAGCAGCAGCCACCCTTCAGTCAAGGGGATATGTACAGGTAGCCAGCCTGGCAGGGGGATTTAATGAATGGAATAAGGATGGATTCCCGGTAACACCGGGAAAATGCCAGCCGCTCAACGGACCTTGTCTTTGTATGATCAAACCACACGAAAAGAAATGACGAATTAGGAATGACGAATTACGAATTGAAAATAATCTGACACTTAAAACATAACACTTAACACTTTATAAATGGAAGAAATTCACAATGACAACCTACCAGCTGAAGGAGAAAATAAAAAACAGGATTGCGGCTGCGACGACGGCTGTTGTCAGCCAAAAAAGAAAAATATCTTTTCGAAATTGATATTCGCATTAATCCTTCTGGCTGCCGTGGCGATTATCGGAATTAAACTAGTCGGCCGTTCAGGCAATGCTTCCAATAAACAATCGATCGCTGCACCAGGAAAAGTTTCTGCCTGCGATACAACGAAAACCTGTGATACGACCAAGGGCTCATCCTGCTGTCCTAAAAAATAAGCCGTATGAACACATGGATTCACCAGGTTTTAAGCAACGAACATGCAACCATCACCGTCCTGATCGCGGTATTCCTGATGGGTATGATCAGCGTGGTCACCTGCGGATGTAATTTCGCCATCCTGGGTGTCGTCGCGGGTTATTCCGGCGCAAGTTCTTCAACGGATAAATCTAAAACAGTGTGGCTGAGGGGAATCGCATTCCTGCTCGGCGGCATCATTTCGATGGCGACTATCGGAGCATTATTCGGGTATGCCAGTGCATTGATCAGCAATTCCTTCGGAAACTACTGGAAAATAGCGGCCGGCCTGATCGCCATCCTCTTCGGATTGTATTCCATGAAATTACTGCCATTCAATCTTCCCGGTTTATCCATCAAAGCAAACCATACCCGGCAAGGAGTTTTTTCGGCGATCCTTTTTGGGCTTGCCATTGGAGGGTTATCCACCGCATTGAACTCGTGCTGTAATCCCATTTTCCCGGTCATTCTTGCCGCTTTCTTCGTGAAGGGAAGTGCATTGTGGGGTTTGATGATGCTGACGGCCTTTGCTTCCGGCTATGGATTACCGCTGGCAGCAGCAATAGTTGGATTCGGCCTGGGCCTGGGTAAGATTTCAAAAAACTTATCAATCGTAGGAACCATTGTTACATATATCGGAGGTATCACCCTTTTAGTTCTGGGATTTTATCTGCTGATAACCATTTAAAAGAATGAAAAATGAATACGCGCTTTCTTACAGGCAACACCTTCGGCACCATACCGCAGATCTCCACAATATGGAGCAGGCGGGATCTGTGGGAAACAATTAAAGTTCATTGGTCGGTTGGCCGGATGGACTATAAAATAGAACCGGGGATTTACGCGGTGGGAAATCCCGGAGAAAGCTCCCCCGTTTTTGTGACGGCCAATTTTAAACTGACCTTCGATCATGTACGTCGTGCGCTAAACGGCATTGATGCGTGGTTACTGGTTCTCGATACCAAAGGGATCAATGTTTGGTGTGCCGCCGGCAAAGGAACTTTTTCGACAAATGAACTGATCCGCCAGATCAACCTTGTCGGTCTTGAAAAAATCGTGAACCATCACAAAGTTATTGTTCCCCAATTGGGAGCCGTAGGGGTTTCCGCTCATGAGATCAAAAAAAACACAGGTTTTTCTGTTATCTACGGACCGGTCAGGGCAGAAGATATCCGTGATTTTATGGAAGCCGGAATGAGAGCGACAAAAGATATGCGTGCCGTGAGATTTTCTACTTGGGACCGGATGAAACTGATCCCGGTCGAACTGGCATACGGTAAATACTATCTGGTTTTAATACCGGCTATGTTTGTTATTCTTTCAGGACTGAATCCGAAAGGATATTCTATCGACCTGGCTTATAGCAATGGACTGCGGTCGGTTTTCAACCTGCTCATCGCCTATGTTACCGGATGCGGAATTACCCCTCTTTTATTGCCCTGGATACCATTTCGCAGGTTCGCACTTAAAGGACTGCTCACTGGCTGGCTGGCTGCATTCATCCTGGCCTGTTTCCATTTTCTCGGGAACTCGAACCTTGAAATCATTTCCTGGTTTTTGATGATCGGGAGCGTATCTTCATTTCTTACGATGACGTTCACCGGAACCTCAACATTTACTTCGCTTTCAGGGGTTCAGAAAGAGATGAAAACAGCTGTTCCAATGCAAATCGGGATGGCAGCGTTGGGCATCATTGCCTGGATTGTGTCAAAATTTATCACCTTATGAACGGATTGGTATATCTTAAAAATGTTGTTACCCTTGAGTTGGATCAGGAGAAATGCAATGGCTGCCGGATGTGCATCATTGTTTGTCCCCATGCTGTTTTTGCAATAGAAAACAAAAGAGCTGTGATTCTGGATAAAGATCTTTGCATGGAGTGCGGCGCCTGTGAGAAAAATTGCCCTGAAAATGCCATTTCCGTTCGATCCGGTGTTGGATGTGCAGCGGGCATCATCAACGGAATATTGAATGGAACCGAACCAAGCTGTGATTGCTCCGGGCCGGGTAGCAGTTGTTGTTAATTTTATTCGTAATTCGTAATTCGTAAATCGTAATTCGTAATTTATTGATATGGTTCTTGAAAAAAGAAGACTAAAGACCCTTGACCGCTTTCTTACCCTATGGATATTCCTCGCCATGTTCATTGGAGTGTTTGCCGGTTATTTTTTTCCCGGGATCAAAGATTTCTGGGGGCAATTCCAGGTGGGTACCACAAATATTCCCATTGCCGTAGGACTGATCCTAATGATGTATCCACCATTGGCCAAGGTCAGGTATGAAGAGTTGGGCGATGTTTTTAAAGATGTGAAGATCTTGTCCTTTTCCCTGGTTCAGAACTGGATCATAGGTCCGCTGCTCATGTTCCTGCTTGCGGTTATTTTTTTACGAAATTACCCGGAATATATGGCCGGACTGATCCTGATCGGCCTTGCACGCTGCATCGCTATGGTGATTGTCTGGAACGACCTGGCAAAAGGCGACCGCGAATACTGTGCGGGATTGGTAGCCTTTAACTCCATTTTCCAGGTGCTTTTCTTCTCACTCTATGCCTGGATCTTTCTCACGGTATTTCCTTCGTGGCTTGGGTTAAAGACGTTCAAGGTCGATATTACCATTGTACAGATAGCGAAAAGCGTTTTCATCTACCTGGGAATCCCATTTCTTGCCGGCATCATCAGCCGTTTCACCCTGGTCAGGTTAAAAGGGAAAGATTGGTACGAACGGAAATTTATTCCCCGGATAAGCCCTGTAACCCTGATTGCGTTGCTTTTTACCATTATCGTAATGTTTTCCCTTAAGGGTGAATATATTGTAAAGATTCCATTTGATGTCGTCAGGATTGCCATTCCGCTGGTCATCTATTTTGTTGTGATGTTCATTGTTTCTTTTTATATCGGGAAGAAGATCGGGGCTGGTTACGAGAAAACAGCAACACTTTCATTCACCGCGGCCAGCAACAATTTTGAGCTCGCTATTGCCGTTGCCGTGGCGGTTTTCGGCCTGAATTCGGGTGAAGCTTTTGCTGCTGTGATCGGGCCACTCGTAGAAGTTCCGGTGCTGATCAGCCTCGTGAGCCTGGCGTTCTGGTTTAAGAAGAGGTATTTCGAAACGCGAAACGCGTGACAAAATTTTCGCTACCTGCCTGCCGGTAGGCAGGTTTCACCATTTCGCCACTTCGCTATTTCGAAACAACCAGGATCTTGAATGATCCGGGAACAACGTTCCGCTTGCCATTATCCATGGTTACCTCCGCTGAAGGCAGGTATATTCTTTTGGTTGTTTCATCGTAAGTAATTGTACGTGCACTTTTTCTGGTAGCAAGGGTCTGCACCACCTTGTAATCGTTAGGGCCGTTCTGGTGTACCACGGTAAGGGTTCCTTCACCATTGGATGAGATTGCGTTGTGATCCCCAGGGATGAAGATAAGGCCATCGCATCCTTCGCCCATGGGCAAGGTGGCAATAATCTTCCCGCTGGCAGCATCCATTACAACAATTTGTTTCGAGTCGCTGCAGGCCGAAAACAGGCGATTGTTTTTGATGTCAATGTCAAGTCCCGATGGCTCTTTTCCCGGTTCAAGGGGCCATTCAGCATCGATTTTCAAAGTAAGAGCATCAAACTTCACCACAGTTGATTTATCTTCAATGTTGCAGAAGATCTTTCCTTTTCCGTTTGTGACAGCGGCTTCAGGTTTTCCTGATACAGACAACGTCCCAACAACATTGTTTGTTTTTGCATCAATAGCAGTTACCGAGTGACCCCTGCCATTAAAGGTGAAGATCCGGTTGCTGTAAGCATCATAGAGAATTGCATCCGGGTTCTTGCCGGTAATAACTTTATCAAGCACTTTTAATGTCTTCAGGTCGAATACGATGACCGAATCAAGCCGGCCGGCCGTGATAAAACCTTTGTTCAAAGCAGGAACACAGGCAATACCATGAACGCCAGTCGTGTTGGGTATCTGTCCAACGTGTTTTTCTGTTTTCAGATCAATCACATCCACACAGGTACTATGGGAGATAAACAATCGCTGGCTTGGTTTATCAACGGTCAGATAATCCCAGCCACCGGGTCCTTCCACCGGAATTGTCTTTATTACCTTGTATTCAGTGGATTTGTTTTGTGCGAAAGAAAATTGCATTGCCATCAGCCACACGCAAATGATAACAAAAGAAAGTTTTTTCATGGTTCGGTTTTTTTTAATTTGAATTACTCCGGACTTTGAGCAGGGGGATTAGTCAGCAAAATAAATCCAGGGCTTTAGCCCGAAACAAAGGTATCAAAGATCTGATTGAAAAAAGAAAGACACAAGCTGGAGTGAGGATAAAATGTATTAACCAAAAAACAAATTATTCAGAAATTGCCATAATCTTGTGTCTTTCATATCTTGATGCATGAATGCATGCTTTGTTTGATCATTTTTTCAGGATTCCGTTAAACAGCATTTTCATTAACTTATCCACAATCTGTTCAATATCCTGTTCTTTCTTTCCGGTAATGAACAACGGGATCTCAAAACCCTTCATTGAAGTTACAATGGCAATGGCAGCGAGAGAAGGATCTTCGATACTGAAATCGCCTTTTTCAACCCCTTCCTCAAGAATTCCCTTTACGGTAGCGATCTCTTCCTGATCATACTTGTGCCGGATGCGTTCAATGAATTCAAATTGCGATAAATATTCATTTTTAACCGCATTATAAAAATTGATCATGCTCTCGAATCCCTTCATGCGGGTTATAATATAAGCTTTTAATTTTCCTTTGTGATGTTTTTTCCGGTTCACCGCTTTCTGCAGCTTAGTTTTCAGGAGGATCACCTCTTGTTCAAGGACAGCCTGAAAGATCTCTTCCTTATTCCGGAAATAATAATAAATTGAACTTTTGCCTTTACCCAGAACCAGTGCGATGTCATCCATAGTGGTTTTTTTGTACCCATATTTGCTGAAGATGTCGCTGGCGGCATCTACAATGGATGCCCTCATGTTATCCTTTTGAATCAAGGCTTTAAAATTTTAATTCGACGATTTGACTAAAATCGTCTAAAGATACAAAAGATTTGTATAAGTTAACCAGTTTTGTTTTTTTACGATGTGTGGTTTGAATCGTGACGCATAACACATAACGCGTCACGAGATTCTTGTCCCAGACTTTTTTTCTCCGTTTCTGCTTGTAATTCAAAAAATCCAAATAACTTTGTCTGAACACTTTAACAACTTTCAATCATTATGGAGCCTACTCATATTGAACATCTTGGGATTGCAGTAAGGAGCCTTGTTGAAAGCATTCCCTGGTTTGAAAACCTTCTCGGGATCAAATGTTATGCGATCGAAGAAGTAAAAAACCAGAAAGTCAGGACTGCCTTTTTCAAAATCGGACAAACTAAGATCGAATTACTCGAATCGACGGATCCGGAAAGCCCAATCGGGAAATTCCTGGAGAAAAAGGGGGAAGGCATCCATCATTTGGCTTTTGCTTTTGATAATACTGACCAGGCATTAAAATCTGCAGAAGAAAAAGGACTAGTACTCATCGACAAAGTTTCCCGGAAGGGGGCAGAAGGAATGAACATCGGGTTTCTCCATCCCAAATCTACCCATGGCGTACTGATCGAATTCTGCAGTAAATAAAACCATTTATAACAGAAAGATGCTCATCATTGGAATTGCAGGAGGTTCAGGTTCGGGGAAATCGACCGTGGTCAACCAGATCATCCGTCATTTACCAAAGGATGCAGTATCGGTGATCCCGCAGGATGCTTACTATCGTGATAACGGACATCTTTCGGCGGAAGAACGTGCCCGTATTAACTTTGACCATCCTTCTTCCATTGAATTCAACCTGCTGATCAAACACCTGGACATGCTGAAAACCGGTTCTTCGGTCGAAATGCCAGTCTATTCCTATGTAACATGTGCCAGGTCGAATGAAACCATACCGGTTGTTCCCAAAGAGGTAATCATCGTGGAAGGGATCCTCATCCTGACCAATCCCCGCTTAAGGAAACGCATGGACATAAAAATCTATGTTGATGCCGATGGCGATGACCGCCTGATGAGGATTATCCGGCGTGACATCGAAGAAAGAGGAAGATCGTTCCAACAGGTGCTTCAGCACTACGATAAATTTGTCAAGCCCATGCACCTCCAGTTCATTGAACCTACCAAACGCTATGCAGACATCATCATTCCGCAGGGGGGCCAGAATCATGTGGCAATCGATGTCCTGGCGTCCCGGATAAAGATGTATCTCCATAAATAAGGGTTAGGCATTAGCCATTGGCCATTAGGGTAATTGAAAATTTTGTCACGTGTAACGCGTTACGCGTCCCGAAAATTGTATTAAGTTTGACCCACAAAACCTAATAAACATCCTATGGACACCAACAAAACACTTGATATCCTGAAAATGGCCATCCTCATGGAAAAAAGAGGATTTGCATTTTATACAACCGTGGCCGAACAAACCAGTGATCCGGAGATCAGCAACGTGTTTAAAACTATGGCGGCCGAAGAATCCATTCATGTGAAATTTCTTTCTGAACAATTCCTGAGCTTCGAAAAAAATCAGGAATTCACCTGTCCTAATTTACAGGATCAGACAGCCGATGGTATCGCAAATATGGTTCTTTCCGGGGAGGTAAAGAATAGGATCGCCGCTGCAGGATTTGAAGCTGCGGCAATTTCTGCAGCGATCGATATGGAGAAAAAGGCCATTGATGTTTATTCAACGCAGGCAGAAACCGCCACGGATCCGAACGAAAAAATACTCTACAATTGGCTGTTCGACTGGGAAAAAGGCCACCTGAAAATACTGAATGATCTTGATAATGAACTGAAAGAAAAAATCTGGTACAATAACCAGTTCTGGCCATTTTAAGCCCCTGCCCGCATAGCCTCCACCGGATCCAGCCTGGATGCGGAAAACGCAGGGATGATGCCGGAAATCAACCCGATAATAGCCGAGACCCCGATACCCAGGAAAACATTTCCGGGAGTAATGATGAGATGGAAAGTGGTACTCAGGGAAACGACAACTGCAAGGATAATAACGATCAGCAATCCCACAATTCCACCGATCAGCGACAGGAATATGGCTTCAAATAAAAACTGCAGCAGAATAAAATAATTTTTCGCGCCAAGCGCCTTCTGGATCCCGATAATGCTGGTTCTTTCTTTGACAGAAACAAACATGATATTCGCGATCCCAAATCCTCCCACCAAAAGTGAAAACCCGCCGATGATCCAGCCAACGGTTCCGATCATTGAAAATAAGCCGTCGAAGCTTTTCGAAATAATACTGGTTTCGTTGATGGCGAAGTTGTCTTCAGCAGCAGGTTTCAGTTTCCGGATCGACCGCATGATCCCTGTGAGTTCATCAATCAATTGTTCGTTTGAAACAAGGGGTTTGGCTTTGACGATGATGCAGGTCCCTACTTCATTCATGTCGACCATGTTCCGGCAATAAGAAATAGGCAACATTACAACCTTATCGTTCGAGTTTCCGAAGAAATCATCCCCCTCTTTTTTCGTCACCCCTATGACCTCTATATTTCTGCCAAATATTTTGATTTTCTGGCCTACCGCCATTGCTTCCTGGAACAGACCTGTAGCAATGTCGGCCCCGATGATGGCAACGTTCTTTCCGCTGTTTGACTCGATAGGTGAAAAATACCGGCCGTCAGCCAGTTCAAATTTCCATACCCGGTCAAAATCCTGTGAAACGCCCATCACACCCACATTGTCAACATAATTGCTGCGGAATTTTACGGTTTTGTTCACTTGTATAAAGAAAGCAGTTGCATCGGCAAGATTGCTGCGGGTCTGGATTTCACGCATATCGGCCAGGGAGGCTTCCGGGCGCTGGTAATATTTCCACCAGGGGTAATTGTTACCCATGGACCATGGCCATTTCTGAATATAGAGCACATTGCTGCCAAGAGTATCAATACTTTTCCGGATCGAAAGTTCCATGGAATCAAAAATGGTAAAAACGGAAATAATGCAGAAGATCCCGATAGCGATCCCTAAAAGGGAAAGGACCGTACGAACCCTGTTGACAATAATTGCCTGAAAAGCAAACAGGTAACTCTCACGAATAAGACGAAGAAGTTGAAACATATTGGAATGAAGCTAAAGATCTAAAATACAAACGTAAAAGTAATACAAATTGTTCTGAAACACGGAAGAAATCATTGTATCTTAGCCTAAAATTTGGTAACATTGCAAGGTGAATTCCCTTTCATAAAACGCCTATGGATGTCAGAATTCGTACCGCATTAATCTCTGTATTTTCAAAAGACCGGATCGACGAAATCGCCCGTCTGCTGAACAAACTTGGAATAAAAATACTTTCCACAGGTGGAACTTATGATTATTTGCAAAAACAGGGATTAGACGTCATCTCTGTTGAATCCGTTACAGGTTATCCATCCATTTTTGGCGGGAGGGTGAAAACCCTTCACCCGAAAGTCCTTGGTGGTATTCTCTACCGGAGAGAAGACTCACGGGACCTGCAGGAACTTGAAAAATACGGGATTCCCCCGGTTGACCTTGTCATCGTGGATCTATATCCTTTCGAAAATACAGTTGCAACTACAAAGGATGAAGATGAAATCATCGAAAAGATAGACATCGGCGGTATTTCACTCATCCGGGCTGCGGCCAAGAATTTCCGGGATGTGGTGATCGTTCCTTCTGCATCACATTATAACCACCTGATCGAGCTTCTTCAAAAAAAGGAAGGCATTACCAGTCTGGAAGACCGGAAATATTTTGCAACACAGGCATTCAATGTTTCTTCACATTACGATACAAAAATCTTTGAGTATTTCAACAAGGAACAAAACATACCGGCATTCAAAAAAAGCATCATTCAGTCATTTCCACTACGGTATGGAGAAAACCCCCACCAGCAGGCACTCTTTTACGGAAATCTGGACGAGGTCTTCAACCAGCTTCACGGGAAAGTAATTTCGTACAACAACATAGTGGATATTGATGCGGCTATTGCCCTGAGCAAAGAATTCTGCGAACCCACTTTTGTCGTCATCAAACACACCAATGCCTGCGGGGTTGCCAGCCGAACCAACCTGAAAAAAGCCTGGTGCGATGCCCTCGCCTGCGATCCCATTTCTGCCTTCGGCGGGGTGATCATTGCAAACAGACCGATTGATACCGACGTTGCAGAAGAACTGAACAAGCTTTTTTTTGAGATCCTGATTGCATCCGAATATGACGAAAAAGCGCTGGAAATACTGAAATCAAAGAAAAATAGAATACTTTTGCAGAAGAAATCCGTTGATTTTTCTGAAGGTCAGTTCAAATCGATCCTGAACGGGGCGCTTGAGCAAGAAAAGGATCTGAAAACAGAGACGGAGGCTGATTTCCACCTGGTTTCGAAAAAGGCTCCAACAGATACAGAGGTTTCCGACCTGATTTTTGCCAATAAGATTGTCAAACATCAGAAATCCAACACCATTGTGCTGGTCAGGGGAAAACAGTTGATCGGTTCAGGAACCGGCCAGACATCCAGGGTGGATGCATTGAAACAGGCAATTCAGAAAGCGCATGATTTCGGATTTGAACTGAAAGGCGCTGTAATGGCTTCCGACGCATTTTTCCCGTTTGCCGATTCGGTTGAGATCGCATGCAGGGAAGGTATTTCTGCCGTGGTGCAACCGGGTGGGTCGATCAAGGACGCAGATTCGATCAGCTTTTGCGATGAGCACGAAATGTCAATGGTTTTCACCGGAATCAGGCACTTTAAACATTAAAAACAGTTGAAATGGGCTTGTTTACAAAAGAAATAGCAATCGATCTTGGTACCGCCAATACCATCATCATCTATAATGATAAAGTTGTTGTTGATGAACCATCCATTGTGGCCATCGAACGCAGCTCTGGAAAGATCATCGCCGTGGGCAAAAAAGCCCAGATGATGCATGGTAAGACCCACGAAAATATCAAAACCATCCGTCCCCTCCGGGGCGGTGTGATCGCTGATTTTCATGCAGCAGAGCACATGATCCGGGAAATGATCAAGATGATCGACCTCCGGAAATCCTGGTTTCCCCCCGCCTTGAAAATGGTCATTTGCATTCCTTCCGGCATTACTGAAGTAGAAGAACGTGCCGTAAAAGATTCGGCAGAACAGGCAGGGGCAAAAGAGGTCAGGCTGATTCACGAACCCATGGCTGCTGCCATAGGCATCGGAATCGATGTGCTGGAACCGATCGGGAATATGGTCATCGACATCGGTGGCGGTACAAGCGAAATCGCCGTGATTGCACTGGGCGGGATCGTCAACAATAAATCCATCCGGATTGCAGGGGATGAATTTAATTCCGATATCGAAGAATACATGCGGAAACAGCACAACCTCAATATCGGAGAACGTACAGCAGAACGGATCAAGATAGAAGTTGGCGCTGCTCTTGCCGACATCGACAATCCTCCGCCCGAATACGCCGTTCATGGCCGCGATATGCTCACCGGTATTCCCAAGGAAGTGATCGTAAATCATGCAGAAATTGCCCATGCCCTCGATAAATCCATCATGAAGATCGAAGCAGCCGTGTTGAATGCACTCGAAATGACCCCTCCCGAACTGGCAGCTGACATCTTTGAAACCGGAATCTACCTTGCCGGCGGCGGTTCGCTTTTGCGGGGACTGGATAAACGAATTCAACTCAGGACGAAACTAAAGGTACATGTGGCAGAAGACCCGCTGAGGGCAGTAGCAAGAGGTACCGGGATCGCTTTAAAAAATTTCGACAAATTCACCTTCCTCATTAAGTAAAGGAAGTTATGCGTTACCTGCTCTATTTCCTCCAGAAACAGTATATCTATTTCCTTTTCCTGGCATTGGAGGCAATATCACTGCTGCTTCTTTTTAATAACAACGAGTACCAGAACAATGCCGTGACAACCGTTTCAAACAGGGTTGCAGGCTCCTTGCTGAATATGTCAAGTAATGTTTCCGAATATTTTTCCCTCCGGAGGGTCAACCGTATTCTTGCAGAAGATAACGCCAAACTCCATTCCAACCGTTCGGAAGCATTTTATAAGGCCGATACCGGTTCGTTTTACCAGAACGACTCCCTGTATAAACTGGAATACAGATACATCAGTGCAAGGGTAATCAATAACTCTACGAACAAACGAAACAATTTTCTCATGCTCAATAAAGGCCACCGTCAGGGCATCGAAAATCACATGGGCGTTATCATGGGCAATCGCATCGTGGGCCAGGTCGTGAGCGTATCTGATCATTTTTGCTGGGTGATGTCATTGCTGAATAAAGATAGCCGGATCTCCGGGAAGTTCAAGAAGAACAACCAGCTGGTCAACATTGAATGGGGTGGAGGAAATTACCAGATTGGAGAGGTAAAGGAAATTCCGAAACACGTGGTGATCCACAAAGGAGACACCATCATAACCAGCGGGAATTCTGATATTTTTCCGGAAGGATTGATGATTGGAACCATCGATCATTTCACCATCGCACAGGAAGAAAATTTTAATTATGCCACCATCCGGTTTGCCACAGATTTCAATAGTCTGAGCTTCGTGGAAGTGCTTATCGATATGATGCGAAAAGAAAAAGAGGACCTGAAAAACTCATTCAAAAGCAGTGAACGATAAACCTAAGGGGAATTCATAATGACCATCATCTTTCTGAAAAATATCGGACGTTTTGTATTCCTGATCCTCTTCCAGGTCCTGATCCTGAATAACATCCAGTTCGGCGGCTATATCAATCCCTATTTTTACATCTATTTTATCCTGTTGCTTCCCTTCGAGACTCCACGCTGGTTGCTGCTGCTATCGGCATTCCTGCTGGGCATTTCGCTCGATGCATTTACCAATACGTTTGGCTTGAATGCCTCCGCCTGCGTGCTGATGGCTTTTGTAAGGCCTTTTGTGATCTCGGCCATTTCAACCGGGACCGAATTCATGGTTGGCCATTCACCCTCCTTGAAAAACCAGGGTTTAAAATGGTTTGCCTACTATTCGATCATCCTGGTGCTGGTTCATCATTTTGCACTCTTCTACCTGGAAATTTTCCGTTTCACTGAATTCTTCCAGACCCTTCTCCGTGTTTTACTGAGCAGTGTATTTACACTTCTGATCGTCTTTATAGCAGAATATCTGTTCTATCCAACGGAAAAATAACAAATCACTATCCCGGCCTTCAAT
>Ga0209226_10000648_pt1 | contig 18126 bp, 15 predicted proteins | sample BarGraNGADG00212_2_FD_184497 | JGI IMG/M metagenome (GOLD analysis project Ga0209226, IMG submission 184497) | Arctic peat soil microbial communities from Barrow, Alaska, USA - Barrow Graham LP Ref core NGADG0011-212 (SPAdes) (version 2) | ecosystem: Environmental > Terrestrial > Soil >...
CCGCAAGCGTATATCGAAGGCGTCCGGATGCGCTATGGTCCTTTTGCTGGGAACCTTCTGAAGGCTTATCCCACCGACTCCGGAACGGTTCCCAAAACAGCCCGTGATCTGGCCCGTGATGCTGCATATTATGGTGGTAAAAGGGAACAATACGATCACTATAAATGACATTTTAGTAGGCGATGTATGGTTCTGTTCAGGTCAGTCCAATATGGTTCTGAATATGGAAAGAGTGAAGGAAAAATATCCTGAAGATATAGCTGGTGCAAATTTTCCGGAAATAAGAAATTTCTTCATTCCAACAATTTCAGATGTCATCACAATCCATAAAGATCTGCCTGCAGGGAAATGGATATCAGCATCACCGGTAAATGTACTTGGATTTGGTGCCATTACTTTTTTCTTTGCCAGAAGTTTATATAAAGAATATAAGGTGCCAATTGGAATTATCAATTCAAGCGTCGGAGGAACGCCTATAGAAGCCTGGATAAGTGAGGATGGGTTTAAGGAGATTCCTCAGTATGCTTTCAGAATCGAAAGGTTTAGAGATACGGCTTTTATGAATCCAATAATGAGGGCAGCCTCCCGGAAAAGAAATGAGGCAGGTCAGATTCCCCCGACAGCACTAAGGATTATTGATAAAGGGTTGAATGGCCCAAAACCCTGGTATGATATGACTTATCTTCCTGAAGGATGGCATAAATTCTGGCTCCCCGGATATTGGGACGATCAGGGGGTCAAAGGATTAAATGGCGTTGTCTGGTTCAGAAAGGTGGTAAATGTCCCGGCATCTATGACCGGCAAACCGGCAAAATTATTCATGGGCCGGATAGTTGATGCTGATAATGTATATATCAATGGTGTCCCCTCAGGATCAATCACCTACCAGTATCCTCCCCGGAGATATGATCTGCCTTCAGGATTATTAAAAGAAGGGGAAAATCTAATTGCAATCAAGGTGACCAACAATTCAGGCAAAGGAGGATTTGTACCTGGCAAACCTTATTATCTTGTTGCGGGTAACGACAGCATTGATTTACGAGGTGAATGGCTTTATAAAGTCGGACAGGTCTTTCGTCCGGTTGTCTTTGAGACGAGAAGGGGTACTCCAACTCTCACAATGCAGAATGAACCTACCGGACTTTATAATACAATGGTAGCACCTGCAATTAACTATTCTCTGAAAGGAATTTTATGGTACCAGGGTGAATCCAATTCAGGCAAGCCGGAGGAGTATCAGCAACTGCTTCCTGCACTGATCGCCGATTGGAGAAATAAATGGCAGCTGGGATCTCTCCCGTTTCTTTTTGTACAATTACCAAATTTTATGGAAGTCAGCTATCTGCCTTCTGAGAGTCAATGGGCCCAGTTAAGGTTTGGTCAGCTAAAATCTTTATCTGACCCGAATACTGGAATGGCAGTTGCGATAGATGCAGGTGAATGGAATGATATACACCCTCTTGAGAAAAAAGTTGTTGGCGAACGATTAGCCCTTGCAGCCAGGAAATTAGCATATGGCAATGAAAAAATTGTTTACTCCGGTCCTATTTATAAATCATGCATTATAGAAGCAGACAGTATGAAAATTGAATTTGACCACGTTGGCAGTGGTCTAACGACTAAAGGTGGAGGTGACTTAAATTATTTTGCGATAGCCGGAGCAGATAAAAAGTTATCCTGAAGGTGCTAATTTGTACAATATTGAAGGATTACCCGCCTCTCCTTTTGAGGCAACTATTTTAAAGTAAGACTTGATCAGGGATAACTGGTAAAAAATATTTAATTAAACCGCTTACAACTTTCGACCTTTGGGGTTTATTTTAAACAGCTCACTATAGACAATTTTAATTCCTTTATACCATCAACAAACAGACTAGCAGCCCGATGAGCGCCATAGCTGTTTAAATGTGTTGAATCCTGAATACCTTTTGGACGGTTTATATATTCTCCGGGATCACAAAATAAAAAAAGTGATTTTGATTTTTCGCGACCCAGTTCAGCAACAAGTTTACGGGTTTTAGCTTCCATGTCAATAAAGGGAGTGTTGGTCTCAGTGGCAATTTCACGGGCAACTTTAATATAGTCTCCGTGGGTGTCTTTCAAATTCCCGGTGTTATCAAAATGCCTGCGCACTATTGGGGAGCAGACAACAGGGATAGCCTCTTTTGAACGCGCTTCGTCGATATATAATTTTAATATTTGTTTATAGGTGGTAAAAGGTTCTGTATGGCGAATAGAATCTGGTTTTTCATCGTTATGTGCAAACTGGATAATGACATAATCGCCCCTTTTTAAACTATCACAAACAGATTTCCATTTGCCCTCCGACAAAAAGCTTTTCGAACTACGGCCATTTACTGCATGATTATGTACTTTGACTCCATCGTTAAAAAATTGCTGCAAAACCATTCCCCATCCGGTTTCCGGAGCAGCTTCTGCCTTCTTATTAGCCATTGTGGAGTCGCCAATCATCCATATATTCACTTTTTCAGGGCTTTTAAACGATAAAATCAAAATTACGATTATCAGAATGTATTGAGCGTATTGATTCTTTTTCATTTTACAGAACTTTATTTAAGTTGAGTTTATGAATATTATTGATAATGCTCTAATTCCCTGACCAGGATTGGAATATAGACAATTGCAAGGGATTTATACTTATTTGTCTCGTGAGTGGGAACTTTCTCATCCCGGTATTTTTATCGGCTTCTTCTGATATCTTCAACACACAGATTTTTTGAATTTCTATAATCTTCACCATTAACATTAATTCTTGATGATTATTGACTATCCCGACAACCCCATTTGCCTGCATACCCATTGAATTATTCGAGCCCCAAAAACCACATTCACGGGCTCCGTTTGTAGAGGTTACTATCACACACCCGGGTTTTGTGATGAGTTTGGCATGTGTTCCCCCCGACTTGTCCCAGAGCTCATGCTGAAGCAACGCATCTTTCCGGTCGATAACAGGCATTTGCCGGTTAGTTGGGATGACACGCATCGTAACGGCAGGTCCCCAGAAACGCATACCCATCCACAAGGGGCGGATTAATGGATCCATTAATGTCAGATCGGCACGTCCTACAGCATCGAGACCATCGGTCACATCAGTAACCCTTAGAAATTTATTGAACCTCGCGGCGAGTGCGTATGGGTCCTTACCCTGATTGAATGCGGGTTTAATCTGATCTGAGGATTGAGATCCCCTGACGGCTGCCGCAAGAGGTTGAGCTATTCCCATACCCAGGGCAGCAGTTGCTGAGAGTTTCAAAAAGTCACGTCGGGAAGAGGCTGTGGGAGCATCGGTTCCGTTTTGGATACCTAAGAAATCCCGTCTTGATTTTACAAATAATCTCTTTCTTTTCATTTTCTGTCTGATTCAAAGATTTTAAAAAAAATAAAGGTTCCTATAAAGACTTTTTTATGCGATGCATAGGTTTGACCTAAAAATACTAATTATTCACCTAAGTTGATAGTCTTTCTGATAAATCTTATGGTGCATAATCATGAGGTTGGAAGATCATTCCTGACTCTCGCTACACAGACTGTGACATTATCAGGTTATCCAACATTTGGATATTCCTCTCAATATAAAACTGCATAGATCATCTTTAATCTAAATAGTTTTGTTTTAGTTATTATAAAGCCTGTTTCAGAATTATCTTTGTATTCTAATAATAAAGGTAGAATTATGGAAACGAGAATTCAAAAACGCAAATTAGGAAAAAGCAACCTTGAAGTCTCCGCACTGGGACTTGGTTGTATGGGAATGAGCTTTGGTTACGGAACTATTGCTGATAAGAAGGAGATGATAATTCTTATTCATAAAGCAGTAGAAAGCGGAGTTACTTTTTTTGATACTGCTGAAGCTTATGGACCGTTTATTAATGAAGAGCTGGTAGGAGAAGCTCTGGCTCCTTTTCGCGGTAAAGTGGTGATAGCCACAAAATTTGGATTCGACACAACCGGAGTTTCTGCACTTGACAGTCGTCCCGAGCATATCAAACAAGTTGCTGAGGCTTCGCTCAAACGGCTTAGGGTGGAAGTTATTGATTTATTCTACCAGCATCGGGTTGACCCTAACGTACCTATTGAAGACGTTGCCGGTGCAGTGAAGGACCTTATTAAAGAAGGAAAAGTGAAGCACTTCGGTCTTTCAGAAGCAGGTGTGCAGGTAATCCGCCGTGCTCATGCTATTCAGCCTGTTACAGCACTTCAAAGCGAATATTCTCTATGGTGGCGTGAACCGGAGGCAGAAATTATACCCACTCTCGAAGAACTTGGAATTGGCTTTGTACCGTTTAGCCCGCTTGGCAAGGGTTTCCTGACAGGAAAAATGGACCAAAACACAACTTTCGACAGTAAAGACTTCCGCAGTACTGTTCCTCGTTTATCACCTGAGAACCTTAAAGCAAACCAGGCATTTATAGATTTGCTGATAAAAGTTGCACAGCGAAAAAATGCTACACCTGCTCAAATTGCACTCGCATGGTTACTTGCACTAAAACCATGGATTGTTCCGATTCCGGGCACTACAAAGCTGCATCGTTTAAGTGAGAATCTTGGAGCAGCAGCTTTAGACCTCACACCTGGCGAGCTTCACGAAATTAACACCGCTTCATCTGAAATTACCGTGCAAGGTGACAGATATTCAGTAGGTAGTGCAAAATTAATTAATCGTTAAAATTATATACGGAACAGGTGACTGGAATATTGGAGATATAAAAAAGAGGTCAGGATTGACCTCTAGACACACAGGGCATCAGTCAGGTTATCATTTGAATTCTGAAATAAAAAAATATTAATTCAGAAATAGATTTAATAACCAATTGTGAACCTTTCTCTGTGGTGAACAGGTTTTTCAAGTTCGTCTATCATTGCCACAGCATAATCCTGGACAGATATCTTACTCTCGCCTTTTTCATTAACAATAAGATCATCTTTACCTAGACGAAACTTTCCGGTTCGCAAACCTGGTTCAATCATGCCGGCAGGAGAGAAAAATACCCAGTCGATACTTTTTTCAGCCATCAGATCAATCAGATAGACTTCTGCCAGGGCTCTTACGGCAGGCAGATATGATTCCGGCATTGATCCTGCATCCATAATCCTTTTCCCGGGCGAAATAAAAAGAGACCCTGCCCCGCCAACAACCAGTAATCTCTTTACACCAGCTTGTTTGACTCCATTAAGTATTGCCTTGTAAACCTTTGTAGTTTCCTCTGCAATCTTCGGATTCTTCCAACCAGGATTGTAGGCACTTATCACAGCATCGACACCTTTACTCACTTCTGTTACTCTTTCAGTAAAAGAAACATCAAGTTGTTTTATAACAAGGTTTTTGTGTACAGCCGTTATCTTTTCAGGGTGGCGAACTACAGCTGTAACTTTATGGCCACGATCAAGAGCTTCGTTCAGAATAGCTGATCCGACAAAACCGCTTGCTCCTATTAATACAATTTTTTTCATGGCTGCGAAGATTGTCAATTAATAATTAAAATAGAATTTTCTTAAAACCCCTCTGGGAATCAGGTTGACTTTTGTGTTATTGTAATCTGACTATAGAATGTCTTTGAAATATTCGGCCACCGCTTCCCAGTCAACGGTTTCATCTGGTGTTTTTCCTAATTTCTCATATAGATTTCTACGGCTCTTTTTGTCAGCAATGGCTATGCTTGCGGCAAAGTAAAGCACATCCTCGGCTACTTCGATCGGGACGACTACGACCCCGTCCCAGTCACATCCGACAATATCCCCGGGGCGAACCATTACACCTCCGCAGGCTACAGGTACATCCACGTCCATCAACTCAACACGACCAGGGATTATGGTGCGACCAATCCCTCTGCAGGCGACTGGGTTTTTCTGAAGGATGATCTCGTCAGTGTCACGTGCATTGCCATCCGTAACTATCCCGACAACCCCATTTGCCTGCATACCCATTGAATTATTCGAGCCCCAAAAACCACATTCACGGGCTCCATTTGTAGAGGTTACTATCACACACCCGGGTTTTATGCTGAGTTTGGCATGTGTTCCCCCTGACTTGTCCCAAAGTTCATGCTGAAGCAAAGCATCTTTCCGGTCGATAACAGGCATTCGCCGGTTAGTTGGAATGACACGCATCGTAACGGCAGGTCCCCAGAAACGCATACCCATCCACAAGGGGCGGATTAATGGATCCATTAATGTCAAATCGGCACGTCCCACAGCATCCAGACCATCGGTCACATCAGTAACCCTTAAAAATTTATTGAACCTCGCTGCAAGTGTGTATGGGTCCTTACCCTGATTGAATGCGGGTTTAACCTGATCTGAGGATTGAGATCCCCGGATGGCTGCCGCAAGTGGTTGAGCTATTCCCATACCCAGGGCAGCAGTTGCAGAGAGCTTCAGAAAGTCACGTCGGGAAGAGGCCGTGGGAGCATCTGTTCCGTTTTGGATGTCGAAGATATCCTGTGTTGATTTTACTAAAAGATTCTTTTTTTTCATTTTCTGTTTTATTCAAGGGTAGTATTTCTAATTGCTATTTTTTGTAATTAATAACCTCCTCAGCTTTCTTTCTTGGGGTTGCCCCTGATACACCATCCACGCCTTTTTCAATATTACCAATTCGCAGCACAACCACTGCCTTGTATCCTGATGGGATCTGAAAGAGTTCTTTTTTTGAATTTATGTTTCCAGTAGGACTGCCATAGATGCGGGCTCCAAGACCAAGACCATGTGCAGCTACAAACATACTCTCCGTGGCCAGACCGCAATCGAAATCGGGAGTTTTTCCACCTTCTGATTCAATCCCTGAAACAATAACCAGTACATTTCCGACAACAACATTATTGATAATCTCCTTCATGGTGGGTTCGTCTTTTATTACAGTGAATTTCCATGGCTGGTTGTTCCTTGCACTGGGAGATTTAAGACCGCATTTCAGAATCAAATCGAGCTGCTGCTCAGTCACAGGTTCTGAGATATAGACTTTTTCGGAGTATCCGGAAAGTATCACATTGGCGACACAATTATCAGAGACCTGACCATACAATTTTGTTAATGCAAACAAAGCAACAATGAGTAATACAAATTTGATTTTCATATCATATCGGGTTAAAAGGTTTATACATATAAAGACCTTTTAAATTTACAAAATATTTCATTTACTCCAATAATCTCAATTTCCTGAGGAGCAGTTATTTTGTTTTGAACCCGGTTCTCTCCTCCTTGCATATGTATTGAATTGCCCACTTGCCGGATTGACCGGCAGGAGGCAATCCGCCACCCGGAAACAGCCATTGTCCAGCCATATAGAATTTTTTAAGACCCGGAATGGTTGAATGGAGATTATCCATAAGGTTTTTACTTGATGGCATGAATCCTTCATATGACCCTTTCCAGACACCCGTATAACTTACGTCTGTAATTGGTGTCGCAACATCACATACTTCAACACTGTCAGATATCCCCGGATAATGCTTTTCCAGAATAGTTTTTGAATCCTTTTCAATTTGCTCTTTTTCCCTTTTATATTCTTTGTCATCAATATCTTTCCATAACTCCCATGGTGAATCAAACCGCATCACAATAACTGATTTTCCTTCAGGTGACATAGTATGATCGAAACCATAGTTCATAATGGAATAACCGTTCTTTGTTTTGGTTCTTCCAATCATTTGATCCCTGATCATCCACATTTCAACAGGTACCTCTGAATCTATTTTTTTGTTAATGCCAAATGACACCTGGACAATGGGAGTAAATAACTCCCACTTCTCATAAGCGTTTGAAATTTTCTTATTCACATATTTTCCTCCAAGCATTTCAAATATAGTCGAATGACCGTCAGCTGCACTGATGACGTAGTCGGCCTTTATCTCTGTTCCATCCGAAAGAATGACACCTTTTGCCATGTTGTTTTCCACAATGATTTTTGTAACTCTGCTTCTTGTTCTTAGTTTACCTCCCAGATCGAGGTAGCGGCTTGTCATTCTTTTTGCCATTGGTAATGAACCTCCAATGAGATAACCGGCATTCTTCTGGTTAAACCATGCAAACATCATGATGAATGCAAGGGCAGAGAAATCATGGGAGCCGTAAATACTGTTAAAAAAATAATTCAGGGACTCATTCTTAAATCCCAGCTTGCTGAAATATTCGTCGCAACTTTTCCGGCCATATTTCATAAAGAGGACCATTACGGGCATCATTTTAAGCATCAAAGTAACAGAAGAACCAATTTTTCTTAATCCGGCCGGATCTGAAAATGGTTGAAGAAAAGCAGATTTCTTCATATCTGAGCACATCTTTTTGATCTTTACACTATCCTCCGGAGCAAATTTGCAGAGATATTCCTCCCACCTGTTAAGATCAGTATAGATTATAAACTCCCTTCCGTCCTCAGCAAATATCTTGGTATGTACCTCATGATCAATAATTTCAACAGTGTCATTTAAGACATTAGTATCTTTCCAGATATCGTTGAAAGGACCTTTCCTGGTACCCACCAGCCAGTGAAGACAATAGTCAAATCTGTATCCTTTCCTGTCCCAGGCAGTGCATTGACCACCGGTAATGGAATGCATTTAGTAAAATAAACATAAATCGGCATGTGACAGAAACGGACCGGTAAATATCAATTAGATATACATCAAACCTCAAAAATCACGTAAAGCATAAATAATGGGTTTTAGTCCTTGATACAGCGGACAGAAAAACCAGTCGTTTTAAAAGTATTAAATCTTCCGACTCTGCTCTCGTTATAATAAAGTCTTCTATAATAGGCATTTTCTTCAAAAAACTCTGTAGAACTCCACCAATTACCATTAATTTCAAGAAAAACGAATTCCCCGGAATTATTAATATAACCATCCGGTAAAGCTGAAAATCCTGTTTTATTAGTCCCATTGTCTGGTGAATGCCATCCTAAATTAGTCTTTCCATTAATTTCCATTCGGAATCAGAAGGTACATGCCATTTTTGGGGGCAAAGTTTGCCGGTATTTACTGTATACCAATTATATAGAGCTCCATATCTAACATTAGAGTTAACAGCTTTGTTGTTGTAGCTGCAATAGGCTGGAGTTGTCATGCTTTCCCAGATATAAACCATCACTTACCAGACAAATGGGTGTACCATCGTTATACCTGGTGGTTTTAAGGTTTTCACCCATCCAAACCTGATCCCCGATTATAACTGATTTATAAGTATTGCCATCAATATCTTGTACTTGTAGTCCCTGATTGGTGACGCCTATGTTAAAAGTAATTTCTTCGCCATAAACCGTTCCAACAATATTTGTGGCATAAGCTTTAGCATAATAAGTACTATTTGTACTAAGTTCAGCTAATAAACTGACAAATGCTCCTGTCCCTGTTCCGTCAGTTGTTTTATTATTTGCTGTTGTAGGCTTTGCTGATAATCCCCAGCAGACTCCTCTGGATATTATAGAAACTCCACCATCATTGATAACGATTCCCCCGGTAGTTGCTGATGTATAAGAAATTACTTTTACATCTGTTGTTGAAATTTTTGGAAGAGATGGCTCTTTCTCGCATGCGTTAATTAAAATTGTTGAAAGAATTACGCCTGAAATTCTAAATAAGTTTTTCAAAACAATCACATTATGCTTATCAGGGTAAATAGACATAAACTGTAGATAACTTGTTTACAGAACAAAGTTATGTATACTAATTGTTTTGATTGTTACACAGTTAAGTATAAAAGTTACATCATTCACATATTAACCTATATGATGTGAATGGAGTGATTTTAACTAAAGTCGGATATTATTTTCTAATTTTACGTTTTAGAATTTGATAGGTATATAGGTATTTGATTAACCAAATTGGGACCTCATGAGGAAGAAATTTATACAATTTGATGTGTTGGAAAAATTCATGGTGCATGTAATGGTAAAGGCAGGCATTCCAGAAGCAGATGCCAGAATTGTTGGAGATGTATTACTTCAAGCCGACAAACTTGGATTTGACTCCCATGGAGTGAATCGTTTTAAGAGTATATATCTTGACCGTATTAAAGAAGGAATACTAAACCCTGTCACGAGGTATAAAATCATAAAAGAGGGACCAACAACAGCTGTCATTGATGGTCAAAACGGCATGGGCCATGTTATAGCATACAACGCTATGAGGCTGGCAATTGAAAAAGCCAAAAAGTATGGCATGGGTATGGTATCTGTGCGTAATTCAAGCCACTATGGCTTTGCCGGGTATTATCCGTTAATGGCCGTACAGGAGAATATGATAGGCATCACAGGCACTAATGCACGTCCTTCTGTTGCTCCAACCTTTGGTGTGGAAAACATGCTGGGCACCAATCCCATGACTTTCGGAATACCCAGTGATGAGTCCTTTCCGTTTTTACTCGACTGTGCCACATCAATTACTCAACGGGGAAAAATTGAGCTTTATGCCCGCGAAGGAAAGGAATTACACAAAGGATGGGTAATAGATGCGAAAGGTCAAAGCAAAACAAATTCATCCGAGGTACTTAAGGATCTGATTGCCGGAAATGCTGCTCTGACTCCACTCGGCGGGATGGGCGAAGAAACAGGCGGATATAAAGGCTATGGATATGCCACAGTGGTAGAGATACTTTCGGCAGCATTGCAGCAGGGTTCATTCATGAAGATGCTCATTGGAACAAAAGATGGAAAGAAAGTCCCATATTCCGTTGGGCATTTCTTTATTGTAATAGATATCAGCGCTTTTACTGATCCTGAGGATTTTAAAAAGACCACAGGTGATATTCTGCGTGAACTCAGGGCATCAAAGAAAATGCCCGGCCAAATCCGTATATATACTGCTGGCGAAAAAGAACATTACACATGGCTGGAAAGAAAAGATAAAGGCGTGCCTTTCAATGATGAACTGCTGGAAGAATTCCGGGGATTATGTATTTCTTACGAGCAGAATGGATATCTTAAATATTTTGAAGGCTGATTTAATAAGGATAATAATTCATATTAATATTTCTAAATTATGTCAAAACTATTTTCAAGTCTGATCATAAAGAATATCACCTTAAAAAACAGGATAGTAATGTCGCCTATGTGCCAGTATACCTCAACAGATGGTTTTTCAAATGACTGGCACATGGTTCACCTGGGAAGCAGGGCTGTCGGCGGAACGGGACTCATTATTGCAGAGGCAACTGCTGTTTCAAAGGAAGGACGCATCACTCCCGGTGACCTTGGCCTGTGGAAGGACGAACATATAAACGGGTTAAGCCGGATTGTTGACTTCATAAATCTACAGGGAGCCATGGCTGGGATCCAGCTTGCCCATGCGGGAAGAAAAGCTTCATGTGCAGTGCCCCGGGATGGAGGAAGACAACTTAATGAAAAACATGGCGGATGGCAAACCGTTGGACCAGAAAGTATACCTTTCATAGAAGCAGACAGGGCTCCTAAATCATTGAACAAGGAAGGTATAAGTAAAGTAGTTTCCGATTTTAAGGCAGCCGCGGTGCGTGCCCGGATTGCCGGTTTTAATGTGATTGAAATTCATAGCGCACATGGATATCTGTTGCACTCTTTTCTATCTCCCCTCAGCAATCACCGTACTGATGAATATGGAGGTTCTTTTGAAAACCGTATCCGGATATTACGACAGGTCATCAATGCTGTAAAATCAGTTTGGCCCGCTGAAAATCCACTTTTTGTACGTATCTCCGCAACTGACTGGACAGAAGGAGGATGGACTATTGATGAAAGTGTAAAACTGGGTTATATACTTAAAGAAATGGGCGTTGACCTTATTGATTGCTCTTCAGGCGGTAATGTATACAATGCCAGATTTCCATTTGGTCCGGGATATCAGGTACCATTCTCAGAGGCAGTTCGAAAAACCGGAATATTGACCGGAACTGTTGGATTAATAACCACTTTTAAACAGGCTGAAGCAATTCTCCAGGAGGAAAAGGCTGATCTAGTGCTTTTTGCGAGAGAATTACTGAGAAACCCATATTTCCCTTTGATTGCTGCACGCGAAGCGGGTGTGGATATTGAGTGGCCTTTGCAATACCTAAGGGCTAAATAAAAATGTCAATAAGAAAAACCATACCCTCAATCAAAATTAGCTCGCTGATCTCAGTCCTGATTTTGCTTTTAATATTCAATTGCATAAAATGCAATGGAAATCGAAATGAAAAGAAGAGGGATAAGTATCTTTCCGGAGTGCCTGATTCTACAATAGGGAGAGGAAGCCCTGAGGTGTACCAGTCAATCAATACTGTGTTGGTTTTACCAAAAAATCCGGTTCCGGGGAAACCGTTCCGTGTTCTGGCAACCGGAGGGAAAAATATCCTGAAAGCAAAGATTATAGTCAGCGGTCTTACGGGCAGTTTAGAATCCCTGAAAATCAAAACCTCTGAAGGATTGCCTTATTGGCAGATAGATGATTTTGCCGGAAGCTCTGCCGGAAAATATAAGGTCACTGTAACGGCTGGTAATACGACGGTCAGTAATTTGGAGTTTATGATTTCCACGGGCGAGGAGTCTCCCCCAACCGGTGTGGTATGGAAGACCCTCCGCGGGTGGGACAGCGGCGCGGAAGCAATCTACTCTTGCTGGATAAACGCTTTGTTTTATGGTTGCGACGAGCGCGTTTCCTGGTCTTCTCTTCACGAGGTGACACGGAATCAAAATCAGAATTTCCTTTACAACTACCTATTACTCGGGGAAGATGATCCTGACTCTAAAAACAGTTTGATCATGCAGCCCGATTGCGCTGACAACCCATTTTACCTGAGGGCATATTTTGCCTGGAAAATGGGTCTTCCATTTGGCTATCATATCTGCGACCGGGGAAGCCTTGTGCATGCTCCAAGAGCAGGCCAATGGATCACAAATGAAATCAGCAGCTCAAAAACCAATCCAGTTCAGGCTTTTAACAACTTCCTGAGAATGGTCATGAATGGTGTCCAGTCGGCCACAGCCCGGACTGCACTGGATGATGAAAATTCCGATTATTATCCCGTTTCTCTTGAACGGGAAACCCTGCATCCCGGTATTGTTTTTGCCGATCCTTATGGGCATACGCTAATCATTGTTGGCTGGATACCACAAACCAGTGACCATCCCGGATTGATTCTATCAGTAGATGCTCAACCCGATGGGACTGTAGGAATCAAACGATTTTGGAAGGGGAATTTCCTGTTTAAAACCTCCGAAGTGATAGGGGAACCGGGATTTAAGGCTTTTCGTCCACTTTTGTTTAATAAGGGTGTGACCAAACTGATGAAGAACAAAGAGATTACTGCTAAAGCAGGGTTCGTTCCATTTTCACTTCAGCAGAGAAAGATGGAAACGGATGTTTTCTACCACACTATGGAGAGGTTAATCAATCCGAAACCACTGGATCCTGAAGCTGCTTTGCTCGACCAGATAATGGCTTTGCACGAACAGCTACTGGTACGTGTCACTTCAGTAGCCAATGGTGAAGCTTATTTCAGATCACATCCGGGTGAAGTAATTCCGATGCCTTCCACTGCTGCCGGAATTTTTCTGGCAGGCGGTCAATGGGAAAATTTTTCGACTCCTAACCGCGATCTAAGGCTTTTGATCGCTATGGATGCAGTGCTCGACTTCCCGGACCTGATTGTTCGTTCACCGGATGATTTTAAAATCTCAGGGAATGTTCCTCCGGATCAGGTTAAGAAAAAGCTTCAGTCACTCCTCGATCAAAAAGTTTCCGAACTTTCGATAAGTTATACCCGGACAAATGGTACTTTACAAAAACTAACCGTAGGGGAAATACTTAAAAGAAGAGATGCTTTTGAGATGGCATACAATCCTAATGATGGAATCGAAATTCGATGGGGGGCACCGGAAAACAGTGATGAACGCGCCACGTGTATTCGACACACATCCTCAAACCAGTTTGAGAAGATGCGCTCGGTACGTACGTGGTTCAGCAAGCGACTGCACCCGCCAACTTAAGCGACAAAGGGGTGCTATGGGATTTAGGGGGTCGATTCCGTTTTTGAATATTTTCTTTTCAGGAAAAAATAAACCGGAATACCTGAGAAAATGAGGATCATGCCTATGGCAGCTTCTCGTGGTCGTGTAATAATGGTATTGAGAAACAAGCCTATACAAAAGAGGATAAAAATAGCCGGTACTACAGGATAACCCCATACTTTGTAAGGCCTGAGTACATCGGGGATCCTACGGCGTAAAATAAATACTCCAAGGGTTGTGGCTCCATAAAATATAAAAACAGCAAAAATTATCATGTCAGTCAGCTGATCGAAGGTTCCTGACAATACCAGTACCGATGCCCATATTCCCTGCCACAAAAGGGAGTTGGACGGAACGCTGGCTTTGTTGACCTTCGCTAGAGATGAAAAGAAAAGCTTTTCACGGGCCATAGCATAATATGGACGGGCTCCCGTAAGTATACTGGCATTGGTGCATCCCAGAGTAGTGACAAGTATTAACAACGAAATAAACATCACACCTCCTGTTCCCCAAAAAGTCCTGACTGCCTCAACTGCAGCAATCTGATTGCCTGATTCATGAATGTGCACCAGTTGAGGAATGGATAGCAAAGACAAATAAGTCACATTTACCAGGAGATAAATGAAAATCACAATAAAAACCCCAGTTACAATTCCCTTCGGAATGTTCCTAGTAGGGTCTTTAACTTCTCCTCCGATAAATCCGACAGAAACCCATCCCTGGTAAGCCCAAAAGGCGGCCAGCATAGATGTATAAAAAGACGAAAGTGTTATAGTTCCGCTTGTAAGATCTTTAATATCCATAAAATTTGCAGGTCTGGCAGTGTGGCTGGTCAAACCAAAAAAAACAATTGTAAAGAGTCCTGCAAATACCAATAGCATGATGGCTTTACTGACCCCTGCTCCGCTTTTTAATCCGGAGATGTTCAGTCCTGTCAATATTAGTATCAGCAGGATTGCAGTCAGCTTGACTCCAAAATCCTGAAAAGGATAGAAGACACCTCCAATCGTAAAATGTTGCATGGAGCTAAAAAACGCAGGAATTGTAATGATACTGTTCAGTGATTGTGCAAATACATATGCGAGGGAGGAGATTGTTGCAGTCTGAATGACAGTAAAGAGTGACCACCCGTACATGAATGAAAAAAAACGGTTGTAAATTTTCTTTAAATAAACAAATTCACCTCCTGTATCGGCCAGTAATCCTGCAACCTCCGCATTACTCAATGCACCAAAGAGAGTGATAATTCCGCCAACAACCCATGCCACAAGTATCCATGTTGAAGAGCCCAGTTCTACCGCCATCGGAGCAATTTTTTTATATACTCCTGATCCGATAATATTTGCAACTACAAAAATGACCACATAACCCATTCCGAGCGTCCTGACCAGATTCCTTTGATTGCTCATAGCTAAGCTTCTGAATTAAAATGATGATCACAATGTAATAAATTATTCAGGAAAAGGGCAAATAAAGTTCCTCTCATTAATCTCAACATTCAGGGGTGCTATTTAATGAGAAATCCCCTGAACAATAAATATTTCAAGGGATTTCAATTCAAGGAAAGGGAGATCTATTTTTTAATAAATTTTTTCGTAACTAATATTTCTTTATTCTTGATCATCATTATATATATACCTAATTTACTGTCAGATAAGTCAATTTGTTTTAATGTCTCTTCTTTTAATACAGGCCCATTGTAAACCTGTTTCCCTTCCACCGGCTTGGTAGTAATACCGGTTGCTGTTCCTCCTGAAGATGTCTGTATCGGATTTGTTTCCGGTTTTGTATAGGAGACTGTAACAATATCTCCTGATTTAATTGCATTCTCCAGTGTTAATTGAACCCTGGTCCCGGAAATAGCAATTGCATTTACTCCTCTGACTACTGAATTAACGCTTACCGAAAAAGCGGAAGCAGCAGGCACTATTAAATTGTTGAGGTTTAAATCATATGTCATTTCCAGAAGAGAAGGTGTAGCATTTTCAACAACTGAAGAGATAAAACCCGGAATTGGAACAGGAATGGGAGTTGTTGAACCGGTCTGCGCTTCAAATGTCCCAAGATCCGGAGCTTTACCACTGAAAGGAAGACCAACATCAACACCTGCATCTATTAAGCGCGAGCCCGGGGCAAGATGTAAAAAATCAATATTTGGTAAACTTACGTCTGATTGTCTTGCAGAAGTTAATCCACTGGGATCTAAACTTACAAAATCTGCACTGGATAATGTATATGCGGTATTGGTATTGCCACTTACTAAAAAAGTGTTATCAATTACCGTTGAAATTGAAGATATGGAATTACTATTATCATTATACGATATGTTATTTTTCAATATATGAGCTCTTCCATCGGGATCTTTAAATTGAAATCCCTGACCCGTACCATTATGACCGCCATTTAATGCAGAAATACAGTTATATGCTGAAACCGCAGCAAGTGCCCCATTTGTATTAAATCCTATCCATGAGTTTCTATAAGATATACAATTTGTAGTCGGGTAAAGAACAGTATTTCCATGATCTGTATTTGTACCACCGTATTTAATTCCACTTGCATCATGTTGCCAGTTAAATGTATCAAATTCAAGACCATTGTAAAAGAACCAGCATTTATCAATAATTATTGTGGCATCACTACCATAAGGATCTAATCCATCATCTGAATTGTAATATATACGACAACCCCTTATAGTAACAGTATTCCCGATATTTATATTAATCCCCAGACCATCACCATTTCCGTATGGATCTCCATTTGTTATTGGATCGGCATTGTGATGAATATCACAGTTTAAAATCAAATTATTGTTTGAATTAGCTCCACCTTTATCATCTCTCAGCCAGAACCCCATTCCATTATGATGAATATTCAGTAATTCAAATATGCAATTACTGGAAGCGTATGCATATTGCCCAACATATACGTAACTACCATTATCTTGTGTATTCCCCGTTATCTCTATGCCTTTCCAATGGATATAGTTTCCAGAGAAATATATTAGTGTATTTCTCATAGCAATACGTTTTTGACGAATAATTCCTATTAGTTGACCAACACGTATATTTAAACGTCTAACGTATTTTTTTGTTACACTAAAATATGTAAATTTCAAGCTATTTTTTTTGACAAAACAGACTTGCCTCTCAGAAATTATTGAGGGCCAATATTCTACATAGTCGAGATTATCAGAAATTATTTAAGAATATTTCTCTTTAGATCAGGTTTAACGTTATTAAAAAAATTCAACAAAACCACTTGCATTTTTGTTTTATATATTGTTAAATGAAGGAGGTAAGAATGCATGACTTTTTATGTCCAAAATGTAAGGAACACATCCGTGTGGGTGAAAATATCATCTTCAAAGTAAAGAACAGCAAGAAACAATCTTCACTGCTTCTCTTAAGTCCGCAGATTGGAAATTATACCAGCCATAAGCACCGGACATTCGAGATTCAGACAGGGGAGTCTCTTGAGTTCTTTTGTCCCTTATGCAATGCTTCACTTGTTTCAGATATCCATAAAAACCTTGCTCATGTTATCCTTCTCGATGAAAAAGGTAACAGCAATAACGTCTATTTTTCACGTATAGTTGGTGAACATAGTACGTTTACCACAGATGGAGAGTCGGTGCATGTTGCCGGTGAAAATGCCGGCAGATATACTTACTTTAAAATAGGCGATAAATTCAGGAAGTACTTTTAAAGACTCAATTTTTGAACCAGTTCGTGTATACCAATCCAGACTAATTTGCGTTATGTACCTCTACAGTCCATTTTCCTTTTATATCCCGGTTTTCAGCATAGACTGTGTAAACCAATGGATTATTAAAATCGTTCATGGTACTTTTATTTACCTGCAATTTCCCTGAAACTTTAGCATAGGCTCCCGGAGAAAGCGAGAACACTGCTTTAAGAGAGTGTTTATCAGTTCCGTAAGGCATCTCAACCATGATCTTTGCGTGAGCAAGATCTATTGAACAGGATTTTTGGCCGGTCAGGCTGAAAGATTCAAAATCAGTATATTCTGATGCTTTATGCCAGTGAATGGGATGAAGAAGGATTATGACGCGGTCGCCTTTCTGAAACTGGTCAATATTAATCATTCCGATATTCCATCTTATTCCATTTGTTATTGTGGCGTCTGAG
>Ga0209226_10000649_pt1 | contig 18110 bp, 16 predicted proteins | sample BarGraNGADG00212_2_FD_184497 | JGI IMG/M metagenome (GOLD analysis project Ga0209226, IMG submission 184497) | Arctic peat soil microbial communities from Barrow, Alaska, USA - Barrow Graham LP Ref core NGADG0011-212 (SPAdes) (version 2) | ecosystem: Environmental > Terrestrial > Soil >...
CGATCTCACGGTGGTGCGGGAGGCGACCGAGCGTCGCTCACCACAGGCGATTCCGACCTATGCGATCCGCCTCGCCGACGACTTCCACCGCTTCTACCACCGCCGCCGCGTGATCGGCTCGCGCGCCCAGTCCTTCCGGCTCGGCCTCTGCCAGGCGACCCGTTCGGTGATCGCCCGCTCGCTCGACCTGATCGGGGTCGAGGCGCCCGCGAAGATGTAAACGGCGCCGGCTCGCCACAGGTGCCCAGGACGATCCAGTTGGACAGGTAGCCTCCGGGTCGTGGTCACCGATCGTCAGGCACGCGTCGCGCTTACCGCCAACTTCGCTTCCACGGGCGTCCTCGTTGGCAGCTGGGCGGCGCGCATTCCGGCGGTGAAGAGCGAGTTTCACTTCTCGCTCGCCCGGCTCGGCTTGACGCTCGCCTGTATGACGATCGGCGCTATCTGCGCTTCGCCGCTGGCCGGTTTCGTGAGCCCGCGCTACGGCAGTCGCTCGCTGCTAAAGCTCTCGGCGCCCTTCCAGGCGCTTGCCTTTGCCTTCATAGCGCTCGCTCCCTCAGCGATCTTGCTCGCGCTGGCACTCTTTCTGATGGGTGCGGTGAACGGTCTCGTCCAGGTGAGCATGAACGCCCAGGCGATCGCGCTCGAGGCTCGTTACGGACGCACGATCCTCTCCACGATGCACGGCGGCTTCTCGGTCGGGATGATGGCCGGGGCGCTAGTCGCCTCGTTGGCCGTGCACCTCGGTGTCTCGTACCGGGCTCACCTGCTGGGCGTCGCTGCGCTCCTGCTCTGCGTCGGCATCTGGATCGGCTTCTACTTGATCGACACCGAGCGAGTCGCTCGCGCCCAGCGTCGCCGGATACATCTCTCGCTCGCGCTGACGGTGATCGTCACGGTCTCGTTTTTCGAGCTCTTCTGCGAGGGCACGGCCACCTCCTGGAGTGCCGTTTACGCAGAAAAAGTCGGTGCTTCGGGCGCGATTGCCGCTCTGACCTTCGGTCTCTATTCGCTCACGATGACCGTCGGGCGCCTCCGCGGCGACCGTCTCGTGATGAGGATGGGCGTAGGCCGCTTGGTCCGAGTCGGAAGTCTGGCGGCAATTTGCGGGCTCGGACTGGCTCTCGCGTTTCCGAACCCGCCTTTCGTGCTGCTTGGCTTTGCGCTTTTCGGGCTCGGGCTTTCCTGCCAGGCGCCCACCCTTTTCCGCGCCGTCGGCCAGTTGCCGCTGCCCGAGGGGCAAGGTCTGTCCGCTCTGCTGTTTGCCTCCTGGCCCGCCTTCCTGCTTGTCGCGCCGGTGATTGGGGGCCTGTCCAAGGTGGTCTCGCTGCGCGAGGCGTTGTTGGTTACGCTCGCCGCGGCCGTTGCAATGGTCGCCCTGTCGGGCGCTCTAGGCCGCCTGGCGCCGGCTCCACTCGACAGCGCCGAGCCCGCGGGCGAGCCCGAGTATCCACTTTGACTACCGCTCGCCGCAGTTAGTCGCTACTCTTGGCGAGGTAACCCTTTAACCCGGTCCAGAGAGGCCGGAAAGGAGAAGAGATGATCTACCCTGCCGTAATTAGGCCCGCGACCTGGTACCTGCCCTGAATTTGTCCGGCGGCGCGGTGGGTAAGGTCGTTCTCGACGCCGAGTCGATCGAGCGCACGATTACGCGCATCGCGCACGAGCTGATCGAGCAAGCCGACGATCTCGAGCACGTCGCTCTGGTTGGCATTCACTGCCGCGGCGTCCCGATCGCCGAGCGCTTACGCGCGCTCATCAGCGAGCGCAGCGGCCACACGGTCGATCTCGGCGTAATTGACATCACCTTCTACCGCGACGACGTGCAGGTGCGCGGCGGCGAGGCGCCACTCCATCCGCAGCCGGTTGTACGGGCAACGTCTTTGAACTTCCCACTCGAGGGAAAGACCTGCATCCTCGTGGACGACGTGCTCTACACGGGACGCACGATCCGGGCGGCGATCGAAGCCCTGTTCGACTACGGGCGCCCGGAGCGCGTTCAGCTGGCCGTACTGATCGACCGCGGCCACCGCGAGCTTCCCATCCGCCCCGACTACGTTGGCAAGAACCTTCCTACCTCGCACAGAGAAAGCATCCAGGTGCGCCTCTCCGAGGTCGACGGCGAGGACGCCGTACTACTCATTCCCGCGCTCGAGGAGGCCGCCCAAGATGGCTGAGATACGCGTGTTCGAAGGTGAGGCGCAGACCACGACGACGGCGCCGAAACGGCATCTGATCTCGATCGAGGATCTCAACCGCGAGATCGTCGAGCGGCTGCTCGCCACCGCGCGCAACTTCTCCCGCTCGCTGGAGCGCGAGATGAAGAAGCTGCCTACGCTGCGCGGCCGCACAATCGTCAACCTCTTCTACGAGTCCTCGACGCGAACCTCTTCCAGCTTCGAGCTGGCAGCCAAGCGGCTCTCGGCCGACGTGATGACAGTGCGCGCCAGCGGCTCCTCGGTCGAGAAGGGCGAGTCGCTCAGAGATACGACCCGCACGCTCACGGCCTTCCAGCCCGACGTGATCGTCATCCGCCACGTTCAGATCGGAGCGCCGCAGCTGATCGCCGCGACGACGAACGCGCACGTGATCAACGCCGGCGACGGCAAGCACCAGCACCCAACCCAGGCCCTGCTCGATCTCTACACCATGCAGGAGGCCCTCGGACATCTGGCCGGACTGCAGGTGGCCATCGTGGGCGACGTCATGCACTCGCGCGTTGCCCGCTCACTGGTACAGGCGCTCAACCTGGTCGATGCGAGCGCCATCTGCATCGGCCCGCCGGCACTCATTCCGCGCGGCTTCGAGCAGATCGGCTGCCAGGTCTCGAACGACATCTCCGAGGTCGAGACGGCCGACGTGGTCTACGTGCTGCGGATGCAGCAGGAGCGGATCGCGGCCGGTGAGAGCTTCGTGCCCAGTCTGCGCGAGTACTCGGCGCGCTGGGGTATCACTCCGGAGCGGCTGCGACCGGGCCAGTTCGTGATGCACCCCGGCCCGATCAACCGCGGCGTCGAGATCGACGCCCGCGTCGCCGACTCGCCCGAATCGCTGATCGAGGCCCAGGTGCGCTCGGGACTGGTGGTGCGCATGGCGGTGCTCTACGACCTGCTAACGCAAGGCCCCGTTTCGCTTGCGCCGACGGTGAACATGAACGAGGTCGCCTGATGATCCTGCACAGCAAGGCCGGCGCGCACGGCTCGCTCACGATTCAAGGCGCCCGCGTGCTCGATCCCGGCGCCGGAGTAGATGCCCTTCTCGATCTGAAGATCGAGAAGGGCATCATCACCGAGCTCGCCCAGCCTGCAGGCAAGAAGAGAGCCGGCAAGGGCGTCGCGGCCGAGGGGCTGGTGCTGGCGCCGGCCTTCGTCGATCCGCATGTGCACCTGCGTACGCCCGGGCGCGAAGACGAGGAGACGATTGCCTCAGGCAGCGCCGCGGCCGCCTCCGGCGGCTACTGCGCCATCCTGGCCATGCCCAACACCTCCCCGACGGTTGACAACGCGGCGGTGCTGGAAGCGCTCGTCGAGCAGGCCCAGAAGGAGGCCGTTATCCCCACCGGTTTCATGGCTGCGATCTCGCGCGGGCTGGCGGGGGAGGAGTTGACCGAGATGGGCGAGCTGGCAGCTGCCGGCGCCGCCGCCTTCACCGACGACGGGCAGCCCGTGCCCTCCGCCGGAATGATGCGCCGGGCACTTCAATACGCCGGCTCTACCGGGCGCCGCCTGGCGATGCACTGCGAGGAGCCGTCGCTCTCGCGGCGCGGTCAGATGCACGAGGGAGCCGTCTCGGCCGAGCTGGGCCTGGCCGGATGGCCGGCGGTGGCCGAGAGCGTTGCCGTAGCGCGCAATATCGCGCTGGCGGCTTACGAAGAGCAGCCGCTGCACCTGATGCACCTCTCCACGAGCGAATCGGTCGAACTAGTGCGCCGCGCTCTAGTAGACGGTGTGCAGGTGAGCGCCGAGGTCACTCCACATCACCTCTGCCTCACAGACGAGGCCGTGCGCTCGCTCGACTCCAACTTGAAGATGAACCCGCCGCTCGGCTCCGAGCGCGATCGTCTGGCCCTGATCGAGGCACTCAAGTCCGGGGCGATCTCCTGCATCGCCACCGACCACGCTCCGCACGCCCGCCAGGAGAAGGATGTTCCTTTCGAAGTGGCGCCGTTCGGTGTCACGGGCCTCGAGACGGCTTTCGCCGCGCTCTATACACACCTGGTCGAGCCCGGCTTGCTTTCGCTCGAAACGCTGCTCGACCGCATGTCGATAGGCCCCGCCCATGTCTTCGATCTACCGGTTCCGCGCATCGCCGTTGGTGAGCCCGCCAACCTTGTGCTGCTCGATCTGGAGGCGAGTTGGCTGGTGCGCGAAGAGCGCTTCCGCTCGCTCTCGATCAACTCCTGGCTGCTCGGGCAGGTGCTACGAGGAGAGGTCGTGCTCACGATGGCCGCCGGGCGCGTGGTCTTCGGATCCGATCGGGTGGTCGCGTGAGAGAGCTTGCGACGAGCGGCTATATCGTGCTCGAGGACGGGACCGTCTTCCGCGGCGAATCTGTGGGCGCAGACGGCACCGCCTTCGGCGAAGCGGTCTTCGCCACGGCGATGACCGGCTATCAGGAAATCCTCACCGATCCCAGCTACGCCGAGCAGTTGATCTGCTTCACCGCGCCGATGGTTGGAAACTACGGTGTCGCCCGCGGTCGCTCGGAGTCGGCGCGGCCGCAAGCCAGGGCGGTGATCATGCGCGAGGCACGCGGGCCGGCCTGGACGGATTGGCTGAGTGACAACGGCATCGTTGCGCTGACGGGCGTCGATACGCGTTCGCTCGTTCTGCACCTGCGCGATCGCGGATCGATGAGGGCGGCGGTCGCCTCCGGCGCGAACGCCCCGGATGACACCCGCGAGACCGTGCTCGAACAGCCGCCGATGGCCGGCCGTGCGCTGGCCGCCGAGGTTTCCACGAGCGAGCCCTTTGTCTACTCCGACGCCGGCCTGATATCCGTGGCCGTGATCGACTACGGAACGAAGCGCTCGATCCTGCGTCGTCTAGCGAGCGCCGGCGCCAGGGTGACGGTCATGCCGCACGATGTCGACTCCGACACCCTGGCGAGCTTCGACGGGGTGCTGCTCTCGAACGGCCCCGGCGATCCCGAGCCGCTGGTCGGTGAGGTGGCCACGATTCGCGCGCTGCTCGGGCGGGTACCCATCTTCGGCATCTGCCTCGGGCACCAGCTGCTTGGCCTGGCGACCGACCACGAGACCTACAAGCTGCCCTTCGGTCACCGCGGCGCCAACCACCCAGTGTTGCACCGCCCGAGCGGGCGCGTGCTCGTCACGAGCCAGAACCACGGTTTCGCCGTCGCCCCCTGCGACGACAGCGAGGCCAGCTACGTCTCGCTTTACGACGGAACGGTGGAGGGGCTTTCCTACCCCAAGCTCGACGCCCACTCGGTGCAGTTCCATCCCGAGGCGAGCCCCGGCCCACACGACGCGCGGCCACTGATCGAAGACTGGATTGCCGATCTCTGCCGCAGAGGGGCGGGCGACAATGCCTAAGCGTAAGGATTTGAAGTCGATCTGCGTCATCGGCTCGGGCCCGATCGTCATCGGGCAGGCCTGCGAGTTCGACTACTCCGGCTGCCAGGCGCTCAAGGTGTTGCGCGAAGAGGGCTTCCGCACGATCGTCATCAACTCCAACCCGGCGACAATCATGACCGACCCCGACTTCGCCGACTGCACCTATTTGGAGCCGCTCGACGTGGCCGGCGTGACCTCTGTGCTGGAGCGCGAGCGACCGGATGCTCTGCTGCCGACGCTCGGCGGTCAGACGGCGCTCAACCTGGCCACCAAGCTGGCCGAGTCCGGCGTGCTCGACGAGCTCGGGATTGAGCTGATCGGCGCTCCGGTGGAGGTCATCCGTCGCGCCGAGGATCGCCTACTCTTCCGCGACGCCGTTCAAAGCGTGGGCCTGCGGGTGCCCGAGTCGCGCATCGTCACCGAGCTTTCTGATCTGACCGGCGTAAGCCTGCCAGCGGTTGTCCGTCCCGCCTTCACCCTCGGCGGCCACGGCGGTGGCTTCGTCTCGACCCGTGCACAGCTCGAGCGCCAGGTAGCAATCGGCCTTTCCGAGAGCCCGATCGGTCAGGTGCTGGTGGAGGAGTCGGTGCGCGGCTGGGACGAGTTCGAGTTGGAGGTGATCCGCGACCGCAACGACAACGTCGTCATCGTCTGCTCGATCGAGAACCTCGACCCGATGGGCGTCCACACCGGCGACTCGGTCACTGTGGCGCCACAGATGACGCTCAGCGACGAGGCCTACCAGGAGCTGCGCGACGCCTCGATAGCGATCATCCGCGCGGTCGGGGTCGAGACCGGCGGCTCGAACATCCAGTTCGCGCGCGAGCGCGAGACGGGCGAGCTGCGGGTGATCGAGATGAACCCGCGCGTATCGCGCTCCTCGGCTCTGGCTTCCAAGGCCACCGGTTACCCGATCGCCAAGGTGGCCGCCAAGCTGGCCATCGGTTACACGCTCGACGAGATCCCGAACGACCTGACCAAGACCACGCCGGCTTCCTTCGAGCCCACGCTTGACTATGTAGTGGTCAAGTTCCCGCGCTTCGCCTTCGAGAAGTTCCCCGGCGCCGATACGACACTGGGCACACAGATGAAGTCGGTCGGCGAGGCGATGGGCATCGGGCGCACCTTCAGCGAAGCCTTCCTCAAAGCCCGCCGCTCGCGCGAGCTCGACGCCGGCGTAATCTCGCCCTGGCTCGGGCTGGACGACCTGCCCGAAGGAATCCATCCCTGGTTCAAAGCGGAGATCGAGCAGATCCAGCTGGTGCTGGGACGCGTTCCCGCGCTCGAGCGCCTCGACTCGGACGAGTTGCTGCGCCTGAAGCGCCTGGGCCTGGGGGATGCCGAGATCGCCGAGGCGGCCGGCTGCGAAGAGCTCGAGCTCCGCGCGAAAAGGCTCGCGCTGGGTATCAAGCCCACCTTTCGTCGCGTGGATTCCTGCGGCGGCGAGGTCGAGGCGACTTCCAACTACTACTTCTCGACCTGGGGCGAGGTAGACGAAGCGGCGCCGAGCCCGGATCGTGAGAAACGCAGCGTCGTCATCCTCGGCTCCGGCCCGAACCGGATCGGTCAGGGAATCGAGTTCGACTACTGCTGCGTGCACGCCGCGCAAAGCTTCCGCGAGCTGGGCTACGAAGCGGTGATGGTGAACTGCAACCCAGAGACCGTCTCGACCGACTACGACACCTCCGACCGGCTCTATTTCGAGCCTCTGACGACCGAGAACGTGCTGGCGATCTGCGAGCGCGAGAACCCGGCCGGAATCGTGATCCAGTTCGGCGGCCAGACGCCGCTCAAGCTGGCCCGCGCGATCGAGGCGGCCGGCTTCCAGATCATGGGCACTCCGTTTGAGGCGATCGATCTGGCCGAAGACCGCGAGCGCTTTGGCGAGCTGCTCGCGCACCTCGGCGTGCGCTGCCCGGAGTGGGGGATGGCGGCGACCTCCGATGAGGCAATCGAAATAGCCGATCGCATCGGCTACCCGGTGCTGGTGCGGCCCTCCTACGTGCTCGGCGGCCGGGCCATGCGTGTTTGCTACCAGCCCTCGGATGTGCGCGCGGCGCTCGTCGCGGCAGCCCGTAAGGTGCTGATCGACCGCTTCCTGGAGAACGCAATCGAGATCGACGTCGATGCGCTCTGCGACGGCGAGAGCACCTACATCGGCGCGATCATGCAGCACGTCGAAGAGGCCGGCGTGCACTCCGGCGATTCTTCCTGTGTGCTTCCGGCGCCGTCGCTTAATCCGGCGGTGTTCGAGGAGATCACCCAGATCATCCGCCGCCTCGGGCCGGCGCTGGGAGTTGTGGGCCTGCTCAACGTCCAGCTCGCGGTCGTGAACGAAGAGGTCTTCGTGCTGGAGGTGAATCCGCGTGCCTCGCGTACGGTGCCCTTTGCCAGTAAGGCAACGGGCGTGGGCCTGGTGGCCGCCGCCTGCCAGCTGGGCGTCGGAGCCAAGATCGCCGAGCTCGACTTGCCGCCCGAGCGACCACCGCGCCAGTACAGCGTCAAGGCGGCCGTACTTCCCTTCTCACGTTTCCCGGGCGCCGACCCGGTCTTGGGCCCCGAAATGCGCTCGACCGGAGAGGTCATGGCGACGGCAGAGGATCTGCCCACAGCGCTTGCCAAAGCCGAGCGCGCGGCCGGACGCGAGCTGCCTGCGAGCGGACGGGCCTTCTTCTCGGTCAAGGACAGCGACAAATCGGCCGCCGTGCCAGTAGCCGCGGCGTTATCGGGCCTGGGCTTCGAGCTGGTCGCGACGCGGGGAACGGCGAAGACCTTCGCCGGGGCCGGGATCGAGGTTGACGAGGTGCTCAAGGTCTCGGAGGTCGTAGACAAGGAAGGCACCACAGTCGTGGATCTGATTCGCCGCGGCCGCTGCGATCTCGTCGTCAACACTCCGCAGGGCTCCGGGGCACGCACCGACGGCTACCTGATCCGCGAGGCGGCTCTGATCGCCCGAGTTCCCTGCATCACCACGATCTCGGGCGCGGCAGCCGCCGTTCAGGCGATCGCCAACGCCCGCCGCAGCGAATCCCTCTCCTTACAGGAGCGAATCGCAGCCGACAGCACTCGACCGGTGAACGGCCGTAGTAGTAAGGGCAAATCGTCCTGATGGCCGCTCCCCGCAGAACAAGCAGCCGCGTAACCGGCAGCGAAAAGATCGGCCTCTACACGCTGCTTCGCCTCGAGCGCGCCGGGCTCGAAACCGGGCTCCCAGGCCAGTTCTTCATGCTCGACGTGCCCGGTCACATTATGCCCAGGCCCTTCTCGATCTGTCTTGCCGAGAAAGGCGAGCTGGCCTTCCTGATCAATCCGGTCGGCCCCGCCACCCGCTTGCTCTGCGAGCTCGAGCGCGGACAGAAGATCGGCCTTTTCGGCCCCCTCGGCAACGGCTTTCGCACCGACGTCAAGCGACCCCTCTTGGTCGGCGGCGGGATTGGAATCGCACCCTTCCCTTATGCCGCACAGGCGATGGGTAATCCTCCGGTTGTTCTTGGTTTCCGCACTGCCCGCCAGGCCGAAGCCGCCAAGCTCATTCCCAAGGCCGAGGTCTGCATCGAGCCCCAGCTCGTGACCGAGCTCATTCCCGGAGGCCCGGTGGACGTGCTTGCTTGCGGGCCAGAGCCGATGCTACGCGCGGTTCACGCGCTCGTTTCCGACGCTCAGCTCGCTTGGGAAGCGCCCATGGCCTGCGGTTACGGTGCTTGTTACGGCTGCGTGGTCGAGTTCGAAGGCAAGTCGCGGCGGCTCTGCGTCGAAGGACCAGTCTTGAACGGCCGCCCTTCCGTTCTGCCGCTAATCGACGACGAGGAAGAGGAGGCTAAAGGATGATCCTCAACGCCTCCGGCTGCCTCGATGCGCTGGTCGCACCGAAGGTTGCGCGCAGCCTTGACGTCTTCGTTGCCAAGACGGTCACGCCGGAGCCCAGGTCGGGTAACCAGCAGCCGCGCCTGGCCGAGGCCGACTTCGGTCTGCTCAACTCGATCGGCCTACAGAACCCGGGCCTCGAGGCGTTCTGCGCCGAGGTTCTGCCGCGCCTCGAGGAGTTGGAGATGCCCTTCTGGGTCTCGGTCGGCGGCTCGAATGCCGCGGACTACGCGCAGGTCTGCGAGCGCATCGGCGAGCGTGAGTCGGTGAGTGCGCTGGAGATCAATCTCTCCTGCCCGAATGTCGATCCGGCCGCCGCCGGGGCAGCCGAGATCGTGGCGGCTTGCCGCGCCGTTAGCGGCAAACCCCTCTACGCCAAGTTGTCGGCGCAACTGCCCGACATTGACGAGGTCGCAACGAGTGTGATCGAGGCCGGGGCGAGTGGGCTCTCGCTCGTCAACTCCCTGCGCGGGCTGGTGCTCGATGAATGGACGCTCGAGCCCAGGCTCGGGCGGGCCGTCGGCGGTTACTCCGGCGCCGCACTCCGGCCGGTCGCTCTGGCCGCCGTTTACCTCTGCTACGCGGCTACCAAGGGAACCGTCCCGATCGTCGGCATGGGCGGCGTGCAGAATGGGAAGCAGGCGCTCGATCTGATCGCCGCCGGAGCCTCGGCAGTGGCTCTGGGCTCGGTTCTTTTCACTGATCTCGAGGCTCCCGAACGGGTGCGAACCGAACTCTACGAAGAGGCTCGTGCGCGCGGTTTCGAACGACCGCTTGAGGCTCGTGGAGCCGCTCATCAGCCTTCCGCTGACTAGCTCGCCGGCGACCGATCTGCGCCTGATCCGAAAACTCCTGTAAAACCGCGAGAATCTTACGGCTTGACCAAGCCCCTCGAATTGTTAGTATGGCCGCCAATGGTGCTTTCGAAGGGGCAAGCACAAGCGCCGGCGCGCTCACTCGATCAACGTATGGAAGCGTTGCAACGAGCGAACGAAATCCGCGTCAGGCGCGCGAAACTCAAGCGTGACCTCAAAGAAGGGGGCGCGCGGATCGAGGACATCCTCAGCCGGCCGCCGGAATACGTCGAGACGGCGAAGGTCCTGGACATCCTGATGGCCGTGCCCAAGTTCGGTCGCGTCAAGGCAGCCCGGCTCCTCAACCAGTGCCGCATCAGTCAGTCGAAGACGGTCGGCGGCCTTTCCGATCGCCAGCGCGGCGAACTGATTTCCCTTTTTAGCCGCAGCTGAGAGTCGTCACTCCCTCAGGCGGCGAACGGCCACGTCTACACCCCCGAAGACCGAGGCAGTAGGTTTACGGTAATGAGCCCCGCTCTGGTCATCGTGATCACGGGCCCTTCGGGCGCCGGCAAGGGCACGCTGATCGCCGAACTGCTCCGCTGTCTGCCCGAGCTCGAGCACTCCATCTCGGCGACTACGCGCGAACAGCGCCCCGGCGAGCAGAATGGCCGCGAGTACTGGTTCCTAAGCCCCGAGGAGTTCGAGCGCCGTGTCCAGGCCGGAGAGTTCCTCGAGCACGTCCCCTACGTGTCGCAGAAACGCTACGGAACGCTGCGCTCGGAACTGGAGCGAATCGCTCGCAACGGGCGAGTCTGCCTGCTCGAGCTGGAGACCGAAGGCGCGCTGAACGTCAAGCGCGCCGTCCCGGGAGCGGTCACGATCTTCATCGGCGCGCCGGTGGCTGAGCTCGAGCGCCGCCTGACGGAAAGAGCAACCGAAACCCACACCGAGATCGGTGAGCGCCTGCACCTCGCGCGCAGGCAGCTCGAGCAATCCGGTGAGTTCGATCACGTGGTGGTGAACAACAACCTGGAGCTGGCATTCGACGAGCTGGAGCGTGTGGTTCGGCGAGAACTCGCGCTCGCAGCTAGGATTGAACCGTGATTGATCCGCGCGTAGATGCCCTGCTCGAAAAAGTTGACTCGCGTTACGCGCTTGTCATCGTGGCTGCGAAGCGAGCCAGGCAGATCAACAACTACCACCACATGCTCGGCGAAGGCTCCTTCGACGAAGCGCCGCCGCCGATGATCGAATCGCGCTCCAAGAACTATCTGACGATGGCTTTGGAAGAAGTCGCTCAGAACAAGCTCGCCTACGAGTACAAGCAGTACTAAGGTACTTTTCTTCCCGGCCGGCGCCACGCTGGCAGAATCAGATCGTGATTCGCATCCTTGCCGATGTGAGCGGTTAGTTGGATCGCGCGCTCCTTCCGCAGCACGAGTGTCTGATCGCACACGCCTGCGAACACTTCTCTTCCGACCCCGAACTGCTCTGTCTCGTCGTCGGAGGTTCTGTCGCGCACGGGCTGGCGTTGCCGTCGTCAGATCTCGGCGTGATGCTCGTCTTATCCGACGAAGCGGCGGCGGCGCGTCTCGAGCAAGGTCAGTTGACGGTCTTTGACGACACGCTGGCTGACTACGAGGGTGGCTACCTCGGCGGCAAGGTGATCACTCTGGCGTTCATCGATGAAGTGGCAGCGAGCGGTAGCGAGCCCGCACGCTGGGCCTTCGAGGATGCATTTGTCGCCTTCTCGAGAGTCGAAGGGTTGGAGGCGCGAGTTGCCGCAGCCGCGGCCTATCCCGAGGCAGAGCGCAAGGAGAAACTACGCGACTTCGTCAGCCACGTGATGCTGATGGAGTGGTTCATGTCCGAGGCCGAGAAGCGTCGAGACCGCTACCTGGCCGCTTTCGCCAGCTCACGACTGGCGCTCTACGCGGGACGCTCGGTACTGGCGCTGAACCACATGCTCTACCCGTACCACAAGTGGTTCCTACACCAGTTGGAGCGTGCTCCCGCCAAGCCCGACGGCTTGCTGGAACAGATCGACGCTCTACTAGCCGGGCCGAGTGTCGAGGCAGCCGGTCGGCTCACCGCCAGCGTCACCGCCTTTGCGGCTCTCGAGCTACCGATGTCTGAGGCGTCCTCGCGCTTCATGCGCCGCTCGGAGTGGAACTAGCGCTACGGCCAGCCTCCACTCGAAGACGCCTAGGGTTCGGCCCACCTGCGCCGCTCGAGCGGACCCGATATTCGCGCCGCGCGCGAGCGGAGGGCTAATGTTCGTGCCATGGCCAAGGTACTCGTCGGCGTATCGGGGGGCATCTCCGCCTATAAGGCGTGCGAACTGGTGCGCCTGTTCGTCAAGGCCGGGCATGAAGTCATCCCGCTTCTGACACCGGCCGGCGAGAGCTTCGTAAGCGCAAAGACCCTTAATGCGCTGGCACGCCGCTCGAGCTCCGACAGCCCGTATCCGCATCTCGAGCACGCCGATCTCCTCGTTATCGCACCGGCGACTGCCAACACACTGGCCAAGCTGGCCGGCGGCATCGCCGACAATCTGGTCACTGAGAGCGCGCTTGCGCACAGCGGCCCGCTCGTCCTGGCGCCCGCGATGAACTCGCGCATGTGGGCCAGCGCGGCTACTCAGGAGAACATGCGCATCCTGCGCGAGCGCGGCGCCCAGATCGTCGGCCCCGAGGAAGGCGAGCTGGGCGAGGGGGGTAGTGGCGTGGGCAGGATGAGCGAGCCCGAGGTCATCTTCGAGCGCTGCCGACAGCTTCTGGCTGCGTCCGAGTCGCTGGCCGGGATACGAGTTTTGATCAGCGCCGGCGGTACGCGCGAGCCGCTCGATTCGGTGCGCTTCCTGGGCAACCGTTCCTCCGGTCGGATGGGCGTGGCGCTGGCCGCCGAGGCCGCGCGGCGTGGGGCCGAGGTGACGCTTATCGCCGCCAACCTGGCCGTTCCGGCACCCGCAGGCGTCGAGCTGGTGGAGGTGGATAGCGCCGCCGCGCTGGCCGAGGCCGTGCTCGGCCGCGATGCCGACGTGGTTTTAATGAGCGCCGCCGTTGCCGACTATCGGCCATCCGCGCCCGAAGACGTCAAACGCCACAAGAGCGACAAGAACTGGACGGTCGAGCTGGAGCCAACGACCGACGTGCTACGCGAGCTCGGCCGGCGCAGACGTAAAGGGCAGCTGCTGGTTGGTTTCGCAGCCGACGAGGGCGACGCCGGCTTGGAGCGCGCACGAGAGAAGTTTCGGGCCAAGAAGGTAGACCTGATCGTCTTCAACGACATCTCTCAGCCCGGCATCGGCTTCGACGCCGACGAGAACGCGGTCATCCTGATTTCCAAGTCCAGTGAGGTCGTGCTGACCAAGGCGCCGAAGCGCGAGATCGCCGCGGGCATCCTGGACGAGGTCGAGCAGCTGCGCGACGCCTCCGGCTAGCCCAAGGAGGTTACGCCCCGATCAGCTCAGCTCAGCTTGAACGTGCTGACGATCGTCTTACAACCGCGCACGATCTCGGCGCCGCTAGAACTGCCGGCCTCGAGCTGGCAGTTCACGAAGTACTCGGTCTTGCCGTTCCAGACCATGACGAGCTCGGCATCGAGCGTCTTCCCGCCATCCCCCGGTACGCTGGTCTCAAAGCGGTAGCCGGTCATGCCTCCCATGGTCGTGATGATCGGCCCGCTGTTTACAGTTCCGCTTGCGGCCTGGATCAGGCCTTCGATCGTGGACGAAACCGCGCTTGCGTAGCGCTCGGCATTCGCGCTGGTGATTGCGACCTTCGTCGCGTAGGCGGTCACAATGACGATGTTCTTCCCGGAACCTGGTCCGAAGCCCTCCGACCAGAGCGACTTGCCCGCCTCGGCCTGGTACGTAGCCTTGTTGCTCCAGTGCCAGCCGTCGGGGACCTTTAATGAGACGCCGTGGTCGCTGTAGGTGCCGCCTTTCTTATCGCCACCGATCGAAACGCTGCAGCCCGTAAGCAGCACGGCCGAAGCGCCAACCGCGATAGCGAGCACCGTGACCATCAATAGAGAACGACGTCGCGACATCTGCCGCGTAATTTACCCGTCTACGGCGCTGTCGGCCAGGAGAAATATCTCGGCGGTGCCCCAAGCACTACCTCTACCCTGGATCTCGTCAGGAATATTCCGCCTACCCACCGGAAGATGTCGGAGACCTTCGAGCTTTTTCAAAAAGGGAAGCAGCACCTAGCCAACGGCATGCCGGCCCAGGCGATCGTGTCGCTCGAGCGGGCGAAGCGCCGCGAGCCGCGCAAGGCCTCGATCCGCGAGGCACTCGGCATCGCCTACTTCCGGCTCCGCCGCTTCGAGGAAGCCGAGGCCGAGTTCAGGGCCATGATCGAGATCACGCCGACCGATGCCTACGGCTACTACGGACTTGGCCGTTCGCTTGGTCGCCTGGGACGAAGCGCCGAGGCTCGCGGGCAACTCAAGCTGGCGCGGATACTCTCGCCTCTGGAGGCGCCACCGGGCAGCGTCAGCGACGATTCGTAGCCGGAGCAGGCCTATGGTCCTACTCCACCGGGCCCTCAGCTACCACCGACGACCCGTCGCATCTCGTCGAGCGAGGTTTCACCTTCCAGGACAAGGCGCTGGCCGTCCTGTCTCAGCGTGATCATGCCCTCCTTGACCGCCTCGCTATGGATCTTCGCCGTCGGCTGACCGACCAACTCTCGGATCTGGCCGGTCATTGGCAGCACCTCGTAGATCGCCTTGCGCCCCAGATAACCCGTGCCGTTGCAGCGTTTACAGCCTTTCGCCCGGTAGATCGTCACCGGTTGGCCCTTGGCGATGCCCAGCTCGGCGCATTCGGCCGCGTCCGGCGTTGACTCGCGCCGGCAATTCGGGCAGAGCTTGCGCACCAGGCGCTGCGAGATCACGCAGTTGATGGCATTAGCGAGCATGAACGGCTCTATGCCCATGTCCTGCAGACGGGCGAAGGCCGTGGCCGCCGTTTGGGTGTGCAGAGTCGTCAAGACCAGATGTCCGGTGAGGGCTGCCTGCATGGCAATCTCCGCCGTCTCCGCGTCGCGGATCTCGCCGACCAGGAGCACGTCGGGATCCGAGCGCAGGATCGTGCGCAGACCGCGCGCGAAGTTGAGCCCGCGCCGCACATTCGCCTGCACCTGCGAGATGCCGGCGATCTCGTACTCGACCGGGTCTTCGATCGTCGTAATGATGCGCTCTGGGCTGTTCAAGTGCTCGAGAGCTGCGTAGAGGGTCGAAGTCTTGCCGGCGCCGGTGGGCCCGCAGGCGATCACGCAGCCAAAGGGCTGCTCGATCGCCCGCTGAAAGACCTCGAAGGGGCCGTCGCTCATGCCCAGATCGCGCAGCGAGACAGGCGTCGAAGAGCGTTGGAGAATGCGGATCGTTACCTTCTCGCCGTAGGTCGTGGGGAGGATGGCAATGCGCAGGTCGATCGAGCCGCCGCCGACCTTGACGGTGCAACGCCCATCCTGCGGCAGTTGCCGCTCGGCGATGTCGAGCGTAGCCATCACCTTGAGGCGGCTGACTACCGACTGTTGCATCGTCTTGGGCAACAAGGTCAGCTCGCGGGCGACCCCGTCTACCCGGATCCGCACAGCCATCTGACGCTCCCCGGGTTGGAAGTGGATGTCCGAAGCCCGATCGCGAATCGCTTGAGAGATCACCTGGTTGACGAGCGTCACGGCGGGCGCCGCGTCACTTACGATGGCACTCAGATCGAACTCTTGCTCTATCTCCTCCGCGATCTCGATCGGTGCCGCGACGGCGCTCAGGATCGGCCGTTGGGCGTAGACCTGATCGATCGCCAGGTCGAGGTCGCCCGAATCGGCGACACAGAACTTGAGATTGATTCCGAGCGCGAGCTTGATGTCGTCGAGGGCTTCGATATCGGTGGGGTCGGCAATCGCGACCAGCACGGAGTTCTTGGCCAGGTATTTCACCGGTAGAAGGCGAAAGCGGCGAACGAAGCGCTCTGAGAGAAGCTTGGTCACCTCTGGCTCGATCGTCGTCTCGAGTATCTCTATGAACTCGAGGCTGTACTGCTCGGCGAGCGCATGGGCGAGGTCGGCTGTCGTCGCCCAGCCGCGGCCAACGAGAATGTCTCCGATTCGTCCTCCGCTTAGCTGCTTCTCGTCGAGCGCTTGCCGGAGTTGCTCGTCGGTGATGGTGCCTTTACGGAGCAAAAGCGCTCCGAGTGCATACTCACGGTTTGGCTGGGGCTGATCTAACTCTGTCATTTTGAGAGCCTCGGATCGGATTCGCTCTGTGCGTGAAGCTCAGAGTATCGCGCCGGGCTCCAATGACGGCTCCAGAATCGAACCCGAGTGGGCTCGCGAAGGCTTCATTTGGAGCGAGCTCTAGAGGCTGTTACCGGCCACGCGCCGAACTTCCTCGAGCGAGGTGATTCCGGCGAGGGCGACTCGGTGGCCGTCCTGCTCGATCGTGATCATGCCGGCCTTGACGGCTTCATCCTGGATCTCTTCGGTGGTGTGACCGATCAGCTTGCGAATCTCGCTGGTTACCGGCAGAACCTCGTAGATCGCGGTGCGTCCGTGATAGCCGCTGTTACCGCAGTTGCGGCAGCCAACCGGGTGATAGAGCTGGGCCGGCGTGTCCGAATCAAGCCCGAGCTCGGCACGCTCGGCTTCGGTCGCCTCGGCCGCGCTGCGGCAGGAGGGGCAGAGAACCCTTACCAGCCGTTGTGAGACGACGCAGTTGATGGAGTTGGCGAGCAGGTAGGGAGCAATGCCCATGTCCTGCAGGCGGGCGAAGGCGGCGGCGGCAGTCTGAGCGTGAACGGTCGTGAGCACCAGGTGACCTGTCATCGCGGCCTGAACGGCGATCTCCGCCGTCTCGGTGTCGCGGATCTCGCCCACCAGCAAGGCATCCGGATCGGCGCGCAGGATCGTGCGCAGGCCGCGTGCGAAGGTGAGTCCGCGCTTGTTGTTGACCTGGATCTGCGAGACGCCGGCCAGCTCGTACTCAACGGGATCTTCGATCGTGGTGATCACGCGCTCGGTTGAATTGAGGCGATCGAGCGCCGCGTACAGAGTCGTCGTCTTGCCGGCGCCGGTCGGGCCGGCGGCGATGACGCAGCCGAAGGGTTGCTCGACGGCGTGAACGAAACTCGCTCGCGCCTGATCGCTCATGCCCAGATCGCTCAGCGAGACGTGCGTCGAAGAGCGCTGGAGGATACGCACGACGACCTTCTCGCCGTATGTCGTCGGCAGCACTGCTACACGAAGGTCGATCGACTCTCCGTTCAGCTTCACCGCCGAGCGGCCGTCCTGCGGAAGTGAGCGCTCGGCGATGTCCAAGTGCGCCATTACCTTGAGTCGGCTAGTAGTCGCCTGCTGCATCGTCTTCGGCACGGTCGCCAGCTCGCGAGTTACTCCGTCGACGCGCACACGCACGACCATATTCCGCTCTTGCGGCTCGAAATGAATATCGGAGGCTCGGTCTTTGATCGCCTGCGCGAGCATCTGGTTGACGAGACTGATGGCAGGAGGAGATTCCTCGGCAGCCTGCGTTACGTCGAAGCGCTCCTCGCCCTCTTCCTCTACCTCGAGCGTATCGTCGACCACGCGGAGTGCCGGTCGCTGGCTGAAGATCTGCTCGATCGAGCGCTCCAGATCGGTCGGGTCGGCCAAACAGAACTTCAAGTTGACACCGAGCGAGAGCTTGACGTTATCGAGGCCAAGGATGTCGGTCGGATCGCTGATTGCAACCAGCACCAGGTTCTCCGATTCGTAGCGAATCGGCAGCGCACGGTAGCGACGCACGACCGACTCGGAGAGGAGTTTGACCGCCTCGGGCTGGATCTCGGTCGTGAGGATGTCGACGAACTCCAGGTTCCACTGCTC
>Ga0209226_10000650_pt1 | contig 18100 bp, 17 predicted proteins | sample BarGraNGADG00212_2_FD_184497 | JGI IMG/M metagenome (GOLD analysis project Ga0209226, IMG submission 184497) | Arctic peat soil microbial communities from Barrow, Alaska, USA - Barrow Graham LP Ref core NGADG0011-212 (SPAdes) (version 2) | ecosystem: Environmental > Terrestrial > Soil >...
TCGGCCAGGAGAGTTTTGTGTGTTGGGTCGAGATGAGAGACAAGCACAAAGGCTATTCCGGTGTCAGCGGGCATGTTACGGAAGAACTCTTCAAATGCCTCCAGAGAACCGGCCGACCCACCGATTCCCGCGATGTAGAAAGCCTTCTTGGGCTTGTTCTCAATTAGCGTGCCCGCCTTTCGTGGAGAAGCGGGCGATGCCAGGGGGACTTTTCTATTCTTTGAATTGGCTTTTGGTTTAATCTGCAAATTGAGATTATCGGGAGACATGTCTATCACTCCAGGTGTGACTCATAAGTTATTTGATTTTCGACCCATGATTGTGAGAGGGTAGAGCCTCTGTGATAACTCGAACATAGAGCAACTTTCCCACCCATTGAGCTTCCAAGTCGATGCCGCTGGAGGCCAGACTGAATTATCCGGGCTATCTCTTCCGGCTTGCCTGAAACTATGAATGTCCCCCCCATATCATTTAGCCAACAAAGAGCATCCGTAGTCTAAATGCAGAATAGCGATGCACAGCCCAAAAAAAAAAGAACCGCGGTGTAAATAGTGCCGCAGGCTTTGCGCCAACTGCATCGATGACCACTTCATCACTTTGTGGATAGGATTTTTTTCTGACTTCGACGCAATAGATGAAAGCATTAGTATAAGAATTTAGCTGAGAACCATATTTTAAAGATTCAAAGAAGGGAAATTAAAAAGAGATTTTACAATTGCTAGCTTTACTCACAGGTATCGAGAAGGCTCTTTTTCTTGCCGCTCCTCTTGTCTCCGAGCTTAATGGGCTCGACCTTTGCTTCTGTCTCTTCCTTTTTCTCTTTCTTTTCTTCGTTGTTTGTCATTTTATTCCTCTATTTACTATAGCAGCTGATCTTTCATATATCTTCCGGTGAGCATCATTTGTGTAATCGTTAGCGAATTTGAATTCGTCGTGTGATTCAGTTTCCCTGTTGCTCCAGAATGCAGGTGGGGTCCTCTGCCAGCAGATCCTGGTGATAGTAGTAGGCTTTCTGGCGGCATCCGCCACATAGTTCCCGATAATCGCATTTTCCGCAAGCTCCCTTGAGGCTGGATTTGATATCTCGCAGTGCCTGCAGCTCCGGGGTGGGATGATCGATCCATATGTCCCGGAAAGAGCGCTCCCGTATGTTGCCCACCACGACCTGGGGCATGAAGTGACAGGGATGGACATCTCCCTGGTGGTTGATGTTGGCCACCTTCACCCCGGTGGAGCAGCCGCCTGCATTGGTCAGAAGCTTTCGCACGTACTCCTGACGAGGTGGGTCATCCTTTAACAGCTCCAGCAGATAGGCTCCATCCATGGGCGAATCCGTGGTCAGGATCTCGATATTCTTGTCTTTCAGCTCCACCGCGGCTTCTGCCAGCAAGCGGATAACGCTGCGGCGCTGCTCAGGCGTGACGTCTCTATCGGCCATACCCGCTCCCCGGCCCGTAGGGACGAGGTGATAGAGACAGAACCGAGGAATATTCTCTTCCACTGCCAGGTTGAGCAGAGCCGGGACATCCTGCCAATTGTCGGAGGTCAGGGTTATTCGCAAGCCCGTCTTGAGGCCGGCATCCCTGGCGTTCTTCAAACCCTGCAAAGCCCGGGCATAGGCTCCAGAGACGCCACGAAATATGTCGTGGCGCTCGGGCAAGGCCGAGTCCAGGCTCACGCCCACATATCTGATCCCGGCCTCCGCCAGAAGCCTTGCTACTTCTGGAGTTATCAGGGTTCCATTGGTGGAGATTACGGTGCGCAGGCCCACCTCGCGGGCATGGAAGGCCAGTGCATAGAAGTTGCGGCTGAGTAGTGGCTCTCCGCCGGTGAAGATGAGGATGGGTATTTCTAGCTCCGCCAGGTCGTCCACCAGGTGAATGCCCTCTTCCAGAGTCATCTCGTCCCTGGCCTCAGGACTCGCGTCCATGTAGCAATGCTGGCAGGCCAGGTTGCAGCGTCGCGTCAAATTCCACATCACTACAGGTTTTGTCTGGGCCGAGAACCTGAGCAGATCGGCGGGCAGATTCTGGCAGGACTCGGACGCTCGCAGGGCCTCCCAAACGGTAGCTTGGTCAGCCAGAGCTTTGGAGAATATGATCATTCTAACGGCTCCTGCACCCTCTTGGCCAGGGCTTGAAGCATGGCCTCAAAGGTAAAAATCTCTGGCACGGTGTCCACTCTTACTCCCAGCCGGTCGAGTTCCTCACACGTCGGTTTGCCGATTGCGGCCACCGTGGCATCTCTCAGAGCCTGACGAAGACTCGATTCCTCTCCGAGGGCCTTTGCTCTCTCTATCAGATTTCGGGCCGTGGAGGAGCTGGTAAAGGCAAAGATGTCCACGCTCCTCCCTCTCTTTATCAATTCATCCAGCCTGGGGTCGCCTGAGTTTACGACCTCATAAAGGGGAATGTCGTCTACCTGAAGGCCGGCTGCCCTCAGGCCCTCGGAGAGGTAACGGCTCCCTTGAGCGCTGCGAAGAAAGAGAATCCTCCGGCATTGGCCCTGCAGCATCTTCTGTAATCCTGCCGAGCTGTATTCCAGAGGTACATCTGACTTCAGGCCGTATCCGGCCAGGGCCAGCTCTGTTTTGGGCCCAATGGCAACAATTTTCTTCTCTGCCAGGGCACTTTGGATGCTTTTGTTTTCCAGCGCCGTCTTCACTCCGTTGGCGCTGGTGAAGACCACACATTCAGCATCATTCAGCCTCTCCATCAGATCTCCGGGCAGGGCCTTCACCTGAATCGCGATAGCAGGAGCCATAATCGCCTGGAAACCGAAGAGTTCTGCGAGCCTTGCCGACTCAGCCTGCTGGCTCTCGGGCCGGAGGATGGCGATCTTCTTATGGGCCAGGATTGGCTCCAACCGGACCACATCGCCTACTACCAATATGGCGGGCGACTCGATCTTCAATGATCTTGCCTTTTCTGCTATATTGGCCAGAGTTCCGGTTATGGTCCTCTGCTCAGGCCATCCTCCCTTCTCCACCATGGCGGCCGGCGTCTGGGGCGATTTTCCTGCATCGATGAGAGCGGTGATATTTTGCTCCAGGCGGGATACGCCCATCAGGACTACCAGCGTTCCACCCTGGCTGGCTATAGCCTTCCAGTCCAGGGGTGTATCCTTTCCCGGCTCCTCGTGGCCGGTGACGATGGTAAGCGAAGAGGCGACTCCCCGGTGAGTCACTGGAATTCCGGCCAGCTCCGGCGCTGCGATGGCTGAGGTGACGCCGGGAACAACCTCGAAAGGAATCCCCTTTTCCCGGCAGGCGATTGCCTCTTCGCCACCCCGGCCGAATAGGTAAGGATCTCCTCCCTTCAGTCGAACCACAACATTGCCCTCTTCCGCCTTCTTGACGAGCAACTGGTTAATGCCGTCCTGGTTCAGCTTATGCCTTCCTGCATTCTTGCCCACATCGATCAATTCCGCTTTGATGCCTTCCAACGCTTTTGGATCGAGCAGCCGGTCGAACAGGACCACGTCCGCTTCCATCAATAGTCGCTTTGACTTTATTGTCATGAGCTCGGGGTCTCCGGGACCTGCCCCCACCAGATAAACCTTACCGATCGCCAAAAACCTTCACCGCCTCTTCCACCAGCTCTCGCCCACCCATTCTCATGAGTCTCTGCCCTATGTCCGCCGCCAGACTGAGATAATCATTCTCTAACGATATCGTCTCATCCACTCGCACAAACCTCTTGCCGTCCAGAGAGAGAACCTCTGCCAGAACTCGCGCCTCGCCGTCCCGAACGCCGGCATGAACGGCCATGGGCACAACGCAGCCTCCGCCCACTGTCTCCAGAATCCTGCGCTCGATCATGGTCTCGATTCTTGTGGGCTTATCATCCAGTGATTGGGAATATTTCTCGGCCTTCGATCCTTTTTTGGCCACTACTATTATCGTTCCCTGGTTGGCGGCGGGAACGAACATGTCACCGTCAAGGCGCATGTAGTCCAGATCCAGGCCCATGCGCTGCAGACCGGCCTCGGCCATGACTATGGCGTCGTAGTCGCCGCTGTTTAATTTGCGCAATCTGGTCTGCAGATTTCCGCGCAGGCTTTTTACGTCCAGATCGGACCGGGCCCGAAGCAGCTGCGCCATTCTTCGCATGCTCGATGTGCCGACAACTGCACCCTCTTTCAGCTCTTCCAGATCTTGAGCCGGGCCATTCCGGCTCAGCAGAATATCGTAGGGTGAGTCGCGCTTCAAGATTGCGGAGATGGTCAGCTCCTCCGGCCTCTTGGTAGGAAGGTCCTTCATGCTGTGCACGGCCAGATCGATCTCGCCTGATAGCATGCGCTCGTCTATCTCTGCCACGAAGACCCCGAATCCGGCAAGCTGGTGCAAAGGCTTGTCCAGGAAGACATCTCCGCTGGTCTTCACCTTGCAAACCTCCGTCTCTATGCCCAAAGGCCGGAGCTTTTCCCGCACGATCTCTGTCTGGCGCAAGGCCAGAGGGCTGCCCCGGCTCCCCACGATCAGCTTTTCAGGCAGGAACGAAACGCCTCCAGGGTGGTTTCAATTACGTCCTCGGAATGTGCTGCGGATATGAAGTCGGTTTCATACTGGCTGGGAGTAAGGAATATTCCAGAATTAAGCATGCGATGGAAGAAGGCAAGATATCCCGACTTGTCGCATTTCAAAGCCTGTTCGTAGTTATGCGGCTCCGGCCCGAAGAATATCTTGAACATGGAGGCGATGCCTACAACGCTGTAATCCAGCTTCAGGTCGTCCACTATCTCGCTCAGCCTCGAACGCAACTCGTTTCCGGTGTTGTTCAGCTTTGCCAGGACATTCTCCTTCTCCATGACGTCCAGAGTGGCCATACCGGAAGCCAGAGAGACCGGACTTCCGTTGAAGGTTCCTGCCTGGTAGATGCCGCCGCTGGGTGCCACCTGCTCCATCAGACTTCGGCGGCCTCCAAAGATGCCCACAGGGAAACCGCCGCCGATGATCTTGCCCAGAGTCGTCAGATCGGGCTTGACACCAAAGAGCTCTTGCGCTCCGCCCAGGGAGAGCCGGAATCCGGTTATGACCTCGTCGAAGATGAGGAGGACATCATGCGCTTGCGTTAGCTGCCGTACGGCCTGAAGATAGCCTTTCTCAGGCAGCACCGGACCGATGTTTCCTAAGACCGGCTCCATGATCAGGCAGGCAATCTGGCCGGGGAAGCTTTTTAAGACCTTCTCCAGGGCTTCCAGATCATTATAGGGCACTTGCAGAGTGTTCTTGGCCGTATCCACCGGTACTCCTCGCGAGTCCGGGATTCCCAGTGTTGTGGCTCCTGAGCCCGCCTTCACAAGAACGCTGTCATGCGCCCCGTGAAATCCGCCTTCGATTTTGATGATCTTATCCCGGCCGGTGCTGCCGCGCGCCACCCGAATGGCGGCCATGGTGGCCTCGGTGCCTGTGCTCACGAATCTGAGCTGCTCCATGCTGGGGTAAAGGCCGGATACTCGTTCTGCCATCCTGACCTCCAGTTCCGAGGGCGTTCCGTAAAGCCACCCGCGATCCATCTGGTCCATAGCGGCCTGCATAATGGCCGGATGGCGATGGCCGAGGATCATGGGGCCGTAAGCCAGACAGTAATCGATGAATCTATTCCCGTCGCCATCCCATAGATACGGGCCAGCGGCTTTGGCCGTGTAAAAGGGATAGGGTGTTATGGCTCGCACCGGGCTGGAGACGCCGCCGGGCATCAGCCTTCGGGCACGATCAAAGAGCTTGATGGATGAGTCAAAACGCATTAGAGTGGCAACTCGGTCTGTCGGATTATCAAACTTGCGATTCGCCCGGGTGGGATTTGGACCGTGATTCGACTTATGAGGATTTGGGCTGCATCGCATACGGCTGGGTCTATTGAGCCGGATACTATTATTATTTACAAAAAGTATATATAATAGGGACTACAATTTAACTATATTAGTATCATAAAACAGTAATGTAAAAATAGTGCAGTTTGAACGGCGAACCATCTGGACTTTGAAAAAATACAATAAGAAATATATTAAAAGGGATGGCACGATTTCAAAGACCTATGGCCCGCCAACCCGCCTCTTCCACTTTTTTTATAACAATGCGCAGGGGCAGCCCGGTCTCTTCCGCGATCCTTTTGCTGTCTTCGTACTCTGCTTTGATGTTCAATAGCTCGCCATCCATCCGACTCACCTTTATAACGGCATCGTAGCTCTGGCCGGAGACTTCCAGCCGTACCGACCTCGTTTCGCGTTCGGCCACGAAGCGGTGCAGGCTGGGAAAGACCCGCACTCCCAAAGAGCCCGTCTCCTTGATGATTATCCTGGCCAGACCTTCCATCTCTTCATGACGGGCTATGGCCCGGATCACATTACCGCTGCGCCCTTTTTTCATGAGGGCAGGCAGGACTGAAGCGTCCAGGGCGCCGGCCTCCATGAGCAGCTCTATCAGATGGCCAAGAACCTCGCCGGTGACGTCATCGACATTGGTCTCAAGCTGCACCACGCGCTCGCCCTGCTCTGCGTGATCACGGCCTGCATTCGTCTCCTGCACGTGAATCGTATCCGCAATTATGCCGCGCAGGACATTGGGAAGGGCGTACTCTCTTTTGCCTGCGCCGTAGCCCACCCGCTTCGCCTTAAGGAGGGGGAAGTCGGGCACAAATTCGTCGACCAAAGTTGCCAGCAACGCCGCCCCCGTGGGCGTGAGAAGCTCCTCCTCTACCGGTCCTCCTTTCCAGGGAATCATGTGAGCATGCAAGATCTCCAGGGCCGCCGGTCCAGGGACGGGAAGAAGGCCGTGCGCCGACTGGACGTATCCGCTGCCCACAGATACGGGCCGGCAGAGTACGCGCTCCACGGCCAGGTTTTGGCATGCTGCGCAGCTTCCGGCTATATCCGCCAGTGCATCCAGCGCTCCTATCTCATGAAACCTGGCCTCGGCCTTCGGCACCCCATGCACCCTGCTCTCCGCCTCGGCCAGTGTGTCCAGGGCATGAAGCGCATTTTCCAGGGCAATTCCTGCCAGGCTGGAGCCCTGTAAGATGGATACGGCTTCGCTTACCGATTGGTATCTACGGTCCGAGATCACCTTGGCCCGGGTGGCCATGATGTGGCTTTTCTCCTCGCGTGTGATCTCCAGCTTACACCCCGTTGACTCGACTGCCTGGCGGACGGCTTCAAGATCCGCCCCCAGGTCCAGGAGAGTGGCCATGATCATGTCTCCGGCGGCGCCGGCGCTGGGGTCGAAGAGGAGGACTGACATGACTTACAATTTTGCTTCTGCCGTTAAATACAAATTGGTCCCTTGAATCACTTCTTCCTGAACTATCTTGATGATCACCGTAGATTGTCGGAGAAGATGATTGATGCACGCGGCCACGAAAAATATTATTCGGCCAGATTAATGCCGATGACATCTTTGAGCTTAAATCTAAAAAAAGGACTGGACTGCAAGTTCAGGGGATGAAGAGCTTCTTCACCTTGGAGACAACGTCCGGCATGGACATCACAAAGACGCGGTCTCCTGCTGCCACTTTGAAGTCATCTGCCGGCACTATCGGTTTACTGTCTCTCAAGACCATTCCTGCCAGCGAGTCCCTGGGTAGCTCTTTGGAGACGCTCTTGCCGATGATCCTGGCTCCTGGCCTGGCGATGAAATCCACCAGCTCCATCCTCTCATCGCTCAGGGTGATCACCTCTTCGCCTCCAATCACCCTCTGCAGCACGGCATCGGCCGTCACCTGTCCCGGGCTGACTGCTCTGTCCACGCCCACCATCTCAAAGAGCTTGATGTAGACGTTTCTGTTGACCCTGGACAGGATCTTCTTGGCGCCGAGCTGTTTCACCAGCAGGGAACAGAGCAGGTTCTTGTCATCCAGTCCGGTCACCGCGAAGACCACATCCATCTTGCCTGCTCCTTCCTCCTGGAGAAGTGCGAGATCGGAGCCGTCTCCGTTGAGAATCATGGTGCCAGAGAGCTTATCTGCAATCTCAGCACAGCGATCTGCATTCTGCTCTATGAGCTTGACGTCCATATTCATCTTCTCCAGCCTGTTGGCCAGATAGAAACCCACCATTCCTCCGCCCACAATCATAACCTTGGGAGAAGTTTGAGACTCGTGTAGCATCTGCCTTAAACCGGGAAGGGCTTTGGAGTCGCAAAGCAGCATGAGGTGATCATCCAGTTGAATCCGATCGTCCTTTTTCGGTATAAAGATCTCACCTGTCCGGTTAATGGCGATTAAATTGCAGTTCTTGGGAAGGCCGACCTTCTCGACGGGCCCCAGAATATTCATCCCGGGTGTCACCTTGAACTCGATCAGCTCGACCAATCCATTAGCTAGATCTCGATTCATGAGCATCGACGGGAAGTAGAGGGATCGAGCCATCTCCTCGGCCATGGACAGCTCCGGACATATCATGTAGCTTATGCCTATCTCTTTTCGATCCTGGACCGGCTGGTCGATATACTCAGGATTGCTGACTCTGGCTATGGTCTGGCGCACTCCGATGTGAGAAGCGATGATACATGTGATCACGTTCACCTCGTCGTTTCCGGTCACGGCTACAACGATATCCGCCTTCTTGACTCCTGCTTCAAGGAGCAGGCGAGCATTGGCAGAATTTCCCTGCAGTACTTTCACATCCATATCCTGCAGCCTGGCACAGGCCGCGGGATCTTTGTCTATGACGGTTACATCATGATCCGCATGAAGTTCGCTGGCTATGAGAAAACCGACCTCGCCAGCTCCTGTAATCAAAACACGCATCTCATTTCCTCCATAATTCTGGAATAAGCAATAAGAATATGGGCATCAGCTCCAGCCGGCCGATGTACATGGCGAAGAAGCCGATCATCTTGCCGGCATTCGTGATCTGGGACCAGTCGAAGGTTATGAGGCCGAAACCCGGACCCACGCCGCCCATGCAGGAGGCGATACCTGATGCCACTACCGTCAGGTCCACTCTCGGGTCACCGGAGGAGACCATGGCCAGCAACAGAGAGAGTGCAAACCATACGGCCAGGTAGAAGAAAGAGTAAAAAAGCATGGGGCGGAGTATATCCTCTTTCACCCGGGCTTCACCGAGCCTTACCGATATGAGCGCATGGGGATGGAGCATGTGGAAGAGCTCGTTGTAGGCGTATTTCAGATCTACGAGCAGCCGTCCTACTTTTATGCCTCCCGCGGTCGAGCCAATGCATCCACCAATGAGCATGACCATGATCAGAGCCATCTTAGCAGCCGTGGTCCATTTATCGTAGTCCAGGGTGTTGACAAAGCCCGTCGTTCCCATCAAGGAGACGACCTGGAAGGACGCAAACCTGAAACGGTCCACCAGTTGGCCTTCTATTCCGCCGAAGAACATGAGGATCAGGGTGGCAACGGCCAGGATGGCGATCATGAACCTGAACTCTTCATCCTTGAACCAGCCCAGCCGGTCGGTAGTGAGGACCTTATAGTGCAGAGAGAAGCTCGACATGCCAAGGATGATGAAGACGGCAACTATTGCTTCGATGGTTGGGCTGTGGTAGGCGACAAGACTTGACGCCTGGGGGGAGAAGCCGCCCGTCGCAAGAGTCGAGAATGCAGTGCATACCGCATCGTATAGCGGCATTCCCACCGCAACGAGCAGGATGATTTCCAGGGCGTTAAAGGCCAGATACACCCTCCAGAGGATCCTGGCGGTCCCGGTAGCTCGAGGCGTGATTGTGTCCTTGGTCGGCCCCACAGCTTCAGCCCGGTAAAGCTGGCGGCCCGCGACCCGCAGCTGCGGAAACACGGCGACTACGAGCAGAATTATGCCCAGGCCTCCGATGAGCTGCTGGAAGGATCTCCAGAAGAGAAGACCGTAGTAAGTATGAGCATGGGTCAAGTGAAGCGCCATATTGCTTCCTGTCAGCTGGATTACATAGGCCGCCAGAGACGTTGCGATGCTGTGATCGGCAAGGGTAGCATTCACTATGTAGTAACCCAAGGGGTTGGACTCGGTGAGAATCGTCGCACCGGTAGCCGAAAAGCCTGATATGGATTCGAATAGGGCATCGACGAGGCTCAGGCCCTGAAACACGAAGGGCAGCGATCCAAAAACAGTTGCAAACAGCCAACCCAGGGTAACGGCGGCGAAGGCTTCCTTGTTGCCCACGTCTCCTTTTTCGCCCAGGCGCTTCAGAAAGATGCCGCACGACACAGAGAGCAAAGATGTCAGTGCAAAAGCCACAATTCCATCCGTTTCATGATAAAATGCCGCGACAAGTCCCGGCACTAGCAGTAGCAGGCCCAGGATCTTCAGAACAGTGCCGATAATGTCAAGAACGATTCTAACTCGCATTTAATCCCTCCCCCTTAAGCTCCGTGTTTCAGTTTCGGGGCACGGGGAACCCAGGTCTCAGAATCGACCATAACCGCGGGAGATCTCGAATGGCCACCATCGGGTGTTGCCCCGATTGGCATATATCAGCCCGAGGCTGCGGCCACTTTGTTCTTCCAGGATTTTTGATGATTTTCACAAGGACCATGACTCCCGCCTCAACTGGTCACGCATCTTGCTGTGGTCTGCTCATTTTATGAGATGACTAATTCCCAAAGAGGATAGCTTGAAATTATGTCCTTTGGACGCTCCCAAACTACATGAAGCTCGCCGTAGTGGTGACTCCATGATATAAATGTTTCCATTTTAGGTCTGTCAAGTTGTCGGCAGTTCCACCGATCTCAAATTATCCTATCAATACTCGTGGCGAAGCGATGCGATTTCGACATAAAAATCGGCCTTGCTCGTCGATAGTTCGCCCGGCAAAAATTAGGCGAGAGCCACATCTAGTTCTTGGGATTGCTTTCTACTTTCGCCAGGGTCGCTTGCGGATTCTCTGAGAGGTTTGCCTGATAAAACTCCTCGTTGTCCGGCAGGGCCAAATTGAGTTCGGTGAAGCTGTCGACTAACACGCGGGCGTTTTCCAGATTGAAGTCCAAGAGGTGGCCGCCTGCGGACCTGTCAAGGGTGATAAAGTGCAGGTTGTAGCCTGGAACATTCACTCCCTGGACATAGTCAGGGCATCTGAACCCTACTATCGTTCCTTTAACGTTATGAAACTCAAATATCTTCTGGGCTTTTATGGCCTCTGACAGAGTCGGATACGGCTTGCTCTGCATCGGAACGCTCCTGGTTTTGACATAGTCGAATGTGCAATCGATTCTGATGCCGTAGAAGAGGTTCTTGGTGACGAGAGATTCATCCAGGCGGCTCTCGAGCTCTGTAAGGTTGGAAGAGCCATTCAAGGCAATTGTCTCCTCGGGTTTGAAGAAAGCGACCTCTGCAAAAGGAGTCTTCATGGAATCGCTTACACGATAGGCTATGCCATTGGATTTTACCTGGTAAAACTCTCCGTCAAGTCCTACCATTTCGCCGTCAAGGGCCTGGACAGTTCCAATGCCAAAGTCTCCATGGGCGCCAAGATCTTTGAATGTCATGGTGCCATCATAGACGCCTTGCATGAGGGCACTTATGACTGAGGTCTGAAACAGAGTGTCGTTCTCGGAGGCGATCGTACCTGGTATCAGGAATGCCAGTGCCAGGAAGGATGCGATGCAAATAGATCCAGCAACTTTCATCATAATCAAATTCACCTGAGATCTCTCTAAAATAATTGGTTAGATAAATACCCTCGCCAAACGTAGTGAACGGATGATACGATTCAGAAGACGTATCTGAATTCGGAAAAGGTCAAAAATACCCGAGGCCACACATTTTTAAGCCAAGAATCTGTTAGTTCACTCCAATGACCGAGATCCGAGATCCTGTGCACGGCTATGTAAGGCTAGAAGGCCTGGCATTGGAGCTGGCAGACACCCCTCAGATGCAGCGGCTGCGCTGGATAAAGCAGCTTGGTCTCGCGAATCTCGTCTATCCCGGTGCCAATCATACTCGATTCGAGCATAGCCTCGGGGCCTACCATATGGCTGCCCTCCTCACGCGCCATCTTGGCCTGGAAGACGAAGATAGGCTGCCGGTGTGTGCGGCTGCGCTCCTGCATGATGTCGGCCACGGGCCGCTTTCTCATGCCACCGAAGCGGCCCTGGCTCCCTTTCTCAGAACCGATCATGAGAGCGTTATTGAACTCCTGAAAAGAGGTGAGTTGAGGGAGGTCCTGGACGGGCATGGCCTGAGAGCTCAGGATATCCAGGCTTTTATCAATGGATCCGGCTTGGGCCAGATCGTTAGTGGCGAGATAGATGTGGACAGAATGGATTACCTCATTCGAGATGCGCATTACACCGGGGTGGCCTACGGGGTGATCGATAGATTGCGCCTGCTGCAGAAGATGACCCTCCACCAGGGACAGCTCGTGGTGGAAGCGGGCGGAGTGCAGGCTGCGACATCCCTGCTCATCTCGCGGCTTCTCATGCATCCATCCGTATACTACCATCATGTCTGCCGCATTTCGGAGTGCATGATCTCTTCGGGCATCCATAGGATGATTGAAGATGGCGCAAGTGCGGCCGAGGTCAAAGGGATGGACGACGTCCAGCTCTTCACAACCCTTGACAACGCTGGCGGCTATGCAGCAGAGATGAATTCCCGCATCAGGTCTCGCAAGCTCTTCAAGAGGGCTGTCTATATCGGTGTCGAAAATCTTGAGCCCTCCCTTCTTCGGGTCAGCGATAAGATCCTGGCCCAGGAGATAGCAGCCGAGGCCTGCGTCGATGTGGATTACGTTCTGGTGGACAATCCTCCTCTGCCTGATACTATAGAGGGCAGTTTTCCTGCGCTGGTCGGTGAAGTGGTGAGGCCCCTGCGAGAGGTCTCGCCGTTGGTCAGCATCCTGGAGAGGGCGCAAAGGGCTACCTGGCGTTTTGGCGTATACGCCCCGCCGGAGCTGCAAGAGAGAGTAGCAAGAGGCGCCAGAAGGTGTCTGAATCTGAAGAAGAACACCGTGCAGCACACATTTTCGGGCATTGATAACGGTTACCTTTAAGTCGCAAAAGAACGGAATGGAGATAATGGCATTTTCCGGAGAAGGGCCGAATCTTGACAAGAATCTGCTGGTCAAGACCATCCAGACCATGAACCAGCACCTGCCAAGCAAACGAATCAATTTGACCGAACTCTTGAGTATGGAAAAGCCCGGCATCAAGGGAAAAGATAATACCTTTTTCATCATCGATAAAGCCGAGCTGAATCTGATCTCCCAATCCTTCCCTAGATTCATGTGGAGCCGCCTTCGGCTGCCCATGCTCATTGAGATGTCGCCCGATTTTGGCAATGGCGCAGCTCGTATTCAGGGCGAGGCTGAAGTAGAGGTGGTCAGCAAAATACTGGGTAAAGAGCGACCTACGGGAAAACAGATTATAATCTACCTTCCTGAAGTGAGAGAGCTGCGTCGAAAACTTCCTACCACCACGCAGTATGCCTTCCTAACCAATCTCAGGGATCAAGGTATTAGGGACTGAAGTGTTCTTATCTAAACTGACCAAGAAGCAGACCAACTGTAAGAAACAGCAGAATAGTCATGGAGGAGCAATTGGCAGATAATACGCTGGCTGAAGGTGCGAGGCAGTTCAATGCGAAGATGAACCAGGGAGCTTACAAGGAGGCTGCCAGGATTAAGTCAGATTTCGGTCTACCCAATGAAATGCTTTCGGATGCGGTTAAGAAAGCCTACGAAGCCAACATGAGAAAAGGGGACTATTCTCTTGCAGCTGACTTAGCCCGTCAGTATGACCTTGCGAGAGACCTCCGCCTGGAGGCTGCCCAGAGATCCTTCCATAGAAAGGTCGACAGCGAGTTTTTTCGAGCGGCAGCCGACTACGCCAAGGAATTCGGACTGCCTGAGGATATGGTCAGAGAGGCGGCCCTCCAGGCCTTTTACAAGAGCATGAGCTTTGGTCTGGTCAAGAATGCCGCGGAGATCGCGGAGGATTTTGAGCTTTCCCAAGAGTTGAGGCAAGAGGCTGAAACGAAATCCTATGAGCAGCATATGCAAGCCGGCTTCTATCGCAAAGCCCTCAAAATCGCTCAAAAGTACGATCTTCCGGATGAGCTGAAAGTGGCTGCAGAAAAAAAGATATCTTGAGCCCCAATGCCCGAAGTCGTGCTCACAATCGGTGGCTCGGATTCTGGTGGCGGTGCCGGAATCCAGGCAGACCTCAAGACATTTTCTATACTGGGATTACATGGAACCTCTGCCGTCACAGCCATTACTGCCCAGAATACTCTTGGCGTGCAGCATGTTTACGGCCTGGAGCCAGAGATAGTTTTGGCACAGCTCAGGTCTATTACTGATGATTTCTCCATCGCCTATGCCAAGACGGGCATGCTCCACTCGGCAGAGATTGTAGCCGTGGTAGCCGATCACCTGAAGAGGACTGGGATTCCCTTTGTTTTGGATCCGGTGATCGAGGCGGAGGCAGGCGGTAGATTGCTTCAACCCAGGGCGATGTTGGCTTTGAAAGAGCGTCTTCTTCCCCTGGCCAGAGTTACGACACCCAACATCTTCGAGGCGGAGGCTCTGACTGGAATTTGCGTTCGCGACATGGATAGTGCAAACCTTGCCGCCCAAAAGATCATGGGCTTTGGGCCCGGAGCCGTGATCGTCAAGGGTGGACATCTGGACTGTACTGATCTATTGGCAGAGGGCGACAGGGTCTGCCATATGCCATCCGAGAGAGTGGCAGGCCAGAATCATGGCGTAGGATGCACCTTTTCTGCGGCGCTGACCTCATATCTTTGCATGGGCTGTTCTCTATGTGAAGCGGCCCAGAATGCCAAGGAGTTCGCAAAAAGAGCCCTGCTCGGGAGCTTTCATGTGGGAAAGGGGGTCGGGCCGGTGAATCAGGCAGCGTACCTCAGGGAAGAGGCGAGTCGCTACCGAGTTTTATGCGATGTGCAAAAGGCTGTGGATCTACTTGGAGACGAGCCGAAGATCTCCGAGATGATTCCAGATTTGGGATCAAATCTTGCCATGGCCATTCCCCATGCCAGAATATTTGATGACGTGGCCTCGGTGAAAGGTGGGCTGGTGAAAGCAGGAGGACGTGTCTGCCCATCAGGTTGCATCAAGTTTGGGACCTCTGGCGATATTGCCAGAATCATCCTGGCAGCGGTGAGCCGCGATTCTCGTTCCAGGGCGGCCATGAATCTGAGTCTGAAGGCAATGCCTGCCTGCAGAGCACTGGGCCTGGTGATAACGGAGCTCATTGGTCCGGATGGTACGGGAGTATTACCCGCAATTGAGGCCCCGGGTCGGCTGCCAGACGTTTTCCTGGTTAGGGAGATCCAGGGGGAAGAGCCCGAGCTCTGCCTGCTGGGATCTTCCGCCACACTGCTGGCCAGGCGTGCAGTGAGTCTGGCTCGCTTCTCGGAGTATAGGAAGATATAAATTGGTGGCAGAAGGAAGCACAAAGAATTGCTCTAGCTGGAGTGTTGATTATGGGAAGTGTAAAACCAAGTTATATCAAGAATTTCGCTATGGATCTGTTGAGGACTTACGAGAGCTTATTTAGCCCTGACTTTGAACAGAATAAGCTAGTAGTATCGGAATATACTGACATCAAGAATAAGACCATTCGCAACCGTGTGGCCGGTTATATATCCAATGTGATGAGGCAGAGGAGCACTCGCAGAGGAGAGGTCGAGGTTGATGCTTAGTGGAGTGTTTCCTGCAATAATTACGCCATTCAAAGAAGACCAAAGCCTGGATGAGGAGGGACTGAAAAAGAACATTGAGTACCTGAGTAAAACAGGCATAGCAGGCATTGTCCCCTGCGGCACCACTGGGGAATCAGCCACCTTGACTTTCGAGGAGCATAAGAAAGTGGTAGAGATTGCCGTTGATTGCTCTCGTGTGCCGGTAATAGCAGGTACGGGCTCAAATAATACCCGTGAGGCTCTGGAGCTGACCCGCCATGCTGCAGAAGCAGGCGCAAACGCGGCCCTATTGATCACGCCCTACTACAACAAACCCAACGATCGAGGCATGTTCGAGCACTTCAAGACCATAGCCGAGAAGTGTGACATACCAATCGTTCTCTATAATGTTCCCAAGAGGACTGGAATCAACCTCATGCCGGAAATGGTGGCGAAACTGTCCAAGGTAAAGAACATCGTGGCCATCAAAGAGGCTAGCGGGAGCCTTTCTCAGCTATCTCAGATCATCGAGCAGACCAAGGGGTCCGACTTCTCAGTGCTCTCGGGAGATGATGATTTGACGCTGCCTGCCATGGCTCTGGGAGCTCGTGGTGTGGTCTCAGTGGTGGCGAATGTTGCCCCGCGGAAGACTGTGGCACTGGCGGATGCCATGCTTAAAGGAGACCTGGAAAAGGCAAGATCGCTGCACTACGAGCTTGCACCCCTGGTTCGAGCCATGTTCCTGGAGACCAATCCCATCCCTGTGAAGACCTCTCACAAGTATCTGGGTCTGGCTGGAGGCCCCTTGCGTCTTCCTCTGGCGGCAATGGCTCCTGAAAAAGAGAAGATCCTGGAAGAGATCCTGGAAAGATTGGGCGAAAGAGCATGACCCGAATAGCGGTTACCGGAGCTGTAGGGCGCATGGGCACCCTGGTTATTCAGGAGGCCGCCAAGGTCGAGGGCATGCAGCTCGTAGCAGGCCTGGATGCACTTGGAGCCGGAAAATCGCTTCCCGGCGGCATTCTGGTCGAGGACGTCTCGCGACTGGAGTCTGTCTTAAAGGAGATCAAACCCGATGTGCTCATTGACTTCACCATTGCCAAAGCCGCGGTAGAAAACGTGATCACGGCTGCCGCTCTTGGAATAGACCTGGTGGTGGGAACCACAGGCTTTTCCCCGGACCAGCATTCCAGGATGAAAGAGGCAATAAATGGCCATGTGGCCGCAGTGATATCGCCTAATTTCATGGTGGGAGTTAACCTGTTCTGGAAGCTCGTAGCAGAATGCGCCGCCGCCCTCAAGGACTACGATTACGATATCGAGATCATTGAAGCTCATCACAATCAAAAGAAGGATGCCCCCAGCGGCACTGCTCTCGCCACTGTGGATGCGATAAAGAAGGCTCGAGGAGAGATGGATGTCGTTTATGGCAGGTTTGGGGTTATGCCGCGCGGAAAAGAGATTGGAGTGCATGCCGTGCGGGGAGGAGATATCGTTGGAGATCATACGGTGCTCTTCGCAGGACCCGGAGAGAGACTGGAGATAAAACACCAGGCTCACAGCAGGACTGCATTCGCCAGCGGAGCTGTGCGGGCGGCCCAGTGGGTGGTCGATAAGGACCCCGGAATTTACAGCATGGCAGATGTCCTGAAATCAAGATGAACCAATTAGAGGAGAAAAGCTTCGCCCTTCTCTTCGAAGGAAAACGTCTGGATCCGGTCTCAATGGATCGGAACATGGTCGGCTTTTGCAGCCAATGCGACTCGGATTTGGAGAGCCTGGCATATTATTGTACTGAATCGGGCTGGCTGGTCTCGACGCGCTGCAAAAAAGATCACATGGCTCTGATTCGCTACGACAAACAATGGAACTGGCTGGGCGATCTGGACTTGCAGATAACCCAGGAAAAAATAAGCGTTGGTGACCTTTCCAGGGAGAAGCTGGAGGCGGTTTTTACGCAGGCTGAGATCAGGGATATGCTGGCCTGCCAGAAGGGCTTGCCCTACATCCGGCAAAATGTCTATCGCGCCCGGGCGAAGTATGATAAATTCGAGAAGCTATTCGGGGTAAAGATAGATATCTAGAAACTCTGTATGGTTCTGTTGCATTTGACGGTGATGCGATCAATGGTGGTGCACGAATTGTGGTGGAAGTGTGGTTTCATGATTGGTACATTTGATTGTATTGGCACCTTACTTGCTTGATGCTCATAAGGAGCAAGGCGATGAGCGATTGTCGTGCGGTCTTGAAGATTACGAATTAGATATTCTCGATACATTATTCAGCCGTCGTTGCTTCAACTCCGATTCAAGTTTTAATTCGATGACAAAATTAGCCTTATTTTTTCGGTTCCTCGCTGTTTCATGTGGGTAGATTGAATTCGAGCTTTCCTGTCCTAAGATAAATAGTAATAATAAAATTTTTGGTTGATCTGAAGCCTCTTGCACTATCCTTTGCTGCCTGAATGAGACTATTAGTTCCTTCTAAGATACCATTGCTG
>Ga0209226_10000655_pt1 | contig 18055 bp, 19 predicted proteins | sample BarGraNGADG00212_2_FD_184497 | JGI IMG/M metagenome (GOLD analysis project Ga0209226, IMG submission 184497) | Arctic peat soil microbial communities from Barrow, Alaska, USA - Barrow Graham LP Ref core NGADG0011-212 (SPAdes) (version 2) | ecosystem: Environmental > Terrestrial > Soil >...
AGGAAGATGCAGATACTGGGCACCGGGTGCGCGAAGTGCAAGAAGCTGGCGGAGCTGACCGAAGAGGCAGCGAAGTCGCTGGGAATCGAGTTCGAGATCGAGAAGGTGTCGGACGTTAGGGAGATCATGAAGTTCGGCGTCATGATGACGCCCGCTCTGGCCGTGGACGGCGAGGTCAAGTTCGCCGGCAAAGTGCCGTCACTTGACGAGATTAAGAAGATAATCGGATAGGGAGAGTATCGATGAAACTCAAGTGGTTATGGATTCTGGCGGCGGCTGTTCTGATCGCCGCGGTATCAATGAACGGGTTCGCGAGCACGGCAAAGAAGCCCGCGGCCAAGGTCAAGACCGGCGCGATATGCCCCAAGCCCGCGCCGAAGAGCTCGTCCAAAGCCGCAGCCAAGAAGAAGGCTGATCCGAAAATGAGCGAGAGGCCGCTGCCCAAGCTGCTCGACCTCGGCTCGGTCTCGTGCATCCCGTGTAAGATGATGGTCTCGGTCCTCGACGAGCTAACCAAGGAGTACAAGGGCAAGCTCAAGGTCGGGTTCATTGATGTCTGGAAAGACCGTTCCGCTAGTGCGAAGTACAAGGTCCAGACCATCCCAACGCAGATATTCTACGATGCGAAAGGCAAGGAGCTCTACCGGCACGTGGGCTACTATCCCAAGGCCGACATCCTCGCCAAGTTCAAAGAGCTTGGGGTCAAGCTGACAAAGTGACCCGACTGAAAGGAAACAACCAATGAGCATCTCACCGAAGCTGATCGGGCTTGCGGTAGTGTTGTGCGCCGCGGCGGGAGCCGTGAGCGCGGCGGACACGCAGCCGGTCCAGACCGTAAAGGACACCTACCCTGGTCTTGCCACCGATTCGCTGCCGTATGCAAGACTCAAAGATCTGCCGGCAGGCGTGATATTGGAGTCCGGTGGAGTCAAGATCACCCCCAATGACCTCAATGAGCGAATCCGGGAAGCCCCCAAGGAGTTCTGGCCGCAGTTGAAGCGCAATCTCTTTTTCGTCCTTGAGGGGGTGGCAGCGCAGGCGTTCCTGAGCTACGAGGCCGTGCAGAACAAGGACGCCGCGAGCGCGAGCGACAAAGACGCCATACAGGCGTATCTTGCTCGCGTGACCGGTGACCTGACCGTGAGCGACGACGAGATCAAGAGCTACTACGATAAGAACAAGGACACGATGGGGGGGGCCGCCTTCGACCAGGTCAAGGATCAACTGAAGCAGTTTCTGCTGGATCAGAAGCGGATGGAGGCAACCAAGGTCTACGTTGTCGGGATCGGCCAGCGCTACGAGATCGACGTCAACAAGGCCTGGGTCGCGAAGCAGTATGCGGCCGCGATGAACAATCCGGTCGACAAAGTCCGCAAGTCGGGCAAGCCCACAATTGTCGATTTCGGCGCGGACGGGTGCCAGCCGTGCGAGCTGATGGTGCCCATATTGGCTTCGCTGACGAACGACTACGCAGGCAAGGCGAACGTGCTGTTCGTGCACGTGCGCAAGGAGCCGGTGCTTGCCGCAAGATACGGGATCGATGTGATTCCCGTGCAGGCGTTCTTCGATAAAGACGGCAAGGAAGTCTTCCGGCACACAGGATTCTATCCCAAGGACCAGATCGTCGCGAAACTCGCTGAGATGGGGGCCAAGTAGCTTGGAGCAGCTCTTCATAACGCTCACCAGGGCAATCGAGGGTTCCGCGCCGATCGCGTTGGGAGCCTCGCTCGCGTGGGGAATCCTGAGCGTGCTGCTCAGCCCGTGCCATTTGTCCAGCATTCCGCTGATCATCGGTTTCATCAGCGAGCAGGGCAGGCTCACCACGCGTCGAGCCTTCGGGCTGTCGCTGCTGTTCGGCCTTGGGATACTGGTGACTATCGCCGTCATCGGGGTAATCACGGCGGCAATGGGCAGGATGATGGGCGATTTGGGCGCGTATGGCAACTACGTGGTTGCCGTGGTGTTCTTCGTGGTGGGGCTGCACCTGATCGGAGTCATACCCATGCCTTTCTCCGGTCCGGGTAATGTGGGGTTCAAGCGGAAGGGCCTATTGGCGTCGTTCATACTCGGGCTGATCTTCGGCATCGCGCTTGGTCCCTGCACGTTTGCGTATATGGCCCCGGTTCTTACGCTGACGCTCAAGGTCGGCGCCACGAATGTGATCTATGCGGCTGCGCTGCTGGCCGCCTATGGCATAGGCCACTGCTCGGTGATAGTCGCGGCGGGAACCTCCACCGAGGCCGTTCAGAACTATCTGGACTGGAACGAGAAGTCCAAAGGCTTGAGCATCATAAGGAGGATCTGCGGGGCGCTGGTGATCCTCGGCGGGGTGTATCTGATCTACGCGGCGCGCTAGCCCCAATGCCGTTCACTTAGCGCCACGGAAGGGAATTCAATCGCGAAAGCGCGAAAGCGCGAAAAGGGAAGATTTCCTGATGAGTAATACATATGACGAAAGCTGAAGTAGTAGATAAAGAGCGAACTGGAAATGCTCCAGCCCCGAGGCCCTGTTGGCTCACGATCCTGGGCGGACTGGGTTTGGTGGCGGTATGGTACGTGTTGTACCGCCAACTCCAGCCGGCGGCGGACTGGCTCGCTTATGATCTGATCGGACTGAGTGGTCGGATCGGCAGCGCGGTCGCATTCTTTGCGTTCGATGCTCCCAAGGTGATAATGCTCCTGGTGCTGATAGTGTTCGGAGTGGGCATCATCAACACGTTCTTCACCCCAGAGCGCACACGGCAGATACTGGCCGGGAAGCGCGAGTCCATCGGGAACGTTCTGGCGGCTAACCTCGGGATAGTGACGCCGTTCTGTTCGTGCTCCGCGGTACCGCTGTTCATTGGGTTCGTCAAGGCCGGGGTGCCGCTCGGGGTGACGCTTTCGTTTCTGATAGCGGCCCCGATGATCAACGAGGTCGCCGTGGTCCTGCTCTTTGGCATGTTCGGCTGGAAGGTGGCCGCATTCTATGTATCCACGGGGCTTGTGATAGCGGTCGTCGCCGGGTGGGTTATCGGCCGGCTCAAGATGGAGCGTTTCGTCGAGGACTGGGTCTACGAGGTCGAGGTCGGCGACGCGTGTTGCGTTTCAGGGAAGCTGGAGTGGAATTCGCGGGTCCAGGCGGGGGCGGCGGCGGTGCGAGACATCGTCGGCAAGGTGTGGCCGTATGTGCTGGTCGGGATCGCGGTGGGCGCGGGAATCCACGGCTACGTCCCCGAGGGACTGATGGCTTCGTTCATGGGCAAATCGGCCTGGTGGAGCGTGCCGTTGGCGGTGTTGGCGGGCGTTCCGATGTACTCTAACGCCGCGGGAATCGTGCCGATTATGTCGGCCCTGCTCGAGAAAGGCGCGTCTTTGGGGACGGCGCTGGCGTTCATGATGGCCGTTATCGGGCTGAGCCTGCCGGAAACGATCATCCTGCGAAAAGTGCTCAAACCGCGTCTGATAGGCGTATTCGTGGGGGTAGTGGCTGTGGGAATAACCCTGGTCGGCTACCTGTTCAACTATGTGTTTTGAGGGATATTAATGGACGGAATCACTAGGAGACTCTCATATCTGGATAGGTATCTGACCCTGTGGATTTTCCTCGCGATGGGCCTGGGGGTCGGAATGGGCTACGCCGCGCCGGGGATCGCGGGGTTCTGGGATCGGTTCTCGGTCGGCACGACCAACATCCCCATCGCCATCGGGCTCATACTCATGATGTATCCGCCGCTTGCGAAGGTGAAATACGAAGAGCTGGGCGAGGTATTCCGCAACTACAAGATATTGGCGCTGTCGCTCGTGCAGAACTGGATTGTCGGCCCGATACTGATGTTCTTTTTAGCCATCATCTTTCTGCGCGGTTACCCTGAGTTCATGGTCGGTCTGATCATGATCGGCCTTGCCAGATGTATCGCCATGGTTATCGTGTGGAACGAGCTTGCCAAGGGCGATACGGAGTATGCCGCGGGGTTGGTGGCGTTTAACTCGATCTTCCAGGTGCTCTTCTTCTCCGTGTATGCCTATGTCTTTATCACGGTCCTGCCGCCGCTGTTTGGACTGAAGGGCAGCGCGGTCCACGTGACCATCGGCGAGATTGCGAAGAGCGTGTTTATCTACCTGGGGATCCCGTTCATCGCGGGGATACTGAGCAGGATCGTCGGGCTGAAGACTAAGGGCCGCGAGTGGTATGAGAAGCGCTTCATCCCCAGAATCAGCCCCATTACGCTGATCGCGCTGCTCTTCACTATCGTTGTGATGTTCTCGCTCAAGGGCGAGTATATCGTGCGGCTGCCCCTGGATGTGGTCAGAATCGCCATACCGCTGCTGATCTACTTTGTAGTGATGTTCCTGGTGAGCTTCTATATGGGCAAGAAGATCGGCGCGGACTACGCGAAAACCGCCACGCTGTCATTCACCGCGGCAAGCAACAACTTCGAGCTTGCCATAGCCGTGGCGGTGTCGGTGTTCGGAATCAACTCAGGCGTAGCGTTCGCGGCAGTCATCGGACCGCTGGTCGAGGTTCCGGTGCTTATCAGCCTTGTCAATGTCGCGCTCTACTTCCAGAAACGCTATTTCAAGACAGAAAGTGCAGCTTAGCTGCTGAGGTGATCGATGAGAGCAAAGGCAGTGATCGGAGCCGGAGTATGCGGCTTTGCGACAACCGTTACGGCAACTTCGGATGATATGCAGAACGTGACGTTCGAGATCGAAAGCGACTGCGAGAACATAAAGCGGCTCGCAGCCAGCTTCCCACAGGTGGACGGATACGCTGAGATCGGCGCGGGATTTGACGGCGTTATCCATCAGGTCGTTCGCGATACGCTCAAAGGCTGCTGTTCTGGTTGTATTGTCCCGTGCGGGATATTCAAGTCTATGCAGGTTGCGGCAGGGCTCGCGTTGCCCGCTCCGGCTTCAATAGATATCGTCAAAGAATAGGTGAGGTGGACAATGGCTGAAAACAAGTGCGGATGCTGCGGCAGTGGTGGCGGAACCACCGGCAGCGATGACATCAAGAGCTACGTCAAAGAGAAATACGGCCAGGTGGCGGTCAACGCCGCAGCCGGAAGCCAGTCGAGCTGCGGTTGCAGTTGCACGAGCAAGGACGCGATAACACGCGACCTCTACTCCGAAGCCGAGATCGCCGGGCTGCCCGTCGAAGCACTCCTGGCGTCGATGGGATGCGCTAATCCGCTCGCGCTCGCCGAGCTTCGACCCGGCGAAGTCGTTCTCGATCTCGGCAGCGGCGGCGGGATCGACGTATTGCTCTCCGCCAAGCGCGTCGGGCCGACCGGCAAGGCCTACGGCCTAGACATGACCGACGAGATGCTCGATCTCGCGCGCCGCAACCAGCGCGAGGCCGGAGCCGATAACGTCGAGTTTCTCAAAGGCGAAATCGAGAGCGTTCCGCTGCCGGACAGTTCAGTTGATGTTATCATCAGCAACTGCGTCATCAACCTGAGTACCGACAAGGACCGCGTGCTTGCGGAGGCGTTTCGAGTCCTCAAGGCCGGCGGTCGGTTTGCCGTGGCGGACATCGTGCTCACCAAGCCGATATCGGATGCGGCCCAGAAGCACCTCGCGCTGTGGGCGGGATGCGTTGCCGGGGCGCTTCGGATCGACGAGTATAAGGCCAAGCTTGCCGGCGCGGGCTTCACGGGCGCCGAGGTGGAAGTGGTCAAGACATACTCGGTTGAGGACGCCAGGAGTTTGGTCGGGGACGAGCTGATCGACCAACTCGGCGACAAAGGCATCGAGGAGCTGATGGGTGCGTTCGTCAGCGCGTTCGTGCGAGCCGAAAAGCCGGGGCGCTGCTGCCCATGAAACACGTGATCTTCGTCTGCGTTCACAACTCGGGGCGAAGCCAGATGGCGGAGGCGTTTGCCAAGCGATTGGGGCAGGGGAAGTTGATCGCCGAGTCGGCCGGCACCGAACCCGGCGACGCTCTCAACCCGACGGCAATAGCTGTAATGGAAGAGATCGGCTATGATATGAGCGGCCACCATCCCAAGATGATGACGCTGCAGATGGTGGAAAGCGCTGATCGGATCATCACGATGGGCTGTGGAGTGGATGCGGCCACCTGCCCCGCCGAGTTCGTGCCCACGGAGGACTGGGGCCTGGATGACCCCAAGGGCCAGCCCATCGAGAAGGTTCGCGAGATCAGGGATGAGATCAAGGCGCGGGTGGAGAAGCTGGTGAGGGAAGTGGCTCATAACTGATTTGGCGCGGGTTGTGTTGTACCGTATATACGGTATAATGAATATGGAGGCAGCCCAATGATCCAGAAGATACACAGATTCGGCAATAGCTTGGCGGTGGTGATCCCCGCTACCGCGAACAGAGCTCACAAGATCGAACCGGGGGAAATGGTCGAAGTAGTCGAGACCGATGAAGGATGGCGCGTGACCCCCGTATCCGTTACGCCTCGTCTTTCCCCTGAGCTTAGGAAACTGGTTGACAAAATCGTAGAAGAGCGCGCCGAGGTCTTCAAGGCCCTGGCCGAATGAGATACCTATCCGCCGATGAAGTAGTGGCAGTTCACTTCTACGTGATGAGAGAGCTGTGGAACGAGCCACTGTACGGCCTCAGGGATCGCGCGCTTCTTGAGTCTGCTGTGAACAGGCCCGTGAGCACTGCTCTGTACACCGATAGCGATGTTTTCGATCAGGCCGCGAAGCTACTGGAAGGCCTGATCGCTAACCATCCTTTCCTACAGGGCAACAAACGCACAGCCTATGCGGCAACGGAGCTGTTTCTGCTTCTCAACGGCTGGCGCTGTGATGCGGAGGACCAGCAGTTGATCTCGCTGTGCTTGGGTATCGCTATGGGGAGTGTGGGAGCGGAGGCGGCGGGGCGGTTCCTCAGGGACAATTCGGTTCCCTGGTCGCAGGCAGAGGAATGCGAGCAATGACCCCAAAACCCACTATCGGCATAACCCTCGGCGATCCGGCGGGCATCGGGCCGGAGATCGTGCTCGGCGCGCTAAGTGACGGCGAGGTTCACGAGCGATGCGTGCCCGTGGTCATAGGTTACGCTGGCGTGCTGCGGCGGTGCTCGATAGCTTCGGGGGTATCCGCGGGCGAGATCGTGACCATCGAGTCTCCCAAGGCCGCGTTGGGCGTCAAAGGCAAGGTCGAGGTAGTTCACGTCGAGACTGATGGCATGCAGGACATCTGTCCGGGAATCGTGAGCGCTGACGCCGGAACTGCCGCCGATGCGTTCGTGAAGCGCGCCTGCGAACTGGGCCTCGGGGGAGAGATCAGCGCCATCACCACCGCGCCGATCAACAAAGAAGCCCTGCGCCTCGCGGGTGTACCGCACATCGGCCACACGGAGATGCTTGCCGCGTATCTGGACTCACCGAACCCGCTCACGCTGTTTGTCACCGACAACATGCGCATCTTCTTCCTCTCGCGCCATCTGTCGCTTCGCGAAGCCATCGACTACATATCCGCCGAGCGGGTCTACGACTTTATCCGCCGCGTCCATTCCGCCATGACCGATCTTGGAGTCGCGAAACCTCGAATCGGCCTCGCGGCCTTGAACCCGCACGCAAGCGACGGAGGTCAGTTCGGGACAGAAGAGCGCGAACACCTCATCCCCGCCGCCGCGCGCGCCCGCGAGCAGGGCATCGACGTCTCCGATCCCATGGGCGCGGACTCGATCTTCAACATGGCTCTCGAGGGCAGATTCGACTGCGTGATCTCGCTTTATCACGATCAGGGCCACATCGCCGCCAAGACCCGCGACTTCCACGGCACCGTCACCGCCACCCTCGGCCTGCCGGTCCTGCGCACGTCGGTCGATCACGGAACCGCCTTCGACATCGCCTGGAAAGGAATCGCCAACCCCATCAGTATGAAGTTGGCGATCCTGGCGGCGGCGGAGATGCTTGACACGGCGCGCGCTCCCAAGTAAACTACCCCTGCCAAACGCGCCGAAGTCGGATTCGGACTTCCGACTTCGATCTCGAAAGGAGAATCCTATGTTCTGTCCACACTGCGGCGCTCAGATCGCCGATGACGCAAAGGTCTGCGAGGCCTGCGGAGCTGAACTATCTCAGCAGCAGCCGCCCGCTGCGCCCGCCGAACCGCCACCGGCGTTCGCGCCCAGGACAAGCCCGATGGCGATATGGTCGCTGGTGCTGGGGATCCTTGGCTGGTTTGTCTGCGTGACGGTCGTACCGGGTGTCATACTTGGCATTCTGGGCCTGAAACAGGTCAAGGAGAAACCGCGGGAGTTCACGGGAAGCGGCCTCGCAATAGCAGGGATAGCCGTGTCCGCCGTAGGGGTGTTTGTGTTTGCCGTGGTCATGATGCTCGCCGCGATTCTGTTCCCGGTGTTCGCTCGCGCAAGAGAAGCGGCGCGCACCTCCACGTGCCTGAACAACGTGAGGCAGCTCTGCACGGCCGCGATGGTGTACTCCAACGACTACGACGGCAAGTACCCCATGGCCGCCAACTGGTGCGACGCGACCAAGAAATACGCAAGAGTCCCGAGTGTCTACAAGTGTCCATCCGTAGAGGATAAGGAGTGCGGCTACGGCTTCAACAGCGCGTTGGGCGGAATATCCCAAGATGGCGTAGACAACGTCGCCGATACGGTCTTGATCTTCGAATCGGACGGCGGGTGGAACGCCAACGGCGGGCGCGAAGCCATGATAACCCGCTCCAGGCACAACGGCGGCTTCAGTATAGGCTACGCCGATTCCCATGTTGCAAGGCTCACCGACTACGAGTTGAGCCAATTGGTGTGGAGTCCGAAGCCCTGAGCTCGCCCAAGGTCTCGGTTCTTATCCCGGCGTATAACGCCGAGGCGACGGTCGAGCCGGCGCTGGCGAGTATGCTGGGCCAGACGTTCGGTGAGTTCGAGATCGTGATCGTCAACGACGGCTCGACCGATTCCTCTCCCGCCATCCTCGACTCCTTCGCGCGGCGCGACCCGCGCGTTCGCGTGATCCATGCCTCGCGCGGCGGCATCATCGGCGCGCTCAATATTGGCATAGCCGAGTGTACCGGAGAACTGATCGCCAGAATGGACGCCGATGACATATCGCACCCACGCCGGTTGGAGATGCAAGTCGCGCTGATGGACGCGCGCCCGGAGGTCAGCGTCTGTTCCTCGCTGGTTCGCATGTTCCCGCGCGCCGAGCTGCTCGGTGGGTTGGTCCGCTACGAGCAGTGGCTCAACTCGCTGGTGACGCACGAACAGATCGCTCGCGATATGTTCGTCGAAAGCCCGCTCGCGCACCCCAGCGCTATGGTGCGGCGCGCGGAGCTACTTGAGATCGGCGGCTACCAAGACCACGGCTGGGCGGAGGACTACGACCTCTGGCTGCGTTACTTCGTCGCGGGGAGGCGGTTTGCCAAGGTCGATTCGACGCTTCTCTTCTGGCGGCAAAGCGAGGGGCGGCTTACGTTCACCGACCCGCGCTACTCGGTAGAGAACTTCCTGCGAGCCAAGGCGCACTACCTCGCGGAAATCCTCGTTGGGCCGGGACATCATGTCCCGGCCCAACGAGGGCGGCCCTCTCCCCCAAGAGAGGGTGGCAGGGAGATCATCCTCTGGGGGGCGGGCAAGACCGGCAGGCGCCTCAGCAAGCACCTGCTGCGCGAGGGGGTTGACTTGGAAGCCGTGATCGACATCGACCCCGCCAAGATCGGTAGAACGCTGCGAGGCAAGCCGATCGTGAGTGTGGACTACCTGCGTAGCGAGACACCCAAGCCCTTTGTCATCGCCGCCGTAAGCTCGCACGGCGCGCGCGAACTCATCCGCGAGCAGCTTTCCGAACTCGGTCTTGTGGAGACCGACGACTTCGTGTGCGCCGCCTGACGCCGCTAGAAGGTGCGCGACCAGGCAACTCGCCAGATATTATACATTCCGGTATTCGCCGAGTTGAGGAAATCAACGTATTCCGAAACCGAGAAGTCGAGCATCAGGCGGTCGTTGGCGGATAGATCGTGCGAGAATCCGAGCACGTATGTGTGCTGGCGCAGGTCCACCGGAAGCCACGTCGGCCCGACGCCGAGAGGATACTTTGTAGTATCAAGCAGACCGCGGCCGTCCGATTTCGACAGGATGTAACGCCCGTAGAAACTCAACTTGGAAGACATCGAGTAAGTCAACCCGGTAGACCACTGGTTGTTCTGCGTGTCATAGGACACCATGTTCGGCATGGTGTTGCTCTCCGTCGCGACGTCGAAGCCCAGGATCCAGAGGTTTGCCACATTCGTTTTGATCCTTGAGTAGTTCGCGTCCAGGACCAGTTTCGAGTTGAGCGAATACCAGGTGCCAAACGTGCCCGTCGTCATCTCATTGTGATAGCCCTGGCCGGCGAACGCTTTTCGCGATTCCCCTGTGTCTGGAATGGCGCCAGGCCGAATCAAATTGTTGCTTTCATACAAGCTGCTGACGTCGCCGTAGAGCGCCAGATTGTCGCGGAGCATGTAAGTCGCGTTTGCGTTAAGCTGCTTCCGATTGTTGGCCGTGCCGGCATATCCGGCCGCATCTGTCTTGGTGATACACGCGTTGGCGGACAGGCTCAGACTGGTAGTCGGGTAGCAGCGGAATGAGCCGGTAACGATGTCCGCCTTGCTGGATGTTTCCGGCTCAGCGAAGGAGTCCGCCGTCATCTGCGTGGATCTGGCGACATCTCTTCGCTCATATCCCAGCTTCAGAAATGCGCGCGGTATTCCCGAGTAGGTGGCCTCAAACAGCGACGATTTCAGCTTGGTGCTGAGCGCGTTATTGGTGATCTCTCCATCCGCAATAAACGGCACAATGTTACTGGTTTGGTTCGTGGTCCGATACCGCGCGGTCAGTGTCAGGGAATCAGTTGCCAGGTAAGTGAGGGCCGCATTGGTGGAGTTGATGCTCACTGCCGCCGGGTGAGATTCGACAAACGACGCACGGGTGTTGGCTCGCTTCCGGTTGGTATAAACTCCGGTGAAGAAAAGTCGATTGCTGACCGCCGCGCGCGTCTTCACGGTGGAGGTCTTCGTGTCGCTATCGAGGCGCGTGAGGTCTTTCAGGAGCGCAATGCTCGTTATGCCGGTGCTGCCTTCTCCGAACTTCGTGTCGCTGTAGCGGTAGTTGACAACCGCTGCCCGGCCAAGCCGGAGGTCGCCGCCAACCGTCCCCTGGCTCGTCTCGTTATGCACCGGCACCGCGATCACATGCTTCCTGTTCACTCCACCCGGGGCTGTCCAGCGGCCAAGCTGCTGGCGAGTCCCGTCCTTGGATTGCAGCCACGAACTCGCCACCAATCTAAGCGCCTGATTGCTGTCCGGCGTCAAACGCAGGCTAACATCGTTGACCCTGCGCACTATCGAGAATTCCTGGTTGGGGCTGTCATCCACGCCTGGGTTGGGGACAGTATAAGCCCCCTCGCTGTCCTTCACGGGGGCTCCCACCAACGCGATGTTACCTCCTCTTATCGCTTCCAGCCGATGCGTAAGCGTTGAGGTCACGTAAGACAACCCGAAACTGTTCCTGTAGTTCAAGCCTACCGCGGCATCTACGTCGTGGGCGAACAGATACCGCCCAAGCACGTGGTACTGCCACGGCCCGCTGTAACCCAGCGAACTCAGATATTCCAGCGATGACAGGTTCAGGGTGCGCCCGTCGAACTCTCTCACGTCGTCCATGTTGCCGCTGCCGGTCGGATGATAAAAGCCGATCTGCATCTCGCTCTGTTGCGCGCTGCCGTGCAGCAGGTCCACGGCAGCGAACGCTGGGCCACACCAAACTGCCGCCAAAGCACACATTGCCGATGCAACTATTATTGCTCTCATATCATTACTCCCGTCCGACGGCGGACCTAATTCAAGAACCTATGGTGGGTGTCCGACCCGTGTATCTGCGGGTGACAGCTAATGCACTGGCCGTAGCGCTCCGCAAAGAGCGTAAAGGTGCCGGTGGTAGTGTTAAGCCTATCGCCTGCTGAAGTCTTGCCGTGTGGGCCGGGGTGGCACCTCAGGCACAGGATCGCCCCAGGCTGGGCCAGCAGGTTGTTGTTTACCGAGCCATGCGGCTTGTGGCAGATCGTGCAGTCCTCAGTCACAGGCGGATGGTCGAAGACAAACGGCCCCAGCTTCTCCGCGTGGCAGCGGAAGCAGGTCTCGTTGACCGATTCCTCCCGCAGCATCCCAGCGGGTCCCCCGTGCGGATTATGGCAGTCGCTGCACAGCATCTTGCCTTCTCTGATCGGATGGTGCGACGGAAGGTTACCTTGCGCCTTTTGTGTCTTGTGGCAGTTGTAACAGACATAGGGCTCGGTGGTGCGCTCGAACAGGGTCTCGTTGCCTTTGAGGTCCTTGAGCAGTCCGTCTCGCTCAACCTTAAGCTCGGCGGATCTCGCGTTAGCCTCGGTTTTCTCCTTGCTCCCCGGCGCGGCTATGCCGGATGCCATCTCCGTCTCCTTTATAGAGCGAGTGAGTCCGTCGAGCTGCAGCTTCGCGTTCGCGATGTCTTTGGTCAGCGTCGCGGGGTCGGGCCCGTGGGTGTCGTGGCAGTTGGTGCAGGTGAGCTTGGCCCTCGCATGGGTGCTCGTGCGCCAGAGGGTCACGTGTTCCTGCGAATGGCACTTCAAGCACACCGTTGCGCTTTGGGAGGGGCTGAGCTTGTCCAGGCGGACGATCTTGTCGGGGTCGCCGCCGTTCTCCACGTGGGCGCTGCCGGGGCCGTGACAGGCTTCGCAGCCCTTTTTTGAGGGGTCGGTGTTGAATAGGGTGCGCCGATGCACGGTCATCGCCCAGTTCTTTTCCATCTTCGCGTGACACTTCATGCACGTCTCCGTGCCCACATAAGTAGCCTTCTCCTCAGCCGCTGTTTGCCTGGGCAGTAACCACACCCAAACTAGAGCCAGACCGGTGCAAAGGCTTGCTGTAATCAGAACTTTACGCTTCATAGAAATGCGCTGCCTCGTCGTCCGTCAGCGACTTACGAGAGGCATCCACCTCCTCCGCCGGTGATAGTATGTCTGACCGGTCTGACCGGCTCGACAATACCTCAAGACTCACCTATTACTCTCATTATCGCCTGCTATTGAGCTAAAGTCAATGGCTTGGTGCCAGAACCCACTAAGCCTATTGACAGGCGCTGTTTTTTCAGGGATAATTTGGAGGTGTTCCCGCTGCCACGGCACGATGCAGGCGACGCGACCTGGGGGGCGAGTGGTCGTCGTTGACACCCATCTGCCCCAACAGTATACTGGGACTGGGCGTGATCGCCGCGCCTCCGCACTGGAAAGTTGGTCAAGTCTAAAATGCACTTATATCGAAAGCTGCTAGCCGTCCTGATCCTGCTTCTGCCGGCGGTCGGTGTGCCGGCCCTGAATAACCAGGACTGTCTGACCTGTCACGGTGACAAGACACTGACAAAGAGCGGCGGGACATCGCTTTATGTCCGCGAGTCGGTCTTGAAGGCAACATCCCACGGCCGGTTGGGATGCACCGACTGCCATGTGGGCTTCGATCCGGCGAAGATGCCTCATGCGGCTAAGATTCAGCCCGTAATGTGCGTGAACTGCCACAGCGACGCCCGGTCGCGGCACAAGGCCCACAAGAGCCAGGTTCCCGCTAGCGGGAGTCCGGCTCAGATGAGCGCTTCGTGCAAGAACTGCCATGGCTCGCACATGCGCAAGCCCTCGCCCGCCGCTTGCGGCACGTGCCACACGGATGTCTTCAAGGAGTATAAAGAAAGCATACATGGCAGAGCCGTGGCAAGAGGGGTGAAAAGCGCACCGGTATGTGTCGACTGCCACGGCGATCATCCGATGTGTTCATTCTCGTCTCCCGAATCACCAGTCTGTGCTACCCGTGTCGCGGCCACGTGCTCCAAGTGCCATGCCAGCAAACAGATCGAATCGGAATTCGGCATTCCGACGCGGCGATTAGAGACCTATCGCGAAAGCTATCACGGAATTGCGAATAGATTCGGTGACGTGACAGTTGCAAACTGTGCAAGCTGTCACGGGTCCCACGACATTCTTCCCTCCAGCGATCCCAAGTCCAGCGTTAACAAGAAGAACCTGCCGCGGACGTGCGGGAAGTGCCACGCGGGAGCCAACAAGAACTTCGCCAAAGGAAAGATTCACGTCGTGATATCGAGGAGCGAAGAGCCGGTGTTGTATTATGTCAGCAATGGGTTCAAATGGCTGACCATCTGCACCATGGTAGCTTTGGTCGGCCACATCGGCCTCGACCTGTTTGCGAAGTTCCGCAGACGGAGGTCCAAGCGCTAGCAAGCGAGTAGGTTTTGGAAATAAGGAGCAATATGGCTAGGAACACAGTTGTAAGAGAACCCGAAGTTGTTTCTTCATCAGAGGAATTCGAGCGGTTCAGCCTCGTGTTTCGTATACAGCACATAGTCCTCTTCACTAGCTGTATCGTGCTCATGATCACCGGCTTGCCGTTGAGGTTCCCGAACACCGGATGGGCCGCGGTGTTTTTCAATCTAACCGGTGGGGTCGCCGCAAGCGGCTTGATCCACCGCGTAGGCGCAGTGGGATTGATTGGCGTAGGCGTTTTCCATATGATATACATAACCTTGATGAGGGACGGACGCCATAACTTCCGGGAACTCATCCCCAGGTTTCATGACGTCAAGGACGTTTTCAAGAACGTCTGGTACTTCTTGGGCAGATCGAAGACCGGTGCGCCGTTCGGCAGGTTCAGCTACATAGAGAAGTTTGACTATTGGGCGGTGTATTGGGGCATGGTCGTGATGATAGCCTCCGGGCTCATGCTCTGGTTCCAGGATAAGACCATGTCGATTCTCCCGAAGGTTTTTATCGACGTGGCGCGCGAGGCGCACAGCGATGAGGCTCTGCTCGCTACGCTGGCAATCATCATTTGGCATTTCTACAACGTGCATTTCAGTCCCGATCATTTTCCCATGAGCTGGACCTGGTTGACCGGCAAGATATCGCATGAGAAGATGATCCATCACCATCCTCTGGAATACGAGCAGATCGTTGCCGAGCGGGAGAAGTCGACCGGGGGCAACGGCAGGGAACACTCCTCTTCGGAAGCCGGAGAGGACATAGAAGTGGTTGAACACTGATCCGCTACTCTTCTTGTCGCAGTAGTCTCGGGCTGGCGTGGCCTTTGATGCGCTTCCGCCACTCGTCGGCCGATGCGAAGTCGTCCCCGATCTTCTTTAGCCACGTCTGCAGTTCCGTGTCCAGTTTCACCTGAGCTGCCTTGGCCTCGGGCTTTCCGGCCAGATTCTTCATTTGGTAGGGATCATTGAGGTTATCGTATAGCAGCCAGGCTTGATCTTTGCCGCGAGCGTAGGTGTATCGCGCGGTCCTGACGCCGCGCCATTCCACTACCGGCACGCTGGGGTCGCGCCCCGCGATCACGCGCTGCAGCAGCACCGATTCGGGCTTCTTGGCGTCCTTACCGAGAGTATTTCTCGAAAGGTTCAGCCCCTGGACTCCTTTTGGGATCGGCGCCGCGCACAGTCCGAGCAGCGTCGGCATGATGTCAACGGAGCTCAGCAGCAGGTCCGTCTTACCTCCCGCTTTCACCTTGCGCGGGTAACGGAGGATAAACGGCACGTTGATGCTCTCTTCCCAGGGCACGTTCTTGCCGATCTTGCCCTGGCTGCCCATCATATCGCCGTGATCGCTGGTGAAGCATACAATCGTGTCTTCGGCGATTCCTGCCTTGTCCAGCGCCGCCATCAACTTGCCGATGTCGTCATCCAATGCTGTAATCGCGCCGTAGTATTGTCCCAGCGTGGTTCGAAACGCGTCGCCTTTCACGTTCGGCCTCTGCTTGAGCTTCGCTGGGTCATACATGTCGGCATATTTCTTGGGCGGGTCGTAGGCCGGGTGAGGCGCGCCCCATGATAGATACAGGCAGAACGGCTTGGCGGCGTTTTTGGCGATGAAATCGACCGCGAGCTTCGTCGCCGCGTCCGGCACATATCCGGGCATAGGCACAGGGTCCTCGGTGTCCATGCAGTAGAACGAATCCCAGTGCGGCCCGCCGTTGTTGCGCACGGCCCAGTAGTCAAATCCCTGCCTGCGTTCCTTGGGCACGAACGGGACGTTGTTCTTCTCCAGATGCCACTTGCCGATGTAGCCGGTCTTGTATCCCTGACCCTTGAGCACTTCGGCTATCGTGATCTCGCCGTTTTGGAGCTCAACGCCGTTTGTCACGACCCCGGTTGTCGTGCTGAAGCGACCGGTGAGCATCGAGGCTCGATACGGCGTGCAGACCGGGTAGTTGCTGATGCAATCGCTAAACAGCAGTCCCTGCTTGGCCAGCCGGTCCATGTTGGGCGTATGGACGTCGCTGTTGCCGAGGCAGCCCAGCGAGGCCGCGCGCATCTGATCGGCGAAGACGAAGAGTATGTTTGGCTTTCGCGGGCCAGTTGCGGCATCAGCCAATTGCCCCAATGGGCCAGTCAGGGCCGCCGTGGCCGCGACTCCGACCCCGCATCGTAAGAACTCCCGCCGCGTCAAGTGCTTGCCGCGATCATCCGACATGTAATCCTCCTCAAGTCATCCTGCCCCGGCCTTGCGATGGGCTGGACGTCTGTGGCATTAGACGACCAAACTCGCCCTCGCGTAACACAAGACCATCCCTCCAGGTATCTTACCTGGATGGATGAGACACTTCCCAGTCCGCGCAGGCGGACTTTGCACGAGTTGCCTCGAATTTATTCGAAGGCTATAGGTCTTCCAGCGGCTCGGGCTTGTGGCCGGTGACGCAGACGGGGGTGTTCATCGGAGCCGCCCACTTCACGCCGTTGCTGATAACATGCAGCACTTCTTCCTGATAATAGACCGGGAAGGTCTCGTGGCCGGGTCGGAAGTAGAACACTTTCCCTCGGCCTCTGTGCCAGCAGCACCCGGTACGGAAGACTTCTCCGCCCGCGAACCAGCTCACCAGCACGAGCTCGTCCGGCTGAGGGATGTCGAAGCGCTCGCCATACATTTCCTCGTGCGGGATCTCGAAATACTCCGGCAGGCCGTCGGTGATGGGGTGCGAGGGATCGATCACCCAGATCCGCTCCTTCTCGCCGATCTCTCGCCACCGCAGGTCACAGCCGGTCCCCATCAGCTTCCTAAATATCTTGGAGTAGTGCCCGGAGTGGAGCACGATCAACCCCATTCCCTTGATCACGCTTGCCTGCACGCGATCGACAATGGCGTCCTGCACTTCCTTGTGAGCTATGTGTCCCCACCAGATCAGCACATCGGTGTTAGCCAGCGCTGCCTCGGTCAGCCCGTGCTCGGGATCGTCGAGGACCGCCGTGCTGACCTGCAAGCCAGGCTGTTTCTTGAGATAGTCGGCTATGGCATTGTGCATGCCATTCGGATAGACTTCACGCGGCTTGCCCGGCTGCCTGTCTTGCCGGTATTCGCTCCAGACTTTCACTCGGATATCGTTGCCCATGTTCCACTCTCACCTTCGATGCAATGCGTTCATCCTTGACTACTTAGCAGCCCTCTGTGACGCTCCCTTCCCCAAAGTGCCACTTCGACAAATCCTGCCAGATTCCCGCACGAATCAGCACATCGAAATAAACTTAGTGGAGGATCGCGGACCCGCGCACCGGCACCAGCTTCACCGCGTCGGCGAGCACGTTGCCGTCGGCATCGTTGGTGAACGTGACTGTCCCCTTGCGCCCGGCAGCGAACTTGAACGTGCCCAGCGCTACCCACTGCCCCTTCATATCGCGCAGGTCAATGCGCTTGGTGAATGCTGTGCCGAAGGAGTTGACCGTGACCGGCGCATTGCGAGCGTGGTCGGAGGCGGGATCGGGACCGAACCATGCGAACACACGATACGTCCCGGCCTTGGGCACGTTTGGAGTGAAGACAGCCTTGGCCTCGCCGCTGCCCTTGAACGCCCAGTGAGTGCCGTTGATGTAGCCGCTCGGCGCGACCAGCCAGGTTCCGATGAATTTCACGCCGGGCGGGCCGTCGCTGTCATCAACCACTATGGCCCCCGCTTCCTCCTTGGGTCGCAGCGGGCCTTTGTCGAACACGTTCAGCCCCACTTGCAGATCGGCCTTCGCGGGGTTCGTGATTCCCTTCACGCCGCCCATTCGG
>Ga0209226_10000656_pt1 | contig 18042 bp, 12 predicted proteins | sample BarGraNGADG00212_2_FD_184497 | JGI IMG/M metagenome (GOLD analysis project Ga0209226, IMG submission 184497) | Arctic peat soil microbial communities from Barrow, Alaska, USA - Barrow Graham LP Ref core NGADG0011-212 (SPAdes) (version 2) | ecosystem: Environmental > Terrestrial > Soil >...
CTTTCAACTTTCAACTTTCAACTTTCAACTTTCAACTTTCAACTTTCAACTTTCAACTTTCAACTTTCAACTTTCAACTTTCAACTTTCAACTTTCAACTTTCAACTTTCAACTTTCAACTTGCAACTTTCAACTTTCAACTTTCAACTCACCTTCACTTCCACCGTCGCGCTCGCGGCATTCCCCGCGGCGTCGATTGCCTGGACTTCCACCCTGTGCGCTCCGGTCGTAAGGCTTGGTGTCTTGATGGTGAAGTCTTCGCTCGACGAGTCGAACATGCCGCTGTCGGCTGATGCCGCGGCCCAGTCGCCGCCGTCAACACGATACTGCACTCCGGCGATCTCCACGAGCTTGCTTGTCGCCGCGCCCGTGATCGTCGCTGATGCAGCGCCCTTCATCTCGATGCTCTTGCGCCCCAGCTTGATCTCGGGAGCCTTGTTGCACACGGTGAATGGCTCGGAGATGATCGTATCGGTGAGCGGATCGTCGGCATTGCTGGTCTTGTCGCTGGCGACGACCTTCACGGTGTAAGCGCCGTCCTCGGCCGAAGCCGTGTTCCAGGTGTAGGAGGTGCTGGTGGACGAGCCCCCCGCCGGCTTTGTGGCGGCGTCGGCGCTGGGCTTGGTCCCCGGCGAATCCTTCTGAGTCGCGGTGATCTTGGCCTTCATCTCCTCTGGCACGTCCTTGGACTTGGCAAGCTCCGAGCTGATCTTGGCATTAATCTCGCTCGCGGGTTTCGTTTCCGTGGTCATCCCACCGCTCGTTCCGCCGACCAGCGCCTTCCAGCTCTTGCCGCCATCATTGGAGCATAGCACGTCGTAAGACAGCGTGTCCTTGTCGAGATCGATGCCCGTCCACTTGATCGTCTGCTTGCCGGCCCAGACCTCCCCGCCCACGGGCGCGCTCAGCGTCACGGTCGGGGCCTGGTTCGGCGTGAGGTAGCTTACCGTGACGGCGGAAACCCTCGGCGTCACGTCGGGCTTGCCGGTGCTCAGTGTGACCTGATATTGGATATACCTCCCCGGCGCGCCCACTATGGACTCGCCGGAGCTGCTCTTGTAAGGCGCGGACCAAGCGGTCCACGTGGAATCGGGATCCTCGACGTTGCCCGCGCGTGTGCGGACCTCGACGCTCGTGGATTCGGGAGCGTCGGCGACCCACTTGATCCTGCCCCACTTGGAGATCATCTTCGCGTCGTGAACCGACGATTCGTAGGTCCCGCGTATGTCGCAGCACTTGCTGACGTAGACCGACCCGATGTTGCCGGTGCCCGCGTAGAGCTCATTTGCGCCCTCGTTGAGTGCCAGAGACAGAAACTGGACCTTGTCATTCGATGAGTCGAGCTGCGACACTGTCTCGTCCGGCGCGATCTTCACCAGCGTGGTGTCGGAGACGGCGTAGACGTTGTTGCGCGAATCGCACACCATCGACAGCACCCGGTTGGCCTTGGAGAAGACGTTCTTAGAGCGCCCGTCCGGTGAGATCTTGTAGATGACGCCCTTCGGCGATGTGCCCGCGTAGGCGTTGCCGTCACCATCGCTCACGACGGATGTTATCGAGTTCTCCTCCGCGTCGAAGATCGGCTTGATGCTGCCGTTTCCGGTCGCGCGGTAGACCACCCCGTTGATGCCGGTTCCCACCAACAGCGAGCCGTGCGGGTCCCAGCTCAGGCTGAGCACCTGCTGCTCGTTGATGTTGGCGAAAGGCATTCCTGTCCCATCGGGCCTAATGCGATAGACCTTTCCGGCATCGCCGACTCCCGCGTAGAGGTTGCCTTCGGGGTCGAGAGCCAGCGCGAGGACATACTTCTCAGAGGTCGAATAGAGCAGTTTGCCGCTGCCGTCGGGAGCGATCTTGAATATCTTGCCGTGCGGCGAGGTTCCCGCGTAGACGTTCCCGCTCGGGTCGCGCGCGATGGAGTTGACTTCCAGCTCGCCGGTCTCGTAGAACACCTTCGCCTCGCCCGCGTCGCTGATCTTGTAGATCTTGCCGGAGTTGCCCGTGCCCGCGTAGACGCCATCCTTGGCCGGGGCAACGCACCACACATACTGCTCCGGGGTCTCGGCGAGCTTCTTGAGAGTCGGGGCCAGTTCCAGCTTGTTCTCGCTGGAAGCCGACACACCCGCGAAGGTCCCCTTTGCGAAGTCGGCCTGGGTCTTCTGCGACCAGGTCGTGGCCTGGCGAACCACCGTCTTTGCGTTGGACTTCGGCGCGGCGGACGACTCCGGGGCCTTGTCGGGCTCCTTAGTGTCCGCGGACGGCGTATTATCAGTCGACACATCGGTGGAGTCCTTCTCCACGGTCATCGGCTCCTCTTTCGCGGGTTCCTCCTTGGGTGGCGCCTTGATGTCGGGTTCGCTGGTCGTCGTGGCCTTGGCACTCAATCCGCCGTCGCCGTAGTCCATCGAATCCATGCCCATACTGTCGCCGCCGCTCGATGACAAGGACGAGTCGGAGCTGGTGTCCAGGCTGTCCAGCGACGCGCCTGGCTTGGCGCCGGCCTTGGCTTCCTTGAGGGTCTTCTTCTTCACGTCGATCATCAGCCGCGCGGCGCCGTAGATGATGGAATCGTTCGGGTAGACCGCCTTTATCTCCTCGCGCTCCATCTTGAGGCCGGAGTTGCGCGAGGACTTCATCACGTCCGTGATGGCGTTCGGCATACCGGCAAGCTTCTCGCCCGCGACGCTTACCGCCGTGCCGCGCATCATGAGCTGCAGCACGACCTCATTGTTCTTCTCGTGCTCCAGGAACTTGGCCACGAGCTGCTGGACGTTGTCGGCGTTCGCCATGCCGGGGTCCATCGCGGTTCCCATCATTCCGCCGGAAGTGGAATCCCCATCCGGCGAGTCCCCGCTCACGTCCGGCGTCGTGCTTGCGCCAGGCATGGGGAAACCCATCGGGGTTCCGCCGCCGCGCACGATCAGCGCGATCTTGCCGTCGGCGGCAGTGGCGGGGATTTTCACCTTGAACGTCTTAGTGACGCGCTCCGCCTTGTATGGCCGGAATACGACGCCCACGTCAACCGTTTCTCCCGGCTCGAACTCGCTCTTCTTCAGGAATATACGGTCGATGGTGGCCGTGTTGCGCTTGTCGAGGATTCGCACCCGCAGGTTCACCGACCGGATGTCCAGCGGGTGGAACTTGTTTGCGCTCAGAAGCTGCAGCAGCGACGCGATGTCCATGGTTGCGGGCATGTCCACTGCCGTCGGGTCGAAGAACACGTTGGATCGCGTGATCTTGCCGATCTGATCGGCAATGACGTCATAAGTCACTTCCGCGGTCGCGTCGCCGGGGGTCGGGTGAAGCTCGTATATCGCTTCATCGGTAACCATCGCGATCAGACGCGAGGCAAGAAGCGGATGATTCAGGACATTGATATGGTAGACGCGGTCGCGCTTGAACCCCTGATCGTCCACGCTTATAGTGACGGGTATGGTCTTGGGCGCGGTTCCCAGAGCGCCCGCGATACACCACGGCCTGTCCTGGAAAATGCGACCCACGGTCTTGATCGACGAGCCCAGCTTGGTCGAAACTTGATAGCTGGAGATAATGTCGGTGATATAGGCCGTGGTCATCGGCGCGTCCACCGCTCCGATTCCCAGCATTGGGTGGCCGAACGCCACTATCTTGCCGCCGCGGCTATACGTGACCGTGCCGATACCCGTGAGGTCGATGTCGCCCGATGCAAGCGACATCCCGACCGCCGCTCCCGGCTCCAGAGAAGCCTTCACATTCGCGTTGGGGTCCGAGCCACCGCCCGGCCCGGCGATGGGACGGATATTGAACGGCCGCAATATATCCGCGAGCCTGTCGATCCCGCGCTGCGACATGCCGCTCACCATCATGGTCGTCATCAGCGGCTGCATATAGATCGTGCCGTTATCAATACCTCTCGGTTTACTGCCCGAAGGATCAATGTTGATTCGCTTTATGGACTTGCCGCCAATGCTCATGGGCTCAGGCAGAGATTGCGCGCTTGAATAGCCGCTCGCGTGCTTGGGCAGGTTCGGGTCCCAGGCTTCGAGCATGTCAGCGATGGGAGTGACCATACCGACCGGCTCCTTGGCAAACTGCGACCCGTAGCTTATCGCACCAATCAGCTTTCCTTTGATGTAGATCGGACTGCCGCTCATCCCGCCGATGACGCCGGTGTTGCGGCTGGTGATCGGTCCGCCGCCGACCCGGACCATGATCAGATCCCTGCCGGTGTTCATCTTCTTGAGCACGCCCAGTATCTCGACGTCGAACTTCTCGATCTTGGTGCCGTGGAAAACGGTCAGCCCATAGCCTCTCATGCCCCGTTTGACTTCCGAGACAGGCATGATATTCTTCGCGTCCTCGGCCGAGAGTCCCGGCCAGTAGGCGGCAAAGGCGGCTTGCGCAAATAGTGTGAGAATGAATGCCAGCACAACGATGTGCATGATCGGCCTGCGGTATCTTCTCAAGCTTATTCCTCCAGAATGTAAAACGCGGGCCGACTTTGGCAGTGCCGCCCCGCACATGCACGATGGTATCACGTCAATCCATCTCAGTCAACGCACTCAGTTCAAACGAGACCTTCCCCTTACATTATCAGCAGCCCAGCCCCGCAACTCTAGTTACGCATGCGCTAGGCAAAAGGGTTTCCGGGAATTCTTGCGGGATACCGCCTGCCCGTAGGGGCGGATCAGTTCAGTCTTGCGGGAACCAAACCCCGCTAGCACTGAGTAGACCCGAGGAACGAGGGTCGTATCGAAGTGCGGTGTACAGGCCACCGTGCTTCGATACGGCCGACAGACCCGGCCTACTCAGCACTAACGGTTATCTACTCCCGCACAACTGAACAAACACTGGTGCCCGCGGAGGTTGACGCCTCGCGCTGCGAGCACTACAATAGGCCATGTAAACGCTTACATCGCTATTCTTGCTCTCCTGGGGGAGAGGGTTGGGGTGAGGGCGAGGTCCACTCTGGGAAAACGCTTCGTAACAATATATGACGTCGCCGCTGAGATTGTCTCGCCGCCGCTTACCGCTCACAACCCCGCCAATCCGATTATCATGCCCGTCGAGCTGATCGTGCGAGACTCTTCCCGTATTGAGCATTGAGAACTGAGAATTCAGAATTGAGGAGTTGGGAATGCCACTGTCTGCTAATGCCGAAGTAATACTGAACCTGGTCATGGACGCCGACGAGCGCACGGCCGGGATGATGCCGGGCTGGGATATCGAGCTCGCGCGCCAGAAGATGCTGTTCTTCACATTGCCGAAGGATTTCGGGGAAGACTTTGGTGACGTGTGCAAGGCGCTGGATGCGAAGCTCGCGACCAACAGTTCCGCGCTGTACGAGCGAGCGATATCGTTCATGCTCGGAATTGCCGAGTCGCTGGTTTCGCCGGTCGAGCTTGACCACAACCTCACCAGCAAGAGGCTTCACGGCGATGGAGGGCTTGCCGGGGATCTCGTGGGCAGAATCGCCGATGCCGCGGGTCATCTCGCGCAGCGATGGGCGGACGCCGACAAGGACGCCTTCGCGCGCGTGACCGCGCTCATCAAGCTCGAAGACACCGCCGCCAACAAGGGCGATAACCTCTTCGGCGGCTGGGCGCGCAAGTGGGAAACCGAGACTGATCGGGACCCCTACGCGAACTCGGACGACTACCTCGCCTGTTTCGGTCAGCTCTACCAGCGCGGGATGTATTACCCCGACCTCTACTTCGCCCGCGAAAAGGGCAAGACCAAGACCCAGTTCTTCAACGACTACGGCATGCAGGCCGCGCGCTGCCGGCGCATGGGCAGCCTTGGCGGGACCACCAACCCGGCAATCGCGGTGCTCGGCGAGGACGACATGTCCGGCAAGGGCAATATCTGGGGATCGGCGGCGACCGACTACATCCTGCGCTTCCCGAACAAGTGGCACGAGGTCCGCAAGGTGATTGCCAAGGAGCAGGTCGCGGCGGGCGAGGCCGACGATTGGGGCGCGGTCAAGTTCACCGAGTGGGTCGTGGTGGACGCGATGCTGGGCCTGCGGTCGGTGTTCCTGCTGCGGGGGCTGGGCAGGGTAGCGTTCCAGCTCAGGCCGGACTGGCATGCCGACGAACGCAAGCTCACCTACGCGGGCGGGCAGATTTATGATCTGCTCTGCGACCGCGTGAAGGTGTTCGATGACATATTGCTCGATGGCGCGGACGATGCATATCGCGAGGCCGCTGCCCCGCGCGTGGGCAAGTCCAACAATCACTTCAAAATCGCCTGCACGGGCCAGGCGGCGCTGGACACCGTCCGCAGCTTCAACGCAGGCTGCTCGGCGGCGTATCCGGACGCGGTCAAGGAGCGAATGTTCACCAACGTGACGCTGAGTTACGAGGTCCCGCAGATGTATGCGGCGTCGATGGCGACCGAAAACGGCATCCGCGACTACGAAAAGCGCACCGGCGAGAAAGTGGACGACGGCGAGGGCGGGTCCGTGGTGACGAGCATGATAGGCCGGTTCAACGACGCCATTCGGGACTATCGGGTGAAGGCGATCCTCGCGGCGCTGCCGTCGGACAGCCCGTTCAAGACCCTCGATCCTGCCTCCATTAAGAAGCTGACCGATCCGGCGATCAACGATCAGCAGCTTATCGCGGCCGCGCACGTCAACGGCATCGACTTCCGCCCCGAATCTGAAGAAGACGCAATCGACCGCGCCGGCACTCTCTGCACCAAGCGCGTGACTATGCTGCTTGAGAAAGAACTGAGCAATCAGCCGTCCACCTTGAGTAGCCCGCAGGATGAAAATCAGCCGTCCACCCTGAGTAGCCCGCAGGACGCAGATCAGCCGTCCACCCTGAGTAGCCCGCAAGGCGCAGATCAGCCGACTGCCCTGAGTAGCCCGCAGGATGAAAATCAGCCGTCCACCCTGAGTAGCCCGCAGAGCGGGCGTATCGAAGGGCGCGGCGGCGTGCGCACACGCCTCCTCACGGCCTCCAAGCGCAACTTCTTCCAGAACACGGAGCTTCTGGACGTGCCGTTCTCGACCGACTTCGGCAACATCCAGCGCATGTACATGGACGTGATGCCGCTTGAGATCGAGAACTGGAAGACGATCTATTCCGACATGGACGCAAACGGCTACCCGACCCCCGGCACCATCTGGGCGAAGCGCCACGAGACCCTCTCGCGCATCTGGCCGGACTGGGGCAAGTGCTTCGATACCCCCGAAGGCGTCGCGCCCTCCGAATACGAGACCGCGATCTACGTCGCGCCGACGCTGAAGCAGTTCATCGGCATGTGGAACGACAATATCGCGAGGGCGAAGGCAGCGGCGGAGAATGCTTAGGGTTGAGGGTTGAGAGTTGAGGGAAGGGCTGGCAGCATTAGCTGCCGGTCTTTTTCTTCACTCCTTGTCCTCTGCTATGTCGCGGCCTTCGCTATCGCGCAGTCTGCGTCACCAGTGTTCAAGCAGAAGCAGTTGCCCGGCGCGATATTGCGTCCGCCTGGTTATACGGGCATGGATGAGATATAATACTGACTAGCGATCGTATGCTAGGCATACCCGCACTACACAACACAGTCCCACAGGAGGAGCAAAATGGCAGCGACGACCCCAGCCGACGAGAATGGGGTGGCACAGCCCACCAGCAGTAAGAAGTATACACGCTTCCCACGGAGCGCCATCAGTGCGGGTCTGGATTTCCCGAAAGCCATCATCAAGGAGGGCTATGATCTTAAGAAAGACCGCCTGTGCGGTCTCCTCAACCGGAGCGCGACCAGTGGCGCCACCGATGCAGCATTAGCTGCTGTGCGCGCCTACGGTTTGCTGGAGGACCGGGAAGGTGGGTACATCGGGGTGTCCGAGCTTGGTAGACGTGCTTGTTCGGAAGATCCATCAGTACGGACCAATGCCTTCGCCGAAGCCTTGAGTAAGGTGGATGAGTTCCGCCGCTTCCTAGACAGATATGCAGAGTCCAAGGTGCCCAGCGAAGGCGTGGCCGAAGATCACCTCACATCACAAATGGGGCTTAGGCCTCAGGAGGCTAAGGTCTTCTACAAGATTGTCATAGAGAACGCGCGCGACGCCGGTCTGACCGAAACGCTGCCGGGCGGGGAGTTCTTCAGGAGCAACCCTGCACCGCCTGCAACGCCAGCAGGGCCTGACGAAGAATCATCGGGCGACGATCCACTGGCACCCCTTGCGCCGGCGGCAGTGCCACCTACGCCGCTAGTCCCGCAAGCGCCGCCAAGCTCAAGAACGGTAGAGATGCACTTTAATGTGCAGGTCCACCTTCCAGAGTCCACCGATCCGGAGGTCTATGATGCCATCTTCCGCAGTATGAAGAGCAATCTCATAGGAGATTAGTGCCATGCTGGACGAGTTGAAGATAGCAAGCAGGCGCGTGATGGCGGCCCGGTCGTCGCTGACGGCCCTGGGCTTGTCCTTTCCCCGTGCTCCCCAGTCGCGACAGACTGCTGTGTCGCTCGTGGAGGAATGCTGCAACCATTTCGGGGATGCAGTTCGTTATCTCAATGCGCGCCGGAAAGTGCCATCGCTCGCGATAACCTCCGAGGCAGCGGTTCAAGATGTTCTCTTCCTTCTTCTCAGGCCCAACATCCCCGACCTTGCCTGGGAAAACCCGAATCTGAAGGAGGCAGGCCGATCTTGGCGACCAGATTTCACAAGTGCCGCTCCGTCCATCGCGGTTGATGCGAAGTATGTGCGTGACGCTTCGCATGGTCGCTCCATTGTCAGGGAACTCGATGAAGACATCGCCGCGGCCCGCGAGGCTCCTTGCTGGCAGGCTCTCTTTTTCTTCGTATATGATCCGTCCCTGTATCTGCCCGACGTCAAGGGATTGCTACTCCACTGCAATGGCACACATTACCATGAAGGCAGTTCGGTGTGCGTGCGCACGATCGTATTCCCCTCGGGAACGTAGAGTCCTATGTCTCGGGGCTGCTCAGCCTGCTGGTTAGCCTAGAAGAGCCAACCACCACCAATCGATGCCTTTGTGTTTCGGGATTTGAGCGGTTGGAGTACCCCACCTGCGCCCCAACGGCAAGCCCGGGCCCAACCCGGAACTCCCGAAACTGACAAGCCCCCAAGCCACCATTTCTGCGGCCCTGGACCTATACCTCGTTGCCCCACTGTGCCCAGTTTTCGCGTGGATGCCGGGCGAACATTTCGAGATATGGCCCTGGGCTGCATGCCTCAATGATCGGGTACAGCTCATCCGGCTTCCGCGAGTGTTCTCGCTTCTGGCTCCCCATGATGTTGACCTGTCGCCGTCCAGGCTGCAATGTCCTAAGCGAACCCCGAACTCCGAACAAGCAGAGTTCGGTAACGTTGCGGAAGTAGAAACCAACTCCTCTGCCGTCGGGTCCGCCATCCTTCCTGATCTTGTACCAGACAACATTGGTCTTGTAGGTAAAGCCCCATCGCTTCATTACCTCCAGCCCTTCCGCAAGTAGCGCGTTAGGTACCCAGAGGTAGAGATGGGAACTCGGTTTTGCTATCCGCGCAACAGGCAGTTCCATTATCTCTTCTAGCTTCATCGTGGGGTAGCGCATCAGTCGCCTGTGCTCTGGCGCCATCTTGCCCGTACGGTTGTTGAACTGCCAAGGCGGATCCGCAAGAATCGTACCGAAGCATGAGGGGCTGAAGCCAAGAAGGTCCTTTGCCGCACTCTCCGTGAGCGCTCTATCTATGCTCGGCGTTACAAGGTCGAACGATAGAGGGATTTCTTGATTCCGAACACCAGTATTGGACATCCGCCGCCACCTCCGCCCTCGATTCGAGGGAGTAACTTTCCCATCCACGTTGTGGATGCGCCATATTTCCTGTAGAGCGATATCTGCTTGCCGTCTGAACCGGCTACCTTGATCGATTTGAAGAGATCAACCAATTCATCTGATTTCGTAACTATCACGCCGACGCTGATTGCTCGAAGGTCAAACAGCAGACGGAAGTTGTTGAGGTCACGATCAAAGAACGGGTCTTTATTGGACCACTCGATTTCGAGGGCTACGCCGTCCCTGACGCAGTCCACCTTGTGCGTGGGGCTTTCCATGCTCTTCTGGTCAACGACGATCTTCGTTTCCCACTTCTTCTCTTCCCATCCGTCGCTGTAGAACGCGCTGTCAAGGGACTTCGAGATCTCTGAGCGGTTTTCCCCACCCTTTATGATATGAGAGTGGCAAACCACGAAGTCTGATAGCACCCTGATAATGCTGTCCCATGCTTCTGGGAAGTCTTCGTGGAGAATCGCGGTAGCGTGCCGCCACTCGTGTATCTCATAGTTCTCTAGGATGAACGGCGGAAGCGCCGATATTGGTGTCATATCTGAGCCTGCCTAGTGAGTCTAGGTCTACCATTCTCCACATGGTCTGGATATACCTTCTATGTGTCGGGGCCATTCTGCCTCTCGATCGGATTTGGAATCCCTGGACCCCGTTCCCCGTATCTATGATCCGCACCTCGCGCTTGGTGTCTCCGCTCGCTTGCGGTATAATGAAGATGTCGCCACGCAAAGGAGGGACACTATGAGCGTCCGTATAGCTATTGACGCCGAAGCCATAGCTGGGTTCTGCGCCAAACATCACATAAGAAGCCTTTCGTTCTTCGGTTCCGTGCTGAGGGATGACTTTGGTCCCGACAGCGACGTGGACGTGCTTGTGGTGTTCGAGGAGGAGCGCGAGCCTGGTCTGATGCGATTGGCGGGCATGGAGCGCGAGCTGTCCGACATACTGAAGCGCAAGGCCGACATGCGAACACCCGAGGACCTCAGCCGCTACTTCCGCGATGAGGTAGTCGCCAAGGCGGAGACTCAGTATGCCGCGTAGGCAAGCATGATGAGTTGTCCGCTAAGCTCTTTCCCTTCAGCGGCCTCATCCCCCTCAGCGCCTCAACGATCCCGACTCCCTTCCCCTCCCGAACTTTCGACTTTCAACTCTGAACTTGCGACTGTTCCCAACCCGTGAACAACATTTAACTGAAATGTACACGCGATTTCCCTGCAAAAGGGCCTAGTTGTCGTACTGTGTACATGGAGGACAAATGTCATGCGCGCCCCTTCCCTTCCCCAATACTCAATACTCAATACCAAATACTCAATCGGAGTTGGGCCGCCAACTAATCAAATCGACAAAACGAAATCCCGCCGCCCAAAATCTGAGCGTGGGCTGAGCGTGAGCCCAGCGGCAATTCGTTCGTACAAAACCCGTGAAGTCCCTCGTGAAACCGCGTGCAAAAATGGGCGCGTTCACCGAGGAGATGAACCCCGGAAGGAACCACGCCCCTTCCAGCCGAACCTCAAAGAAATGGTTGAAAGGTTAGAACGTTAGAACGTTAGAACGTTTCAACCTTCCAACCTTCAAACCTTCCAACCTGATCTGGAGGAAACGATATGTGCTTCGCAAAGATAATGCTGGCCGCGCTCATGATGGCGCTTTTGCCTCTTGGGGCCTACGCGGCTTCTGATGACTTCGCGCTCAACGTCAAGAAGTTCGGCGCGAAAGGCGACGGCGTCACTGACGACACCGCCGCGTTCCAGAAAGCTCTCGACGAAGCGAAAACCGCCGGCGGGGGGATCGTGCAGGTCCCCGTAGGCAACTATCTCATAAAGACCAATCTCAACATCCCCGCGTCCGTGACTCTCGAGGGCGTTTGGAAAGCGCCTCCGATTCCCGCGAAGATGAAGAGCCCGTACCCCGCGTTCGACAAGACCTGGCTTATGGGCAGCGTGCTGCTGGCCGTGGATGGCGCGGGCAAGCCGGACGGAACGCCGTTCATATTCCTCAACACCAACTCGACCATCAAGGGCATGACGATCTACTACCCCGAGCAGAAGCCGGACGGTCCGCCCACGCCCTATCCGTGGTGTGTTGCCTCGGCGGGTTGCGATAATCCGAGCATAGTCGATTGCCTGCTGGTGAACCCGTATATGGCGGTTGACTTCGGCACGCGCGTGGCGGGAAGGCATTATATACGTAACCTCTACGGGCAGCCGCTTTATAAGGGCTTGTTCATCGACGTGTGCTTCGACGTTGGGCGATGCGAGAACATTCACTTCTGGCCGTTCTGGACGGCGCACGTATTGGGCGGCAAGGCCCCAAAGACCGATGAGTGGGTCTTCAAGAACGGCACCGCGTTCATCCTCGCGCGCTCGGACTGGGAGTATATGACCAACTGCTTCGCCATCGGCTACAAGACCGGGCTGCACTTTATCAAGGCTTCCGACCCCGGCCCTGGCAACTATTTGCTCACCCAGAGCGGCGCGGACTGTTCGGACGTGGCGGTGCTGGTTGACGAGACTCAGGGCCACTCAGGGGTCGCGTTCTCGAACTCGCAGATATTCGGCAGGATAGTTGTCAACGAGACCAACACCGGCCCGATCAAGTTCACCGGCTGCGGCATCTTCGGCGCTTCCGGCAAAGTCGAAGCGACGGAGATGATCCGAATCGCGGGCCGGGGGCGCGTTTCTTTCGACAATTGCTCGCTCTATGCAATCGACCCGACGCCAAAGTGCGACTATTTCATCAACGTGATCAACGGCAGGCTCGGCGTGAGCAACTGCGTGTTCATCGGCACTCAGGGCCTGCCTCCGATAGTGCTCGGTGAGAAGACTATCTCGGCGATTATCGCAAATAACGAGTTCTACTCGAGCAAGCAGATAGTCAACAACGCCAAGCGCGAAGTCATCATCAAGGACAACCTCTTCGGCACGGATGAGAAGTAAGATGCGCGGTATTGTTACAGCTTTGATTCTGGTATTTTTGACGTCATGTGCAGGAGCCGAACCAATGAGCATTCCGAAGGATTTTCCCAGCTTCACCGTTCCCGGCCACGAAGCCGAAATGCAGAGCCTCCGCGAGCTTTTCTGGCGCCATAACGCCGGCAACGGCCCGGCGGCGACGCTTTGGGACCAGTGGATGGTCGGCCCGAGCCTATGGCCGGCGCTTGAGTCCACCGGCTTTGCCGAGAACAGGCGGCAGGCGTGGGACAACACTCTGAGCAAGCGCATCATCGACTCCGACGGCTACGTCTCCATCCACCAGCACGCGTCGATTGCGCACCCGCTCGGCTGGCCGTTCCCGTTCTGGAACCAGGGCAGCGGCGGCATGGGTTGGCATTTCTCGTTCAAGGACACCGTAGGCCCGCCGTGGAGGCCCAATGACCTCAACACCCAGGAGGGCTGGAAACTCTCCGGCGCTGATGACGCGGGGATTGACGAAAACGGCTGGAACCTCAAGCTCACCTCGCCGAACGCCGTCGCAACCGCCCCCGCGCACGCAATCGACACATTCAACGCGCCGTTCCTGCAGCTTCGATGGAAGGCGACAGGGCTCGGCAGCGCTCAGCCGTATATCGAATGGACGACCAAGGACATCTCCAGCTTCGGCCCCGACCGGCGGTTTTACTTCGAGCCGGTCGAAGGAGACACGGTCACTCATGCCGTGATCCCGATCTACAAGCATCCGAAGTGGACGGGCGAGGTTGAGCGGCTCAGGATCGGCTTCGGCAACGCTTCGCCTGAGGCGTCGGTGATGATCAGGGCGTTATTCACCCAATACGACACCCGTCACGACATAGATGGCCAGTGCTACGTGCGCGGATGCGCGCTCTACTTTGAATGGACTCGCGACATCAACTTCCTGCGCCGCAACATCAACCGCATGCGGCTCGCGCTTCGCTACGTGATGACCGAGCATCAGGCGCTGGAGCGCAAGTATGTGTATAACACCTGGGTCGGGCACGATGGCCGCAGCGGGCTGGCGTTCGACAAGGATGGGAAGAAAAGCATACTCTCCGGCCACGGCATAGGCGACAATTACTGGGACCTGATCCCGTTCGGCGCCAAGGATTGCTACGCGACCATACTCTACTACGAGGCGCTCAACTGCATGGCTCGCATCGAGCGCGGCGTTCGCGAGCACCCGGAGTGGAATGTGCCCATTAGCGAGTCCGCCCTTGACCCGGATATGCTCACCAAGCACGCCGCCGAGGTCAAGGCCGAGGGCAATAAGATATTCTGGAACCCGAAGACGGGGCGGTTCGTGCCGGGGATCGACATGGACGGAAAGATCCACGACTACGGTATGACCTCGCTTAACATGGAGGCTGTCAACTACGGTTTCGCTACTGCCGAGCACGCCAAATCGATCTTGAGCTGGCTTGATGGGACCCGGATCGTTGACGGCGACACCTCGACAGGCGCGGACATCTACCATTGGCGGTTCGCTCCGCGAGCGACCACCAGGCGCAACGTCGAGTTCTACTTCTGGGCGTGGTCGGGGCCGGAGTCGATTGCCTGGGGCGGCCAGGTGCAGGACGGCGGCGCGGTGCTCGGGTTTTCCTACCACGACCTGATGGCGCGAATTGAGACCGTCGGGCCGGACAGCGCGGCGGCGCGTCTGGCGGAGATAGTGAAGTGGTTCGACGAGACGCAGGCCGCGGGCGGCTATCGGAAGTATTACGATGGTTCGCGCGAGGGCTCGATGCAGGGCAGCGGCACAGCCGGCGGGCTGGGGCTGGACATGGAGTTTATCGAGAGCGTGCTGGTGCCGCAGGTGATGATCGACGGGTTTATGGGCTTTAGGCCGCTGGCGGATGGGTTTATCCTCGATCCGAAGCTGCCGTCGGACTGGCCGGAACTCAAGATCGACAGGATTCACTTCCACGATTCAGTGCTCGCGATCCGCGCGACGAGGAATGCTATTGAGGTGACCAACGAGGTGCGCTCGCAGGAGCCGTGCGTGATCAGGCTGCCGAAGGGCGAGTGGAAAGCCTCGTATATTACGCGTAATGGGGTGGACATAGCCCCACCAGCCATCACGAAACTTGCCGATGGGTCGTTCGAGGTGGATTGGTCGCATTTCCCAGGCGCGAGGTTTGAGCGGAAAGAACTGCCGTGAATGTGGACTGGTCTGAGATCGTTTTCGTGCTAGTGTTTGCGGTATGGTTGCTGAGCTTGTTCCACACGCTGCTGACACAGCGCCGGCTCTACCGCTACCTGCAGGGATTCCACCCCGATCGGTGGCACTACCTGATATCAGAATGGAGGCAAGGAGGTGGAGCAAGGGAGAACTCGCCCCGGTACCTGCCGTACATCTTCAGCGATCAGGACAACGACGATCAGAAGGTTGTTGTGCTCAAGGCGGCGGTAAAACGCAGCTTAGTGTACTTCGTGTGCCTGTTCGGAGCGATACTCCTGATGACCATTGCTATGGATGTGTCCGTGCTGTTGATTCAGAAGCAGCTTTCATGAGAGGGTTGACGTTGAAGATGTGCTTTTTGCCTATGGCTCTGCTCTGCGTAGTTGCGATCTGCGCGGCGGTCGAGGCCGCGCCGACCTGTGACTCGCTGCGGGAGCAAAACGCCTCCGTGCGATGGCTGAGTGTGCCGCGGAGCCGGATCGTCGTCAATCCGCACGGGTTCGAGCCAATCACGCTCCCCGAGGGACTTGCGCCGTGCTTGAAGACCGATCTGGCCTACTACTCCGGCGAGAATCCCATCAAACTGCCGTGCTTCTGGGCGTGGCGTGTGGCCGCGGAGAAAGCGGAGCCGCCGGCGGTCGTTGTTGGTCCCGCGGCGGACTTTTCGGGAAAAGCATCGGAGCTTTGGGCCAGAGATCGGGCCGAAACGCAGTTCAAGGACAGCGAGTTGAGGCTGACGATAACCGAGGCCAACTACGGCAGCGCGTCGTGCGAGTTCACAGTCGATCTGGACGCGACGCCGTATATCGTGCTGCAGGTCGCGGGAACTGACGGCCAGTGGGCGCTGAAAGTAAACGACGGCAAGTCGGCCGATGTGTCGCTCGAAATGGGCGCGTGGGGGCCGGGAACCTACACTTATGATGTGAAAGCCGCAACGGAATGGAGCGGGAAGAAGACGTTCCGGGTGGTGCTCTTCGCGGTCGGCAAGCCGGGGTCATGGACGACGTTTTCGGGGCTTCGGTTTGTCGGAACACGCGCCGGCGCTGCGCGGCTATCGAAGACCGCGTATTCCTGGGCTCCGCACGCGCTCGAATCCAGCGCGGAGTTCTCATCGCCCAAGGCAAAGATCGATTCGACGGTGTTCTTGCCGGATGAGTCGGCGGTGGCGCAGATCGTGCGCCTGGCCGAGGGCGGCCCGGAGACGCTTGTTTTGACCGGTCAGTTTTCGCAGGCGCGCGTCGATTGGGATGCGAAGCACAACGCGGTCGTGATAGAGTCCGAGCGGTACTCCGCGCGGATCGCGCTAGGTCGGAAGGCTCGGTGGCTTGGCGCGTGCGGTTCGTGGCCGGGTCTGCTTGCTGGAGCGCGTCGGACAAAGCTGAGGTCGGGGGTCTGGGCGGTGGCTGTGGATGGCGTCAAGGCAGGCGAGGATGTGATTGTCGAAGCCCGTTTCGCGCCCGAGGGGCAGAAGCTGCCGGATACTGTCTCGGACCTGTCCTTGGCGGGCATAGCCAAGTCCCTGGCGAACCGCAAAGCCGACTGGAATGAGCGGCTTGCGGGAGTCCCTGAGCCGCTGGACTTCGATCTCCACCGGGTCGATTTTGAGGGAATCACACCCGATGCGATCCGCCGGATGTATTACAAGGCCTGGGTTTTTCTGATCTCGGACACTCTTCCACCGATGCCCGAAAACGACTATCCATATCCGCAGGTCTGCTGCGGGAAGCCGTCGCTGTGGGCGGAGGGTCACCCAAAGTCGAGGCCGTCGGCTCAGTGGGAAAGCATACTTGGGATGCAGTTCCTGAGTTGGTCGGACCCTGAGACTGCGTGGGCATCGTTCGAGGGGATGATGACCCTGGTTGACAAGGACGGCTTAATGGGCGGCGAGGGGCTGCCCTCGCGCCACGCCCAAACCGCGTGGATGCTCTACACCGCGACCGGCGATGCCAAGCGGCTCGCGAAGGTCTATCCCGCTCTCAAACGGATGCTGCTGTGGAAGATGTCCGACCCGCGCTGGATGTTCAAGGACCTGGTCGCGCCGGGCAACAAAGACTTGGAGTTCGTCACCCACGCATTGATGGATGCCGGGTTCGCGATCCGTATCGCGAAGGTCCTGAACATGCCCGAGGAAGAGAAGCTCTGGCGCGGCAAGATCAAGGAGCTTGCGGCGGATGCTGACAAGTGGTTCTGGGACGACAACGGCGGTGGCCCCTATGAGATGTTCGACGCCAACACGAACACCCGCAGCGCGTTTCACAACTCGTGGACCCTGCAGGCAATCGTGCTGCCGAAGGGGCTCTTGAGCGATGCGCACGAGAAGAGCAACTTCGATTTCTTCAAGTCGATGATACGGCCAAATGCTCCGTTCGCGGGAATGATCATGGCCAAGCATCCGAGCTACGAGTTTATCATGCTCGGAGTATGGCGGCACGGGCTCGCCGAAGATGCGGCTGTGATGGCCGAAGCCATTATGCGCGAGATCACGATGGCGGGCGAGTTTGCCGAGTGCTACTCATTCACGTTTCCACCGAAGCCCGAGGGGGTGGTTCCGAGCCTGTTCGGTGTCGCCAATATCATAGATGGGGCACTATGGCACAACGGCGTGATTGTCGGCGATGGCTTGCCGATCATTGCCCACATGCCGGGCGCGAAGGGAGTGGACAACATGCGGCTGCGCGGCGGGACCATCAGTGTTCGGTTCGGCCCTTCGACAGGCTCAGGATGCGACGAGGTCGAGCTGTCCGGAAAAGGCCTTGAAGGCTTGAGCATGCCCTCCGGCTTCAAAGCTGACGAGAAGGACCCAATCCCGTTATGGCGCGGCAAGCTGGCGGTTGGTAAGCAGATCGCTCTCGAAGAGCTATGATGGCCCTCTCTCGCTTGTGGTATAATAGAGTATCGAGGTACTGCAATGGCTTCGCTCTCCGAAACGAATCCTTATCTTAGGGACAAAGACAAGCTTGCGCAGACCGTAGCGCGGAACACCTACGATTCATCTGTGTTCGAGGGTGCGTCGCCTCGCGCCTTGTCCAAGCTGCGCGCCGCTTCCAAATCTCGTTCCAGAGCACGCTCAAAGAATACGGCCAAGTCCGAGTAGTCCTGTCCGTAGCCTTTCAGCACTGCCCGCAAGTATTCGACTCGCCTCTTATCTGATTC
>Ga0209226_10000662_pt1 | contig 17929 bp, 16 predicted proteins | sample BarGraNGADG00212_2_FD_184497 | JGI IMG/M metagenome (GOLD analysis project Ga0209226, IMG submission 184497) | Arctic peat soil microbial communities from Barrow, Alaska, USA - Barrow Graham LP Ref core NGADG0011-212 (SPAdes) (version 2) | ecosystem: Environmental > Terrestrial > Soil >...
ATTTATCATGACGAGACCGGCTTGCGCCCTCGCTTACTTGCATATGATAATTCACGGTTTTGTTTGTGAAATTTACAAAACCGGTTCATGAGCGTCATCTGCAAGTTTGGCCGAAACTTCGCAAGCCTACATTATGCCGTCTATCTGGACTTTTAAAAAGCTACGCCACATAACGGCTTCAAAACAATTCATCTTTTATTAATATATTTATACTTTACCTAGACAAATCAATCATGGCTACAATAAAAATTCAAAGAACAAACGATTACATTAATGCAGTAAGGAATTATCGTCTCTTCATTGATGGACAAAAAATTGGTACCCTCAGTAATGGACAAATAAAAGATTTTGAAATTCCTTCTGGACGACATTCGGTAGTTGCAAAAATTGATTGGTGCAGTAGTCCGGAGGTTACTTTTGAGATAAATGACAATGATTCCAAAACATTTTTAGTAAGTGCTATAAAAAATTGGAAGTGGATTATGCCACTAATTATGGTGATTTGTACTTTGACCCTTATTCTACCACACACCCCATATTCTTATTATAAACTATTTTTAATTCTTCCGATATTTTTGTTTCTCCTTTACTACTTGACCTTTGGACGTAAAAAATATCTGACGTTAAAAGAAAAAGGCACCCTTACTGCATGACAAATTAATATTGCTACGACCACATAACACGGACAATAAAATTAATAGGTTTGTCACAAGTTTTGCTTTTGCTCCTGCAATCAAAACAACTTTGTAACCGGGGATAAACCCAGACCGCGCCGCTGCATCGCATAAACATTCTGCACCGTGACTAATATATCGTTCGTATCAACTTTGTACCGCGACACACGTAATACTCAATTAGCTTTGTACCTGGACGGCAAAACTTGCGCCATACCTTCCTTGCACCGTGACAGTTTTCTGGCTAAAGTACCGCGACTCTGCCCGGTGCGGCGTCAGGTAACACCTACTAATTTTATTGCCGGGCCGTTAGCACAAATACGAAAAAACTGACTTTGAATTGGCCACCCGCCGTTATTTATTTGGTTTCATCATGATAAGATACATCTTCAATCTCTACCGGGACTTAGCCTTTGCTCAGCTGGTTTCAATAAAATCATATCATGACAAGGTCGTTTCTCATCCCATGATAGTTTTCGTTCCCGGCCAATCTTTGAATCTGACTGCAAAAACCGTACTTGTGCTAACGGCATTTATTTTAATTTTGTAAAACCATATTAATATCAGATTATCAATATAATGAATACAGTGATAGCATATTGTGGCTTGACATGTGATAGTTGCCCAATTCATTTGGCAACACTTGAAAAAGATAAATCTCATCAAACGAAAATGAGAGTTGAGATTGCAGATCAATGTACAAAACTCTATGGAATGAATCTCCAACCGAAGGATATCACAGACTGCGACGGATGCAAAGCTAATACCGAAAGGCTGTTTTCAGGATGCTTCAACTGTGAGATTAGGAAATGTGCTATCCTGAAAAACATGATAAATTGTGCATATTGTAGTGATTATGCATGTGATAAACTCAAAAAGCACTTTGCTATAGATCCTGATGCTCGAGATAGATTAGAAGAAATTCGTAAGAAAAATTAGTATCAAGACGATAAATAATGTACTTGTGCTAACACGGACAATAAAGGTTATAAGACTTGTCACGGTTTTTGCAAACCACTCCTGCTGTTAATAAAATAACAGTATAAGGGGACATCACCGTGACCGCGCCGCTGCTCTCAAACAAATTCGTGTAAGGGGATAGATGACCTGGACCCAACAAACCCTGTACCGCGACACTCGTAAAACTCAAAAAACTTACAACTTGACGGCAAAAACCGCGCCACCCCGCCGTCGGCGGGGACGCTTACACCCTTTATTGCCGGGCCGTTATGGTGCATTCAGGGCACCGCGACACAAAGTTAGATTCTTAACCTGCTGAAAATTAGATTATGAGAGTTAATTATAAATTGTACATTTAAAATAATATTTTGCATCACAATATTCTATTTATGTAAATCAAGATCAAAAATCTCATAATATGAAACTGATTTTAACAATGACTGCATTTTTGTTTTTTCAAACATTTTTAAATGCATCAGACACAACAATTGTTTTCAGAAAAGTTAATTACGCCAATATCTTTGAACTTGCAAAAAAAGAGAAAAAACCCATTTTCCTTTATTTCCACTACGATGGATGTGGAGCTTGTAAAACAATGGAAAAGACAGCATTCGTTGACAAGAAAGTTATCGATTTCTATAATTCACATTTAATTTGTTTTGAGGTAAATACACTAAAGGGAGAGGGAATTGAAACCAATAAAATTTATCAAGTAAAACTTCATCCTACTTACCTATTTCTTGATGAAAAAGGGAATATCACCCATAAAATTGTTGGCACTTTCAGCCCTGAGGAGTTTCTTAAGCAAGGCCAGGATGCACTGGTCTCTACAAAAACGTTAGCTTATTTTAAACAACAATATAACCGGGGAAAGAAAAATCCTGATTTTCTGATAGAATACTGTTACAAGCTTCGTGATGCATGGGAACTTGACTCATTGAAAATTAATGAATATCTCAAGACCCAAACAGTAAATGATTTCCGAAAGGAGCAAAACATCAAATTCATTTATGAGTTTGCAATTTATCAGGGGACTATATGTACTCCATTTGAAAGTCCAGCGTACAATTTTATGAGTTTGAATAAGGAGCTTTTTACTCCATATTTTAATCTGGAGCAGGTGAACACTAGATTGATGTTTATTATTCTTGACGCAGTTTATAAGTCAATCGAAAGAAAAGATAAAAATACATTTGATAAAGCAATTGTTGCATTAAAGAAATACGATGTAGGCAAAGAATATAATTTCAAGGAGATGGATGGCAGAACAACAATGTGGGCTACAAGTAAATCACTTGTTTTATCGGCTGAAATGGCATTTTATAAAAAAATTGGAGATTCTAATAATTATGACAAAAAACTAAATTTGTATTTAGAAAAGATTTGGAATGATTCTGATGAGCTCAACTCATTTGCATGGAATTATTATGAGACTAATGATGACAAAACAAAACTTAAAAAAGGAGTCGAATGTATAATTCGATCAATAAAATTAAGTAGTAATTACAACAACAATGACACGTATGCAGCCTTGCTCTATAAATTAGGTGAATATGATAAAGCATTAAACCAAGCAGAGATTGCTATCACCTTAGCCAAAAAGAATAATCTTGACTATGCTGGAACAACGGATTTGATAGAAAAAATAAAGGATAAACAGAAAAAATAACGCACCATAACACGGACAATAAAGTGCATTTGTTTGTCACGGTTTTTGCGGTTACTCCTGCTTCTTATATCAGGACCAACAACCTTATATCGCGATCGCGCCTTTGCTCCTTTAAAACGCAGTTTACCTTGACTTATGACCTGCTCGCTATAAACCTTGTACCGCGACACTCGTAATGCCCACAAAACTTTGTACCTGGATGGCAAAAACCGCGCCATGGTTTGTTCATTATGGCTGTGTACCAGGACTCTACCCCGATTCAACATATCTGCTCACAGCCTCCATGCCCAAACCAACACAAACGACACTTTATTGCCGGGCCGTTATAGGCAAGCTGAGCCCCTCGGTAGTCCAAAAGAAACAATATGGGAATGATCACTGATCTGAGCATAATTAGTCAACTCGGAGAAAAAAATGAAAAGGTTAACTACCGATTCAGATCTTTTCTGAAAAGCAAAGATTCTGATCGCTTAGATAGGACTGTTAACGAGCTATTCCATTTTTACTCCTCGAGGATCGATTGCACAAAATGTGGTAACTGCTGTACTGTTTTAAAACCAATAATCCTGAATGCTGATATCAAAACTCTTGCACCTCTGATTAATAAAACGGACAAGGATTCCGAAATTGACTACACTGTTACTGACGAAGATGGAGACATGCATTTTAAAGATTTACCATGTCCTTTCTTACTGGACAAAAAATGTACAGTATATGATTCAAGACCAGAGGACTGCCGATCGTATCCCCACTTACACAAAGAGGACTTTTTATCCAGATTATTTGGTGTTATTGATAATTATTCAATTTGTCCAATTGTCTTTAATGTCTATGAAGATTTAAAAAATAAATTTCATTTCCGATAACCATGGATGAATTAAATGGATATTTCGATGACGATGGTAATCCACTAGACCCGGACTTAATCCCAAAACCGGGATTATGCTTGATCTGTAAAAAAGATCTTGATCCAAATGAAGAGATTCTATGCAACCTTAACAGACTGGACCAAAGAAATCAGGACAAATTTGTATGTTATGCTTTTGAAAAATAAAATAAAGCCAGCCTATAACACGGACAATAAAGGTAAGTTGTTTGTCACACTTTTTGCTTTGCTCCTGCACCTAAGACAGATTCGTAATAGCTTATACCGCGATCGCGCCAGTGCCCGCCACCAACTTTGTAACCGGGAATAAATTCGCGGCTCCGATCAAACTTGTACCGCGACACTCGTAATGCTCTATAAAAATTGTACCATGACGGCAAAAAGTGCGCCATACCCTCCTTGCACCGTGACAACTTTCTGGCTAAAGTACCAGGATCCTGCCCGGTGCTTGCGTCGGGTAACACAACCTCCCTTTATTGCCGGGCCGTTAGCTGTAAGGTGATTACATACAATTATGATTATCAGATTATTGACTCTATAATTGTGCAATAAGAAAATTATGAGAGCACTTTTTAACTGGACAATTCTTTTATGTTTAGTCTCTTTAAACAAGAATATTTATTCCCAAACCTTAAGTCCCTATTCACTACCTGAACCAGTTAAGATTGAACTAGATAGACTTAATGAGGCTTACAACATTCTTGACAAATTTTCTAACAATGTTTGGGAAGGCTGGAATGACTATTTGAGTTATCCGATTCTTATGAATTTCCCAAATGGACTTCGTGTTGTAGTTGGCCATCAAAATCCTCCCGCCCCATTTGTGTTATACCCTTACTTAAAAATTCATGGATTAACTATTCATATAGATACTTCTAATCTTAACGATTATAATATTGAACTTCCTCTGTTATGTGGAGGAGGAATCTCAGATCTTGGAACATTCAATCGCAAGCCTGTAAAAATTGTCAATTTACTACTGTCACCACTTGTTAGTAGCGAAATGATCGATTCAGCATATTTCAAAGCAGAAAGGCATATTATGATATTTATTCATGAACTTATGCATTGCTACGAGGAGAAAATTCTTAAAAAACAGATGAGTAACCTGAGGATAATTCCTGACTTGAATTATGCTGTTTATTCAGATATAGAAGGTCAAGCATTGTCTATGGCATTTGAACAGACTTCACTAGAAGAAACGATTCCTTATCTGAAAGATTTCTGCGTTGCAAGGAGTTGGATAAATAAAGGGTTACATGGTATCGAAAAAGAACAACTTTCAGCAAATGAATTAAGTGAAGGATTAGCTGACTTTTCTGAATTTATTATTCTAAAATGTTTAAAAGGTAATCTGGAAAATCATTTATCATTTGGCATTGATCCAGAATATAATCAGTTTGCAAATTCTAAAGTTTATATAGATGATTATCTTATCAATTTAAAAAAAATCAGTGGAAAAACGCTTGACTTTTTCGGAAAGATTTACTCGTATGGCTGTTTTCAGGCACTACTTCTTGAGCGTTATTTCCCTGATTGGCAAAAAGAGGTCTCTAAGGGAGCATCTTTAGATAAAGTTTTACGCAACAAATTATCTATTTCTCCAAGTGATAGCCTTTCTGTAATCAATAGATTTAAAATAATTTATAATATCGATAAACTTAAATCAAAGCATAACAAGATTATTACACAAAGAGATGAAACATTTGAAATGTTCAAAGAAAGAAAGGGTAGATCATATATTATTAATACATCACTTGTCCAACAATTTATACCGTCTATAATTGACACATCTGCTTTAAACTATAATCTGGGGCAAAGGCACATGTATCCTAAGGGTATCGGTAGAATTCATTTCGACGAAATCGACATCTCTCTGGACTCCATACCAGTTGAAATTTACAACTCGTTCAATCTTAAAGTTATTGATACGAATACCCAAAATGAAAATAAACCATATTCATTAACTTATAAGACAAATGATTTAAAAGGGAATTATTATAATGCAATTATTGAGACACCTGTCTTTACTTTAAAAGCTCCGAAGGTATCAATCACAGAAAACAGTGAAGAAATAATAATCTTTATCCAAACGAGGACTTTAAAATAACCCTACAGCTAACACGGACAATAAAGGTAAGTTGTTTGTCACACTTTTTGCTTTTGTTCCTGCACCCAAGACAAATTCGTAATGGCCGTTGCACCTGGACACGCGCATCTGCACGCAATTATAATCCTGCACCATGACAAATTTCTGGCTCCGAGATAGTTTGTACCGCGACACTGCGCCAGTGCCCGCAAATAACTTTTTAACCAGGGATAAATTCGCGACTCCGTTCAACCTTGTACCGCGACACTCGTAAAACTCAAATAACCTTGTACCTGGACTGGCAAAAAGTGCGCCATGGTTTGTTCATTACGGCTGTGTACCAGGACTCTACCCCGATTCAACATTCCTGCTCACAGCCTTCATGCCCAAACCAACACAACCTCCCTTTATTGCCGGGCCGTTAGCCTTAAGGTACTTGACTAAAATACGTTATATATGAAACTGAAAATCTATATTTTAAGCTTATTTACTCTATGCATTTTGAATAAGTTCGATTTATTTGCTCAAGGCGAAAGCATTGATCAGGTAACTATTTTTGGATCTAGAATTAAAAGTCCCGTAGAACTGGATGTTAGGACCGATCAGAGTGTTATCTATTTTAATGTCAAAAACAATTCATATTATCCATATATCTTCGAGGTAATATTTGGAGACTTTCAAAATTTAAGTCCAAGAGTATTTGAAAAAAAAACAGTTATTTCGCCTGGAATTAACAGACTTTTTACATTTAAAATTGTCGACCCCAACGAACCTCCAAGATTAAGTTATCAAACTAGATATTACATAGCAAATACAAATGCTATTGAGCTAAAATTCAAGCCTTATTTAATACCTATTGGCAAAGATAAAGTTGTCGAATTCTTAACTTCTAAAGTTGCCGAATCAACCAAAATATTCCTCAATCAATTTGTAATGAATATTGGAGATACTGTCTTTTGTTCCCGTAAAGGAATCGTGAGTGCATTACCTGATGATGCAGCCGAGGTTGACAGGATTATAAGTAATAGTTTGGAGATTCGTCATGACGATGGAACAATTGCCGTTTATTTCGGTCTAACTCCAGATATAAAAATCATCAAATTGGGTCAAAATGTATATCCTGGACAACCCATCGGAATAATTGGGAGCTCAAAACTCTTAAAATTTCAAATATTTGAAATCCAAAATGAAGGTAAAATAAATACTATCGACATTTCATATTCCGGACCAAATGGAGAAACAATTGCACCACAAAAATTACATGGGACAAAAGTCACATTCCCAGAGGTTACAATAAAAAAAGAAATGACTAAAAAAGAAATTTCCAAATATGATAAGAAGGTGTTGTATTAGAGTACAGTGCAAACCCTAAGGCTAACACGGACAATATGGGTAAGTTGTTTGTCACACTTTTTGCTTTTGCTCCTGCACTCAAGACAAATTTGTAATGGGTCTTGCACCCGGACACGCGCATCTGCACGCAATATAAATCCTGCACCTTGACAGTTTTCTGGCTCCGAGACAATTTGTACCGCGACACTGCGCCAGTGCTCCTAATAAATATCCTGCACCATGACAGTTTCCCGGCTCCGATCAAACCTTTACCGCGACACTCGTAATACTCAATAAAATTTGTACCTGGACGGCAAAAAGTGCGCCATACTCTCCTTGCACCGTGACAGCTTTCTGGCTAAAGTACCAGGATTCTGCTCGGATGCTGCGTCGGGTAACACAACCTCCCCATATTGCCGGGCCGTTAGCACACATGAATAACATTGCTAATTAATTGGCCACTCACCATAATAATAAGCTTTATCGTGAAAACTAAATAATCTTAATAGGCAAAAGCCCTTGCGCAACAGACACAAAGACAATTTATTGATCGATAAGAAAGCCCCTTTCGCTAAACTGATTACATACCTGGCCAATTATTATGTAAACTCTGATTCCTAATATTCACGTGTGCTAACGTACAAATGTATATTATTTATTATCATGCTATTGTTTGAGCAAAACCTTTATTAGAAGCTTAAAAACAATAGCTTTTCAACAAGTTTTTAACATTTCCTGTTTGTAATAAAAAGTGTAATGTTAATAGTGACTTAATAATGTCTTAATACCTTTGTCTCAGAATTTTATTCAATGGCAAGAAGGTATTCAGATAGTAGATTTACACGAACATGTGACCGAGCTGATAAAGTTCTCAATATACTTTGCAAGCCTATAGAGACTCTTGCAAAAATAACTATACATTTATCTTTAATACTAGGATTTTTTTTGTGCATTTTCACTTCCTCTAATGATAAAACTTTACTAATTGCTTCCTTGCTCTTAAATCTTGGTTTTCAATATCAGAATAGAAAAAAAGAGCACAATGACAATAAATCAATACTCGTTTGACAAAATCTAATATAAAATCACATGTGCTAACACGGACAATAAAGGTTATAAGACTTGTCACGGTTTTTGCAAACCGTTCCTGCACTCAAGAGAACACAGTATAAGGGGACATCACCGTGACGGCGCCGCTGCTCTCAACCAAACCGGTTCAAGGGGACAGGTGACCTGCTCTCAATAAACCTTGTACCGCGACACTCGTAAAACTCAAAAAACTTGCAACTTGACGGCAAAAACCGCGCCACCCCGCCGACGGCGGGGACGCTTACACCCTTTATTGCCGGGCCGTTAGGTGTAAGATTTCAGCCATAATACCGTGATAGCCAACGCACAAGCAAGAGTTTGGCAGCCCGTCCCTACAACCATCCCTTCGCTGCCAAACACATGCTTTTTACCCACCCACAATTACTATAATTTTAAGACAGATTTATACTAATCCATTAATTTCAAAAAAAATCTTAAAAAATATTTGGCGATTTAAGAAATGCTATCTACATTTGTAGAGTATTGTAATTAAACGTAGAGTAAAATGCATCTAACAAACGCCGAAGAACAAATTATGAAACTGCTTTGGAAACTAGACAAAGCATTTATCCGTGACATTATCTCTGAATTTCCTGAACCCAAACCGGCCCAAACCACCGTAATAACACTATTAAAACGGATGATCGACAAAAATTTTGTCAATTATAAACAATATGGGAATTCGCGAGAGTACTATCCATTAATTAAAAAGACAGATTACTTTTCAGATCACTTTAATGGATTAATTAAAGACTTCTTCAATAATTCAACTGCTCAGTTTGCCTCATTTTTTGCAAATGAGACTGATATGAATAAGGAGGAATTAGAAGAATTAAGAAATCTAGTTGATAAAAGAATTGCATCCAAAAAGACAAAAAAATGATACCATATATTCTAAAATCAAGCCTTAGCCTGATTTTATTATTCGGGCTCTATTGGTTCCTTCTTAGACAAGAAAAACTATTTATCTTCAACAGGTTTTTCCTAATATTCTCTATATTATTTTCTCTGGTCATTCCATTTGTTTCAATCCCCGTAAATATCCAAAATAACGAAGTCCAGAAAACTATTGTTACTTCATTGAATAATAACATAGCAGTATTTAGTCAAAACCAAAATCCCATCTCCAATATTACGTATCAGCCGAATCCAGAGATTGTACCCTCAAGTGACAAACTTTCTTCCGGTATTAGTTACAACCAAATTTTATTAATTCTGTATGGTTCAGGTGTTATATTACTACTGATTCGTTTTCTCCGAAATATTTTTTTCATTTCTCACCAGAAACGATTGTCTGAAAAAATCACATATTCGGGACAGAAATTAGTCCTGATTGATCATCAAATTAATCCATTTTGTTTTTTCAATACGATATTCGTAAGTAAACAGGACTATTTGAATAATAATATTGCCAAAGAGTTACTAACGCATGAACTTGAGCATATCAACCAATCACATTCAATTGATGTAATATTCATTGAATTAATCCAAATAATTTATTGGTTTAACCCTGTGCTAATTTTATACAATAAAGCCATAAGAGTCAATCATGAATATTTGGCTGATCGTGGAGTAATCAAAGCCTCTTCTGATATTAAAAGTTACGCACACAACTTGATAAACTTTATAAGCTGCAAAACAAATATTCCGCTGACAAGTGGCTTTAATCCAACATTAACCAGGAAACGTTTGATAATGTTGACTAAAGCCGGATCCAGCAAAATCAATTATGGTTTAAGAATCTTTCTTACATCAATTCTGGTAGCTGTATTCTTCTTAATCTTAAGTTGTTTCCCATCAAATTCACAATCAATACCTGTGGAAAAACAATCAGATGGATTCAATATGAAACAGACACAGGTTATAAAGGATATTGATGGTAATGAATACAAGACAGTCAAAGTCGGAACTCAGACCTGGATGTCCGAAAATTTAAAAACCACCAAATATAATGATGGCACTGATATCCCTTTGGTTACAGATGGTAAAAGATGGCAAGAATTCACTCCGGCTTATTGTTGGTACGATAATGAAGAGACAGCAGATAAAAACGGATATGGTGCTTTGTATAATTGGTACGCTGTAAATACAAACAAACTTTGCCCTACAGGTTGGCACGTACCTACTTCTGAAGAAATATTTTTGTCTTTTTTCAACTATCTTAACCCTAAAGGATTTAGTTACGAAGATGCTGGGAAAGACCTATTCAAATCTATAACTGACAGTGGATTTAAACCAATCCCAGCTGGTTCCCGATACTATTTGGAAGGAACATTTGGTGGTGCTGAAAAAAATGCAAACTGGTGGGTTTCAAATGAAGAGAATAGTTATGTTGCCAGAGGTTGGGCCATGAACTTTGAAAATATTGATGTGCATCCTATTGCTCAAAGTAAACGAAATGGATATTCAGTTCGTTGCGTAAAAGATTTTACTAAAGAAGAGATTAAGACATTAAATACCCAGAGGGCAAACATTCTCAATTCACATACAGCAGCAGATTTTTCCGGTAAATGGGAATTAGATATGAATAAAACTCCTTCTTTTAAGAACTTGGCGCCATCAGCCCTTACTATTTCACAGAAAGATAACACTGTTACTTTTCAGGGGGCCTTAGACTTTCCAGATAGAAAGCCTCTTAAAAGGTCAGTCAAATATTCGCTTGAGGGAAAAGTAACGATATCCAAAGTGGGAGATAAGACCCTCAAGGTTTCAGCAGAATGGTCTTTAGATAAACAATCATTTACTATTACAACAGAAATTGAAACTCCCTACAATGGATCCATTATGGAAATGAAACGTGTAGAATCTTATTCATTAGCAAATAATGGTAAGGCGTTGCAAGTCTATCTTACTGAAACATTACCTGGCAATGATGTCAACCCTCAATGGGGTATATATAATAAACAATAATTAATCTGAAATTCATCATCCCTTCACTGTAAGGCACTTTTGCTAAAAATTCGATTCATTATAATAATCACTAATAGGCAAAAGAGCCTTACAGTCCTTCCCTGCTAATGACAAGATTGAGGACTCTTTGACAAATTACAAATACATCATGACAATCTTAAAATTAATCCTACACCTAACACGGACAATAAAGGTTATAAGACTTGTCACGGTTTTTGCAAAGCGTTCCTACACTCAAGAGAACACAGTATAAGGGGACATCACCGTGACGGCGCTACTGCTCTCAACCAAACTTGTGTAAGGGGACAGGTGACCTGCTCCCAATAAACCTTGTACCGCGACACTCGTATAGGCCCAAAACTTTGTACCATGACTCCAAAAACCGCGCCACCCCGCCGATGGCGGGGACGCTTACACCCTTTATTGCCGGGCCGTTATATGCAAGCTACATTACGAATATCCTATTTACTTGTCCAAAACCAACAATTCTATTATAAATATTCTTAATTTACATTAAACCTTTTGAATATGGCAAACACTAACAACACCCTATTAGGATTAGCAATGCTTACCTATAATTGGGAAAAACATAAAAAGGATATAATCGATAGCTATATTCCACTTATATGTAGCACAATTATTTCTAATAAAAACACTAAAATAAATAGAGATATCATTCAGAAAGAGTTGGTTGACCAATTTGGAATTTTAATCCCTCTTGGAGCTATTGAATCCATTTTAAAACGGATGACAAAGAATGATCTGTTGACAAGAATATTGGGTGAGTTCCAAGTTGTTTATGATAAAGTTGTTTTAATGATAAATTCGTCTCAAAAAGAGGAATTAGATATTACATTTAATGAACTTTTAATTGACTTAAGTGCTTATTCAAAGAAAAACTTTAATATCGAATTCAGTAATATCGAAATTGAAGAAGGACTAATAAGTTTTTTCAAAGAAGTCGATTTAAGTATCCTATTTGCGAGTCCCGCGACAACTAGTGTATTACCTAAAGTAAGAGAAAGTAAAAAAGCGAAATATATAATTGCAAAATATATTATGGATTTACAATTTGGGAATCCAACCAAATTTTCGGTGATTCTAAAACTTGCAAAAGGATATGGAATCGCTTCTTTAATTACATATGAGAATATTCAACATTACTCAGGCAGTTTAAGTGATGTTGAGATCTATTTAGATGCACCAATAATATTTAGTTTAATTGGATTAAATGGAGATTCGAACTTAAAACTTTCTAATGAAATTCTTTCAGCCCTTAAAGAAAATGGAGCTAAGATTAAGATGTTTGAAATAAACCATGGGGAGGTAATAAAAACTATTGATGATGCTATAAAAAGGTTAACTACTAAAAATTATAAATTATCGATTAGTTCTAGGGTTCTACGAACCGCCATTAGGGAAAATATTTCAGCCCAACAACTCCAAATAAAACTTCATCAACTTGATTCAATTCTGAAATCACATCATATTGAAGTAGTTCCTTCGATTGAATTGTCAAAAGAAGAGTATCAATTTCAAATCGATTTGGAGATACTATCAAAATATATAGAAGAGTTTTACTCGAACGGAGGAGAACATGAGATACCTTGGTATACAGAAAACCAAATTGAAAGAGACGTTGAATCCATTTCCAACATTTTCAAGATTAGAAAAAAAACAAATGCTATAAGTTTGAAGACTAGCAAAGCAATCCTCATGACTAGCAATGAAGTGATTGCTTTTGCCGCAAAGCGTTATGAAAGATCGAATTGGAAATATTCGTCAACCATCCCAGTGTGTGTAACTGATATTTTTATTTCAACCATACTTTGGGCAAATTATCCAACAAAAAATGATAATTTAAATATCAAACAGCTCATAAGTGAATGCTATTCGATTATGGAATTAGATAACAAATTATTGATTAAATACTTTGATGATATAAAAAGAATCCATAATGAAAACGTAATTACTGATGAGCAATTTTATTTGTTAAGTGCTACTAATTTATCAATTGCTCTTCTCGAACAAAAAACATTTAATGATATCAATGAATATACAGATAAGACTCCTGCTGAAATATTGGAGGATATTCAACTTAAAATGGCTGCTGATGTTGCATTAGAAAAAGAAAAAATGAAACAAATTGAAGATAACTTGAGTAAAATTTCAAGATTCATAGCAAAATCAATATTTGTCTTAATAGGTATTGCGTTAATCTTGTTATATTTATTTGTAAAGAACAAATTCATTACTTTGGACAAAGGATGGTTAAAAGTAATAATTTGGTCAATTTCCTCACTCTTTGGAATTTTTGGAATTCTACGTTGGATGGAGCTAATTCCCACGAAGATAAAAATTGAATCCGCTTTAGAAGGATATGTTCATAAAAAGCTACGGAACATTATAATCGGCAAGAGTTGACTTCTAAATAAAGCCTGCATATAACACGGACAATAAAGGTAAGTTGTTTGTCACACTTTTTGCTTTTGCTCCTGCACCTAAGACAAATCTGTAATGGTTGTTGCACCGGACACGCTCATCTACAAGCAATTTAAATTCTGCACCTTGATAAATTTCTGGCTCCGAGTTAGTTTGTACCGCGACACTGCGCCAGTGCCCACAACCAACTTTGTAACCGGGGATAAATTTGCGGCTCCGATCAACCTTGTACCGCGACACTCGTAATGCTCAATAAAACTTGTACCATGACTGCAAAAAGTGCGCCATGCTTCGTTCATTCCGGCTGGTACCAGGACTCTACCCCGATTCGGCTACACTGCTCCAGCCTTCATTCGCTCAGCAACACAACCTCCCTTTATTGCCGGGCCGTTAGGCGTAATTTGATACCCACTACTAAAAATTAAAGCACCTGAATAATCACCAGAGAAAGAAGTTATCTTTACATTAGAATTCCACTTAAAGAATACCTAAATGACACCTAAGCTAACTGGACCAATAAGGGCAAGTATAACAATTCATTTAAAAGCAGCTGCACTGACTAAAAGTGGAAGAGTACATATTGTGCCATCAAAAGGAAAATGGGTAGTAAAAGTTGAAGGATCAAGAAGAGCAAGATCTGTCAAGGCTACAAGAAGTGGGGCAATGAGATATGCAAGAACACTTTCAAAATCACCTAAAATAATCGTTCATAAAGAAGACGGTACAGTAAAGTCTAAAATAGGATTGTAGTTTAATTATGAATTCCAGAAAAGTTTTTATCAATTGCCCTTTTGATAATCATTATTTTCCATTATTAAAACCATTGCTTTTTACTTTGATTTATTTAGACTTAAATCCTCAGATCTCTGAAACCTCAGATTGTGGAAAAGTCCGGTTAAACAAGATTAACAGGATCATGAGAAAATCAAGTTTTTCAATTCATGATCTATCAAGGATGGAGCCTCTAAAAAAAGGTGATCTGCCGAGATTTAATATGCCATTTGAATGTGGAATTGATTTCGGAATGAAAAATTCAGGCAGAAAATCTTTATTAAAAAAGAAACTTTTAATACTTGAAAAGAAAAGATTTCGCTATCAAAAAGTTATTTCAGACATATCGGGCAATGATATTAAATCACATGGAAACAGACCAGAAAAACTAGTTAAAGCGGTTCGAGATTGGTTCTCACTTAATCTTGGATCTGCTTTCTATTCTACTGAAATTTGGCTTGCATACAATGAATTCACGTCAGATTATGAAGACGTATCAAGATCCAAAGGTTACGATCCAAATGACATATCTTCCTTCACTTTTAAAGACGTCATAAACAATATGACAACATGGATTGACACTTATAAAACAAAATAAACTCCGCCTAACACGGACAATATGGGTAAGTTGTTTGTCACACTTTTTGCTTTTGCTCCTGCTCTCAAGATAAATTTGTAATGTTTGTTGCACCCGGACACGCGCATCTGCCCGCAATATAAATACTGCACCGTGATAAATTACTGTCTTCGAGATAATTTGTACCTCCGTCACTCACTTCGCTCGCACGGGGCGCGGCGCGACACTGCGCCAGTGCCTGCCACCAACTTTGTAACCGGGGATAAATTCGCGGCTCCGATCAAACTTGTACCGCGACACTCGTAATGCTCAATAAAATTTGTACCATGACGGCAAAAAGTGCGCCATGCTTCGTTCATTCCGGCTGGTAAGGGGACTCTTACCCGATGTGGGGACACTGCTCCAGCCTCCATTCACTCAGCAACACAACCTCCCTTTATTGCCGGGCCGTTATGCTTAATGCCATACATATGAGACTATTACTAACATTAATCGGTTTACTTTTCTTATCTATTTCGTATGGACAAGAATCAAGATTTACCAAAAGAAATCTCGTAAACCAACTTATAAAAAATAATGGAACCTTAGCTATACGGATCGGATATTCAATTGGAGAAAAACCCTACAACGAACAACATATCTTTATTAAAAAATATGGTGATGGGCTAAAAGTTACGATACTTATTGATTCTGGTTCTTATTTTTTAACTTGGAAAAACTACAATTGGACAGATACAACCATTGTTATTGGAAAGGAAAAAATTGATGATTTAAAACAATTGGAAAAACAACTCTTTAAAGAAGGATTGACTCCAACCTATAACTGTGATGGTGAGAAAGGACAAATAATCCACAATTTAACCAATGTGTTTTTTGTATATAATCCAGACTCTTCTTTCAACATAAGCCGAAAACTCATTGATAGCACAGACTATATTTATAAAGGATTTAGATCCAAAATGAGCCAGTTCAAAATGATTAACGTTAGTGGTGGATTTGTTAGTTTTCGAGAAGAATTGATCAATCTTGGAATTCCCTTTGAAAAATGTAAAACTCACTGGTGGGACAAATAAAACACTAAGCATAACACGGACAATAAAGGTAAGTTGTTTGTCACACTTTTTGCTTTTGCTCCTGCACCCAAGACAATTTTGTAATGACCGTTGCACCAGGACTCGCGCATCTGCCCGCAATTTAATTTCTGCACCTTGATAAATTTCTGGCTTCGAGATAGTTTGTACCGCGATCGCTGCGCCAGTGCACGCCACCAACTTTATAACCGGGGATTAATTCGCGGCTTCGAAAAACCTTGTACCGCGACACTCGTAAACCTCAATAAACTTAGTACCTGGACGGCAAAAAGTGCGCCATGCTTCGCTCATTTCGGCTGGTACCAGGACTCTACCCCGATGACACAAAACTGCTCCAGCCTCCATTCACTCAGCAACACAACCTCCCTTTATTGCCGGGCCGTTAGGTGGCATAGGTGACTACTTTTTTACCGTTGAATGTAAAAATTCCATTTTCCAAGTATTATCTACTTTTCTAAAAGTTGCACTTTCTAAAAATGTAACTGGCATATTTAAAGTATCGTTGATTGTAAAATCTCCATGGTTGAAATATCTCATGTTTCCAATATTCTTTCCTATGCTTATTACAAATTCCTCAAATTTGTAATCGACTTTAAAATTTGGATTCTTACTTAATCCAGCTATGAGTGAGTCATTATTGAAAACTCTTCCATCTTCAAATAGAACAAAATCACTAGTAGTTAGATCTTTCATCTTTTGAAAATCTTTCATTTTAATACCATCAAAATAATCAATCAGTATAGCTTTCAATTTCTCTTGATCATCCGTTTTCCCGCTTTGTTTACAAGTACTAAATAGAAGACCTGTGATTACTAAAATAATCAATGCTAAGTTTTTCATAAATTCTTTGAATTAGAGGGTTAAAATTGAATACTTAACTCAAAATTACACCATGACAAACTCAAAGTCAAATAATTTTTAGCTTCTCTAATTTGAAGTCAAGAAATTAAAAACTGCTACGACCACCTAACACGGACAATAAAGGTAAGTTGTTTGTCACACTTTTTGCTTTTGCTCCTGCTCCCAAGACAAATTCGTAAAGACCGTTGCACCCGGACACGCGCATCTGCCCGCAATTTTCATCCTGCACCATAACAAAATTCTGGCTCCGTGATAGTTTGTACCGCGACACTGCGCAAGTGCCCTCCCTTAACTTAGTAACCGGGGACAAATTCGCGGCTCCGAACAACCTTGTATCGCGATACTCGTAATGTTCAATAAAATTTGTACCATGACGGCAAAAAGTGCGCCATACCCTCCTAGCACCGTGACAGCTTCTCGGCTAAAGTACCAGGACTCTGCCCGGTGCTCGCGTCGGGTAACACAACCTCCCTTTATTGCCGGGCCGTTATGAAAAATGCCGGTTGCAATGAATCACGCAAGCGAGGTGATTTTTCAGGATTATCACATTAGATTAAGGTAGAGATCGGTGCTGACAC
>Ga0209226_10000663_pt1 | contig 17922 bp, 15 predicted proteins | sample BarGraNGADG00212_2_FD_184497 | JGI IMG/M metagenome (GOLD analysis project Ga0209226, IMG submission 184497) | Arctic peat soil microbial communities from Barrow, Alaska, USA - Barrow Graham LP Ref core NGADG0011-212 (SPAdes) (version 2) | ecosystem: Environmental > Terrestrial > Soil >...
CTGCAGCCATTGCCAGGAAGAATTTCGAACATCTGGGCCTGTCAAACGTCCACCAGGTTACAGGGTCTTTTGAAGACGTTCTGCCCGGCTTGCTTCAGAAACTTGGGAAAGTGGACCTGGTTTTTATCGATGGAAATCACCTGAAAAAACCTACCTTACAATATTTTCATCAATGTTTACAACACATCCACGATGATTCCGTTCTTATTTTTGACGATATTCATTGGTCGGGGGCGATGGAAGAAGCCTGGAAAGAGATCCAGGATCATACTTCTGTTACCATCACCATTGACCTGTTCAGGATGGGATTGGTGTTCTTCAGGAAAGGTCTGAGCAAGGAAGATTTTATCCTTCATTTCTGAATTAAATTGTATTTTTGTTGATATACAGGTATTCCAGGCATAATAACTCTTTATATGGAAAAAGAAATCATCCGGATTGTCGATATTGTTAAGAATTTTAAAGTAGGAACTGTGCTCGTCGAAGCATTACGTTCTGTTTCGATCGTGATCAAAAAGAATGAATTTGTTGCCATTATGGGTCCGTCAGGATCAGGAAAATCAACCTTGATGAATATCCTTGGCTGTCTGGATACACCTACCAGCGGCTCCTATTTCCTCAGTGGTGAAGATGTGAGCAAGATGGATGATAACAGCCTGGCAGAGATCCGGAACCGTCAGATCGGATTTGTATTCCAGACCTTCAACCTGCTTCCCCGTTCATCGGCACTGGAAAATGTCATGTTACCCCTGATTTATGCCGGTATGACAAAGGGAAAACGGATCGAAAGGGCGACAGAAGTCCTGGATGAAGTAAAACTTTCTGATCGCATTGCGCATAAACCCAATGAATTGTCGGGGGGACAGCGCCAGAGAGTTGCCCTTGCACGGGCCCTCGTGAACAATCCCGCTATTATCCTGGCGGATGAGCCTACCGGGAACCTTGATTCCAAAACTTCCATTGAAATTCTTGGATTGCTTGAAGAAATTCATAAGATGGGCAATACGGTGATCGTCGTCACGCACGAAGAAGATATCGCATTGCATGCCCATCGCATTATCCGGTTGATGGACGGGAAGATCTCTTCGGATGAACCCAACCGAAATATCAAAACGATAGCAGATTACAATTTGGTTCCGCAGGAAAATTAATTCCCCTGGTTTTCATGGACAAACAGAGCAATTACAAAAAGCTTTTTGAGGAGTTCAACAAACTTACTATCATGATCATAGGTGATGTGATGGTGGATTCCTATTTATGGGGCAAAGTTGAAAGGATCTCACCGGAAGCGCCAATTCCTATTGTTGCATTACGAAAAAGGGAAAACCGTATGGGCGGTGCTGCCAATGTGGCCATGAACATTAAAAGCATGGGTGCAAAACCAGTGCTTTGTTCGGTGATTGGGGAGGATGATAAAGGAGTAAATTTTCTCGATCTTTTGAAAAAGGAAAAGATTGCAACTTACGGCATCATAAAAAGTCCTCAAAGAATTACCACCACGAAATTCCGGATCTTCGGAAACAGCACCCAGATGCTGAGAGTGGATGAAGAAGAGGAAGACGACCTTTCGGAAAACGATCGTGCGAACCTTCTTGCCAATATTGACAGGATCCTGTCAAAGGAAAAAATTGATGCGATCATCTTTCAGGATTACAATAAAGGTGTGATCAATCCCATCCTGATTAAAGAAGTCATTGACCGTACGACAACTTTGAAAATTCCGGTAGCCGTTGATCCGAAGAAAAGGAATTTTTACGATTTCGTCGGTGTGACACTGTTCAAGCCCAATCTGAAAGAGCTGAAAGAAGGTATGAAGATCGAATTTGACCACAGCGATCGTGATATGATGATATCGGCTGCGCAAACATTGAGGGAAAAACTTAATTGCCGGTACATTCTTACAACCTTATCAGAACTGGGTATCATGATCAGTATGAAAGATAATTTAGAGGAAAAGAATATCTTCATCCCGGCACATGTACGCTCCATCTCTGATGTTTCGGGCGCCGGTGATACGGTGATCGGAGTTGCAGCCCTTTGCCTTGCCCAAAAATGTTCACCTTATGAGATTGCTTACATTTCCAATCTTGCCGGTGGATTGGTATGTGAGGAAGTAGGGGTGGTCCCGGTGAATAAAGATAAACTCCTGAAAGAGGTTCTTGCCCTTCTCTGATGATTTTTGATACCGATGTGATCGTTGTTGGTGCGGGTCCGGCTGGTTCCCTTGCAGCTTATATCCTGGCATTACAAGGCATACAGGTGACCATTCTTGAGAAAACCCTGTTTCCAAGGTACAAGGTCTGCGGGGGGGGATTGACCCACAAAATCCTGAAAGAGATTCCCTTCGACCTTTCCCCTGTCATCGAATCGACCATTCATTCCTTCCGTTTTTCCCATAATTTCGGGAATGTTTTTACCCGGCATTCGGCCAACCCACTGATGTATTGCACCATGCGTTGCGACCTGGATGCATTCCTTTTGCAACAAGCAACTGAGGCAGGTGCTGAAGTAAAGATGGGAGAACAGGTTATATCCTTCGTGCAGGATGGATCCGGTATTACCGTTTCAACAAAAGAAAAATCTTTTCGTACCCGTTTGCTGATCGGCGCAGAAGGAGCTTCCGGGATCGTTTCCCGCATTGCAGGACTCCGTGATGCTATTGAAATGGGATTGGCATGGGAGGCAGAAGTAACAGCCGACCCGGAAGACCTGAAAATATTCTCTGAAACGGTTTTCCTGGATTGGGGAACACTTCCGGGTGGATATGCCTGGGTATTCCCGAAGAAAGATCATTTTTCCATCGGTGTGGGCGGCCCTGCCGGCTTGTCGAAAGGAATGATGCCTTATTATGAGCGTTTTATATCGTCAATTAGAACCTCTTTTTCTCCATCCTCTATTTCTCATCCTCCATCCTCTGGAATCCGGTTCGGAGAAACACGCTCATTGCAATCCTGGCCCATCCCGGTCCGTACAAGGAAGTCCAGGTTCAATAACGGGCGTGTCCTGGTAACAGGAGATTCGGCAGGACTGGGTGATCCCCTGACGGGTGAGGGCATCTATTATGCAATCAGAAGCGGGAAACTTGCTGCCGAAACCTGTTCTGAATATTTATCCGGGAAGATCATATCGGTGGATGTTTATTCTGAGAAGATCAATGACGAGCTGATGACGGAACTGCTGGAGGCAAATAAGATCAAACATCTGCTTAATGCTTTTCCATTGAAAATTCATTCCTTTATCGGTGACAGTGATCATGCTTGGAGGGCTTTCTGCAAGATTCTTCGCGGTGAGCGATGGTACGAAGATGTCCGTAAGGGTTTTGGGAAATGGAAGCACTTCTGGAACCTGGTCTGTTTTATCTCCGGAATCGTGGAAAAACGCAAAGAGAAGCGGTTTCTGAAAAAAAACACCGTTTAAACCCAATTATAAGAGCGGTCCCGAATCTCGGGACCGCTCAGCATAAAGATTAAGATAAAGTACTATGCGCTCGGCGGAGTTTGAAACTCCGCCGTAAAATCTGATTTTCAAAACTGCCTTCTCACGTAAATTTTTCAGATCAGGCCCCGAGGATTTTCTTCACTATTTCAGAAACCCTTTTATTATCTGCCTTTCCGGCAAGTTCTTTGGATGCAGCGCCCATCACCTTTCCCATATCTTTAATGGAAGTTGCCTGGGTCTGTGCAATGATCTGTCTGATCTTTTCCGTCAGTTCCTCTTCCCCCATTTGTTGTGGCAGGTACTTCTCGATGATGGAAGCTTCAAAACGTTCTTTTTTGGCAAGGTCCTCCCGGTTGGCCGCTGCATAAATATCGGCCGATTCCCGGCGTTGTTTTACCAGTTTCTGCAAAAGTGTAAGCTCAACCGATTCAGGGATCTCTCCGGTCGTTCCTTCTTTGGTCTTTTCCAGCAGTAATGCGGCTTTGATGGCACGGAGAGCCTCCAGCTTCTCCGGATCCCTGGCAAGCATTGTGTTCTTAATATCGTCGTTGATCAGCTTTTCCAATTCCATGATCAGTCGACATTATTGTGCAGGTAGGAATTCTCCTTTTTGATCTCGATATTTGCATCTTTCTCGGAAATCGTATAGAGCTGTACCTGGGATTCGGAAGATGGCTGTACATCGGAAAGTTCAACGTTCCTGCGTTTATATGCCGGTATGCTCTCGATCTCGGCCAGGTGAGTTTCCAGTGGAGGATGCGTCTTGAGCTTTTCGCTCAATGCCCTTAGTTTTTGTACCCGGTCGTTCATCATCTTTTCCATCTCGGGTTGTTCTTTTTGAACTTCAGGTTCTGTCTTTTGAACCGGTTTGACAGAAGGCCTGAAAAAAACCTCCGACACAGGGATCTCAATCTGCTTGTTTTCGTACTTTATTTCTTCGGCAGGCTCTTCATGAATTATTTTCCGGGGTTCGGTGTCCTGGGGTTCCATGTTGAAGACAATGGTACGATGAGGGAAAGATTCTTCCGGAATGATCTCTCTTTCGATAACCTGGGGTTCGGGTTCCGGTTCGGGTTCCGGTACAATGGCCAGGATCTCTTCAGCAGGTTCCTGCTCCAAATAGATGGCCGGTTCCTCCTTGGGCATTACCGAGATATCAAGGGGTTTGATTTTTATTTCCTGCCCGTAAAGGGGGGTCACGATCACCGGCTTTTCTCTTTCTGCAGGTTTTTTCTTGTGCTCCTCATCAAATCCGGTTGCGATGATGGTTACGCTGATATTGTCTTCCAGCGATTCATCGATCCCGTTTCCCCAGATCACTTCTGCTGAATTTTTTGTCTTTTCCTGGATGTAATCGGTAATTTCGGAAACTTCGTCCATCGTGATCTCATCTTTACCGGAAGCAATGTAAAGTAAGAGATTATTGGCTCCTTCGATATTGTTGTCGTTGAGTAACGGCGAATTGAGGGCCATTTCAATTGCTTTAATGGCGCGGTTTTCACCATTTGCAAGCCCTGAACCCATGATCGCCACCCCACTGTCCTTCATCACCGTTTTCACATCTTCGAAATCCACATTGATGTATCCTGTAACCGTTATGATCTCAGCGATTCCTTTTGCAGCGGTAGTCAGCACATCATCGGCATGACTGAAAGCAGCGGAGAGCCGCTGATCGCCAAAAAGATCCCTCAGCTTATCATTGCATATGATGAGTAAGGCATCCACATATTTCTTCAACTCGGCGATGCCCTGTTCGGCATGTTGTTTACGCTTCCTGCCTTCAAAGGAAAAAGGCATGGTAATGATTCCCACGGTTAGGATACCAAGTTCTTTCGAAACGCTGGCAATAACTGGTGCAGCACCGGTTCCGGTTCCACCACCCATCCCGGCAGTGATGAACAGCATCTTGGTGTTTTTTTCCAATATGTTCCGCAGGTCCTGGATGTTTTCCAGTGCCGCGTTTTTTCCGATTGAAGGAACGGCTCCTGCACCAAGGCCCCCCGTAAGATTTGCCCCCAACGCTATCTTTGTCGGTACCGGACTGGATTCCATCGCCTGCGAGTCGGTGTTGCAAATAATGAAATCAACACCTTTGATGCCTTGCCGGAACATATGGGTTACGGCATTGCTACCACCTCCGCCGACACCGATCACCTTAATGATGGATGACTGGTTTTTAGGTAAATCAAATTTTAACATAGATTGGGATTTTAGCTTTTTAAAATTAGACAGAAACAATGCATGAAAAATGGCAGGCGTTTTTTTTTATTAACAGAACGATTGTTAATAGCAGAATTTACTCATTCTCTTCCTCGAACCATTTCTGAATTTTCTCAATAAATGAGTCGGTGAATTTCCGCCCTGACTTATCGGGATCCTTTGGTTTCTTCTCTTTGACCTTCTTTGTTTTCGTCACTTTTTCCTCGGGTTCCGGAATCTCCTCGGCAACGGCTGGTTTCATTCTTTCTTTTTCCTTTTCATACCGGTCGATCCCGACAATGACGAGGCCGATTCCGGTTGCATACATCGGACTGGCCATCTCCTCTGGAACGTCGTTGGCAAGGTGTTCATTGGGATAACCGATACGTGTATCCAAGCCGGTCTTAAATTCTGTCAGCTGTGCGATATGCTTCATTTGTGCACCGCCACCTGTCAGCACAATCCCTCCGATAAGCTTCTTCTCATAACCCGAGTTCTTGATCTCAAAATAGATGTATTCAATGATTTCTTCCATTCTTGCCTGGATGATGTTTGCCAGGTTGCGGATGCTGATCTCCTTCGGGGAGCGGCCTCTTAACCCGGGGATTGCCACAATCTCTTCTTCCCGGTTTTCACTTGCCAGTGCAGAGCCGAATTTGACTTTCAATTCCTCTGCATGTTTCTTTATTATCGAACACCCTTCTTTTACATCTTCGGTGATAATATCTCCACCAAGGGGAATCACAGCCGTATGCCGGATGATGCCTTCATGAAAGATGGCTATGTCCGAAGTTCCTCCGCCAATATCGACAAGAACGACACCTGCTTCTTTTTCTTCTTCACTCAAAACAGCCTCGGCCGAAGCAATGGGTTCAAGGATCAGGTCAACCACATCGAGTCCGGCTTTCCTTACACATTTGTAGATATTCTTGGCAGCAGCCGTTTGTCCTACAATAATGTGAAAATTAGCTTCGAGCGAACTGCCCATCATCCCCTTGGGCGACTTGACAACATGCTCACCGTCGAGGCTGAATTGCTGTGGAATAACCTCGATGATCTCCTCACCCGGGTTCATATTCAGGTTGTACATGCTATTGACGAGGGTCTCGATCTCTTCCTGGCTGATCTCCGTTTCGCTGTCCTTGCGGATGGTACTGCCATGGTGCTGCAGGCTCTTGATATGCTGGCCGGCAATTCCGACATTCACATACCGGATATCGACACCCGATTTCTGCGAAGCTTCCTTGATGGCATCCTTGATCGATTGCACCGTGTTTTCAATGTTGGAAACAACGCCTCTTTTTACTCCGATCGACGGAACCTTGCCATGGCCAAGAATTTCGATCTTCCCAAATTCATTTTTATGTCCGACAATGACTGCAATCTTCGTCGTGCCAATATCTAATCCTACAATGATCTCTGATGTTTTCATATTCTACTTAAATTTTTGAACAAACAACCTGATTTTTAAATTTTATATTGATGATATTGTATCTGCTCCATCCGGTTTTACTCAGTCCCATCCTGTAAAAGACAAACAAACGTTCGAATTTATCTTCCAGGTTATCTGCTCTTCCCATCAGGATGATATGGGTTCCTACCCTGGGGATCAGCTCGAATTCACCGTTTGGATCAACATAGATTTGCTCGATCTGGGCTTTCAGAAATTTATCTTTGGTAATAAAGGCAGATAACTTGTAAAGATTGTTCATCACCGAGTGGCATTCCATCGAATCTTTCTTTCGTACCGAATCAGTAAGGTAACAAACCTTCTTCGAGAAAGGTTCCATGATGGATCCTGTGGCTACAAGCACCCGGGCCGAGAAAGCAGGATTCAGGGGCATCAGATTCCCCAGGCCGTCAAGGTAAAAACTCTCTCCCTTTTCATTAAAGATACGGAGGATGGGTTGGCGCTGAACAACGTCGATTTCAACTACTCCATCAAGTGTCATGTAAGCCTCCGCATCGGCCACATATGATTGACGCTTTATTTCACGCTCGATCCGCTCGAAATCGATAGAACCCAGGTGTTGACCTTTCAGTAGGTTCCCGGTTGCTTTTACAACCGTATAAATATCTCCTTCCGTAACCAGCACATCCGCCTTGCCGTAATCGACGTGAATGATGTATTTTTTACAAACTTCGTTGTTGTGCTCGATGGCGGTAAATCCAAGAAGTGCAAACAGGCCGCCTGTCATAAGCACCCATGCTGCAATTTCAAGGATCTTCAGAAATTTCTTCATTTTCTTTTGTCACATATTCGTAAATAACTCCCGTATCGGTTTTACAAGTTGGTCAATATCGCCTGCACCCAATGTTAGCAGAACTTCCGGTTTACTAGATCTCAGTTCGCCCGTAAGATCGGTTTTACTGCATATCTTTTTGTTTTGCAGTTGCACTTTTCCCAGCAGCATTGCCGAATCAATCCCTGCTATCGGGTTTTCCCTTGCAGGGTAGATCTCAAGAAGGATCAGTTCATCCAGTAATTCCAGGCTGCGTGCAAATGCATCTGCAAAATCACGCGTGCGTGTGAAAAGATGCGGCTGGAAGATCCCGGTTATCTTTTTGGAGGGATAGATCTCCCTGACAGCGCAGATACAGGCCTTTAACTCTTCCGGGTGATGGGCATAATCGTCAATGTAAACAAAATCATCATGGATCACCTGGAAATCAAACCGACGTTCAACACCCTCAAAGGTCAGCAGCGACTGTGCAATAACCTCATCCGGTATTCCGACTGTATAAGCAACTGCGGCGGCGGCTATGGCATTTTCAAGATTGAATTTCCCAGGTAAGCCGAGTGTAATGTTCCGGATCGTTCTTGCGGGTGTGACAAGATCAAAAATAAAACGGCTGTTCTCCAACCGGATCTTCTCCGGGTAAAAATCTGCATCTCCTTCGAGGTGATAGGTCTGTATGATATAGTTGTCAGTTTCTTCCGGTACAATATCTACGCCTTTTTTCAGGATCAGTGTTCCGTTTTTTTGAAGGTTGGATGTGAATTCACCGAAGGAGAGCCTGACTTCATCAATATTACCATAGATATCGAGATGATCCGCATCGGCAGAAGTGATCACGGCAATATCCGGGTAAAGCCGGAGAAACGAACGGTCAAACTCATCGGCCTCAACAATATAATAAACTGGTGAACCGGCCAACTGGTGAGCGGACAGGCCGGAGGTAATGAAGTTTGAGTTGTAATTTTTAGAAATTCCTCCGAGAAATGCAATACTGTCTATTCCTGCAGTTATTAATAGGTGTGCGACCAGTGTCGTGATGGTGGTTTTTCCATGAGTTCCGGCAATGGCAATGGTCTTTGCATTCCGGGTGATCATCCCAAGGACTTCAGATCGTTTTTTCAGGGGAAATCCTCTTGCAATCACGAATTGAAGTTCATTATTATCTTTCGGAAGGGCAGGAGTATAAATCACAAGGTCGGGACGATCAGGAACAAGTTCCGGGTTATCATCAAAATGAACAGGGATTCCTTCTTCGATAAGCTGATGGGTCAAGGTCGTTGGCGTTTTATCATACCCCGAAACCATCACACCGCACCGGTGGAAATACCGGGCCAGGGCACTCATACCGATTCCTCCGATGCCCAGGAAATATACCGACTTATACTGATGAATTTCCATCCTGTTCTTTATTCTTTTTTTCTGATAAGTTTCATGGTTTCTTTCGCGATCACGCTGGCAGACTCCGGAAGAGCCATGGTTTTAATATGTTTACTTAAATCATTTTGTAACCCGTTGTCAGCAGCCAGGCTTTTCACAAGTTCGAAAAGTTTCTCCACGGCATCCTGATCCTTCAGCATCAATGCTGCTGACTTGCTTACCAGCGCCTCTGCGTTTTTCGTCTGATGGTCTTCAGTGACATTTGGGGAAGGAATGAGGATGACTGGTTTTCCGATAATACACAATTCCGATATGGCAATCGCACCTGCTCGGGATATAATGATATCTGCTGCTGTATAAGCCAGATCCATCCGGTCGATGAATGGATGGACATGAACATCTTCCCTGTTCAGGATTTTCTGATTGGATTTGATGGAGTTATAATGATACTTCCCTGTTTGCCACAACAATTGAAAATTATCTTGTTCATCCTGGTGGTACAGATAGTGTAAAACGCTTTTGTTAATTGTTCCGGCACCAAGACTGCCCCCGATGATCAAAACCACTTTCTTTTCCTTATTCAGTTGAAAATGTTCCAGCGCCTCGGTATTATTTCCCGGCGTGATAATATCCTGGCGTACCGGGTTCCCGGTTAGGATGATCTTCCCGGCTGGGAAAAACCGCTCCATGCCTTCATAGGCAACACAGATCTTGTCAACTTTCCCACCCAGCAGCTTATTTGTTATTCCGGGATAGGAATTCTGTTCCTGGATCAATGCCGGTATTTTTCTTCTCACTGCTATTCGCAGGGTAGGACCGCTTGCATAACCGCCAACGCCAATCACCACATCGGGTTTGAATTTCGCAAGGATCCGGTCAGCCATTACTAAACTGAAGATGACTTTAAATGGAAAACTCAGGTTTTTCCAGGTAACCCGGCGCTGGAGGCCGCTGATCCATAAACCTTGGATCTTGTATCCTGCAGCAGGCACTTTTTCCATCTCCATTCTGCCTTTTGCTCCGATGAAAAGGATCTCTATGTCCGGCTCAATCGCTTTAAGGGCATTGGCAATGGCAATGGCAGGAAAGATATGTCCTCCTGTTCCTCCTCCGCTGATAATGATCCGGGTCATACTTTTCAGAATTATTTTTTAGCTGGTTGCAGGAACAAGGTTCCCTTCACTCAGAATTTCAACTTCCGTTCCATCTTTGGTTTCAATATCAATTCTCCTGCTCACACTCAAAATGATCCCAATAGAAATACAGGTAAACCATATCGAGGTGCCTCCCATACTGATTAATGGCAATGTTTGTCCCGTAACCGGGAACAGATGAACGGCCACTGCCATGTTGATCATGGCCTGGAATACCAGGCTGAAACCGATCCCGATCGCAAGAAAAGCCCCGAAATTTCCCTGGCATTTCGTCGTGATCCTTACAACACGGAAAAAGAGGATACAGTATAATAGTACCACGAATCCTCCTCCCACAATACCATATTCCTCCACAATGATGGCAAATATGAAATCAGAATAGGGGTGAGGCAGAAAATTCCGTTGTGTGCTTTTTCCTGGCGATTTCCCCAGTATTCCGCCTGAAACAATGGCAATCTTTGCCTGCTCTACCTGGTAATTTGCATCTTCATCGCCTTTTTCTTTATTCAGGAAATGATCCACCCGGTTGATCCAGGTCCCGCCACGGGGGAAAAGATTGGGTGCAGCTTTTGCCAGCGTGAAGATGAGTATAACAGCCACGATACCCAATCCTACCAGTGAAAAAATATATTTCAACGAGATCCTTCCGATAAACATCAGTACCATACTGGTTACAAATAAAATTGCTGCCGTGGAAAAATTGGCAGGCAGGATCAACGTACAAATGAAGATTGCCGGAATAATGACCGGTAAAAACCCCGACTTGAAATGCTTGATCTCCTCCTGTTTTTTGCTGAGCACCCGTGCCAGGTACATGATCAGGAAAAGCTTAGCCACATCGGAACTCTGGAAGGTAAGATTGATGATGGGTACCGTGAGCCAGCGGTTTGCTTCGTTGAGGTTGGTTCCTGATAACAGTGTAATGAACAATAAAGGGATGGTTAAGATCAGTCCGATCTGGGAGATTCTTGAAAAATAAGTGTATTTGACAAGATGTGTCGCATACATCAGCAGGATTCCGAAAACCAGGATTGCGAAATGTTTGAAAAGGTAATATTCGGTGTTCCCTCCCTGCTTCTTATAAGCCAGCGTTCCTGTTGAACTGTAAACCGCAAGTAAGGAAAAAATGCAAAGGATGGTCACCACGACCCAAATCACTACATCTCCTTTTGCATTCCTGAAATATTTGTTCATGACTTTGCAGATTAAAGTTGTTTCACTGCTTTTTTGAAGGCGATTCCACGTTCTTCGTAGTCTTTAAAGAGATCAAAACTGGCACATCCCGGAGAGAGGAGGACAACATCTCCCATCACTCCTGCAAAATAGGCCAACTCCACGGCTTCGTCCATCGTCGATGCATCCGTTAACGGGATTTCAAGGTCCGACATCGACGAAATGAAATAAGTGCTGTCCATCCCAAGAAAAATGATCGACTTGACCTTGGCCTTGATCAATAGTTTAAGCTGGGTATAGTCGATGCCTGAATCCATGCCCCCGGCGATCCAGATGACCGGTTTGGACATGCTTTCCAGTGTGAACCAGGTCGAATTGATATTCGTTGACCTGGAATCATTGATGAACTCGATTCCATGCACATTTGCAACGGATTCCATCCTATGCTCCATGTCCTGGAAATCACAAAAACATTCCCTTATGAAATTACTCCTGACTTCCTTAATGCGGGCTGTTATGGATGCAGCCATAGAACTATGCACCCCGGGATGTCCTTGTAAAGCCAATGTTTCTAATGTCATGTTTTCAGTTTTATAGAGTTCGTCTTTGAATGACTGTTTTTACCTCAATTTCAATGTTACAATGGTCAGCACTGCCAGCATGATCCCGATAATGAAAAAGCGGATCACAATTTTTGATTCATGGTATCCTTTGACCTGGAAATGATGGTGCAGCGGCGACATCAGGAATATCCTGCGGCCGGCTCCGAACCTGCGTTTCGTATATTTAAAGTACCCTACTTGCATAACCACCGAAAGGTTCTCAATGAGAAAGATCCCACAGAAGATCGGGATCATGATCTCTTTTCGGATCAGGATGGCAAATACAGCGACAATGCCACCCAGCGCCAGGCTGCCGGTATCTCCCATAAAAACCTGGGCAGGATATGAGTTGTACCAGAGAAACCCGATACAGGCCCCGACGAATGCGCTGATATAGATTGCCAGCTCGCCGGTATTTGGAATGTACATGATGTTCAGGTAATTTGCGAAGATGATGTTGCCGGAGACATAAGCCAGGATTCCCAGTGTAAGTCCGATGATTGCCGAACTCCCGGTCGCAAGCCCGTCCAACCCGTCGGTCAGGTTTGCTCCATTTGATACAGCAATAATGATGAAGATGATGATGGGTATGAATATTAAGAATGTCCAATTTTTATAATTCTTCCCGATCCAGGAGATCAAAACAGAATAATCAAATTCATTGTTTTTCAGGAAAGGGATGGTAGTCTTCGTGGATTTTGTTGGAATATTCGTGTACATCTTTGCACGGTCTGAATTACCTTCCACATTGAAAATCTCGGAGGAGGGAACAAAGGCCTGCCTGGTTGTCTTCTCACGGATTACGATGTCCTTGCTGAAAAACATGGTGGTTCCGACAATCAGGCCCAACCCGATCTGCCCCAGGATTTTGAATTTTCCTGCAAGACCTTTTTTATCCTTGCGGAATACTTTGATATAATCATCCAGAAATCCGATGGTGCCCAACCAGATCGTTGAAACAAGGATAAGAAAGATATAGATGTTATGAAGTTTTGCCAGGAGGAGGGTAGGGACAAGGATAGCTGCAAGGATGATAAGTCCGCCCATCGTAGGTGTTCCCTGTTTGGCCGTTTGTCCTTCCAGACCGAGATCCCGGATGGTTTCACCTACTTGTTTTCTCCGCAGGTACCCGATCAGCCTTTTTCCGATGATCATGGAGATGAAGAGCGATGTGATAAGCGCCAGTGCTGCCCTGAACGAGATGTATTGGAATACACCGGCTCCGGGGAAATCGAAGGCTTCGTGCAGCCAGATGAATAAATAATACAGCATAATCTTTTTATTATGAGTTATTCTACTCCCACTCCCAATACTTCATTCAAAACTATTTTATCATCAAAAGGATATTTTACTCCTTTTATTTCCTGGTATATTTCATGCCCTTTACCGGCTACCAGGATGATATCTCCCGGTTTCGCAAGTGCACAGGCTGTTTTGATCGCCTCTTTGCGGTTTATGATCACCAGTATCTTGTTGGCAAACTGTGGCTCTATCCCTTTCTTCATATCATCCAGGATGGCTTCAGGCTCTTCAAAACGCGGATTGTCGGATGTAAGGATCACCCTGTCGCTGAGGTTGCATGCAATTTTAGCCATCACCGGCCTTTTGGCAGCATCGCGGTTCCCGCCTGCTCCAACAACCGTGATGACCTTTTCCTTATGGGTACGGATCGATTGGATCGTTCCCAGGACATTTTGCAAAGCATCAGGAGTATGCGCATAATCCACAATGGCTGTAATCGCATTCGGTGTCCGGATATAATTGAACCGGCCGTCAATGGGCTCACAAAGGCTAAGCAAGGTCAGTACGTTTTGCCGCTCCTCGCCGAGAAGGACTGCCGTGGAATATACTGCCAGCAGGTTATAGGCATTGAAGCTCCCGATCAGCCGGAACCAGCAATCTGTTCCATCCATAGAGAGATGCAAACCCTGGAATTGGTTCTCGAGGATCCTGCAGTGGAAGTCAGCCATGGATTGCATGCTGTAAGTGGAAACAGTCGCATTTGTATTCTGTACCATCATCCTCCCGTTCCTGTCATCCTTGTTAATAAGTGCAAATGCGCTACCGGGCAGGTTGTCAAAAAAGGTTTTCTTGGCCTTAAGGTAGGCATCAAAAGTTTTATGATAATCCAGGTGATCGTGTGTCAGATTTGTAAAAATGCCTCCGCGGAAAGTAAGACCTGCGACCCGATGCTGAACCAATGCATGTGAACTTACTTCCATGAAACAATGGGTGCACCCTTCCTCAACCATCTGTGCCAGCAATTCATTCAGCTGAACAGGATCGGGAGTCGTATGGGTTGTCGCAAGGTTCCGTTCCCGGATCTTATTCTGTATGGTGGAGATCAATCCGGCTTTGTGACCCAGTTTTTGAAACAGGTTGTGTAAAAGGGTGACTGTCGTCGTTTTTCCATTAGTGCCGGTAACTCCGACCAGGTTCAGGAGGGATGAGGGATTCCCAAAAAAATTCGAGGCGATTACAGCCTTGGCATAGCCGCTGTCATTTACAAGGATAAAAGTGACATTCCCTGGCGGATTTTCCGGGATTTTTTCGCATACAACCGCAACAGCTCCCGACCTTACAGCATCGGGAATAAATTGATGCCCATCTGAGACAGTCCCCTTTACGGCAAAATAGAGACAACCGCGGTCGACTGTCCGGGAATCGAATTTCAGCGAATGAATTTCAATATCCACTGATCCGAATACCTCCAGTACACCCGCCTTCTCCAGTATATCTCTTAAATACCTCATTTGTCTATTCACTATTCACTTTTCATTTAACTTTTTCCCATTGCCAAATCCAATGACACTATGGATCCTTTTAAATACATTCTTCCCGGGCTGAGAGATTGCCTGACCACATTGCCTTTCCCATTCAACACCACCTTTAATCCCATTTGTTCGAGGAGAAAAACGGCATCTTTCACCCCCATTCCAGTCACATCCGGCATGGTTCCCTGGTAATGATTTGATGGCAGAAGTATCACCGATGAATTGTTCGAAACCGGTATCGCCCACAGGGCCATTTGGTTCAAGGGTTTTGCTTTGATGTTAAGCCAAGCATAAGCATCTTCCAGATCCTTTTGTACACCTGCATTTGCAGAAGGGATCAGGTGTCCGGAGGTGTCTTGAGGAGGAGGATTGTTGACGTCATGAAGGTTGGCAAAGATCCGGTCGGCGATCTCCTTGAAAACCGGGGCAGCTATCGCAGCACCGTAATATTTTCCCTTGGATGGATTGTTGATGACCACAATGATGGAGTACCTGGGATGGTCGGCCGGAAAATACCCCACAAAGGATCCTTTGTATTTAATGGCTTTGGTTCCCTGCCCATATCCCTTGTTGTTCATGGCAACCTGTGCAGTGCCGGTTTTCCCTGCAACTTTGTAATGCGGATTCTTTAATGAAGTTCCGGTTCCGCGTTCCACAACTCCTTCCAGGAGCATTTGGGCTTTTTCAATCGTGGCTGGCGAACAGATATGCGGATTGATGACCACCGGCTCAAAAGATTGAACTACCTGGCCATTTTTCCGGATTTCCCTGACAAAAAGCGGCTTTACCATCACCCCGTTATTGGCAACTGCATTGTATAATGTAAGGGTCTGTAAAGGAGTAATGGCGACTTCATATCCGATCGCCATCCAGGGTAACGATACAGCAGACCACCATTTACTCTTCGTGTTCTTAATGTAAGGCATGCCTTCACCGCCTATCTGGAGATTCTGCGGGAGGTTGATCGACATCCTGTAAAGTCCGTCGATATATTTCTGCGGTTCATCAACATAAGCATTATAGATCAGTTTTGAGGTTCCAACATTAGAGGATTTTTCAAACACCTGGTGCGCCAGTAAGGTCCCTGTTAATTTATGTGCATCGGTCATCGACCTTCCATGATAATTCATGATGCCATTGCCCAGGTTGACCGGCTGGTCCATGGTAATCTTCCCGTCTTCCAATCCTACAAGAAATGATGCCAGCTTAAAAGTCGATCCGGGTTCCGAACTTTCTCCTATAGCATAGTTAAATACCTCTTCATATCCCCCTTTAGGGCTTTTACCGAGATTGATGATCGCTTTGATAAAACCGGTCTTGACTTCCATCACGATCACACATCCGTGATCAGCGCTGTCGGCAATCATCTCTTTTCTTAATGCAGATTCTGCCAGGTCCTGCAGATTGATATCCAGTGTCGTGATGATGTCATCGCCATTCTGAGGCTCTACTTCATTCTCGATATCCACAGGCATCCAGGCGGCATTACCGATCCTTCGCATCAGTCTTTTACCCCCGGTGCCCTGGAGATTTTTACTGAATGAGCCTTCCAGTCCCACATAAACTTTTTGTGCAGCTTCTATGTTCTCATATCCGATGGTACGGCGGGCAAGGTTTTTAAAAGGAAGTTCCCGTTGAAATTGCGGTATTACGATCATTCCACCTTTATAGGTCCCCAGTTTGAGAATCGGGAATTTGCGCATCTGCCTGAGTTCCGGATAGGTGACATCGCGGTGGATCATGAGGAAACGGTCTCCGTTTCGCCTTCCTTCCCACAGATAATTTTTGTATTCGGAAAGATTTTTGTCTTTGAATAGTTTTGTAAGTTGATAAGCAAGCGAGTCTACCTTGTTCTTGAAAAGATCCTCGGTGATCAGGTCTGAACTAACGTCCATGCGGATGTCGAAAATGGGAATGGATGTGGCAAGCAGCGTCCCATCGTCTGCGCAGATATTGCCGCGGATTGCATCGACAGGAAAAAAACGCATTTCCTGCTTACGGGCTTTTTCAAGCAATTCTTTTCCTTCCGTCGACCGGATATAGATCGCTTTCCCGATGATCGCCATGCCGAAAAGCAGTATCCCGAAATAAATGACATACACTCGTAACAATATGTCTTTCTTGATCTCTTTCATGGATTTCTATGGAGTGTATCGGTTTCTTTTTTTAAAAGGGCTTTTGAATAAAAGATCTTGTAAGGAGGCGTGGTGGTTCCTTTTATCCCCAGCCGTTCCACCTTTTTAGCGATCTCTGTTTGCTTGCCTACATCCAACATCCTCGCTTTTGCCGTAATTGACTGATACCGCAATTCTTTCAGTTCATTTTTTATTTTTTCGATATTCTTGAATGTCTTTTCCGAGTAATAGGTATTGCCGATATAAAACATGGCGAGGATGGCTATGAAGATGAGGAATGGCAGATTCCTGAGCACGGCATGATTCGACAGAAGGTCGCCACCGATGACATCATGGATCCCTTTGGTCATCTTCCCGGGCTTCCTGACAGGGCGGATTTCTTCCTTCTGCGATTCCGGCATTGTATTTTTCTGTTCCTCCTCCATTTGTCAGATCTTTTCAGCAACCCGTAAACGGGCGCTCCGGGCCCTGCTGTTCATACTAATTTCTTTCTCGTCAGGAACAATGGGTTTCCGGTTGATGACCGATAGGGGGACGATCGGGTTTCCATAAAAATCCTTTTGCAGGTTTCCATCAAAATTCCCCGAACGGAAATAATCCTTTACCAGTTTGTCTTCCAGCGAGTGATAGGAGATCACAACCAGGCGGCCTCCCTTTTTCAGAACATCTGTTGCCTGGATTAGGAATTCCTTCAAAGCTTCCAGTTCCTGGTTCACTTCTATTCTCAGTGACTGGAAGACTTGTGCAAAAAATTTATTTTCTTTCCCTCTTTCCGCTGCATGTATCAGCGCTTCTTTTAATTCCATCGTGGTGTTGACCGGGTTCATTTT
>Ga0209226_10000664_pt1 | contig 17911 bp, 14 predicted proteins | sample BarGraNGADG00212_2_FD_184497 | JGI IMG/M metagenome (GOLD analysis project Ga0209226, IMG submission 184497) | Arctic peat soil microbial communities from Barrow, Alaska, USA - Barrow Graham LP Ref core NGADG0011-212 (SPAdes) (version 2) | ecosystem: Environmental > Terrestrial > Soil >...
TCTCGTAGGCCGCATCCCTTTCCCGTTCGAATCGATCTACACGGCCAGCAAGTTCGCGCTGGCCGGGATGGTGCAGGCCCTTTACTACGAGGTGGAGCCTTTCGGGATACGGGTCGCGATGATCGAGCCGGCCCAGGTCTCGACGAGCTTTGCAGCGAAGATCCACAAACTGCCCCCGGAGGGCTCCCCGTACAGGGACCGCGTGAGAAGATTCATCGACCGCGACAACGAGCTCATCAAGACGGCGCCCGACCCGTTCACCGCGGCCGGGATGATAGTGAAGGTTCTCGACAGGGGCAAGCCGCAGATGTACAACCAATTCGCCTTGAGAGATAGCTTCTTCCTCTTCATCAACAGGATTCTGCCACGCAAGGTCAGGGACAGCATTCTGGTCAACTTCATGGACATAAAGTGCTAGGTGGGGCCATGAGCCATCGAGCGGGGAGGCACTGATGGATGCGGAAACGGCATCGGTCGGAGTATCGACCATCGTGGGGTCGCGTGTCGGCCGTATAAGGGACAGGCTGATAAATGCGCCCGAGGAGGTCTGCGTGGAGCGGGCACGCTACCTCACCGAGAGCATGCGCGACAACTGGGACGCGCATCCCCTGACCCGCATGAGCCTGGCGCTCGAGAACATACTCAAGAACATCACGGTCGTGATACGGGACGATGAGCTCGTGGTCGGTTGCCGCACCAGCAAGCTCAAGGGCGCGCCGCTGTTCCCCGAGAACAAGTCGCGTTGGATAGAGGGCGACCTCGACACCTTCGAGGTACGGGTGCTTCAGCCCGCGCTCATCACCGACGTTGAGCGAGAAGAGCTGCGCGACGGGATACTGCCCTTCTGGAAGGGAAGGACCGTCGAGGAGAGGTTCGAACAGACGGTGCCGCCCGACGTCTTCGAGGACATAGACAAGTACATCTTCACCATGATCCTCGAGATCAACTACGGTGTCGGTCACTTCACCATGAACCACTCGCGGGTGCTGGAGCAGGGCCTGGCAGGGATAATAGACGACGCCGAGGTCAGGCTGGCCTCGTGGTCCGAAGACCAGCGCCCGTCCGAGGCCGCGCTGTTCTACGACGCCGTGATACGGTCCGCGCGCGCCGCCATAGCTTTCGCGCACAGGTACGCCGACCTGGCGGACGGCATGGCCGACGTGGCCGACGACCCGGACCGCGCCGAGGAGTTGCGCCGCATCGCCCACGTCTGCCGCCGCGTGCCGGAGAACCCGGCCAGGACCTTCGGCGAGGCGGTACAGTGCGTGTACTTCATCCACCTCATCGCCCAGATAGAATCGGGCGGCAACTCCATCTCGCTCGGGCGCATCGACCGCATACTCGACCCTTACTACTCCGCCGACCTGGAGGCGGGGCGGATAACCCCCGAGGGCGCCAGAGAGCTGCTGTCGCTTTTGTTCCTCAAGACCAACGAGATCTGGAACGTCCTCGAGGAGGCGTTCATCCCCGGCGGCGAGGGCGCCGAGGGAAAGACCACCCAGAACGTGGTCGTAGGAGGGCTGGACAGGGACGGGGAGGACGCCACGACCGAGCTCAGCTACATAGCCCTCGACGCGTACGGCGACATCGGCACCGAGCAGCCCAACTTCGGCGTGCGGTTGAGCGCCAAGACGCCAGGGGATTTCTACCTGCGGGCGGCCGAATACGGCAAGAAGGGCCTGCCGATGCACTTCTTCAACGACGAGGCGATCGTCGCGTCGCTCGTCGAGGCGGGTCACACCCTCGAGGACGCCAGGGACTACGGGATGGTCGGGTGCCTCGAGCCGAGCGCGCAGGGCAAGACGTTCGGCTCGACCTTCGCCGTGCAGTTCAACGGGATAAAGTGCCTGGAGTTCGCGCTGTCGGACGGCATCGACAACATCTTCGGCTACCAGTCCGGCATCAGGACCGGCGACCCCGCAACCTTCACGACGTTCGAGCAGGTCTGGGACGCGTATGCCTCCCAGGTCTCACAGTTCATCGGCCAGGTGGTCCGGGGCATGGAGGCGCTGGATGGCGCAATAGCCGACAGGGTCCCCTCACCGTTCGCGTCGGCCATGATAGATGGGCCCATGGACAAGGGCCTGGACCTGACGCGAGGCGGTGCCATATACAACTCGACCGGAGTGGAGTTCATAGGATTCGCCAACACCGCGGACAGCCTCTACTCGGTCCAGAAAGTGGTTTTCGAGGACCGCAGGGAGACCATCGCCGACCTGGCCCGCTGGATGGCCGAGGACTGGATGGACGCCGAGGACAAGCGCAGCTACTTCCTCACCCGCGTCCCCAAGTACGGGAACGACATCGACGGCCCCGACGAGATGGCCGCCCGCGTCCTGGACCACTACTGCGACGAGCTGGCAAAGCACACCAACTTCCGCGGGGGCGCATTCTGGCCGGGCGTCTTCTCGGTCGGGTTCCACGTCGCGTTCGGCTCGTTCACCGGCGCGACACCCGACGGCAGGTTCGCCGGCGAGGTGCTGGGCAACGGCCTGACCCCCACGACCGGTAACGCGACCACGGGCGCGACGGCGGTGATGAACTCCATCACGAAACTGCCGCTGCACAGGGTATTCAACGGAGTCAACCTCAACATGAGATTCCAGGGGACACAGGTCGACAAGGTGGTCCTCGAGCAGCTCATCAGGGGTTACTTCGAGCGGGGCGGATTCCAGGTCCAGTTCAACATGGTCGGGTCCGACGAGCTGAGGGACGCGCAGGACCACCCGGAGAGGCACCGCGACCTGGTCGTGAGGGTGAGCGGCTATTCCGCCCTGTTCATCGGCCTCAGCGACACGGCGCAGGACGAGATCATCAGCCGCACGGAGTTCGACCTGGCCTGAAGGCCGGGCCCCGGCCCGGGCCGAGCATAGAAGCGCACGCATACCGCGGGGGGTGGCGATGAGCAAAGTGATGACGATGAAGGAAGCCGTCTCCGAGCACACGCGAGACGGCGACTTCCTGTTCATCGGCGGTTACATATGCAGGACGCCGTTCTCGGCGATACACGAGATCATCAGGCAGGGCAGGCGCGACCTCACCATCACGCGCAGCAACGCAGCCGACGACTTCGACATGTTGATCGGCGCCGGGGTCGTCAAACGCTTCATATCGACCTTTCTGTCGCTCGGGCTCTACGGGCTGGGGCGGTGCTACCGGCGGTCGATCGAGAAGGGCGTACCGCACAGGATAGAGCTCGAGGAGTACACCAACCTGTCCCTGCCGATGATGCTTATGGCCGGCTCGATGGGGATGCCGTTCGTCCCGGTCAAGGACATGGTCGGGACCGACCTGCTGAACGTCAAGGGATTCATGGGCGACGGCAAGTACAAGGTGATCGACTCGCCGTTCGACGGCAGCCCGACCCTTCTGGTGCCCGCGCTCAACCCCGACGTCGCGATCATCCACGTCCAGCAGTGCGACGAGAACGGAAACGCGCAGATGTGGGGCATCGGAGGGGACTGCCAGGTCGGCGCCAACGCGGCCGGGAAGGTCATAGTCTCCTGCGAGCGGATCGTGGGCCGCGAGGTGGTGGGCAAAGACCCGTCGCGCACCATCGTCCCGGCCTTCAAGGTCGCCGCCGTGGTGGAGGAACCGTTCGGCTCTCACCCTGGCTACACGCCGGGCTTCTACGACGTGGATTTTACCTTCGGCGCGTTGTACCAGCAGGCCTCCAACACGGAGGAGGGATTCCAGGCATTCCTAGACGAATGGGTGTTCGGCGTAGAGGACCGGACCGGGTACGTCCAGCACTACATCGAGAAGTTCGGATATCAGCAGTTCAAAGCCCTGCAATCCGAGTTCGACTACAGCTACCCCGTGAGTTACACCTACTAGGAGAGACGATGACCGAACACCCCGACGACTGGATAAAGCCCGAGCTGATGGCATGTTGCGGGGCCAGGGAAATCAGGGACGGTGACATGGTGATAGTGGGCACCGGTTTTCCGACCATGTCCGCAAACATCGCCAGGTACACCCACGCGCCCAACGCGACCATGATGCAGGAGTCGGGGGTTTACGACGCCGATCCGAAGAGGCCCGCTCTCTCGGTGGGAGACCCGTGCCTCAACCCGGGCGCGGCCATGATAGGCGGCCTGCTCGAGGTGATGGGCATGTTCCTGCAGGGCGGCTGGGTCGATGTCGGGTTCCTGTCCGGCAGCCAGGTCGACAAGTACGGCAACATAAACACCACGGTCATCGGCGACTACGGCAGCCCTAGGAGCCGTCTGCCCGGGAGCGGGGGTGCCAACCCCATAGGGTCGCTGGTCAAGAGGGTCCTCATCATCGCGCTCCACGACAGGAAGCGCCTGGCCGAGCGCGTGGACTTCGTCACCACGCCCGGGTACATGGACGGGCCGGGGGCGAGGGAGAAGTGGGGGCTCCCCCCCGGCACAGGTCCCGAGGTCATCATCACCAACAAGGCCGTGATGCGGTTCGACGAGGTGACAAAAGAGGCGTACCTGGATACATTTCACCCCGGCTCGACCGTAGAAGAGATCGTCGGCCTGACGCCCTGGGACCTCAAGGTGGCGCCGGATGTGCACGAGACCGAGCCGCCGACGGCCGAGGAGCTCAGGGTCCTGCGGGAGGTCCTGGACCCGACGAGGATGATAAAGATATACGAGGGCCGCGGGTACGTTTGACCCCCTGAGCGGAGGTGACCGGATGGACTACACCCGAAAGCTGGCCGAGTTCTGCGCGTCCGTGGCGTTCGACGACCTGCCGAACGAGGTCGTGCGTAAGGCCCGCCTGTGCGTCCTGGATTACGTGGCGAACGTCTACGGCTCACTCGAGTTGGAGGCGGTGCAGAGCGTGGTCTCCTATTTCAGGGGCGGCGCCTGCGGCGACGAAGCGACCGTTCTGGGATGCGGTTTCCGGACTGGGGTCCGCGACGCGGCCTTCGTCAACGGCACGACAGCCGAGGCTATCGAGGCGCAGGACGGTGTCCGCTTTGGCGGGAACCACCCCGTCTCGGCAGTCCTGCCGGCCGCAATGGCGGTGGCGGAGCAGCGCGGGCTCGGCGGCCGGGAACTGATAGAAGCGGTGGTCGCCGGTTACGAGGCGGCGAACCGGCCGGCGGCGGCGATGCACCCGTTCCACACCTTGTCGGGCTTCCTGCCCACCGGCACCTGCGGGGCGTTCGGGGCCGCGGCGGCGGCGGCGAAGTTGATGGGGTTCGACGCGGACCGGACCCTGAACGCGTTCGGCGACGCCGGGTACATGCTGCCGTTGTCGATGGCCGAGGACCTGATGGGCGGCTACACCGTCAAGATCGTACAGGGTGGCCAGGCGGCCGCGGTGGGCCTGCTCGCGGCGGGGCTTGCGGACTCGGGCATAACAGGACACCCGAGAGTGCTCGAAGGTTCCGAGCTGGGAGGCGGATTCACGCAGATAACGGTGAGGAAGCCTGCAGAGCCGGTCTTCGAGAGGATAACGGAAGGCCTGGGCGAGCGCTTCAGTATAATGGACGTCTACTTCAAGCCCTACACCGCTTGCCGCCACACCCACGGGGCCGCGCAGGCCGTCCTCGAGCTTGCCGCGCGGGAGGGCATCTCGGCGGACGAGGTCGAGGCGGTCGACGTAAGGACTTACGCGATAGCATCCGTGGCAGTCGGCAAAGGCGTGACGGCGGAGGATTCTTTCGTGGCGGCGCAGTTCTCGCTGCCCTACGTGGTCGCTGCGTGCCTGGCCGATGGGGAGCTGGGTCCGGCTCAGCTGACCGAGAGGCGCATGGCGGACCGCGGACTGCTTGACCTTGCCTCAAGGGTCGCAGTCGTCCAGGACGAGGCCCTCAACACCATGTATCCGGACAAGACGGCGACCAGGGTCGAGGTCAGGATGAAGGACGGGCGTGTCTACTCGAGGCAGGTCGACATACCCAAAGGTGACCCCAGGGACCCGATGGAAGAGGAAGATATCTCGGAGAAAGTAAGGAGCTTCGCCGCCGCGCGCGAGGGACGCGACGTAGAGCGTGTGATCGAGCTCGTGCTCGACCTTGAGAACGTGGCGCAGGTCCGGGAGCTGGCGGGGAGCGTCTGAGGCGGGCGCTGCCGAGACCTTAGAGGTAACGATAGAAAGGGGAAGGGATGGACTTCAATCTCACAGACGAGCAGCAACTCCTGGTCCAGACGATAAGGGAGGTCGGCGAAAAAGAGAACTTCAGGGAGCTGGCCGCCGAGACCGACGCGACGGGCGAGTTCCCCTGGAAGCTCCTGCCCCTTTACTCCGAGCTCGGCCTGCTTGGGATGACCCTCTCGCCCGAGTACGGGGGCGGCGGGCAGTCCGCCTTGACGGCCGTACTCGCGATCGAGGAGCTCGCCAGATACAGCCCGATGATAGCGGGCCCGGTGTTCGAATCGAACGTGGGCCCGGTCAGGGTGATAGACCTGTTCGGTACAAAAGAACAGAAAGAGAAGATAGTCCCGGGTGTCATCAAGGGCGAACAGAGCGTGTCTGTCTGCATGACCGAGCCGGAGGCCGGCTGCGACCTCACGTCTCTCAAGACCACGCTGGTCGAGCGCGACGGAAAGTACGTGCTCAACGGGCGTAAGGTCTTCATAACCGGTGGGGGAGATGCAAGCCACTACCTGGTCTACGTGCGCTACGGCGACACGCTGGGCTACAAGGGCATCGGCGGGATCGTGCTGGAGAAAGACATGGTGGGATTCACCTGCGGTCAGCAGGAGCAGTTCATGGGGCTCAGGGGCATGCCTTCCTGCGAGCTGGTCTTCGAGGACGTGGAGGTCCCCGAGGAGAACATCGTCCTGCGGGCAGGGGAGTTCAAAAACCTCATGATGACCTTCGACATCGAGCGATGCGGCAACGCCGCCATGTGCCTGGGGGTCGCGGGGGGCGCGCTCGAGGAGGCCCGTAAATACGCGCTGCAGCGCGAGGCGTTCGGCAGACCGATATGCGAGTTCCAGGATATACAGTTCAAGGTCGTCGACATGGCGACCAGGCTCGACGCGGCCCGGCTGCTCGTGTATCGGGCGGCCACCGGCGCAGGCGGAGGGCTCCCCTCCATCTACGAGGCCTCGATGGCCAAGGTCTTTGCCAACGAGATGGCGATCGAGGTCACCGGCACCGCCGCGATGGTCTTCGGCGGATACGGGTATTCCAGGCAGTTCCCGGTAGAGAGGATGGTGCGCGACGCGCGCGCGTGGGCGGTCGCCGGGGGTACTGTGCAGATGTTGAGGACGACGCTGGCGAGCGTGCTGTTCGGGCGCCGCTTCGACCAGCGAAGGGGAAAGTGACCCAACAAGGAGGTCCGGAATGGGAGTCTATTACGAGGACGCCGACCAACTCTACGAGATCTACGGTTTCTTCCTGGACAAGATGCTCTCCGACCCGAAGATAGGGCCCAAGATGGCGAAGGCGGGCATCATCATCAAGTTCATATACACGGACCCGGACGCGGAGGTCACCATAGACCTGAAGAATCCTCCTGCCAAAGAGGGCTACTTCGGAACTTATTACCTCGGCCCCACCGACCTTAAGGAGGACGTCTGGTCCCGTCAGACGGCCGACTTCTCGCACAGCTTCTGGCACGGCTTCGAGAACCCGGTCGCCGGGGTCGCCAGAGGAAAGATAAAGCAGGGCGGCAAGGTCACAGCAATGCTGAAGCTCCTGCCGGTCGTCCGGCCGGCCTTCGGGCAGTTCCCCGTCTGCCTCCAGGAGATGGGCTACGAGGACAAGGTCATAAAGAAGTCGTAGGCTATAGTCGGTCGCGGTCCGGGCGGAACCCGCCGCCTGTCGAAGGGCTGGAACCAGGGAGGGGCCATGGAAGAGAAGCTTTGGTACAAGTCTTACGCGCCCGGCGTCCCCAGGTCCATCGACTTCGAGAAGGTCACGATCCCGCAGGCCCTCAGACGCTCGGCCAGCAGGTTTTCCGACAAGGTCGCACTCAACTACATGGGCAGGATGATCACCTACTCCGCCCTTGAGGGCGAGGTCAACCGATTCGCCAGGGCGCTAGTCGACCTGGGAGTCGGGGAAGGCGACAAGGTCGCGATGATCCTCCCCAACATCCCGCAGGTGATCGTCGCGAACCTGGCGGCTTTCCGGATAGGGGCGGTCGCCGTGCAGAACAACCCGCTCTACACGGAACGCGAGCTGGCCTACCAGCTCGACGACTCCGATTCGGTGGTCGCGGTCACCCTCTCGCTCCTGGTGCCGCGCGTGCTCAAGGTGCTGCCCGAGACCAAGCTCCGCAAGGTGATAGGCTGCAATATCAACACCTACCTGCCGTTCCCGAAAAAGCAACTCTTCCCCTTCGTCAAGAAGGACATGTACAGGAAGATCGAGCCCACCGACGAGCTCCTCGACTATGAGCGCCTCCTGAAGGGCTACTCAACGGAGCCGGTCGGCGACAGGAGCAAGTGGGACGGGCTCTCGACCATCATCTACACAGGTGGCACCACGGGGGTTGCGAAGGGCGTCATGCTCAGCCACGAGAACATCAGCTCGAACGTCCAGCAGTTCTCCTCCTGGTTCCCCGACCTCGTCGACGGCGAGGAGTCGATAGTCGGCACCTTCCCCATCTTTCACTCCGCCGGCTTCACGGCCGTGCAGAACTTCATGATATGGAGGGGATGGGAGCACGTCATGATACCGAGGCCGGAGCCGGCGGCGCTGGTGGAGCTGCTAAAGAAGTACAGGCCCCATTACCTGCCCGGGGTCCCGGCCATCTTCGTGGGACTGCTTGCCGACCCGGAGTTCCGCAAGATGGACCTCTCGTTCATCCACGGTTTCTTCTCCGGCGCCGCCCCGCTTGCGGCGGACACCATCCGGGACCTTCAGGAGCTGACCGGCGCGACAATGCTGGAGGTCTACGGGATGACCGAGACGACACCTGTTGCGACCGCGACCCCGTGGGGCGGCGTCATAAAGCCGGGGACTGTCGGGGTCCCCGTGCCGAGCACGGAGATCAAGATAGTGGACCTGGAGACCGGCGAGAAAGAGATGGAGACCGGGGTGCACGGAGAGGTCATCATCAAGGGCCCCCAGAACATGATGGGCTACTACAAGAAGCCGGAGGAGACGGCGGGGACGCTTCGCGGTGGATGGGTCTTCACCGGTGACATAGGATTCTTCGACCAGGACGGCTACCTCTCGGTCGTGGACCGCAAGAAAGACATGATAATCGCGAGCGGGTATAACATCTATCCGATCGAGATAGACAACGTGCTCTTCGACCACCCCAAGATACTCGAGGCGTGCGCAGTAGGGGTGCCGGACCCGTATCGAGGCGAGACGCTCAAGGCTTTCATCGTTTTGAAGGAGGGCGAGACGCTCACTGAGGACGAAGTGCTCGCTTACTGCAGGGAGAGACTCGCCGCTTACAAGGTGCCCAGGCAGATCGTGTTCGTGGACGAGCTGCCGAAGACCGCGGTGGGCAAGATACTGCGAAGGGAACTACGCGACATGGAGGTCGAGAAAGCCCGGGAGGGAGGGTTCGGCGCCTGACGGAAACGCCGATCGGGGCGTTAGTATTTGTTGTTGCTTATTCTGAGGCAATGTTATAACATTGCCTCGTCCGCAGTATTCGTTGATACTCCAATAGATTTATGCTGTTTTCGTATTCACCTGATTACAGAAAGGTTCGATTTATTTGGGTCGAGTATCCAAGGCCGAAGAAGACCGAAACAGAAGAAGGATCTCCATGCTGGCGAACGAGGACATGCCCGCGTCCGAGATCGCCGAGGCGCTCGGGATATCGGCTGTCACCGTCTACCGATACAGGGACAAGTACAACATCCCTATAAAGGAGGGTTCCCGCGGACGCAAGGCGGAGCCGAGGGAGACGGGGCAATCGATCAACGAAAAGGTCGAGTTTCTCGCAAGGGCGGGCGCCACGGTGAGCGACGTTGCGATGAAGCTGGAGATGCCGGCGGCGATCGTAAGGGCGATCGCGAAGAAGTTCGACATCTCGATCCACGGACCCAATTGACCCGACGGTCCCAGGTACGGCTTCGACTCCGGCCGGGCCACTGCCGGCCGTTGGAAGGTGTCGTGTCTCCGCCTGCGGCAAGTCGGTGACCGTACGACGGGATCCTTCGCTTCTCCGACCCCACAGAAGAAGCTTTTTATTTCCTTTTATTCTTTCTTACCCCCATTTGCGCCGTGCCCCCGTGGGCGAAGCCGCCCCGCGGTGTTGATTAAACCTCGTCATCATGTTCTAATCATATGATAAAAGTCTCTATACGTGCTCTTTTCTTGACAAGAAGAGATACGCATCTATAGGATTGGCCCAATGGTTAGACCAATTATCGAGGATTTTTAAGATGCGGCAAGTCTTTTACACCGTTGATACGCGAGGACGCGGTGTTGTGTGCAAGAGCGCTGGCGATCCGCGTCCTGAACCTTCCCGGGGGATGAAATAGCGTGCTGGAACCCATAAAGAAGTCGCGGATATCGGACGAGGTCGTCGAACAGCTCTGCGAGATGATCGTCTCAGGCGAGTATCCGGCCGGCGGAAAGATGCAGGCAGAGAGGGATCTCGCCGACAGGCTCGGCATCACGAGGTCCTCTCTGCGGGAGGCTCTTCGCAGGATGGAGAGCATGGGCCTGATAAAGGTCAGGCCCGGAGACGGGATATATGTCCAGGATTTCAGGGAGCAAGCGGGCCTCGAGTTCGTCAAGTTCATGCTGACAACAGGCATCGGCATCGACGAGGAATCGTTGAGGTCGATCGCCGAGGTACGCCAGGAGATAACCTTCCCGATGCTCAAGTTTGCGGCGGAGCGGATCGGCGAGGCGCAGATCGAACAGCTCGAAGAGATAATGGCCGAGTTTCCCGGCGAAGTGACGAGCGAACTTCTTTCCGGTGAGTGGGACTTCAGGTTCTTCCACGCGATCGCAAAGGCGAGCGGCAACCAGGTATTCGTCTACATGCTCAACACGGTAAGGGACATGTTCGGGCTGCTAAAGTGGTTCTATCCCAGGGTGGCGGACTCGCTCGACGAGGTGCTCGCGATCGACCGGTCCATAGTCGAGGCGCTGCGGGAGCACGACGTGGACGGGGTCGTCGCGTGCGAGCGCGAGCGCGTAGAACTGCTGCGCGGCCGGTTCCTGGTAGGTGAGAAGACTACCGAGGCGGACGGCGACGCTCGGAAAGCGGCAAACGAATAGATGAGAACCAGTTTTCACGTCCTGTGGAGCGGATTGGAATGCGGCAGCTTGGGGATGAGCTGGCGGGGGCGGCAGGCAGCGGGAACAAGCGGAAGGCGGTGAACATGACCGGATCACTACCGACAAGGCGCACTTGGATTCATAGTCGCAATCTTACTCCTATTCACATTCCAGATATCCATAGCCTTCACACCCGCTGCCGCCGCCGCCAATCCATGTGGATAGCTCGACGGGTCAGGAGGGCGACCGCCGGGTAACAGCGGTCCGCGGGATATTCCGGTATCATGTGCGGCCTCGAGCGCCGGTCGTGACCACGCGGCCGGCGCTCTCTACTGTCCGACAGCGCCCCGTCGCCCGTTGTTGCGCCCGCATTTTGTCTGGGTTATGTTAGTCCGAGCCTGATGGAGCTCTGTGGACCGGCGGCAGGCCGGCAGGATGAAAGGACCCGGGCATGATCCTCTTGAACCCCAAGAAGTACGACCGCGAATATCCCGACGAGCGCTCGAAGCAGATTATGCGCGAGACCATCGATTTCTTCGAGTCGAAGGGTCGCGGAAAGATAAAGAAAGACGACCACGAGCGCAACTGGTACTCGGATTTCCTCGAGTTCGAGAAAGACCACCGGATATTCTCGACGCTCCTGACTCCGGCGGCTTACGGCAGCGGGGACGACCGCTGGGACACCTGGCGCAACTGCGAGTTCAACGAGATTCTGGCCTTCTACGGCCTGTCCTACTGGTACACGTGGCAGGTGTCCATCCTCGGGCTGGGGCCGATATGGATGAGCCCGAACGAGGCGGTCAAGAAGAAGACCGCCCAGCTCCTGAAGGACGGAGCCATATTCGCCTTCGGGCTGTCGGAGAAAGAGCATGGGGCCGACCTCTACTCCACCGAGATGGCGCTGACGCCGCTGGGCGACGGCAAGTACGAGGCGAACGGCCGCAAGTACTACATCGGCAACGCGAACGAGGCTGCGCTGGTGTCGACGTTCGGCAAGATGACGGATACCGGCGACTACGTCTTCTTCGTCGCGAAGCACGGCAGGTTCGAGGTCGTGAAGAACGTGGTGAACTCGCAGAACTTCGTGGCCGAGTACGAGCTCAAGGCATACCCGGTGACCGAGGAGGACATTCTGGAGAAGGGACGCGATGCCTGGGACGCCGCCCTGAACACCGTCAACGTCGGCAAGTTCAACCTGGGGTGGGCGTCCATCGGAATAAGCACGCACGCCTTCTACGAAGCCCTCGACCACGCGGCCGACCGGTTCCTGTACGACCACTTCGTGACCGAGTTCACCCATATTAAGCACCTGTTCATGGACGCGTACACGCGGCTGGTCGCGATGAAGCTGTTCGCGCTGAGGGCGGCCGACTACATGCGCTCGGCCGGCCCGGAGGACCGGCGCTACCTTCTCTATAACCCGATGGTCAAGATGAAGGTGACCACGCAGGGCGAGGAGGTCATCAACCTGCTCTGGGACGTCATAGCGGCCAGGGGCTGCGAGAGCGACACCTACTTTGAGATGGCCGCGCGCGACATCCGCATGCTGCCCAAGCTCGAGGGCACCGTCCACGTCAACATGGCCCTTATAATCAAGTTCATGCCGAACTACTTCTTCAACCCGGGGCAGTTCCCGCTCATCCCAAAGCGGAGCGACGCCGCCGACGACGCCTTCCTCTTCGCCCAGGGGCCCACGAAGGGGCTCGGGAAGATCCAGTTCCACGACTACCAGCTGGCGTACGGGACGAGCGACCTGCCGAACGTGAGCGTTTTCAAGGAGCAGATAGAGGTGTTCAAGGAGATGCTCCTGAAAGCGCCGCCCACGGAGGAGCAGACCAGGGACATCGATTTCCTGCTAATCCTCGGCGAGCTGTTCACGCTGGTCGGGTACGGGCAGTTGATACTTGAGAACGCGCCGATCTACGACGTCGACCCGGATATCATCGACCAGATATTCGACTTCATGGTGCGTGACTTTTCCAAGTTCGCCCTGCAGCTCTACTCGAAGACGAACGCTACGCCGGACCAGACGGCGAGCTGCCTCAAGATGCTGAGGAAACCCGTCAAGGACGAGGCGAGGTTCGACCGGGTACTGGAGAACCACGTCTACTCTCTGCGCGACGCGTACCACCAGAACGACTAGCGCACAATATCGGGGTCAGGTCTCTTTCCGTGCGTTTGGCCGGTCGCGCGGGAGTGCTCGGGAAGTTGCTCGGGACGGGTCCCCCTCGTCGATGTCCTCGCCGGCCTCGACGCTTAGAGGACTGGACCCTGTGGATGCGGATTATTCCTCGGGAGACTCCCTCCCTCGCTCCATCACTGATGAAAGAACCGTAGGAAGCACCGGGTGTGGCGCACGTCTTCGGGGTCAGCGCTGGATGCGGGTGGACTGCTCCTCGCTCATGGCCAGGTCGAGCGCCTCCTGGCGGTTGCATCGGACGAGGTCGCCGGGGACGGAATGCTTGATCGCGGCCATCGCGTTGCCGACTTTCAGGCCGAGTGCCAGGTCGTCTGAGAGCACGCCGTAGATGTACCCGGCGGTGAAAGCATCGCCCGAGCCGACCCTGTCGACGACGTCGACGTCGTAGCTCCTGTCGGCGTAGAACGTATAGCCGTCCCACGCGATCGAAGTCCAGCGGTTGCGGAGTACCGAGAGGTCCTCCCTAAGGGTGATCGCCGCCGATAACAGGCCGAACTTGTCGACGAGTCTCTTGACCACCTCTTCGTAGGTGTCGCCCTTTATCCTGAACACCCGCCAGGTGTCCTCCTCGGTGGTGACGAGGTGGTCCACCATTCCCATCAGCGGCGTCAGTGACCGCCTTGCTTTCTGCTCGCTCCACAACCGGGCCCGGTAGTTGAGGTCGAAGCTGGTCGAGACGCCCTTCTCCTTCGCGAGCGCCAGCGCCTCGGCCGTCAGTTTGAGACAGTTGGGGCTCAGGGCAGTGGTGATACCGGTCGTATGGAAGTGCCCGAGCCCCTTAAAGAGCAGGCGCCAGTCGACGTCACCGGGGTCCAGCAGGCTGAGAGCCGAGCCACCCCGGTCGTAGACCACCCTGCTGGGCCTCGGGCTCGCGCCGAACTCCACGTAATAGGCGCCCATCCGCCCCTTTTCGGCCATACGGATCCGCCGGCCATCGACCCCGGATCGCCGCACCTCGGCGAGCGCCAGCCTCCCGAGCGGGTTATCGGGCAGCGCCGTGAAGAACTCGGCAGGGACCCCGAGGCATGCCAGTCCCGCCGCGACATTGAGCTCGGCCCCTCCCACGTTCAGGTCCAGGCTGGTGGCCTGCTCGAGCCTCGCGTGGCCGGGTGGTGAAAACCTGAGCATCGCTTCACCGAAAGTCAGGACGCGCTTCATCTGACAGCCTCCTTAACGGCTCGCACGTAAGCCGCGGCGTTCGACTCGACCTTCTTCCAGTTGCCATCGCCGACGGCGTACGCGTCGATGAGGTTGCCTCCGACCCCTATCGCGAACGCCCCCGCCCTCAGGTAACCGGAGAGGTTATCGAGGTCCAGGCCACCGGTGGGTATCAGCGGTATGCCCTTGAGCGGGCCCGAGAGCGCCAACAGGTACGATGGCCCGAACAGCGAGGCCGGAAAGACCTTCACCGCGTCAGCCCCGAGGCGCCTGGCCTCCCATATCTCGGTGGGCGTCAACGCGCCGGGGAACACCGGCACGCCGGCCCTGTTCGCGGCGTAGATGACGTCCTCGATGACAGCCGGCGATACGATGAACTCGGCACCGGCCTCGATCATCGCCATCGCGGAATGCTCGTCCAGCACCGTGCCCGCGCCGACCACATAATTCTTGTCCACCGAGTTTGCAAGGTACCGGACTATGTTCACCGCGTCGGGCACCGAGGTGGTTATCTCGATCACGGTCACGCCGCCTCCCGCCAGCGCCTGCAGGGTCTTCTTGATGACCTCCCAGTCGCCGGTCATGCGCACCACCGCGATGAGCTTCTCGGCCTCTATCCTCTTGAGCGTGCTGTCTTTCTCCATTTGACCATCCATGTCCGTATTCGTCGTCGGCAGGGCCTCGCCTCCAGGAGCGGCAGCGGGTCAGGCCACTTGTGGCGACAGCAGAGCCTGTGGCGGATCGAGTATGCGCGTCGCGGTCGCGCGGGGAGCTGAACGTAAACGCCTTCGGCCTCCGCTGAGTCTCACGCGCCGGCCGCGTGGCTCATGAACCAGTCGTAGGCCTCGAGCGCCGATTCGATGTCCGTGCGGGTGGGGCGCCAGCCGAGCACCTCTTTGGCGAGCGTCGTATCGAAGACGTAATCCCTGAGCGCTATCTCGAGATGCTGAGGCTTCACCGGAGAGATCCCGAACCTGTCGAGCGCCCTGACCGCGGCCCGGGCCAGGCGCGGATTGATGTCGAGGAACCTCTCCCTTGTCCCCGCGCGTCCGTAGAGCGCCCGGGCGAGTTCCTTGAGGGTCGGCACGTCGTCGCTGCCCAGGTTGAAGGCGAGCCCCCGCGCCTCGGGCATCTCCGCTGCTCGGAATATGGCATCGGTTACGTCGCCCACGTAGACCATCTGCAGGTGGGTCCGGCCGCCGCCGGGTAGCGGGGTGAGCTTGCCCTTCGAGATCGCCTCCATCTGGCCGACCAAAAACGGCTCATTCTGCCCCGGGCCGTTGATGGTCGGAGGCCTCAACGCTGTTACCTCCATGCCCCGCTCCACGTACTTCCAACAGAGCTCCTCGCCCTCCACCTTGTCGCGTCCGTACTGCACCTCGGGACTCAGGGGCGCGTCCTCCGGGCACGGGACGGGCACGTCCGTGCCGTATACCTCCACCGATGAGAGGTAGACGAACTTGGTCGCGCCGCTCTCGTGCGCCGCGGACAGAGTGTTGGCGGTGCCGTTGACGTTGACCCTGTGCATCCGCTCCTCGTCGGGTTCGAACTGGGCCAGCGCCGCCGCCAGGTGGAAAACGGCGTCGCACCCGCGCGCAGCCCGCAGCACCGCGTCGAAGTCGGTGACATCTCCGGTTGTCTCGACGAGTTTGTCGTGAACGAGACCGCCCCGATTGATGTCGAACGCGACGACGTCGTGACCCCTGAGCAGAGCTTCAGCGGTCACGTCCCTGCCCAGGTAGCCGGCGCTCCCGGTGATGAGAACCTTCATCGTCAGAGCTTCCCGTACTTCTTGTAGACTTCGAGCAACGAGCTCCCATCACGTATCTCAGCGCGGGACCTGCGCTCGGCCGCGACCACGTCTTCGGTGCGCGCCACCACCTCCGCCAGGTCAACGTCCTGCACCGGGATCACGACCACGCCGTCCCGGTCGGCGAAGACCACGTCCCCGGGGTTGACGCGCACCCCGCCACAGAAGATCGGGCCGCCGACCCCGACCAGGTCCACGCGCCCTATCGAATCGGTGGGGATGTTCCCCTTAGCCCACACGGGGAACTCGATCTCGAGTATCCGGCTGATGTCCCTGATGGGCCCGTCGACCACAGCCGCCCTGACGCCTCCGAAATACTTGCAGGTGGTCGCCATCAGCTCGCCGAAGGCGCCGGCGCCCGAGAACCCGTTGGTGTTGACGGCAAGGACCTGCCCCTTCTGCATGTTGCCGAAGATCGCGGTAAGGGCCCGGGCGACGAACTCGGGGTCGTAATCGGCCAGCGCCTTGCTCTTTTTTGTCCTCGCCTCGTCCATGGTGTAGGCGGGCCCGGCCACGACCGCGGATGGGATTATGGGGGCGAACCCCGCGTGCATCGCCTGGTTCATGAAACCCATGTCGTCCAGGATGTCCGATACCGCGGGGGTGTGCGTCGACTCCAGCCTGCCGCAGAGCGCCAGCATTCCTTCGTGGCTGCTATCATCGTTCATCTCGTCCCTCCTCGTCGGGATCTCCTGTATCCGGCGCGACACCGGGGTCTGACCCCTTTGCGACACCTCTGCGACGTCGCGGCCAATATTCGAGCGCACCCGGCCCGGTCTCAAAGGGCCGCCTCGACGTCGGTGAGCATCGAGTCGAGCGACCCGAGGACCTGGGCGGCCTCGTCCTTGCCGATGATGAGCGGCGGCAGTATCTGGCTCACAGAAGTGTCGTTGTTCGCGTAGACAGTGAAGATACCGTGCTTCATGCCGGCGATCGTCATGAGGGGACCGCATATGTCGTTGACCATCTTCAGGCCCATCATGAGGCCCCGCTGGCGCGCCTCGACCAGGACGTCCGGGTGCTTCGCCTTGAGCGACGCGAAACCCCTGGAGAAGTAAGCCGCCATGTCGTCGACGTGCCGGAGGAACTCCGGGCGCTCGAGTATCTCGATGACCTTCAGCGCCGCCCTGCATCCGGGCTCGGGGCCGCCGAACGTCGATATGTGGATGAACGGGTTTTCGTGCAGGAACTGGTTCATCCTGTCGCTGTAGAGGGCCGCCGTGATGGGGTACACGCCTCCGGACAGCCCCTTCGCGGTTACTATCACGTCGGGCACAACGCCGTAGGTGTCTATCCCCCAGAACGCCCCGCAGCGACCGAGACCGGTCTGCACCTCGTCGCAGATCATCACGGCGCCGCGCTCGTCGCAGATGCGGCGCACCTCCTCGTAGAAACCCTTCGGGGGCAGCGCTATCCCCAGCGTCGCGGGTATGGTCTCGAACATCACGGCGGCGGTCGTCTCGTCGACCGCTCCAGCCAGCGCCTCCGCGTCGCCGAACGGGACCTTGCGGTAGCCGGGCACAAGCGGCTTGAACGGGTCCGAGTACTTCTCGTCGCCCGCGGGAAGGGCGAAACCGGTATGCCCGTGGTACGCGCCACCGCCGCAGACG